>Ga0114975_10002554_pt1 | contig 12427 bp, 9 predicted proteins | sample S_130626_EF_Meta_FD_87031 | JGI IMG/M metagenome (GOLD analysis project Ga0114975, IMG submission 87031) | Freshwater microbial communities from Lake Simoncouche, Canada to study carbon cycling - S_130626_EF_MetaG | ecosystem: Environmental > Aquatic > Freshwater > Lake | place: Lake...
ATTGTGATTGGTGATTCTAGACTGTTATCAACAAATAGCATTCTTGGGAGTACGAAAATGGCATTGGATGAATCGACATTGGGTTTTGATACGCTTGCTGTGCATGCAGGCCAGGTTCCGGATCCAACCACGGGCGCGCGTGCGGTTCCGATTTACCAGACATCCAGCTTTGTCTTCCGGGATGCTCAGCATGCCGCAAACCTGTTCTCACTTGCAGAGCTTGGCAACATCTACACACGTTTGATGAACCCCACGAACGATGTCTTTGAAAAGCGAATTGCAGCCCTCGAGGGTGGTGCGGCGGCGCTGGCGACGGCGAGTGGTCAGGCAGCAGAAACGCTTGCTATTTTGAACATCGCTGGAACGGGCGATCATATCGTTTCATCGACAAGCCTCTATGGCGGTACGTGGAACCTCTTCCGTCACACGCTCCCAAAGCTTGGCATCACGACGACTTTTGTCGATCCATTTGACCCAAGCGCCTTCGAAGCGGCGATTCAGCCAAACACCAAGGCGATTTATGCGGAGACCATCGGCAACCCTAAGCTCGATACGATTGATATCGCAGCCGTAGCAGCGATTGCGCATAAGCATGGCCTGCCGCTCATTATTGACAATACATCCACTAGCCCGGCAGTCGTAAACCCAATCGCTCACGGCGCAGACATCGTTGTGCACTCGGCCACCAAGTTTATTGGCGGGCACGGCAACTCGATTGGTGGCGTGATTGTCGATTCTGGTAAGTTTGACTGGTTTGGATCCGGGCGTTTTCCGGGTTTTACGGAACCTGATCCGAGCTACCACGGCCTCGTTTTTGCAAACCTCCCAGAGCCACTAAGAAGCATCGCGTTTGTCCTCAAGGTCCGACTTCAGGGGATGCGTGATATCGGTGCGGCGCTGTCGCCATTCAACAGCTTCCTCTTCCTGCAAGGGCTTGAGACCTTGCACCTGCGTTTAGAGCGTCATTCTAGTAATGCGCTCGCAGTTGCTGAGTATCTGTCAAATCATCCAAAGGTAAAGTCAGTTACGTTCCCTGGTTTGAAATCGCATCCAAGCCATGAAGTATCGAACCGCTACCATCGCAAGGACAGCCGAGGAAATGTTCAATACGGCGCACTGGTTGGCTTTGAGCTGGCTGGCTCCGATGAAGATGCGTCAGCTGCTGGCCGAAAGCTGATTGACAGCGTGTCGTTGTTCTCTCTGCTGGCGAATATTGGGGATACCAAGAGCTTGATTATTCATCCAGCGAGTACGACGCATCAGCAGCTGACTGCGGATGAACAGCGCGCGGCGGGAGTCACGCCGGGGTTTGTTCGCTTGTCGGTTGGTATTGAGGATCCACGGGACATCATCGCAGATCTGGAGCGGGCCCTCGCTGCCATCTAAGTTGCTTTTTTGGTTGATGAAAACACCCCTTTCACTTTTTATGTTGGGGGTGTTTTTCTATTTCGGGGATGTACAGCTGAGAAAATCAGCGCGCTGCGGGTGTGACTCCAGGGTTTGTCCGCTTGTCGGTTGGTGTTGAGGATCCACGGGACATCATCGCAGATCTGGAGCGGGCCCTCGCTGCAATCTAGGAGTTATGTTTTGTAAATGGGCACCCTCATCGCGAAATGTGGTGGGGGTGTTTTTCACTTTTTGTGTTTGTCTGTAAGCAACCCATTTGGCAGCGCGCCGCGAGAGTCACGCCGGGGGGAGATACATAAAGACACAACATCAAAAAATAACCTCCTTCCCCAAACGGTACACTTGCCTATGACAAAACGCGTGCTTGTCTGCGGCCTCGGACGATTTGGGCTCAAAGTTGTAGAGCTCCTCTGTGCCCGCGGCGCCGATGTCGTTGTCATCACAGATATCCACACACGCAATGATCGCCTTGAGGCGGCTATTTCTGCCGGAGCATCGATCATCCATGGAGATATGCGGGATGCTACTGTCCGGGCACAGGTTCGGCTAACATCCCTGGATGCCGCCATTCTCACCGCCGCTGATGATGCCACAAACCTCGAAGTTGCCCTTGAACTTCGCGCATCCGAGCCGGGTATTCGGGTGGTGATGCGAACATCTAGCGAACGCCTCGCGTCCCACCTCGAGCGTGAATTTGGTATCCACAAAGTCCTCAGCCCTGCCGCCGTCGCTGCGGGTGCATTTACGGATGCCGTGATTGCTGCGCAGGCTGGAGGCGTGCACGGAAAGCCTCGACGTCGACATCGGCCAAGCTTGTCCCTTACTCCGCGTAAGCGTGACATCGTGATCCTCGGGATTGTTCTTCTTCTGGTGATGTTGACGAGCGCTGTTGTCTTCCGTGCCACGATGCGTCTCTCTTGGCTGGATTCCGTGTACTTCACGACGACTACAGTAACGACGGTTGGTTTTGGTGACTTTAATCTACGGGCAGCACCCGTACCCGCAAAGCTTGCCGGCATCACGTTAATGCTTGGCGGCGTCGTCACAATCGCCGTGTTTTCGTCCTTGTTCACCAACTGGCTGCTCGCCGGCGGGGCGATAGTCGCCCGGACGGAGGCGGCGGCACGGCGGAAATCTGGCCATATCGTCCTATGCGGTTTTGGGACGGTTGGGCGTGCCGTGACCGCGCAGCTGGTTGCGCGCGGCTTTGATGTCGTTGTGATCGAGGGCTCAGAGTCGCTTGTTCGGGACATGCTGCCCGTGACAAGGGCCCCGATCATCAGTGGGGATGCCACAGTTCCAGCGGTCTTGATGCGTGCTGGCGTCGACCGTGCACGTGTTTTGATTGCAACAACATCGAATGATGCACTGAATCTTGAGATTGGCCTTGTTGCACAGTCCTTACTTGAGGAGTGGCAGGGGATGCATCCTGAGTTGCCTAATATGCCGCTTCGGATGGTCCTTCGGTGCTTTGATGCGGATGTTGCAGCCCGTATCTCCGCCGCGGGGTCAACGTATTCAGTGTTGTCTGAAGCAAAAGTTGCGGCGCCTGTATTTGTGTCCGCAGCCTTGGATTGAACCCACTTGCCGGTATTATCTGTGCACGATTTGCCTGCTACGTACTGCCCGGATGAACGTCGGGGTCGAGATCAACGTCTAAGCGGCAGAATCCATTTGAATGTGAAAGTTGAGTCTCTGTATGCATCCATGGACACGCATCGCCGCCTTTGGAGCGATAATGCTCACGATGACCCAGGCGGTGAACGCACAGGCCATCACCCCTGACCTAAAACAACGCACGCTGGATCGTCTCCAGCAAACGGTGAGCACGCGCGCCTTTGTGCCGGGTGTTGATTTTGCCAAGTGGCCAGCATTTTTGGAGAAGCAACAGGGTGAGCTTGACAAAGCCACGACGCTTCCAACATTTACCAATGTCGTAAACACTGCCTTGCGTGAATTTGGAATTTCGCATATTAGATTGTTTACGCCAAAAGCCGCCGAACAGCGCCGAACTGGTACGCAGCTCGGGTTTGGGTTTTCAGCTCTCCCAGAGGCCCGCGGATTAGCCATTTCAGCCGTTGTTCCGGATAGTCCGGCCGCAAAGTTGGGCCTGGAAGCCGGCGACATCATCACCGAAATCGAAGGTGTAAAGGCATCCACGATACCGAGTGCTGAGATCAATGAGACATCCCTGCTCACCGTCCTCCGGCCAAGCACGGGCAAGCAGCGCTACTGCATGATCTTGCGTGGGCAGTTCAGCACGGATCGCTCCCCAAGCCTAAAATGGGTCAACGAAGAAACCGCACTCTTCAAGCTGTGGTCATTCACCCGGGGCTATGACCGTGCAGTTGTAGAACAGCTGCTCACCGATGCGGCGCCTGCTAAAAACCTCATTATCGACCTCCGCGGAAACGGTGGAGGCTTGGTCAGCAACCTCAATCACCTGCTTGCGTTGCTATGCAATCCGGATACGCCCGTCGGAACAAATGTCACACGTCAGATGGCGGATCGCTTTGCGAGTGAGGTCGGTGGGGATGCCAAGGATCTCACCGCAGTCGCAAAGTGGGCTGGCCCGAGCTCTAAGACGCGTCTTCAAAAGGTACCTCCATTCAAGGGACGTATCTTTGTGTTGATTGACCGCCGTAGTGGTAGTGCATCCGAGATCACAAGCGCTGTCCTTCGTGAGGAGCGCGGCGCTACACTGATTGGAAAACCATCTGCCGGGGCTGTTCTTGTGTCGATTTTCTCCCCGCTAAACGATGGCTTTGAGCTGCAGATTCCGCTGTCGGATTACATCACTCCAAAGGGACGCCGCTTGGAGAAGAATCCTCTTGTCCCGGATTTCGAAGCGGATGCGCCGAGTGCACGTGTGGAAAATGATCCAGCGGTCGATGTGGTGTTGGCCCAGCTTGCAAAGCCTACAAAGCCACTGCCAGCGATGCTGGCAAAGGTGAAGCTGCCAGCAGTGAAGAAGGAAGATCCTAAGAAGATGTTTGATGGCGTCAAGCCGTAGGACTTTCCATAATTGAAAAAAGGGCTGGCGCGAGTGCCGGCCCTTTTTGGTTTTAACTGCTTGACAGAGTGGTCGGCACGGGCACGAGGCATCCACCGCACGGGCGGATTTTATGTACGAAGCTTAGTGCTGCGCGTTGTACCCATCTCCGGCCTCCACCAAGACGCCCGTGAGAACTGGATGGTCACAGTTGATAAGTTGCTTCTGGGCGTAGGTGGATTCCGGCCTTCGATGGACACATCGCTCCGCTTGTTGCACTTCTTTGCATCACTTTTTCTTTGTGAAGAACTATGTTCCCCCAGCGCCTAGTGACGTTTGACGCCATTTCACACTTGGAGGTGCGAGGCATCCACCGCACGAGCGAGTTCTCCACACGAAGGTTAGTTGCTGCGCGTTGTATCCATCTCCGGCCTCCACCAAGACGCCCGTGAGAACTGGATTGTCACAGTTGATAAGTTACTTCTGGGCGTAGGTGGATTCCGGCCTTCGATGGACACATCTCTCCGCTTGTTGCACTTCTTTGCATCACTTTTTCTTTGTGAAGTTCTATGTTCCCCCAGCGCCTAGTGACGTTTGAGGCCATTTCACACTTGGTTGCGCGCGGCATCCACCGCACGAGCGAGTTTTCCACACAAAGGTTAGTTGTTGCGCGTTGTACCCACCTCGGGGGCATAGGTATACCGACGCGATACGCATTGCCTCATTCCGCCTTGAGAAAATCAACCATCTCGCGAATGGACTGATAACCCAGCGCACGCTTGAGCTCTTTACCGGATGCATCCAAAACGACTAATGTCGGATATGCACCTACTTTGTATTTCTTGATGATGTCCCGCTGGGCATCCGCGTCCACCTTTACGAAAACAGTGTTCTGAGCTCCAGCATCCACGACGGCCTTACTCGAAAACACCAGCTCATCCATCGTCTTACATGGGCCACACCACGTCGCCGTAAAGTCAACCAAGATCTGCTTTCCTGATGCTGCAGCTTCCTTCATTGCAACATCGAGGGATGCTGCCCACTTGATTGGCACAGCGGAGCGTTCAGCAACACGATCTTGTCGAAACGAATCCCGCTTGATGCGCTCTTCGGCTTGTGTCATCCCCGGGTTGAACGGCTCTACGACCGCAGAACGCCCAGACTCTCCGATGGACTTCAGGATATATGCCTTGCCATCGAGCCAGAAGTGGTCATTTGTTTTTCGGAGAACAACTTTGAAGATGTCTGCGCGCTCATTCCCAAGAATCCAACAGTCTCCACGGTCGAAAATACCGTTCAGATTGTTGTCTGTGAGCTGAATCCAGCGAAGTTTGCCATCCAGCTCTACACGACCCTCATTCCACCCTGTTCGTGTCCAGTGGAGGACTGGTTTGGCATCCGGCTCATCCGGGTCATCAACAAACCAAAGTTGTGTCGCATACGGAACACTACGTGAACGGTCGTAGACATAATGGAATGTCACATCATCAAAGGATGTCCACCAAACCCCAGATTCTAGCCTAGGCTTGACTGTGTAAACTTCTCCCACTTCGAAGCTGCCATTGTGGTTATGGTCAACCTTGAGAGTGTCAATCCTACCCGTTGCCGCGTTTCTGTGTAACTCCAGCTTAATCGAACGCATCGAGCCCGGGATGGCCGTAAATGTTCCGCGTAATGTGGCACCGGATGGCACCAGCGCAATCTCACTCGAACTTGGAAACCAGTCGAGGTGTTCCCCTTGCGCCACTGGAACACGCGCAGTCATCCGGGCAACGCCCGGAGCCGGTGGGGGCAGAACACCCTGTTGGAGAAGCAAAACTAGGTGGAGATACATGCCTAACGTGGTCATGACTACTGACTAGCCTCCTGGAGGGCCAACCTTTATCGTGCCATTTCCCGATTTTTCAGATGTGTCGGTTTCCGCCGGCGAAGGCAGAACAACTGGCAATGGGACCGCTGACTTAGGGGCTAGGAGCTTCAGCTCGGTAGCACATTCATCCGCCTGTGACTTCGCACGTATCCCAGCCGCCTGATCTCCAGTCTCAATAAAGGTCAACAGGCTTGTCGCCGCCTGCGCAAGGAGGTTTCCGGCTAGGACGCGTCGCCGATGTTGGATCAGAACGGCATCTCCACCTGCTTTTGGGGATGGCGCTAGCGTCAGCATCGCGAGCAGCTGTGTCGCACGCTGTGACAGCGTCGTGGTTGCCTTGTAAAACGTCTCACGATTTAGCGTGCCGGCTTCCCACGCCCTACGGTTGTTTTGCATCCTGTCGACCGTGACATTGGCGAGGATGGTAAAGACGGTCGTCCCAAATGCATGGCGGGGGCTGTCCTGCTCAATGGCCATCAGCTCTCGGAGCGCCTCATCCATGTCGGAACGTGATGCCACCAGCTGGGCAAATCCGACGGCTGCGAGGACATTTGCAGGGTCTTTTTTCCTGATGATGCGATATTGCACCTCAGCTCCAGATGTGTCTTTGGTCCGCAGGAGCAACTCCGCAAATTGAAGGCGTGTCACGGTGTCTTCCGGCTTGTCGCGTAGCAGCTGCAGATAGGCATTTTTTGCGCCTTCCGGGTCTGCGGATGCGACGAGACTGCGGGCGAGGATTGCACTGAATGCACTATCCTGATCAGCCGTCATGTCCTTGACGATTCGGCGTGCGCGGCGAACTTCACCGGATGCCTCTTCTAAGCGCCCCGTGGTTGCATAGGCTTCAGCCAGTGCAAGCCGTGGAGCGGCAGCAAGAGGGGCATGGTCAACGGCGTAGCGAAGTAAGTTGATACCTTCGACTATTTGCCCTTCGGAAACAAAGGTTTGACCCTTGGTTGTCAATGCTGCTGCTTCAGCAAGAGCATCGATAGGCTTCTCCACCGGTGCAGCCTTTTCGGTCTGCGGGGTAGCCTGCGGCGGTAGCAGCGTTCGGTCAACGGCCGCCATCCGGGCATCCTTTAGGTTTTCATTTAGGAACTTCAACACCAAGCTGCGCGCGGCGCTGGCCCATGAACTTGGGAATGTGCCTTTTGCATTCGTAAGGTCTGCGACGGTTGTGTTGTCATCCGTCCCAAGCATCACCGACTGCTCCCAGCGCTTCTGAATCTTGCCCTTCGCAATCGTCATGACGCTGAGGACCAGACTTGGAGCATTGGATGCATCCGTATTCACCGGCTGTGCTAAAATCGTCTTCTTTGGGTCAGCCTTACCCTTTTGAGCGGCCTTGACGGCATTTTGAGTGTTCGTATTGAAGGTTTGGACCTGATCGCCGATGCTCTTGAGGCCGGAAAGTGTTCCATTGATGGCATTGACACTCGCGATGTGTGTTGCACCGTACATCGTGGCAATCTTGACCTTCTGCTCTTCTGTCAGCTCATCCTTGATTCCAGCAAGCTTGCTCTCGAGAACCGCGCGCTGGATGGCAGGCTGCTCCATGTCAAAGAGGATGGCATCCACAGCCGCTTCATCATTGAGAATCGCTTTCACAGCTTTTGCTGCCAAGTGAATGCGATCCAGATCACTAATTTTCTTTGTGTCGACAGTACCTGAGACTGGGACGACTGCATTTTGACCACTTGGGATGACCAGGATGACAGGTCGCGCTGGAGGGGCCGCGATGGCATCCAGAGGGGAAATGGCAACACCTAGCATCAGCAATAAGAGACTGCGTCGTGAAATTCTATCCATCCCCAAGTGCCTCCAGTGCTGCCCTGCACGCTGCGATACTTTGCTCCGCTGACCTGCGCTGAGGACCTTCCGTCTGTTGAAGATAGGCCGCAATGGCCTTACGGTAGTTCACCCGTGCCGCGGAGCGGTCTCCAATGCGGTCGTAGCAAAGGCCCATGCCCTGATAACAAGCACCGCCATCTGCGCCATCCGAGAGTGCAACACGATATTGGTCAATCGCCGCGCTGTACAGCCCGGCACGTTGTAGGCCGACTGCTTTTCCGAGAGGACTGGATTCGGGGCTGCCACCGGCCGATGCACCTGATGCGCCTGACTTCCCTCCACGCTTTGGTGGATTGAGCTCAATACGGATGTAGCCTTGATCGTTTCCCTGACTTTTGTCCCCTGGAGGTGACACGATGCCGCCATTTGAGCCGGGTGGCGGCCCGGCCTGAATCGGGGCGTTTCCACCCTGCGATGGCGGTGTGGCCTGAATGGGATTGCCGCGATTTGTATCGCTTCCACCCTGTTGCTGGCTGTTGGTGCGTGGGTTCGCTTGTGGGATGGGCGTGAAGACGCCACTTCCGGATGCTGCAGCAGACCCAACCGATGACGGATCAGGCAGGATGCGCCCTGGGTTGGTTCCTTGTGTATCCGGGACCGGAACTGGCTGGCTGTCAGTCGCATTCGGACGAGGCGCGACGGGTGCGAATGGGTCGTTACGGTTCCCGGTTGGAGGCGGCATTAACGGACGCTGCACAGCGGGAGGAGCATAAATGGATGTCGTTTGCGATTGTCCCTGTGGCAACGACTGCTGCGTAGATGCACCTTGCATCGCATTTGCCGTGCTCCAAACTGGCTTTGATGGCGTGCCATCTGCAGCGACTACCTTGTCCGGGGCATTGTCACGGTTCGCATTCAGAATAATGGCACCGATTCCAGCAATAAGGGCGACGGTTGCAAGTCCCGCGGCAGCAGGAATCCAAACCTTGCGGTCAATGGATTTAATCCGGTCAATGAGCGGGATCTGCTCTGGTTCGGCATTCGATGCGGCATTTGCTTTGGCTTTGAGGATGGCTCGCTTGCCAATCATTTCCTTACCTAGCGGTGCCTGTGCATCAAGCTTGTCAAGTACGGCTACAGCATCGGAGAAGCGCCCCATGCGCTCATAAAGCGTGGCCCGCATCGAGAGGACTGCGATCGAATGTGGATGAATCGCGGCAGCTTCTTCAGCAGCGGCGGCGGCTGCTGCAAATTCGCCACGGTCGATGTGCGCTTGTGCATCTCGAAGGAATGTCGCCACCTTCCGCATCCGGTCAGGGTCTGCGATGACATCTGTGTCAACAACATCCCGGACAGGGCTTTCCTCAACAACGATAGGTGATGCTTGGGGCGGGGTGGGAGGTGCTACTGGGATATCGGTTGGCGGAGTATCGGGAATGGCCACTGCCGCAGGCGCAAGGTTCTTCCCGCACTGGCGGCAGAACTTGCTACCAGGCAGATTATGTGCGCTGCAAACAGGACAAATCATTCCGTCTATGACTCCAGTTCCAAAAGTCCGGGTTGGGTATCCGTACTGCGGCTCTTTGGCATCCTGCGTCCAAGATGCTCATATGCGCGCCGTGTCGCCGTCCGTCCCCGGGGAGTGCGCTGTAAAAAACCCGCCATCATCAGAAAGGGCTCCAGCACATCCTCAATCGTATCGCGTTCAAGCCTAAGCGTAGCCGCCATCGTTTCTGCACCGGTCGGGCCACCATCGAAGCGGTCAATCAATGTCGTCAGGTACAACCGATCGAGACTATCGAGTCCGACCCGGTCGACCTCCATCATCTTCAATGCAGCATCCGCGACAGCGTGGGTAATCACACCATCCGCTTTGACCTGGGCATAATCCCGTGCGCGCTTGAGCAAGCGGTTTGCGATACGTGGCGTCCCCCGGCTCCGGCTAGCCAGCTCGCCGGCGCCACGCTCATCTATCCCAACACCGAGAATGTCCGCCGACCGAATCAGAATCTGCGTGAGGTCAGCATCCTCGTAGAACTCAAACCCCTGCACAATCCCAAAACGGTCACGTAGCGGATTCGTCAGCAAGCCCGGACGCGTCGTCGCACCAATCAGCGTAAACTTTGCCAGCGGAATCTTTACCGTTCGCGCGCTTGGACCCTGACCAATCGTCATGTCCATTTCGAAATCTTCCATCGCCGGGTAGAGAAACTCTTCCGCCAGACGGTTCAGGCGGTGGATTTCATCGATGAACAGAACCGCGCCATCCTCGAGGTTGGACAAAATGGCGACCAGATCGCCGGGGCGCTCGATCGCCGGCCCGGATGTCGCACGCAGGTTTGCGCCCATCTCGAGTGCGATGACGTGTGCCAAAGATGTCTTGCCAAGCCCGGGAGGGCCATGCAGCAACAAGTGGTCAAGCGCTTCACCGCGCATTTTTGCAGCGGTCAGCGAAATACCAAGCTGTTCCTTGATTTTGTTCTGGCCGTTGTACTCCGTGAGGCGCTTGGGACGAAGAGAAAGCTCGCCATCTTCGTTGCGCTGCGATGCGGGATCGACAATCCGCTCTGCAGGTGGCTGCGGCGCTTGCTGGGCTTTTTGGAAAGGGGATGATTCTATTGCCATTGCGTTGTTTCTGAGCTCCCGCTTAACGTGACAAATGGCTTAGCGCTGCGCGCAAAACAGTTGCAAACTCAGGAATCACACCCGTCCCTTGAAGCTGCTCGTGGGCACTCTCTGCGGCTTTAATCGCATCGGCTTTTGGATACCCGAGATTTTGCAGAGCCGAAATGACATCCGCGATGAGGGCATTGGGGTGCACGGCTGGCTGTGCGGTGACACTCGGCTTTGTCGTTCCTAGTGGGGATGTTGTTCCACCGCCTCCAAGGCCAATCGGGAGCATTTTTTCCTTGAGGTCAACCACAAGGCGCTGCGCCGTGCGCGTGCCGATTCCCGGGACTTTGGTTAGCGTCCGGACATCCTCGCCCGCAACCGCCTTTGCAATTCCAACCGACCCAAGCGCCGAGAGCATCGCAAGGCTTGCCTTGGGTCCGACGCCTGACACACTTAGCAAAAGGTTGAAGACTTCGAGCTCTTGGTCATCTAGGAAACCGAACAGCGACATGTCATCCTCTCGGACTTGCATGTGCGTGATGAGGGTGAGCGGTGTGCCATCCGGTGGGAGGTTTTCGAGCACGGATGCCGGTACGGAAACCCGGTAGCCAACCCCGTTTACATCGAGCACCAATGTCGGTGCCGCGACGCGTACAACGTGGCCACGGAGCTGTGCAATCATGCCCGGATTATATCCGCTCTACCTCCACGGCAGCGGCTTCAGGCCAGTGCGACTAACGCCGTAGCGCGCCGCCCGAATCACACTTCCCACACCCTCGGTGTAGTACACAAATAGGACATTGCCATCACGGAGCTCGACGCTGCTAGGATAGGCCCCGATGACATCCGCGATCCGGTACGGACCAGCCCACGTGCGGCATTCATCGTAGCTAATACTGACTTCGGTCTTTGGTAGCCGGTGGCACATCAGGATTGCCCCGCTGCGTAGACGATTGAGGTGTGGGCAGTGCCCTTTGAACCCAATATCAACGGCCCGGCTCCACGTGAGGCCCTTATCAACGGATGTCGCAAAGTGCATATTCACTTTACTCGAGCGAAGCGCCGCCCAGAGAGTTCCATCGGAGCATTGGATGACATCCGTTTCAGCATCCAAGTCGATTCCCTGCCCCTTGCCAATCGGGATTGGGTCGCTCCACGACCGGCAGGCATCCCGGCTGATGATCACGCCGCCATGGGACACGCCCTCCGATTCGGAATAGATTCCCAAGATGTACCAGCCGTTTTTGAGGCGGCGTACCGGAGCGCTCACATACCAATCTGGTGCAATCGATTTGGCATTGCCCCAGGTCTTGCCATTGTCATCACTTTCGACCGTCCACGTACCGGTGCCATCGTATGTGCGCCCCTGCGTGCCTTTGGCGAGTGAGAAGAATGTGACAATAAGTCTGCCATCGTGCAGCTGGGCGATGTGGGGATCACGGTCATCTAGTGGGCCATCGTAGACGACCTCCGGGCTGCTCCACGACCGGCCATCGTCCTTTGAGCGGACGGCACACAGTCTTCCTCCGATACGCTGACCCGAAGTGGGAAGCGTCACATGCCCGGTGCCAGCATAGAAAACGCAAAGGATATCGCCATTGTGGAGGCGGCACGCATCCGGAAATGCCTGATATGTGATGGCGGCTGGTCCGCTTGAAATCGTCTGGTGAGCAGCTTGCATTAGGGACATTTACACAAAGCATCCATGAATTCATGCCTATGGCAGCATGTGTGGGAGCGTTAGTCGTCCCGGG
>Ga0114975_10002564_pt1 | contig 12407 bp, 10 predicted proteins | sample S_130626_EF_Meta_FD_87031 | JGI IMG/M metagenome (GOLD analysis project Ga0114975, IMG submission 87031) | Freshwater microbial communities from Lake Simoncouche, Canada to study carbon cycling - S_130626_EF_MetaG | ecosystem: Environmental > Aquatic > Freshwater > Lake | place: Lake...
AAGACTGGTGCTGCAAAAGCGGTTGGTTTGGTATTGCCTGCCTTGGCAGGCCGTTTTGATGGTTTTGCCATGCGCGTTCCGGTGATTAACGTTTCTGTGGTGGATCTCACCTTTGCTGCTAGTCGCACCACTAGCGTGGATGAGGTTAATTCCATCTTGAAGGCAGCGAGCGAAGGTGAGTTGAAGGGCATTTTGGGTTTCAATACCTTACCGCTGGTTTCTATCGACTTTAACCATGACCCACGCCCAAGTATTTATGATGCCTCCCAAACGCGCGTTTCTGCGGATGGCAAGCTTGTTAAGGTCTTAGCCTGGTACGACAACGAATGGGGTTATTCGGTGCAGATGCTTAATGCGGCTGAAGCTTTGATGGCGGTAAGGTAAGCCTCTAATAGCTAAAAGCTGATAAAAGCTGGCTTTATATGTAAAAAAGACCTCAATTGAGGCCTTTTTTCATTATCTTCCAATATTCTTTTTGATTATTGCCAAATATTCTCTCAAATCTTCTGTTTATTGCGGCAATTTTTCTTTTGGCAGTGCCCATACATTGCTAAAGAGTGCTCCTGGAGCTTAAAACCCAGATTTTTAGCAATATCGCGCTGCCTTTTTTCGATCGCTTCATCTACAAACTCTTCTACATGCCCACAATCTAGGCATACCAGATGGTCGTGATGTTCGCCTTCATTGAGCTCATAAATGGCGCGGCTATCCCCTTTGCTGGATTCAAAGTGGCTCCGAAGTAGTAGCCCTGCTTGCTCAAACTGGGTAAGTACGCGATAAACCGTCGCTAATCCAATCTCCTTGTCCTCTTTGGCCAAAGCCATATAGACGTCTTCAGCGCTAAAGTGGGTTCCACCATTCTGATGAAAAAAGTCCAAGATTTTCATGCGGGGACCGGTGGCTTTTAGCCCAATATCACGTAAATTTGCGGGAGTGGGGTTTTGGTTCATATTCATGGGTTTGGGAGCTAAAATCAATGTCTTAATGATACGGCCTGCCATGCATAATTGCTTTCGACTTTTTATCAGTTTTTTCTACTCCATTTCAGGGGGTTTTCGCAGCGTTCGTTTGTGTTTGCTGATTGCCACTATCGGTGGGGCATTTGTCGTGGCTGGTTGTACGAGCGCTGCAGATGATACCCAGCGAGCGTGGATGAATAAAGTCTTCAGGCCTTACGTTCCAGACGTAGTGCAAGGCAACTTTATTTCCAGTGAGCAATACGCTAAGTTGCAACTAGGGCAAAGTCGCGAGCAAGTGCGTCAAATATTGGGTACGCCATTACTAGCCAGCTACTTCCACGCTAATCGATGGGATTATGTTTTTGAATTTAAGCGTTCAAATCAAGTGATGGGTAAAGAGCGTCGCGTTACCGTATTTTTCGAGGGCGATAAGTTAGTGAAGTTTCAGGGTGACGCCTTACCAACCGACGTAGAGTTAGTGGCTGAGATTGATGGTTACGCAAAAACAAAGCGCTCATTTTGGGACGTGATCACGGGTTCTAATAAACCTCCAGTAACACCGCCTTTGCAGCAGCCTGAATTGCTAGTACCTAGCCCAACAAATAATTTGCCTGCTGGGGCGGTTGTACCTGCAGCTAAATCGAGTAGCTCTTTTTGGGACTTTTTTAGTTTTTCAAAAAAATCACCAGAAGCTCAGCCTCAACAGTTAGGTCCTGGTGCTCTTAACGTTCCTCCAGCTGGTGAAGCTAAATAAAGATTACTTTTGTTTTAATGCTGAGTGATTTCTTTCGGCAACCTTAAATTAGAAACGAAGATACAAATGATGAAGATTGCAATTGCCGGTGCAACTGGCCGTATGGGAAAAATGTTGATTGAGGCGGTTCTCAATAGCCCGGATGCTCAGCTGGTAGGCGCACTTGAGCATGACTCCTGCCCTTTGATTGGAGAGGATGCGGGTGCATTCTTGGGTAAGAAAACTGGCGTAGCAATTACGGCTGATATCACCAAAGCTTTAAGTGGCACTGAATTTTTGATTGACTTCACCCGTCCAGAGGGCACGATGGCGCACTTAGCGGTGGCACAAAAGACCGGTAGCAAAATGATTATTGGTACGACGGGCTTAAGTCCTGAGCAAATTGATGCTTTGAAAAAAGCCTCGACAAATCTAGCGATCGTTTTTGCTCCGAATATGAGCGTGGGTGTCAATGCAACTTTTAAGTTGCTAGAGATCGCTGCCAAGATGCTGAACGAAGGTTATGACATTGAAATTATTGAAGCCCATCATCGCCATAAAGTGGATGCTCCATCAGGTACCGCACTTCGAATGGGCGAAGTTATTGCAGAGGCGCTTGGCGAGAAATTAGATGATGTAGCTATATACGCTCGTGAGGGCCATACGGGCGAACGTAAAGTAGGTTCGATTGGTTTTGCAACAATTCGTGGTGGCGATATTGTTGGTGATCACACTGTCTTGTTTGCTGGTGAAGGCGAGCGCATTGAGATTAGCCATAAATCCTCTAGTCGTCAGTCATATGCTCAAGGTTCTTTGCGCGCCGCACGCTTTTTGCATGGTCAGAGCTCAGGCTTATATGACATGCAGGATGTCCTTGGTTTGCGTAAATAATTAGTGAGTTAAAAGAATAGAAGAAAAGAGTTGCATTTAATGAGTAAGGATTACGACCACCGCAGTATTGAAGCAGCAGCGCGAGCTGATTGGGAAAGGGTGCAAGCGTACAAAGTTGCCGAAAATGCAGAAGATGCATCTGGTAAGCCAAGGCCAAAGTACTACGCCTGTTCAATGTTGCCTTACCCATCTGGAAAGTTGCATATGGGTCACGTTCGTAATTACACCATCAATGATGTGATGGTACGGCAGTTACGTATGCAGGGCTATAACGTGTTGATGCCAATGGGTTGGGATGCTTTTGGCATGCCTGCTGAAAATGCTGCCATTCAGAATAGAGTGCCACCTGCTAAATGGACCTACGACAACATTGCTTATATGAAAAAGCAAATGATTGCGATGGGTCTAGCAATCGATTGGTCGCGTGAAGTAGCAACCTGTAGTCCCGATTACTATCGGTGGAATCAATGGCTCTTTTTAAAGATGCTTGAAAAAGGTATTGCTTATCGCAAGACCCAAGTGGTGAATTGGGATCCGATCGACCAAACAGTTCTAGCTAATGAGCAGGTCATTGATGGGCGCGGTTGGCGCTCTGGTGCTTTAGTCGAAAAGCGTGAAATACCTGGTTATTACTTCAATATCACTGCTTATGCAGAGCAATTATTATCTGGTTTGGATGGTCTGGGTTGGCCTGATCGTGTAAAGACTATGCAGCAAAACTGGATTGGCAAAAGTCGCGGAGTTCGTTTTGCATTTAAGCACGAGATCCAAGATGCACATGGTAATTTTATTCAAGATGGTCAGCTGTATGTATTTACTACTCGTGCCGATACTATCATGGGCATTACCTTTTGCGCCGTTGCTGCCGAACATCCATTAGCAACGATGGCTGCTAAGAGTAATCCCGAGCTCGCTGCGTTTATTGAGAAATGTAAAACGGGTAGCGTGATCGAAGCGGATCTAGCCACCCAAGAAAAAGAGGGTATGTTCACGGGTTTATATGTGACCCATCCGTTTACCAATGAACCGGTCCCAGTTTGGGTTGGTAATTATGTATTGATGTCTTATGGCGATGGCGCCGTCATGGGTGTTCCTGCACATGATGAGCGCGACTTTGCATTTGCACTTAAATACGAGTTACCAATTAAGCAAGTAATTGCATTACGGGCGCCCTCTACAATGTTCAACACCAGTCATTGGCAAGATTGGTACGCACAAAAAGAGGACGTTGTTTGCCTGAATAGCGGCAAGTTTGATGGCATGTCTCATGAGAGCGCTGTGAGTGCTGTTGCGGCTGATTTAGAAAAGATGGGTATTGGAGAAATTAAAACCACATACCGTTTGCGTGATTGGGGAATCTCTCGTCAACGTTATTGGGGTACGCCGATTCCGATCATTCATTGTGGCGATGATCAGAATCCCGGCTGTGGGGTAGTTCCTGTTCCTGAGTCTGATCTACCAGTGGTATTGCCAGAAGATTGTGTACCAGATGGTAGCGGTAATCCCCTCAATAAACGTGCCGACTTCCTGAATGTGAAGTGTCCGAAGTGCGGCAAGCCTGCGCGTCGGGAGACTGACACTATGGATACCTTTGTGGATTCGTCTTGGTACTTCATGCGCTATACCGGTCCCGATGCGAAGACCATGGTTGACGGGCGAAATGAATACTGGATGACGATGGATCAGTATATTGGCGGTATTGAGCATGCGATCTTACATTTACTCTACGCACGCTTCTGGACCAAGGTCATGCGTGATCTCAATCTCATCACCTTTGATGAGCCATTTCAAAATTTGCTGACGCAAGGCATGGTACTTAATGAAACCTATTACTCTGAAGAGACCTCTGGTAAAAAGACTTGGTTAAACCCTTTGGATATAGAACTTGAGCTAGATGAAAAAGGGCGCCCTCAAAGTGCCAAGTTGAAGGGTGATACTTCGGGCACACCAGTCAATATCGGTGGCGTTGAAAAGATGGCTAAGAGTAAAAATAATGGCGTAGATCCTCAAGCCTTGATTGATCAATATGGTGCAGATACTGCGCGCCTATTTGTGATGTTTGCTGCCCCTCCAGAGCAACAGCTGGAATGGTCCAGTGCTGGTGTAGAGGGTGCCTCACGCTTCTTGCGTCGCCTATGGATGTATTCCAGCAGTCAGCTTGATGCAATCCGTGATGCTAGTGAAACATTCCCAAGCGATTTGAATGATGCTGAAAAAGAATTACGTCGCGAAGTGCATACCATTCTTAAACAAGCTAACTTTGATTATCAGCGTCGTCAGTACAACACTGTAGTTTCTGCAGCAATGAAGATGCTCAATGTTTTGGAGCCTATCAAATTAGATGCTGGCATTGTGCGACCTGTAGTCTTGCGGGAGTGTTTAAGTATTTTGATTCGGGTGCTTTACCCGGTGGTACCCCATTTGACGCATGCTCTCTGGAAAGAGATTGGCTGCGAGAAGTCTTTTGGCGCTCTCTTGGATGCTCCATGGCCAACAGTTGACGAGGCTGCATTAGTTCAAACAGAATTGACCATCATGCTGCAAATTAATGGTAAGTTGCGTGGTGAGGTCCGTGTGCCTGCGGACGCAAGTAAAGAGCAAATAGAAGCTTTGGCATTACAAAGCGAACCAGCAATGAAAGCATTGAATGGCGTTGCCCCTATAAAAGTGATTGTTGTACCAGGCCGCTTAGTTAATATTGTTGCCCAGTAAACGAAAAATGAGACCGAGGACTAGACTAAAGATATGAGCGTAAATCACCTTAGACGTACTATGCTTGGTTTATTTGCCTTAGCGCCAATCAGTGGTTTAGTCGCTTGTGGATATCGTTTGCGTGGCATGGTGGATTTACCATTTAAGATCATCGCCATTACCGGCAGCCCTTCACCGCCTTTGCGTGCTAATTTACAAACAGCCATTCTGACTGGTACTGATGCCAAGGTAGCAATTAATCCTAAAGATGCTGACCTTATCTTAGACATTGCCAGCGATCTGAGCGGCCGTGAGATTCTTGCTTATAACGCTAATGGTCAAGTTTCTGCTTATCGTTTAAATATTCGTGTTGGGTTTAGAGCATATGACAACTCTGGTGCGGAGATTGTTCCTGAGGCTGAAATTTACTTGACTCGCGATATGGATTTCTCGGTATCTACAGTTCTGGCAACCGATGTTCAAGTGCAGCAATTTCTGTCTCTGATGCACAGGGATCTTGCGGTACAGATTCTGCGTCGTGTTTCTGCGTCTGCACGCGCACCAAAGGCTCGCAATTTTTAAGGAGCTTGAGCGATCCCATGGTTAAGAGCGATGCCCTACAAGTTCATTTGAAGTCACTCAATTCTGCGGCCTCATTAAAGCCCCTCTATATATTTAGTGGGGACGAGCCGCTCCTGATGATGGAGGCAATGGATCAGTTGCGAGCCACTGCTAAAAAAATGGGCTATACCGATCGTGAGGTCTTGTTGCAAGAACGTGGATTTGATTGGAGCGCTCTGTTAAGTGCTGGCCAAACCATGTCTTTATTCGGAGATAAGCGCTGGGTAGAGCTGCGTATACCGACAGGCAAGCCAGGACGCGATGGTGCTGAAGCACTAAAACAGTTTTCTGCTCAAATTGAGTCCCAAAGTATTGGGCCTGAAGGTCCGGACACGATTTTTTGCATCATTTTGCCCAAATTAGATAGCAAGACTAAAACCTCTGCCTGGTTTTGCGCTCTCGATCAGGCTGGCATGGCTATTCAGTTGGACGCTTTGGATCGCGCTCAATTACCGCAATGGATTGCAGGGCGATTAAAAAAGCAGGGTCAAGAGGTGGAGTCAGGCCCTGAGGGGCAGCGCGCATTGGGCTTTATTGCTGAGCAGGTGGAGGGAAATCTCATCGCCGCCCATCAAGAAATTCAGAAGTTGGGATTATTGTATCCAACAGGCGCTTTAACTGAAGACCAAATTCGGTCTGCTATTTTGAAAGTGGCCCGCTATAACGTTTTTGAGCTTACTGAGGCAATATTGGCTGGTGATCTAGCGCGTCTGAATCGCATGCTAGATGGTCTTAAAGGCGAGGGCGAGCCTTTGGTCCTGATTCTGTGGAGCGTGACTGAAGAGCTTCGGATACTATCGAAATTGAAGGCGGCGAGTGATGCGGGCGAGTCGGTACAGAATTTAATGCGTAGTAACCGAATCTGGGGAAACAAGGAGCGTTTATATCCTATGGCTTTAAAGCGGGTACAGCCTCTGAGATTACGACGCGCGATGCAGGTGGCTGCAGGGTTAGATCGCCAGGCCAAGGGGCTTCACGCGGCAGAGCTGCCAGCAGATCCGTGGGATGGCTTGCGCTTGGTAGGTAATTTATTGCGCTAGATGAATTCAATGTGAAGATTTAACGTAGATAAAAAATTAATTTAGAAATAGTAAAGACATGAGTAATTCAACGAATATCATTCAGCAGATGATGCATGACATTGGCCGATGCGCTCGTGAGGCATCGCGCGCAATGGCACGTGCATCGAGCGAACAAAAAAACCAAGCTCTATTACATATTGCGAAGTTGATTCGTGAGCGGACAAATGAAATTCAATGTGTGAATGAACTCGATGTTGCCCGCGCCAAGACCAATGGTCAGGATGCAGCATTTATTGACCGTTTGACGATGACTCCAAAGACGATTGAGTCTATGGCCTTAGGTTTGGAACAAATTGTTTCTTTGGATGACCCTATTGGAAAAATCACACCCTTGCAAAAGCAAGCCTCTGGTATTGAACTTGGTCAAATGCGTGTTCCACTTGGAGTGATTGGCATTATTTACGAGTCTCGCCCAAATGTCACTATTGATGCTGCTGCACTTTGTCTGAAGTCCGGGAATGCCGTGATCTTACGTGGTGGCTCAGAGGCTATTGATTCAAACACTTTATTAGCGCATTTTATTCAAGAGGGATTGGATGCTGCTAATTTACCAAGAGATGCTGTGCAGGTTGTGACGACTACAGATCGAAGCGCTGTTGGCGAGATGATCACCATGACGGAATATATTGATGTAATCGTGCCTCGTGGTGGCAAGAGTTTGATTGCTCGTTTGATGGCGGAAGCGCGCGTACCAATGATTAAGCATTTGGATGGTATTTGCCATACCTATATAGATTCTGATGCAGATATTGCAATGGCTATCAAGGTGTGTGATAACGCTAAGACTCAGCGTTATGCACCTTGTAATACGATGGAGACCCTATTAGTCAATAAACTAATCGCGGGACAGGTATTACCCGCTTTATGCAAAATTTATCAAGACAAAGGCGTGGAGTTGCGAGTTGACCCCCTGACTCGAAAAGTATTGGAGGCTGCTGGATTTCAGAATCTAGTCGATGCTACAGAGGAAGATTGGCAAACTGAATATTTAGCACCAATTCTGTCGATTAAAACTGTGACCGATATCGATGAAGCAATGAGCCATATTGAGCATTATGGAAGTAAGCATACCGATGCCATCATCACCAATAATCCAGCGCAGGCTAATCGTTTCTTACGTGAGGTAGATAGTGCCAGTGTGATGGTGAATGCTAGTACTCGTTTTGCCGATGGCTTTGAATATGGGCTTGGCGCTGAGATTGGCATCTCCAACGATAAATTACATGCGCGTGGTCCTGTAGGCTTGGATGGATTAACCTCCCTCAAATATATTGTCATGGGTCATGGCGAAATTCGTACTTAAGATGCGTTGAATTTATTCATCTTCATAAAAAACTACACAACGGAAATTATCAATCATGGGCAATGCGTATCTTTGGACCAAGACATTTCATATTGTCTTGATTGCCTCTTGGTTTGCTGGTTTGTTTTATCTGCCTCGAATATTTGTGAACTTAGCAAATGAAAAAAATCCAGAGGCGTATGCGCGTCTTCTTGGTATGGCCGATCGCTTATTTCGTTTTATGACTATTTTGGCTGTACCTGCCGTATTGTTAGGCCTTGCTTTGTGGCTGCATTTTAAGATTGGTGCTGGTGAAGCATGGATGCATGCCAAAGTGTTCTTTGTCATTCTGGTGATTGGCTATCACCATTCTTGTTGGGGTTTGCTAAAAAAGTTTCGCAATGGTGCCAATACCCATTCAGGAGTTTGGTATCGTTGGTTTAATGAAGCGCCTGTCTTGCTGATGGTGATAGTGACTGCTTTAGTGGTGATTAAGCCCTAATCTTTTGATATTTTCTAACTCACCCTTTTTTAGATTGCTAGCCTCATGAGATTTTTTGTTGTTTGTCCAGGTGGACTAGAAGTGCCGCTGGCACAAGAGCTGGCTAATATTTCCCAGCGTCCAGACTGTAAAGCCTTGGGTACTTGGGTGATTGATCCTACGCCGACGAGCCCAACAGGGGGAGTGGGTTTAGCGGCGCCGATATCTGCAGCGATGGCTTTGAATTTACATTCTCGTATCGCTAGCCGTGTTTTATTGCAGATGGCTGATGCTCCTTATCGTCAAGAAGAGGATTTGTATAAGTTGGCTAGTGGCTTAGCTTGGGAGGAGTGGTTTTCTTCTAAGCAAACCCTACGCGTTGACGTAACTGCACATCGCTCGCCGCTGAAGAGTTTGAATTTCGCAACCTTAAAAATTAAAGATGCGATTGTGGATCGTCTTCGCGATGTTACTGGCGATCGTCCAAGTATTGATACTGCTTTTCCTGACGTGCGTGTGCAAGCTCACTTGACTGCTAGCCATGTCACCATCTATCTAGATACCTCAGGTGAAGCCTTATTTAAACGTGGCTGGCGCGATGAAAAAGGTGATGCACCCTTGAAGGAAAATCTCGCAGCAGGAATCTTATCTATCACCGGTTGGAAACCCTCGCAAACCTTGTTTGATCCTATGTGCGGTAGCGGCACCTTTTTAATTGAGGCTGCGCAAATAGCTTTAGCGATTCCACCGGGAGCGATTCGAGCGGGAATGTTTGGTAATGACGCCAAGCCTTCGCGACTTGCCTATCGCCCATTAGTGACTTCAGCTCATGGCTTTGGTTTTCAAAGATTGAAGCCCTTTAACGATGCGGCAGAGCAAAAGCGTTGGCTAGCCTTGAAGGATTCTGCATACGCTGAGGCGATGGAAAAGCGCAAACAGTTCCCAGACTCTGAATCTTTAGATATTAGTGGCGGCGATATTAATGAACGGTTAGTGGCAATGTTTAAAGGCAACTGGCAGCGAGCTCAATTACCCGGTTTACCAGTGACGCGTCAAATTGATGCCTTAGATAGCAAGCCTCCAGCCAATACAAAAGAGGGTGTGATGTTGCTAAACCCTCCGTATGGTGAGCGTTTAGTAATTAAGGGTGGGCGAGGACAGGATCAGGCGCATAGCGCTGATTCGGATCGAGACCCCCGCGATGCAGTTGAGGAGCCAGAAGATCGCTTTGCCTATAACTTAGAAACGGGCCGTCAAAGTGCTAAACGCTCTAGTCGAGAGTCTTTAAAGAAGTTGCAATCCCAAGAAGAACAGGATCCGAAGTTTGTAGAGTTCTTAAGGCAATTTGGCCAACATCTAAAGGATGCTTTTGGTGGTTGGAATATATTTGTTTTAACGGCGGATATGGCTTTGCCAGGACAGCTACGCATTAAGGAATCGAAGCGCACCCCTTTATTTAATGGTCCCCTGGAATGCAGGTTGTTTAAGTTTGAGATGCATCAAAAACGTGATGCTGCATCCGATTTAAAATAAGAAGATATATAAGGAAGATAGCGATGGAATTCAAAACATATATGTGCTTAATCTGCGGTTGGGTTTATGACGAAGCCGCTGGTTTGCCTGACGAGGGTATTGCGCCTGGAACGCTTTGGAAGGATGTTCCCATTAACTGGACCTGTCCTGAGTGTGGCGCACGCAAGGAAGATTTTGAGATGATGGCAATCTAATCAATTTACTGCTTTAAGAAATAATTAGATCAATTAGCGAAGGTAGGAGAGTATTTTGGGACAAAACGAAATTTTATTTGAACGCGCGCAAAAAACAATTCCTGGCGGTGTGAATTCTCCGGTGCGGGCTTTTCGCCAAGTTGGTGGTACGCCACGTTTTGTGACAAGAGCAAAAGGCCCCTACTTTTGGGATGCGGAAGATAAGCGTTACATTGATTTAATTATGTCTTGGGGCCCCATGATTGCAGGCCATGCTAATCCAGAAGTGGTTGAAGCAGTTAAGCAGGCTGCAGAAACTAGCTTTAGCTACGGTGCTCCTACCGAGGGTGAAATTGAATTAGCAGAACGTATTTGCCAATTGATGCCTAGTATTGAGCAGGTACGTATGGTATCGAGTGGTACTGAAGCTACCATGAGCGCTCTGCGTCTTGCGCGTGGCTACACCGGTCGTGATCTCATTATTAAATTTGAGGGTTGCTATCATGGCCATGCTGACAGTCTTTTGGTCAAAGCAGGTTCTGGCCTCTTGACGTTTGCGGATTCGACTCAAAATGCACCTTCTTCTGGAGGCGTTCCTCATGATCTGGTGAAGCACACACTGGTATTGCCATATAACGATGTGGCAGCCCTGAAGGAGGTATTTTCAAAGCAGGGTGATCAGATTGCTGCAGTGATTATTGAACCATTTGCTGGCAATATGAATCTTATTAAGCCGACAGCAGAATTTCTGACAACACTACGCCAGCTAACTAGTCAGCACGGTAGCGTATTAATTTACGACGAAGTCATGACCGGCTTTAGGGTTGCATTGGGTGGGGCCCAATCTCTACAAGGCATTACTCCTGACCTGACTTGCCTTGGAAAGGTGATGGGCGGCGGCATGCCCATGGCTGCCTTTGGCGGTAAAAAAGAAATCATGTCTAAGTTAGCGCCGCTAGGCAACGTATATCAAGCGGGTACTTTGTCCGGAAACCCTGTAGCAGTAGCTGCGGGATTAAAGACGCTAGAGATTATCTCTCGCGAAGGTTTCTACGAGTGCTTGACCGGTCAAACCGAAAAACTGATGGCGGGGTTAAAGCAGGCAGCAGTTGAAGCGAATATCCCCTTTGCAGTTGATAGTGTCGGCGGCATGTTTGGTTTCTACTTCGCCGATCAGGTTCCCACCTCGTTTGAAGAGGTGACCAAAACAAATATTGAATCCTTTAAGAAATTCTTCCACTTGATGCTAGATAAAGGAGTGTATTTAGCGCCATCAGCATATGAGGCTGGGTTTACCTCTATTGCCCATGACAATGCGATATTGGAAGAGATTATTGCTGCAGCGAAAACTGCATTTAAGCAGTTATAGATTTTTGCGGTATAAATAAAAATAGCTTACATTCTGAGTGGATGATCGTATCCATCCACTTGAATCATTTCCAGTGTGTTACTGGGCTTTCCTGAGTCAGGGATTTCCATGGCAGTCAGCTTCCCGCCCCAGACACATCCGGTATCTAAGCCGATAACATTTTGATATTGAAGCAGGCCTAATGTTGACCAGTGTCCAAAATAGATCAGAGAATCCTGAGTTTTTCTTTTTGGAGTTTTGAACCAAGGTATATAACCCTGGGGACCATCTTCAAAACCTTCCTTACTTTCAAACTCCATCGTACCCGTGGGCGTGCAAAAACGAATACGGGTCAGTGCATTGGTAATAACTCGCAAACGCTCGTAACCCTTAAGGGAGTTGCTCCACTTGCTAGGAGTATTGCCATACATATTTGCTAAGAAATCTTTATAGGATTTTTTGCGGAGCACTTTCTCAACTTCTTGCGCGCGTTCAATCGTTTGCTGTAAATCCCATTGAGGCAGGACTCCTGCATGAACAGTCAGCACCTTTCCATTACTCAGAGCCATTGGTCGATGGCGCAACCAATCAATCAGCTCGGCCCTATCAGGCG
>Ga0114975_10002566_pt1 | contig 12406 bp, 9 predicted proteins | sample S_130626_EF_Meta_FD_87031 | JGI IMG/M metagenome (GOLD analysis project Ga0114975, IMG submission 87031) | Freshwater microbial communities from Lake Simoncouche, Canada to study carbon cycling - S_130626_EF_MetaG | ecosystem: Environmental > Aquatic > Freshwater > Lake | place: Lake...
CCAAATGATTAATGTGATTAAACTGAGATTTTAACAATAGCGTATTAACGTCTTCCCCAGTTAGTCCTTCACCCCGACTGAATCGCTCCTCAATTTCCGTTAATTTGGGTTGGATCATTTCCAGCAACATATCTTCAATGTTAGATTTATGATTCATCAGTTTTATGGTTAGGAAAATTAAATTTCAAGCTCAGCAAGGTATAGAGAATGCACTGATATGCAACCTAAATTCCAACAAACTAATTGATATTTTAAAATTCTAATTGGGAGCTAATGATCGGAATGAGTGGTAAGGCAAATCGATAAGATAAACCCTTTAAATTTGAGTCATATCGCTCTTCAATGATATTATTTGTATTGAAAATATTTTGTAGATCTAACCTAAAAGACCAAGTATGATTCAACTTATTTATCCGATAGGCCAATGAAAAATCGTATCGCTCAAAATTTGGATATTGAGATTCAAACGCTTTTGCTTGCACACTAACCGTTGTATTCCTTTTTATGGACTCAGCTAAATTGATCGGTGTGTATCGGTTTCCACCTCTTAGCAAATACCTTAAGTTGGCCGAAAGCGATTTTTGTTTCGCTAATTTGAAGTCTTTGCCTACCAAAATATTTCCAGCAAATAGGTTGTTGAATTGAGTATTTCGCCATACCAAATCCTTATTTTGGAACTTAGAGTCAAAAATTGAAGCGGTGACTAAATAATAGAAATTATCAGCTAAAAATCTTTCCAATGTCAATTCTATCCCTTTATTAATTCCTTTGCCTGTATTTTCTAGTACTTGGCCAGGAATGCCAGAGGTGTAATTGACCAAGGAAAACAAACCGGTCTTTAATGTGTCAACAGGAACTTGATTAATATTTTGAATGTATGCCTCAACTTTCAATCGTGTATTTTCACCGATTCTTTGATCAAAAGAAACTACTTGGTGCAGAGCTTGCGACGGCTTTATATTTTTATTTGGCTGGAAAAAGTTTCCATTGGGGATGTATTTTTTAAAAAGGTAGGTGGATATAGGCTCAATTCTTGAATGCCAACCAATCCCAACGCCAAATCGACCTCCCGATTTATTCTCTATCGAAATGGCCATTCTAGGTTCGATGGCCTTGGAATGATTTAGTTCAAATTGGTATGCATGAAGCCCAAAAGTAGTTTGAATGGCAGGCGTCCATTTTTTTATGATTTGCCCAAACTGTTGAACGTAATATGTTGAATTAGATTCATTTAAGTAATTCACTATTTTTTTACCGTCCCAACGATCATCCTTGAGTTCAAAAGATAGTTGGCTTATATTAATTCCAAACTTTGCCGTCAAGTTGGCATTCCATTTATACACATAGGTAGCGTTCAATCGTACATTGGGGTATCGATATAATTGATCTCTGGTTGTTTTCCATGCATTCGACATCATTTCAATTTTGCTCACGTTTGCCGATTCAGTTGTTAAAGCCAAAACAGTTGATAGATGACCTTTTTTGAAGGGTAATTTATACGATAATCCAAATGCGCCCATTTTACTATTGGAGTAATCCTTTGTGGTTAATTTCTCATCTTCCGTATCATTGGCTCCGGCTAATCCCCAAAATGTAAGTAGCCCAGCTTTTTTCAAGGGAATATCAATCGTATAATTTAAATCTCGATAGGCAGGCTTGAAATTCCCTGAATTGATATTGATTAATCCCGATTTTAATAGCAACTCTAATGTTGAATATCTAGCACCAGCCCGATAGGAGCCACCATTTTTCCCAATGGGTCCCTCAGAAGCCACATCTATTCCCACCACCGACAATTGTGCCATCCATTCCCTTTTTTCATTATTGCCTCTTCTAAATCGTAGATCGAAAACACCCGAGGAGGCATTCCCATATTCAGCTGGGAAAGCACCCGTCATAAAATCAGAATTGGCCAAACTGGTCGAATTGATCATCGAAATGATTCCACTAGTGGAGCCTTGTCCATCCCCAAAATGATTTGGATTCGGGATTTCGATTCCTTCCATTCTCCACAATAATCCTTTTGGAGAATTCCCGCGAATGATAATCTCATTATTTTGATCGGATCCCGCATTCGTTACCCCAGCAAAGTTTAAGGTCATGCGCGCCGGATCTTGAAATCCTCCGGCATATCGGTTCGCTTCTGTGACAGAAAATTGGCGCGTACTAACCAATGCCATTTCATTTTTTGACCGATCTTTTGCTCGTTCAGAAACCACGAGTACTTCACTTAAAAATTGCGGTGCTTCTTCTAACTCAACGGGCAAATTGATTTCTTTAGCACTTCTAAGCTCTAAATTGGGAATGCTCGTTGGTGCATAGCCTACCCTAGAAAACGAAATACTATATCGGCCTAATGGAATCTTGTGGAAATAAAATCGACCAAGGCTATCACTTAAGGTCACGTGATTGCCAGGAACTAATTTGACCGTCACATTAGATAATAGTTCTAAAGTCTGTTTATCCATAATTTTCCCCCGAATGGTTTGCTCAAGATTTTGAGCAAAGCCTACGTGAAAAATACTTAAACAAAAAATTAGAAAGACTGAATGACGAATCATAATGAATCGATTTTTGACTCGCAAATTTTAAAATGGCCGACTTATCTTTTTTTATAGCCTTTGATTTCTTGTAGTAAAAATCTGAGCTCTTGAACTTTTTCTTTATTCGTTTCAAAAACATCATTTGCTTCTTTAGGGTCACTTTTTAAATTAAATAATTGACCATTAACCCCCTCTTTTACTTGTTCGATTTTTTGTGGTTCTGTAAAACCTCCAGATCCGAGTCCTTCAATTAACTTCCAATCGCCTTTTCGAATCGTTAGATATCCGATGGACGATGAAACAATAATTCCAGGTTGCCCTTTTATCTCTTTTGTTTGACCCTTTAGAATCGGCATAATGCTGTATGTATCTTCTGAGGTTGCTTGAATACCTGTCAAATCTCCACATGTAGCTAATAAATTGGCCAAACTAGTAGTTGCATTTGATGTCGTATTTGCTTTTACCTCTGCAGGCCAACGAACAAAGAACGGAATTCGATGTCCTCCTTCATAAGCATCTCCTTTCATTCCTCTAAATTCACCTGCTGACGCATGATTAAATCTTTCTATATAATCAGTACGCCAATATGGACCATTGTCACTTGCGAAGATTACGATGGTGTTTTTAGCAATCCCTAATTTTTCCAATTGTTTCAAAAGAGCTCCCACGGATGCGTCAACTTGTTGGACAAAATCTCCATATTCTCCTGCCCCAGATTTTCCTACATACTCGGGATTGGGCATCCATGGGGTATGCGGCGCGGCTAATGGAAGGTATAAAAAGAAAGGTTTTTCACCATTTTGTTTTCCAATAAATTGGTTTGCTTTCTCAATAAATCGAGGTAAAACTTGATGAAAATCAAAAGAAGGAGACATTTTTCCTTCGCGCCAAAAGGGTCCTGAATACCCTTTTTCCATTTTATTCCCAGCGGTGTATGCCGTGGGAAGCTCTTCAACTTGTTGGTTTTCTAGATATAAATAGGGCGGCATGTCCAGGGAAGCTGGTAAGATATACGAATAATCAAATCCAGCGGATTTTGGACCAGCCGTCACCGGTTTAGTAAAATCGATGATTTCTGGATTTAATTCAGTCTTTATGCCTAACTCTTTTTCATTTAATAACGCTTCATTTCCGGATTTTAACGTCCAGTCCACACCCAAATGCCATTTACCGATAACCCCTGTGGAATACCCCGCTTGTGAAAGTAATTTCGCAACGGTTTGTTGGTCTGTTTCGATCAAAGAACGACTGTAGCCTCTTAAAACCCCAACGGGCAATTTGCTTCTAAATGGATAGCGGCCAGTTAAAATGGCATATCTAGTGGGCGTACAAACCCCAGACGCGGAATGCGCATCTGTAAACCTCATACCTTGAAGCGCGATTTGATCGATATGAGGCGTCTTGATTTTCCCTTTGGGATTATTGATTGAAACATCCCCGTAGCCTAAATCATCCGCTAATATATAAATGATATTGGGTAATTTTTCTTTCTTACCTTGACCCAATAAGCCAGATTGTACGGTCAATAAGGCAATGATTATCAGTGATATTTTCTTCATCATTTTAAAGTGATTTGATCCAATTTTTAATTAAATCTACGCCTTCTTTATGAAATAATCTACGTCCTAGTTCCGGCATCATAATTCCCGGATCTAATGAATGCATTCGATAGGCTAAAATGCTTTCTTCAGGCTTTCCTGGTACGATATCATAGGATAAATTTCCAGATCCCCTTCCAGCCGCGACGGGGGTTTTCATAAAACCATAGCTGGTTTTATTCGAATTATTCCATTGTAGAAATAATCCGGAGGATTGCGCTGGTCCTACTGGATTATGGCAATGGGCGCAATTTATGTCTAAATAAGCTTTCGCCCTAAGATCTAATGAAGCATTTAGATCTGAATATGAGGGCATTTTAGGAACGTCATTTAGTTTAGGAAGATTAACTAGGGCATTTTTTTGTGCCCAATGGGCCAACTGGTTTTCATGTGCGCCATCCTCATATGAAAATTCTCCGTTTAATTGCCGCGCAGAGGGACCAATGGGCGTCATGATCCCTTGTCTTTCATGACAGCCTTTGCATTGATTCATATTTGGAACCACATATTCAAAGGCTTGTTTTTTTCCTTGATCATCAATCCAAGAGACTAAATCGCCACCTCCTGCTACTTCTAATGTAGCTTCATTTTGTTCTTTATTCCAAATGTAGGGTAAGGCTTTCCAACCTTTTGCTTCATGAATAAGAATTCGTGTTTCCATTAATCTTCGGCCTTTTGCCTCAGCACGTTCATCGTTTTTATAATAAAATGTCTTGGCTATAACGGTCCCAACTGGAAATTGCAAAACGGAATCGGCATTAAAATTCACCTGAGTGCCTTTGGGCATTTTAATGAATCGTAATTTATGTGCAAAATCTGAAAATAAAGGAGAATTTAACGCGTAGGGCAAAACATCTTCAGCAGGAATTTGATCTTGTAAACGTCCTTTAAATAAGGCAAACTCAGATAGCTTTTCCGGATAATTGAATTCCGTATTAATTTCTGAATCGATGGACATTAAAAATGTCAAACTTATACATGAAACTAAAATGATGAAAAGCTTATTCATGTGTTTAAAACTGATTTGATTTGATCGAAACGGGTGAACATTCAAATAAGTCAGGACCCACTAAAACATTTTTAAAGTCATGATCAGCATCTAAAAATGAAGTACTTTGGTTGATGTTATTTCGTACACAAATGGCATATTCAGGCAAATATTTACCATCAGTCCCCACTAATTTAGGGTCTAATATTCCATCGAAAATGACCTGTGGTATCTTACGGCCAAATTTTAATTTCACCCGATACAACTGACCAAATCGGCTGTCCATTGGCACTCGACGCGGTTTTCTTTCAAATAAATTATCATGAATGTTGATCGAAGTGGGGTAGGGGTAATACCCTTTATCTTTATTTTTTTTCTCCGTCATAAAGTAGCTGATAATTGCGACCCCCACAGTTGAATGATTTAGAATTTTATTATCAAAAATTTCAACTTGGCTCGTGGCCAACACCATCATTCCTGTGCCTTTGGGTACATTTCCTACAATATTACCTTTGGGTGCAAAATTGGCTAAATTATTTTCTTTAATTAAGTTGTTGTATACGCGTACAAACCCTCCCTTTTTTTGGATTAGATCCGGTAAATCAAAAACTAAAATACCTCCAGTATTTCCTTCTGCCACATTGTTATACACATCAGCATATAATGAATTTTCAATCTCAATGCCCGCCACATTTTGGAAGGCTATGCAATTGCGAACCGTGATATATTTGGATTGTCCTACATAAATTCCAGCATCAGATGCACCGATCGCAATACAGCTGTCAATCAATACTTTTTCACAAAGCACTGGGTACAAGCCGTAACTGCCATTTGCAGGGGAGGGTTTTCCTGTCCAAGCCGTCTTTAATCTTCGGAATGTGATTCCTTTTACATGCATGGTTTTGATCAAATCCCCTTTGGAATCTTCCGACGTAAAATCTTCTAAAATAATATTTTCACAATTCGTTATTCTGATTCCCTCAGCTCCTTGGGTTTGTGCTTTGAAGTTTAGGACCGTTTTGTCAATCCCTTTACCTCGAATGGTGATATTCTTTTTACCATCTAGGCTTAGGCTTTTAGTTAATGCAAAGTTGCCCGCTTCAATGTTGATGATATCTCCATCTTCTGCCATGATTAACTTGGTTTGTAATTTTTTTTCAAAGTCGGCCTGAGCGATAATTTGGCTACTGAATAAGGTAAAAAAGCTTAAAATTAATATTCGCATAATTGGGAATTAAACAGGTATACATTAGTTTGAAATTTTTCCAACTCAATTAAAACTTCAAGTTACTGATTTTGTTTTTTAAAATTTCGGATAATTAAATCCATTGTGATAGATAGGCTTAATTAAATTATTAGCTGATTTTTTATCAAATATGCCTTTATTTGCATCCCAAGTAATTTTTTCACCAGTCCGATAGGCAGTATTTCCCATGTGTGCATTTACAGCCACTGTGGCACCTGCATGTATGGGGCAGGCCAGATCTTCCTTACGCCCACTTTTAATGACATCGACAAAATTTTGTGCATGTAAATCTAAACCCACATCTGACTTTAAAGCTAAAGGTACAGATTCCATTCGGCCATTTTCAGCGATTACTTCCCAACCAGAGCGGTTGACCACTAAAGTGCCTTTGGTTCCGATGAATGCTATGCCATGTCCGCGGCCATATTGGCCCGCACCTATTCCCATATAATGTTCCCAGGTATTTGAAAATGTACCAAAATCGTACGTTACATGTAAATAGTCTGGTGTTTCTCGCGCGTCAGTGGGAAAAATTCTTTTTCCTCCCGTAGCAGATACTGATTTAGGCTCATTTACTTGCATTCCCCAAAGCATAATATCCATTAAGTGTACACCCCAATCGCACATCAAACCACCCGCATAATCCCAAAACCAACGAAATTCATAATGAAATCTATTTTTATTGAAATCACGCATTTGAGCCGGTCCAAGCCACATCTTATAATCGACACCCGCGGGTACTGGGCTATTGGCCACAATGGGTAATGGATCTGTACCTCGATACATCCACGTTTTCGTATTCAAAATTGTTCCTAGCTTACCTGAATGCACAAAAGCCACGGCATCTTTAAAATGCTGTTGGGAACGCTGCCACTGATTTACTTGAACAATTTTTCCTGAGGCCTCGGTCGCCTTGATCATTGTTTTGGCTTCACCGACTGAATTCGCCACCGGTTTTTCAACATAAACATGTTTGCCAGCCGAGAGTGAATCTGTTAATTGTAAGCAATGCCAATGATCTGGAGTGGCCACCAATACCGCATCGATGTCCTTATTTTCTAGCATTTTACGATAATCTTGGTAAATAATTGGATTCGCTACTCCTAATTTTATTACGTCAGCTTTTCTACGAGCTAATTGCTCGTCATCGATGTCGCATAAGCCAATTAAGTTCACTTCATTGACTTTTAAAAATGCGCGTAAATTATTATATCCTTGATTTTTTACCCCAATCAAAGCGATATTTAACTTATCTGAAGCGGCCACTTTTTTACGATTTGCGGCAATCATTTCAAGCGGCATTGTTTCTAATAATGCTAATCCACCAAATCCAATGGCTGAATTTTTTATAAAATCTCTTCTTGTGTTCATGTAGTTATATAATGCTAAGCTTATGAAAGTTTTAAGGTATGTTGAAGGTCGTTATTCCGGTCAAATAAACCGTTGGCGTCTCGATTGAAGGCAAGGCTCCTCTAAGATTGATTCTTTTATCCCGGACTAATCCCGGACTAAATTTGATGGTGTCATCCTTATAAATCTTGAATGTCATTTCTAATCAATCTATAATGACCTAATCCTTTAAATTATTTTCGAAATAACATCTCAAATACTTACTTACCACTATTTTCCTTGTTTTTCTATTGAATGCTCAGTAAATATTTAATGGATTCTGGAACTTGTATTGCATGAAGCGAACTCTCATCTTCTATATAATAATGTTGGATCTTCGCTTTTTTTGCAGCTTTCATAATAGCCGGCAAGTTTAATTGGCCCGTTCCTAAGGCTACATCATTTTCAGAGGAAGTTCCTCCTGACAAGTTTCCTATAACCCCCTTTTTTAAATCTTTTACGTGCATCAGTTTAAAGCGATTTGGATATTTTTCTAATAGTTTGGCTGGATCAATTCCCGGAAAAAACGTCCATAAGATATCCATTTCAAAATTCACAAATTTAGGATCCGTATTTTTAGCGATATAATCAAAAAAAGTACCCCCTTCGTAAGGAGCAAATTCAAAACCATGGTTATGGTAACAAAATTCTAATCCATAATTTTCTTTTAAGTTTTTTCCAATGATGCTAAAATCTGTGATCGTTTTGTCAGCTAATTCCTTGGTAAATGGACCTTCATGGGGAATCCAAGCTACGCGCACAAATTTTGCACCTAAAGTCTTTGCATTGGCAGCTACTTCGTCGGCCTTCGTTAATGCATCTTGATAACTAACGCCAAAGGAAGAGCAAAACATGCCCCTTTCATCCAAAAGTTTTCTGATTTCCGTCGCTTTTTTACCAAACAAACTAGAAAATTCCATGTCATATACCTTCAATACTTTCAATGAATCTAGGGTGGTTGCCATATCCTTTTGAAGACTTTGTCGATAGGTATACGAAACCATGCCTAAAGGAACTCCATTAATGCTGGGGCTTTTTTGGGCACTTAAATTGAATAACAAGCCGATGAAACTGGCTATCATTAAGATTTTTTTGATCAGAGCATTCATATTTAATATGATATTTTTTATTTTAAATTTACTTTTTTTCCTGTTTTAGCAGATTCCCGTGCCGCTTCTAATATTTCTACGACTACTTGATTGATTTCAAATGAAGATAAATCCATTTTGGGTTTAATCCTTCCTTGTACCACGGCAGACAAATAAGGAAATACATTGGACACCTCATGTGGCAAAGGATTTAAGTCAATCATGCTTTCTTTACCATATCGATCTCCGTTCACATACCTCATTTTCTTGTTTTTATTGGCTACTAAAATTCCTTTGGTCCCATAGATCTCGGTATCTTTTCGGTCAAATGGCCAATTCCATGAGGCCTGAATGATCGCTTGACAATCTGGATAAGTTAAAATGATTGTGGCTTCGTCGTCTACATTTGGATATAAATCGGGTTTTAATTGTTGGGTTACAGCTGTTACCGAAATAGGTCTTTTCCCATCCATTAACCAAGTCATGATATTGGCCCCATAACACCCAAAATCGATGATAGCGCCTCCGCCGTTTTTCACTGGGTCGGTTAACCAATTTAAAAATTCAGGGGAACATTCTATTTCCTTGGGTCCACGATGTCCATCCATCATGACGACTTTTCGGATCGCACCTAGAGATTTCTCTTCTTTAACCATTTGCCACATTTTAGCGTGCGATGAATACCAAGTGGTTTCAAAATTGGTTAAAAGATTAATTTTATATTGGTCCACTAGGGCTTTCATTTGGTTTAAATGATTCATGTTCACCGCTAAAGGCTTTTCAACAACCACATGGATTCCTTTGGGAGCACAAACTTTAACCACCTCCAAATGTTCATAAATACTATTAAAGGCAGCAATTGCCTCCGGCTTTGTTTTGGCTATTAAAGCCTCTAAGGTAGGAAACCAAAGTGAATCTGGAAGATTTTGACTTTTTAGCAAGGACAAAGCATATTCTTTGTTAGGTTCAGCAAAACCCACAATCACTACATCTTGTTGTGCTTTTTTTATGGTACTAAAAACCTGTCCCACATGGTCATGGGTCATTCCAGCTATACCCACTCGGAGTGGTTTAGCATGAAAAATAAAGGGTATACAAAACAACCCTATCCAAACAAATAGGTGCTTTATCATAGGTATTGTTATTGGGACTAGTTTCTAGGACCTCCGCCACCTTGCCGCTGTGCAGCTTGCATCGTTTTGTATTTCTCTAGTTGCTCGGGAGTTAAAATTGCCTTAAGAGACTCTAATTGAGCATCATTCAATTTTTTCATCTCAGCTTGCATCGCTTCTCTTTCCATACCAGCTTGGCGGAATTCCATCATTTTTTCCATTCTTACCATTACCAATGGCTCAATTTTTTTGATTTGATCCTTAGATAAAGTTAATTCAGTTTCCATGCGGTCAATCTGACGCTGAACCATCGCTTGTGGATTGAAATCCTGAGCTGATACTTGAGTTGAAAAACCCATTAATGTTGCTGCGATAGCAAATGAAGTAATTAATTTTTTCATAGTTTTTGTGTTTAAGTTGGAATTTATAAAATATTAATTAGAAAATAGAATTTAAGATCAATTTGTAGACGTCCGTGGGTTCAAGTTCTGATTTTGTCGATTGCTTAGAGATAAAAACAGGATAAAATTGTTTTTCACAAAATGGACTTCCATGGGATCCTTTCACTAAGGTAGCATCCAAAGGAATGACATCCATTAAATACCTGAATCCCGTTAGTTTTCGGGCCAATTTATATCCGGCTCTCAGTTTGATGAATGGATTTTTAGGGTCCATAAACATTTCCACTGGGTCATAACCCGGTTTTTTAAATATCTCGACACACCGAGCAAAGTCCGGTGCCTTCGCATCATCAAGCCAATAGTAATACGTAAACCATTTGTCGGTATCCGCAATTAAAACAAAATCACCTGTTCTTTCATGATGTAAATGATGGGAGGCTATTTCTTTTGAGTCTAATACTTTGGCTACCCCGGGAATAGCCTCCAATATCTTTTTTACTTCCTTCTTATGCTCCCCATTTTTTACATAAATATGCGCAATTTGATGGTCCGAAACAGCGAAGGCTTTGCTTGCCCCTGCATCTAATAACTCTAATCCCTGCTCCTCACGAATCGCTAGGCAATCATGCTCTCTTAAAATCCGATTGATATGTATCGGTTCAGAAACATTATTTATGCCATATTCCGATAACAAAATGATGTGGGCATTTGTCGACTCAAAATGTTCGATTAATTGTTGGATTACTCGATCAATTTCCGCTAATTCCTTCGATATTTTAGTAAAATCAACTCCAAATTTTTGAAGGCAATAATCAAGGTGAGGGAGGTATATTAAATTGAGCGTAGGGTTATATTTTTTGTCTACCCAAATAGATGCATCCGCAATCCATTGTGTGGATTTTATGTTGGCATTAGGACCCCAAAAGTTAAACAAGGGAAATGTGCCTAAGGCTTCTTGTAGTTCATCTCTTAATTCAGGAGGATTTGAATAGCAATCAGGAGCTTTTACTCCGTCGGCATGGTATTGAGGCCGAGGTGTGACAGAATAGTCAGCACTGGAATACATATTATACCACCAAAACATTTTGGCACAGGTGAAATCAGGTTTTTTTTTCTTGGCTTCATCCCATATTTTTGGAGAGCCAACTAAATGATTCGATTGCTTCCAGAATTTTACTTCTGCATCTGTGCGATCATACCAGCCATTTCCCACAATTCCATGATCTGTTGGATATTTCCCAGTGACATAACAGCTTTGGGCTGTGGTGGTTACTGCTGGCAAAACCGGCTTAATTTTACTTAAGTGGTTTTTCTCAATGTAGGATTTTAAATAGGGGGTATGTTCTGAAATAATGCTTTCAGAAAGCCCAACGATATCTATGACAACTGTTTTTTGCATCATTAATCATTTAAAATGGCTTTCACCCAACTTATTTCTCGAGCAATGGACTCATGAATAGGCGTTTGAAACTCATTAGGTAAAACGGCCCAAGTATAGGTTTCTATTTCTAAATGACGAGTAAATGGCTTTGCTTTTTGAACCTCTAATGTCTCTATGATTTCTTTTTGTGTAGAGCCCAATAAGCCATAATTCGCAAGGAAAAGCGGGACATGAAAGTGGATTCTCCATTCGACAAAATGGTCTGCTGAATAATCCTGGATCGCCTCATCCAAGTCTTTATATTGAAGGTATTCGCCATTTGCCAACAAAGCTTTTACTTGGTGCAAGTAAACAGGCTCATGGTATTTTCTAAGCGCATCTATTTTTTCTTGAGGATTAGTTCTTAAATCCACACGCAAAGCGGAACTAATTTGAATCTTACCTATGCCAATTCCTTTTTGATTTAATTCTTCTATGCATATGGCAGGACTATCATAACTTACCCCAAAATGACAAATATCAAAACACAGCTGAATGTGCCTTTTGATTAAATCCATAGAGTGGTTAATCCCTTTATTTTGCAAATATTCAGTGCCTAAGGGAATTAATGTATTTTCGTACCATTCAACAAATTCTTTGTGATTTTCAAGAATTCCGTCC
>Ga0114975_10002567_pt1 | contig 12406 bp, 13 predicted proteins | sample S_130626_EF_Meta_FD_87031 | JGI IMG/M metagenome (GOLD analysis project Ga0114975, IMG submission 87031) | Freshwater microbial communities from Lake Simoncouche, Canada to study carbon cycling - S_130626_EF_MetaG | ecosystem: Environmental > Aquatic > Freshwater > Lake | place: Lake...
GTGACGCCGAGCTTGACAAAGACGGCACCAGCGGACTCGGCCTCTTCCTTGGCAGCACTACGAACGTCGTAGGCGCGGACCTTGGCGCCGAGGCGACGGGCCGTGGAGATGGCCTGCAGTCCGGCCACACCAACACCCATCACGAGAACCTTGGCCGGACGGATTGTGCCGGCCGCGGTCGTGAGCAGAGGGAAGAAGCGGTCGAAGTAGGTTGCACCGGCCAACGCGGAACGGTAACCCGAGACGGTGGCTTGGCTCGAAAGGGCGTCCATGTACTGGGCACGCGAGATACGAGGGACCAGGTCAAAGGAGACCACGGTGACCTTGCGCTCAACGAGTACCTTCACGACGTCAGCGGAGAGCACCGGGGAGAGGAACGACAGGTGCAGCGTTCCTTCCGGCACGGCTCGCGCCTCTTCGATCGTTGGGGCGTTCACGCGGAACGTGGCGTCTCCGCTCGGACTGTCCACAACGGAGGCGCCGGCGGTGCGGTACGACTCGTCTGTGAAGTGGGATGCCGATCCGGCTCCCGTTTGGACCTGCACTTCAAAGCCGTCGGCCACGAGGGTCTTAACGGCATCTGGAGTGAGGGCTACCCGGGTCTCACCGACACGGGTCTCTCTCATTAGGGCGATTCTCATCCCACCGTTTTACCAGCCGGTAACCCCTACGCCGTCTATAGGAGGAAATCGGTGATGAGTTGGGCCACGGCGGCGGGGTCTTCTATGGGCATCCAGTGGCCCGGACCCTCGATACGGCGGTAGGTAAAGCCGTTGGCGCAGTACGCCGCTGAGTTTTTCATCTGGGACTCACTTAACGCAAAATCATTGGTCGACCAGACCCCCAGCGTCGGGGCCTGGATTGGGGGCAGGACCGGCGGGTCGGCCACAAACGACTCCGGCGGGATATTGGCCCGATACCAGTTGAGGTGCGTGGAGAGCTGGTTGTCTCGCTCCAGTTCGCGAATCACGTTGTCCACGTCGGGGTGGCCGAGCCACGTGCGCAACGCCTCGTGGTCGTTCTTTCGGAGCCACTCCTCGGCAATTCCTTCGAAAGAAAAGAGCAATGTGTACCAACTCTTCATCTGCTGGACGAGGCCGGCACTGCGAAAGGAGGTGGGGTGACCAACGCTGAGTGCCACCAACTTCGATACGGCCTGGGGCTGAAAGGCGGCCGTGGCCCACGCCAGATTCGATCCCCAGTCGTGGCCGACCAGCACGACGGGTCCGCCGAGGTCGTCCACGAGGGCCACCACGTCACCGACGAGCAGCTGCATGCCGTAGTCACGAACCGCAGTCGGCTTCGAACTACGACCGCAACCTCGTAGGTCGGGAATGGCCGTTCGAAAACCGGCTGCCCGCACCTGGGTCGCCACATCACGCCAGAGAACTCCCGTGTCGGGCCAACCGTGAAGAAAGAGGACGGTGGGCCCTTCGCCTTCGACGTCCATTGTCAACGTGACGTCACCGTGTCGGACGAGATGAGTTTCCACAGCAAAACGGTAGACCACGGCCACGCACCGATCCGACCGATATCTGCAACACTGCTGTCATGGCGCAATCGCAGTTGTCAGTCCGGGGTGTCGGCGGCACGTGGACGGTTGAGGGAGACGGCGACGGTCTCACCAAGATCTACCTGCCCCACGAACGAGTTCGCGGCACCGTCACGACCGTCTCCCCGCTCGTCAAGCGTGCGGCGAAACAGCTCGAGCAGTACTTCGCGGGTACGCGGCGTCAATTCGAGCTTGACCTCCACGTGGCCGGAACCGACTTCCAGGTCGATGTGTGGCTGGCTCTCGCGGCGATCCCCTTCGGGACCGTTGTCTCGTACCAAGACATTGCGCGCGAGGTCGGTGTACCGAATGGGTACCGCGCCGTCGGCAATGCCAACGCCAAGAATCCCTTCCCGATTGTGGTGCCCTGCCACCGCGTCGTGGCGAAGTCGGGACTCGGTGGGTACGCCGGTGGCCTTGATGTCAAGCAAGCCTTGCTGATGCTGGAGGGCGTGCGCGACTACGCCTGAAGGATGCGACGGGCCGCCCGACGGCCGCTCACGAGCGCACCTTGAATCGAAGGCGTTTCGAGATAGTCCCCCGCCAAGGTGACGCCGTTAACCACGTCGCTACCCCGCCAACTCTCCCCCGCACTGCGGACGGGCAGCGCTTCAGCGATTCTCGATGTCGCTATCAGTTCCACGTCACTGGTGGCGAGACCAAAGAGTCGGGCCACATCGGTGCGCACGCGGGGTACTTCGCCGTCCTCGTGGCGGCCCACGGCCGAGGCGGCAACCAGCGAGCGTCCGCGTGGTGCGTACTCCGGGGCCGAGGCCGACATCACCACCGCATTGGCGAGAAAGGCCCCATCAACATCAAGATGCAGGCGACCATCACTCAAAACAGGCGTCGAGAACCACCACGTCGTCACGGTGCGCTGGGGTTCTTCAGCGCGACCAAGCAGTCGGGCCGCACTGTTTTGATCGGTGGCGACCACGACGTGCTGTGCCGTAATAGTGCCGAGATTGGTCGTGACGCCGTCGGACCGCACCTCTTGAACGTGCTCGCCAAATCGAAACTGCGTTGACGACAGCGTCCGCCGAAGCGCCAGCGGCAGGGCCTGCATTCCCGCGCTGGGCACCGCGGCCCGGCCTCGAACGAAGGAGCGCAGGACCAACTGGGTGTAGCGCCACGAAGTCTCCAACTCGTTTTCGAGAAGGACTCCCTGAAGAAAAGGTCGGACCGTTTCGTTAATGAACCGTTCACTCAGTCCCCGGCGACGCAGGCCCTCCAAGGTTGTCGAGTCGGGCTCGTCGAGAAAACTCGGCGTCGGGGTCAGACCCACGCCGACGAGGACTCGGGCAAACCGCGAGAGATCTACTAGGTCGTGGCGGGCTCCCCAGAGAGAAGGCCCCACCCCGCGAGGATCGCGCAAGGGGTGGGCCAGAATCTGATCACGGCCACCTTTACGCAGGGTCACCGTCGAAGGAAAGACGCGCAGGTCGAGTTGCTTGCCTAGTCCCGCGGCTCGCAGTTCGGGATACGACGTATTGAGCAATTGAAACCCGGCATCAATGGTGAATCCGTCAATCACCTCCGAAGCGATGCGGCCACCCACGTGTTCGGCCGCCTCGACAACGACGACTTCACGGCCCTGTTGCTCAAGGACCTGGGCGGCGCGCAGACCGGCTAGGCCGGCCCCCACAATGACGACGTCAAAAGAAGAACTCATGGCGCTACTCACCCGTATTGACGCGAGGTGATTCGAAGTCGCGCATCGTCAATCTCGAGGGCGGCGGAGCATCGCGCTGAAAGAGCGCGTGCCACCACTCGTTAGTGATGTTGCGAACGGCCCGTCGAGCCACGTAGAACAAGACCAACGCCGAGGGAATCTCGATCAGCAGCGCTGACATGATGCTGCGGGTGAAGTCCGAGCCAGTGGCCGTCACAATGTCGAACCACGCGTCGGTAAGAAAAAGCATGGCTGCACAGATGGCGAAGAGAACGATGATGAGTCGCCGCTGCCACGCGGACCACGCGGTGCCGAGCAGCATGACAATTTGGGCCACATCAAATCCCACCCAGGCCACGTCCCAGTGGTTGGCGTGATAGTGCATCGGTAGGCGCCACGCCAAATAGGCCGTCCAGAGCGCGAGCATCACGCTCGACCCAACCAGGAGAGTCATTAACGACTCGCGTGGCTTGGGCGAGCGTAGGTGCATTGCGGAACCTACGACGCAGCCACCGGGGAGGCCAGGGCGGCCTGCATCGCGTTGCCGGCGGCGGCGAGGGCTTCACGCTGTGCGTCGGTGAGGACTTCCAACAAGTTCGCCATGCGAACCGTGGTGTCCTCTTCGGCGGCCACTCGGCGGGCGCGCGTCTCATCGGTCACTGCGGGCTTGTCCTCTTCTTGGAAACCGTGCAACGCGAAGTAGACGCCGTCGTGATCGAGGAAGCAGGCCTCGGCCGAGGTGAGGTTCGCGGCCTTGATGGCGTCGGTGTGGACACCACCGCGGAGCTCGCGCAACAAGATGGCGTTGCGGAAGGCGTCCTTGATGACATCACCCGAGTACCCAAAGGCGCGGTAGCCGTCGTAGATGGGCCAACGACCACTGGGCAACGTGTCGAACAGAGCGGCGCAGGCGTCGTTGAGCGCGGCGAGGGTTTCGGTCGGTACGCCACCGAAGGTGCGCTGGGCGTACTCTTCGGCCGCCACTAAGTGAGCCTTGGCACCGATTTCGGCCGTCTGCTTGGCACGACCGCCGCCGTACATGCCCGTGATGGCACCGGTCTTGAAGAAGAAGAAGATGTCGTCGACTTCACTCGCGGGAATGTCGCCGAGTACGCCACCACGTCCGAGGGCGTAGAAGCTCACGACGTCGAGGTCGAGTTCTTTGCCTCGGGCACTCGTGCCGGGATCGAAGTAGTACATCATGCCGACCGAGCCGAAGGGGGCGGCGATTGCGTTTGCGGTTTCCATTGAGTTCATAGCCGAACAATAGAGCGAAATTTGTTGCCACCACGCAATCTCGGCCGTTGAGTAGCGTTGCCGTAACGACCAAAAGGTCATTACGGGGGAATATTTCGTGGAACTCAACACGTGGCGACAGGTCGGCGATGTGCTCGCGCGCACCGTTCCCACCGCCGTGTTGAAGCGCGTCCGCGAGATTGGTTCCACGACCCCTCCGGTCAAAGTTGGTTGGCGCGTTATCAATATGGATATCGACGGGCGCAACTTTCGCTATCGCGTCACCGATAACGACGACGCCTACGGCCCCGACGGCCCCGGCACACCCCCTATCTGGGTCATCAATCTCCACGGCTACTTCGCCGGTGGTTCGATGTACGCCCGCGAGTCGGAACTCCTGGCCGAACGGTTTGGGTGGCGCGTGGTCAACCCTTCTCTCCCCGCCTTCGGCGGTTCTGATCCACTCGAGCTCGTTGATATTTCCCTCGAGGCACTAACGGACCACGTCGAAATTGTTCGTCGTGAGTTGGGCATCACCAAGTGCGTCGTGATGGGCCACTCCATGGGTGGGGCCATTGCGATTGACTTCGCCAGCCGCTACCCCAACGACGTCATCGCGGTCCTCTACCGCGACGGCATCGCTACGCCCGAGTGGAGTGTTCGCCGCGGACTCACCGCACGCGTCCTCTCGCCGATTCTGCCCGACGTGGCTCCTATCGCTGATCTCATGACCGCCGTCGTGATGGATGTACCGGACCTCCTCGTCGGACACATGTTGACGACCCTCAAGGCCCTCATGCCCGACCTGCGCAGCAACGTGAAAACCGTTGCCCGCTCGGCGCCAGTGGCCTCCATGTTGCTCGACCTCAATCTGACCGAACGGGCCCGACAGGTGGCCGAGGCCGGTGTGCCCATCTACGCCGCGTGGGGCTGCTTCGACCGAGTTGTGCCCAACGATGCGGCCGAGGGCTTCACCAAAGCGACTGGTGCCGAAGTTCAGTGGGTCCCTGGTGGGCACTCGTGGATGTTGGCTCGGCCCGGCGGCATGGTCGATCTCCTCACCCACGTACCCAGTGGGCAACGGTTTGTGGAACGCATCGTCAGCCGTTGGCGGGTTCTTTCAGAAACACCGCGACTCCGGCGCGTTGTTTGAACCACTGAACCGGTCATCCAGCGTGCGTCGAAGTGGTCCCCTTCGAGCGAACCCCCGACCTACTCGAGGTAGAGGGTGCCGTTTCGCTCGACCACATTCAACGACGCCAGCCCCGTGGGTGAAGGTCCGGACACCAAACTGCCGTCGGTGACCTTGAAGATTGACGTGTGGCAAGGACAGACCAGCGCATCGTTGGACTTGTAGTAGCTCACCGTGCACCCCGCGTGCGGGCAGGCCGCGTTGTAGGCCACGAAGTTGCCAGCGGTGGGCTGCAGAACGATGCCCGGTTCCTGGCTCGACGGAATGGTGAAGGCGGCCGATCCGCCGACGGCCACTTGCGAGGCAGCACCAATTTCTGTGCCAGCCAGAGTCGTGGTCGTGGTTCCGCTCGCCGCGGTGGTGGTCGTTGTCGTCAGTTGTGTTGGTGGCTTGCTGGTCTTGACGCCACCGATCGCTCGTCCTAGGACGGCACTCGCGGCGGCGAGGACGGCCGACGCGGCGGCCACGGCCGCGGCGGCTCCTGCCCCCACTACTACGGTGCGACGATCGACCTCATTGAATAAGCGACTCGCCTCCGAGACGGTGTTCGGCACACTTCGCTCCTGCGCCACCTTGCGGGCAATGCGGGCATCCCACGACAGGTGCGCGCCGGCCCCGGCCAAGATGAAGGGAATCCAGGCGAAGGCGAAGACCAGGTCCGAGCCCGTGTAATAGGGGTTGGCGTGAAAGCTCACGGTGAGAAAGAGTCCAATCGATAGGGCTAGTCCTCCGAGGGCGGCAATCCGTGTCCACAGTCCCAAAATGGTGCCAATGCCAATAGCCACTTCCCCGAGGGCAACGACGGCTCCAATGAAGGTGGCGTGCTCGACGAGATGCGAAACCAAAAACCCAATTGGGCTGTGAGTGGAAGCCGCCACCAGCTGGGCTTGGATCGACGCACTGTTATTGGCGTCAAAGAAACCGGGGTTCGCCAACTTTTGGAGTCCGGCGAAGAGAAAGGTAAATCCCAGAAACGCTCGGAGCGGGAGCAAGGCGTACTCCGCCAGCGGCCAAGAGCGAAGGAATTGGAGGCGTCGGCGCGAATGGTTCATGCGGTCAGTCTGACACCAGTGCAGAAGAAAATCGACGTTAGACCCGACGAGCGCTGGTTTCGGTAAGGATTAGCCCATGCACGTCGCTTCACTACTCACCACCCTCGTCGACAAAATCGGCCACCTTCCACCGGTCTTGATCTACGTCACCGTCGGCATGCTCGCCTTTGCCGAAGCCGCAATATTCATTGGCTTCGTCTTGCCCGGTGAAACGGCAGTGGTCGTTGGAGGCTTAGCGGCCAGTCAGGGCCACGTGAACATCGTGGCGCTCTGTTTTCTCGTGCCCGTGGCGGCCATCGTTGGCGACTCGGTTGGCTACTACGTCGGTGAACGACACGGCCACCACTTGCTCAAGCTGCCCATCATTCGTCACCGCCGCGGTGCAATTGACGCGGCCCTAGCCCAGCTCAAACAACGTGGACCGCTCTACGTCTTCGTTGGTCGCTTCACCGCATTCCTGCGGGCCGTTATGCCCGGCTTGGCCGGTATGAGCCGCATGGACTACAAGAAGTTTTTACTGGCGAACGCGGCCGGCGGCATTGTCTGGGGCGTCGGCTTCACCCTGATTGGTTACCTCTCCGGCCACGCCATTCACCGGGTGGAGCGGTACATGGGTCGCTTTGGCATTGTGTTGCTCGTCGCCGTAGTGAGCTTCATGGTGTGGCACCACATCCACGCCAAGCGTAAGCAGCGAGCCTTCGAGCAGCAGTACGAGGCGGAGCACCCCGACGAGGTGAACGAAAACTAACTACGCCAGAGTTCGAGGAGTCGATGCGGCACCTCGAGTGTGACGACGCCGTCTTTGACGGTGACGAGACCACTCGTAGAACTGGTCGGTCCCACTCCCCTGACGAGAGACTTCACGTAGACCTCGCTCGCGCGCTGGGCTTCGCTCACAACGGCGGGCCATGCACTCTCGGGTAGTTGGGCGGGAATCTCTCGTCCATCAATACAGACCAGCGGCCCGAGGACGGTATGAGATGAAGTCAACTCAATCATGGAGGCCACCGAAAGTCGAGCGTCGGCCGCGTCGGCGCGCTCCCGCTTGCGCCAGGGTGGAATCGTCCCTCGCAGAAAGCCACTTTCCACGAGGTCCGGTCCGTGAGTAAAGGGAACGATGCTGTCCACTTCGCCACCGAGGTGCTCGGCAAATCGATCGAGGTGCTGCGAAAAGGCGGTCCGCACCCAAGGCATGAGCCAGGCTTCCGCTCCGAGCCACGCGGGCCATACCGAGTCAACGATGACCACCGAGACGTAGAGATTGAGAGATTTCGCAAACCGAATGACGTCGCGATAGCGATCCCACGCCGCTACATCCACGACATCGGCACGAGGTTCGACTCGGGTCCACTCCACGGTGAGACGAATTCCGTCTAGGCCGAGGGCGGGCACTTGGGCAATCGCCAGCTCGTAGTCGCGCCAGAGATCGGCCGCTTCACCGGGACCCTCTAGACGTCCCAACCCAATGGCCGGTGAATAACAGGTGGCAATTCCCCCGGGAACATCAAAGCCCCCCTCCACGGCGTAGCCATCCAAGGTGGCGAGAAGCGGTGGCGGGGTTCCCATGGTTCCTAGTTTCGCACTTCACCGCACCCGCCCGCTGTTCCACTAGCGTTCTGGCGACACCACAAGGTGACTTTTCTCTTAAGGAGCAACCATGGCCGATGAAATTCTTCGCGAGCGACGTGGACACGTCGAACTTCTCACGATCAACCGACCCGAAGCCCGTAACGCAATGAACAACGCCGCCGCCGTAGCGCTCTCGGACGCACTCGACGAGTGCGAGACCGACGATGACGTTTGGGTCGTTGTTCTCACCGCCGCCGGCGACAAGGCCTTTAGTGCCGGAATGGACCTCAAGGCCTTCGCGACCGGCGAGTTCCCCGTGACCGACAAGGGTTTCGGTGGCATCACCCAGCGCCAGTTCACCAAGCCCCTCATCGCCGCCGTCAACGGTTCGGCCCTAGCCGGTGGTTTCGAAATGATGATTAGCTGCGACATGGTGATTGCCGCCGACCACGCCGTGTTCGGTATTCCTGAAGCCAAGCGCGGTCTCATTGCCGGTGGTGGTGGACTTATTCGCCTCGGCAAGCGCATCCCCCTGGCTATCGCCTACGAAATGGCCCTCACCGGTGACCCCATCTCGGCCGCCCGTGCCGCCGAACTTGGTCTCGTCAACTCCGTCGTCCCCGGCGACCAAGTGCTCGACGCCGCCCTCGCCCTCGCAGCCCGTATCGAAGCGAACGCCCCCTTGGCCGTCCGCACCTCGAAGCAGGTCATGCGCGACTCCCTCGAAATCACCGAGGCCGCCTCGTGGGATCTCAACAACGAGAAGTTCGGCATGATTGGCCGCTCCGCTGACGCCATGGAAGGCGCCATCGCCTTCGCCGAGAAGCGCACCCCCAACTGGCAGGGTAAGTAGATATGACGGCCGCGGCACACCTCGCGTCCGGCATGGACGTCCTGCGCATCTCGCTACACATCCTCGGCGTTGCCGTCTGGGTGGGTGGTCAGATCGTTCTCGCCGGGCTGGTGCCCGTGTTGCGGGATGCAGGAGAAGGTGTGCCGCAGAAGGCCGCCCGGGCCTTTGCTCGCCTCAGCTGGCCGGCCTTTGTGTTGGTCGTCATTACCGGGTTCTGGAACTACGGCCTGGAGATCAACACCGGCGTCCCCTACAGCTGGCAGATTGTCTTCGGCGTGAAGTTCTTGGTCGTTATCGCCGCGGGCGTCGGGGCCTACCTGCACAGCAAGGCCCAAACCCCCGCCCGCCGTGGCGCCACGGCCGGAATTGGCCTGCTGGCCTCACTCATCGCACTTGTGCTGGGCGTCGCCCTCGCCGGCTAATCCCGCACTACTGTTAGAACCACAAGCCGTATCTATACCAAGGAGCATGCACATGATCGCCAATATCATGGGTCCCGACCTCATCATTGTTCTCGTCGTTGTCGCCGTAGTTCTCTTTGGCGGAAGCGCAATTCCCAAGCTGGCCCGCAACCTCGGCTCAGCCAAGACGGAATTCGAAAAGGGCCTCAAGGACTCCAAGTCCAAGACCCCAAACGACGAAGCCACTGACGACACCGCCGCTAAGTAGCACCCCGCGCCCTACCCGGTCGCGGTAGCACGTCAATGCCTCCTACATCGGTAGGAGAAACTGGAATCTTTTCCGTTACGAAATTGTCGTTTCGTGGGCGAAGATGACTAAGGTTTCGTTGTGGAATTAACGCCCCAAACCCCCAAGGGTGCACCAGCCAAGAGTCGACTTCGTCGTCTTGCGGTTGCGCTTGCACTCCCCATTGCAGGTATTTCTCTTTCTGGTTGCACGTTGCCCGGCTTCGGCGCACACCAGGCCGACACGACCACTGGTCAATCGGCGTACTACCTATGGCAGGGATTCTCTGTCGTAGCTGCGATCATCGGTGCCTTCGTGCTCGCTCTGATCTTGTACGCCGTTGTGGCCTATCGCCGCAAGGGTGACACCATCCCGAAGCAGACCCAGTACCACGTGCCCTTGGAAATCGTCTACACGGTGATTCCAATCCTCATCGTGATTGCTCTCTTCGTGGCCACCATCGTCACCGAGAACAAGGTCTTGGCCATGCCGAAGACTGACGTCTCCATTAATGCCAATGCCTTCCAGTGGGGCTGGGGATTCACCTACGACAAGCAGAATGCCATCGCCATTGGCAATACGACAGAGTCACCCGTCATGGTGATGCCCGTTGATACTGACGTCAAGATCACGTTGACTTCGACCGACGTGGTCCACGGCTTCTACGTCCGTGACTTCAATTTTTCCCGCTTCGCCTTGCCGGGTGTCACAAATCAGTTCACCCTGCACGCCACGAAGACCGGCACGTACTTTGGCCAGTGCACCCAGCTGTGCGGCCTCTACCACTCGATCATGTTCTACAAAGTCAAGGTCGTTACTCCGTCCGAGTACCAGACGTGGTTGAGCTCGTTTAATACGCCGGAAGGCAAGGCGGCCGCCGATGCGGCCAAGAAGGTACTGAAGGAGCAGATGTCAGCTCGCGTACCAGTCAAGACTGAAATCTCACGAGGAGCCAACTAATGACACCCATTGACAAGGCCATAACCGAGTCTCACGGGGACGATCACGGTCACGGCCACGCCGAGCACCACGGACCCCGTGGCATTCTCAACTGGCTGACCACGACCGACCACAAGATCATTGGTCTTTCGTACACCATCACTTCAGTCATCATGCTGATTATCGGTGGCGCCTTGGCCGAAGTTATCCGCGGCCAGCTCGCTAATCCCAACGGCAAGCTGGTGACCATGGCTCAGTACAACGAGCTATTCACCATGCACGGCTCGATCATGATCTACCTGTTCGCCGGTCCCTTTGCATTCGGAGCCTTGGCCAACATCATCGTGCCGATCCAAATCGGTGCACCGGACATGGCCTTCCCCCGCCTAAACGCACTTTCGTACTGGCTGTACCTCACGGGTGCCATCACGATGTTGCTTGGTTTCTTCGTTACCGGTGGCGCTGCGAACTTCGGATGGGTTGGCTACGCCCCACTCTCCGACGCGATCTACTCCCCCGGGGCTGGTGCTGACCTGTGGATCGGCGGTTTGTTGCTGACCGGTTTCTCGGCCATCTTCACCGGTGTGAATATCTGCGCCACGGTCTTCTACCTCCGCGCGCCGGGCATGACCCTGTTCCGCATGCCGATCTTTACGTGGAACCTTCTCGTGGTATCGATTCTGATCCTGCTGGCCTTCCCCGTTCTGACGGCCGGCCTCATCATGCTGTACTGCGACCGCCACTTGGGCACCCACATCTACACCGTGGTGGGAGGAGGTTCGCCGGTTCTCTGGCAACACATCTTCTGGTTCTGGGGCCACCCCGAGGTGTACATCTTGGCCCTGCCATTCTTCGGAATGGTTACCGAGATCATCCCGGTCTTCTCTCGGAAGCCCGTCTTTGGCTACAAGGGCATGGTCTTTGCCACATTGACTATCGCCGCCTTGTCGTTGGGCGTATGGGCGCACCACATGTTCACCACCGGCGTCGTCCTGCTGCCGTTCTTCTCCATCATGAGTCTCTTGATCGCCGTACCAACTGGAATCAAGATCTTCAACTGGATTGGGTCGATGTGGCGCGGACAGATTTGGTTCTCGGCCGCCATGCTCTTCTCGATTGGCTTCGTCGTGACGTTCCTCATCGGTGGTTTGACGGGTGTGTATCTGGCGAGCCCACCGCTGGACTTCTTCACCCACGACACCTACTTCATCGTGGCCCACTTCCACTCAGTCGTGATGGCGCTCGTCCTTGGTGCTATGGCTGGTCTCTACTACTGGGGCCCCAAGATCACTGGCTACATGCTCAATGAGCGAATCGGTAAGGCCCAGTTCTGGCTGCTCTTTATCGGAACACAGCTCTTTACCATCCCTCAGTACATCCTGGGCCTTCAGGGTATGCCGCGCCGTATGGCTATCTACCCCAACGACCCGCAGTGGCAGAACCTCAACACGTGGAGCTCAGTCGGCGCCATCATGATCGGTATCTCGACCCTGCTGTTTGTCGTGAACATCGTCGCCAGCTGGAAGAAGCACCCCGCCGGTGACAATCCATGGGATGGTCATACGTTGGAGTGGTTCACGACTTCGCCACCACCTCACCACAACTTCTTCCGACTCCCACAGATTCGCTCCGAGCGACCCACATGGGACCACAA
>Ga0114975_10002572_pt1 | contig 12396 bp, 12 predicted proteins | sample S_130626_EF_Meta_FD_87031 | JGI IMG/M metagenome (GOLD analysis project Ga0114975, IMG submission 87031) | Freshwater microbial communities from Lake Simoncouche, Canada to study carbon cycling - S_130626_EF_MetaG | ecosystem: Environmental > Aquatic > Freshwater > Lake | place: Lake...
ACGGCACGCGACATTCTCACCATCAAGGCGTTCGAGAACGCAATCGCTGTCGCCATGGCTTTGGGCGGTTCGACCAACGTCGTCCTTCACCTGCTGGCCATCGCGAACGAAGCGGAGGTTCCCCTCACGCTCGATGATTTCAATCGCATCGGCGAAAAGGTGCCGCACCTCGGTGACCTCAAGCCGTTCGGTCAGTACGTGATGAACGACGTCGACCGCCACGGAGGCCTCCCCGTTCTGCTCAAGGCTCTGCTCGAAGCGGGCATTCTGCACGGCGACGCGATGACGATTACGGGCAAGACGATGGCCGAGAACCTCGCCGCGATGAACATCGACCCGCCGGATGGCAAGGTCTTGCGCACGATCGACAACCCCATTCACAAGACGGGCGGCATCACTATCCTCAAGGGTTCCTTTGCCCCCGAGGGAGCCGTTGTCAAGACGGCCGGTTTTGACGCGGCATCGTTTGAAGGTCCCGCTCGCGTTTTCGAGCGCGAGCGTGCCGCAATGGACGCGTTGACCAACGGGGAAATCGCCGCTGGTGATGTCGTCGTCATCCGCTACGAAGGACCCAAGGGTGGCCCGGGAATGCGCGAGATGCTCGCCATTACCGCCGCAATCAAGGGGGCTGGCCTCGGCAAGGATGTGCTACTTTTGACGGACGGTCGATTCTCAGGCGGCACAACCGGACTGTGCATCGGCCATATAGCTCCCGAAGCAGTGGACGCAGGTCCCATTGCATTCGTGCGCGATGGTGATCTGATACGGGTCGATATCGCTGCTCGGAGCATCGACTTACTCGTCGATGAATCTGAGTTGGAGGCGCGCCGTGCTGGCTGGTCGCCCCTTCCGCCGCGTTATACCCGTGGTGTTCTTGCGAAATATTCGAAACTTGTGAAGTCGGCCGCTCAGGGCGCCGTCACCGGTTAAACGCCACCGTCGCTTTTTAGGAGAAAATCATGGTCGACCAGACCGCCACCAAGGATGCCCCCATCCTCACGGGCAGTGGTGCCATCCTCAAATCACTCGAGATCCTCGGCATCAAGGACGTATTCGGCCTGCCCGGTGGCGCAATCATGCCGTTCTATGACGAGCTCATGACGCAGTCCTCGATTCGCCACATCCTCGTTCGACACGAACAGGGTGCCGGTCACGCCGCCGAAGGCTATGCACTAGCCGCGGGCACCGTTGGTGTTTGTATCGCCACGAGTGGACCGGGTGCAACCAACCTCGTCACCGCCATCGCCGATGCCCACATGGACTCGATTCCGATGATCGCCATTACCGGCCAGGTGTTCTCGACTCTGATGGGAACCGACGCGTTCCAGGAGGTCGACATCGTCGGCATCACCATGCCGATCACCAAGCACTCGTTCCTCGTCACCAAGGCCGAGCAGGTTCCCGAAGTCATGGCCGCCGCCTACCAGATTGCAACCGAGGGTCGCCCGGGCCCTGTGCTCATCGACGTCACCAAAGACGCACAGCAGGGTTCGGCACCGTTCGTGTGGCCGGGACGCGTCGAACTTCCCGGATTCAAGCCGGTGCAGAAGGCTCACGGCAAGCAGGTTCAGGCCGCGGCGCAAATGATCTCCGAAGCGGAACGTCCCGTCTTCTATGTCGGTGGCGGAAGTATTCGCGCCAAAGCACAAAAGGAACTCCGAACCTTCGTCGAGGCTGTCGGTGCGCCCGTCATCACGACGTTGACCGCACGTGGGGTCTTCCCCGACAGCCACGACCAGAATCTCGGTATGCCGGGAATGCACGGAACGGTTCCCGCTGTCCTTGCTCTGCAAGAAAGCGATCTGCTCATCGTTCTCGGGGCGCGATTCGATGATCGAGTAACGGGCAAGGTCAGCGAGTTTGCACCCGACGCCAAAGTGATTCACATCGACATTGACCCCGCCGAAATCGGCAAGATTCGCGCCGCCGACGTCCCCGTCGTCGGGGACGTGCGCGATGTGCTGATTGATTTGATCCCGGAGTGGAAGGCCGTGGCGAAAACCGCGAAGTCGCTCAAGCCGTGGTGGGAGCGCCTCAACAAGCTGCGAACAGACTTCCCCCTCGGCTTTGTCGACCTTGACGACGGGTTGCTCGCTCCGCAGGGAGTCATCCAAACCATCGGTGAAATGTCGGGTCCCGAAGCGATTTATGCGGCCGGAGTCGGCCAGCACCAGATGTGGTCAGCGCAGTACATCGGATACGAACGACCCGGAGCGTGGCTCAATTCGGGTGGCGCCGGAACGATGGGATTCGCTGTTCCCGCGGCGATGGGCGCAAAGGTTGCTCAGCCCGATCGAATCGTCTGGGCGATAGACGGTGACGGTTGTTTCCAAATGACCAACCAGGAACTCGCAACCTGCGTCATCAACGACATCCCCATCAAGGTCGCGATCATCAACAACTCGTCGCTCGGAATGGTTCGCCAGTGGCAAACCCTGTTCTACGACGGACGCCACTCGTTCACCGACCTGCAGCCGCTCGACGGACCGGAATTCATCCCCGACTTCGTCAAGTTGGCTGAAGCCTACGGTTGCCTCGGAATTCGAGTACGCACCCCGGAGGAAGTCAAGCCCGCGATTGAACTCGCGCTGAAGACCAACGATCGACCCGTTGTCATCGACTTCATTGTGTCGCGTGAGGCGATGGTGTGGCCGATGGTCCCCCAGGGTGTCGGAAACTCGAACGTGCAGTACGCGCGCGAACACGCGCCGAGCTGGGACGAGGAGTAGCCGTGAGTCAACACGTACTCTCCCTCCTCGTCGAGGACAAGCCGGGACTGCTGACTCGCGTCGCCGGACTGTTCGCTCGTCGCGGATACAACATTCACTCGCTCGCGGTGGGCACCACCGAGGTCGAAGGGCTTTCGCGAATCACCCTCGTCATCGATGTCGAAGGTGCGCCGCTCGAGCAAGTCACCAAACAGCTCAACAAACTCATCAACGTTCTCAAAATCGTTGAACTAGAGCCCGGACAGAGCGTTCAGCGTGAGCACATGCTCGTCAAGGTGCGAATCGATGCCACGACGCGTAGTCAGATACTCGAGGCCGTCAATCTGTTCCGCGCCCGGGTCGTCGACGTATCGCCCGACGCACTCGTCATCGAGGTGACGGGAGACACGCAGAAAATCGAGGCGCTCTTGCGCGTTCTGGAACCGTTCGGAGTCAAAGAGATTGCTCAGAGTGGATTACTCGCGATGGGCCGCGGTTCGAAATCCATCTCGGAGCGCATCTTCAAGACCCAATAAACTTGGGCGGATGAATTCCGCCGGAGAACTCACACAACAAGGAGAACAACATGACCGAAATCGTGTACGACGGCGACGCCGATCTCTCGATTATCCAGGGCAAGAAGGTTGCCGTCATTGGCTACGGCTCGCAGGGCCACGCGCACGCGCAGAACCTGCGCGATTCGGGCGTCGACGTCGTCGTCGGACTCAAGACCGACTCGAAGTCGGTTGCCAAGGCTGAGGAAGCCGGCTTCAAGGTCCTCTCAACGGCCGATGCTGCCGCCTGGGCTGACGTCATCGTCATCCTCGCCCCCGACCAGTACCAGCGTCACCTGTACGCGGCGGATATCGCCCCGAACCTGACGGCGGGTAAAGCGATGTTCTTTGGACACGGATTCAACATCCGTTTCGGATACATTTCCGCACCAGAAGGCGTCGACGTCATCCTCGTTGCCCCCAAAGGCCCCGGACACACCGTTCGACGCGAATACCAGGCCGGTCGCGGAGTTCCCGTTATCGTCGCCGTCGAGGCCGACGCCTCGGGTTCCGCCTGGCCTCTCGCCTGGTCGTATTCCAAGGCAATCGGAGGTCTGCGTGCCGGTGGAATCAAGACCACCTTCACCGAAGAGACCGAAACTGACCTTTTCGGCGAGCAAGCCGTTCTCTGCGGTGGCACCTCGCAGCTCGTTCAGTACGGCTTTGAGGTCCTCACCGAAGCCGGTTACCAGCCCGAAATCGCGTATTTCGAGGTTCTGCACGAGCTCAAGCTCATCGTCGACCTCATGTGGGAGGGCGGAATCGCCAAGCAGCGCTGGTCGGTTTCCGACACTGCTGAGTATGGCGACTATGTTTCCGGACCGCGCGTTATTGACCCTTCGGTCAAGGAAAACATGAAGGCGATCCTCGCCGACATCCAGTCGGGTGCTTTTGCGACGCGCTTCATCGCCGACCAAGATGCCGGAGCGCCCGAGTTCAAGGCGCTTCGCGAGAAGGGTGAAAACCACCCCATCGAAGCGACCGGCCGCAAGCTGCGCGCACTGTTTGCGTGGAAGCAGCAGGACGCCGACTACACCGAGGGCACCGCCACTCGCTAAACGGAATCACCTTTGCGGAACCCCGGGCTACGTGCTCGGGGTTTCGCCATTTAGACTAGTTTCATGACGGAAACAGTTGAGCAGACACCGATGGGACAGCGCGCGCGGATGGCCGTTGCCGTCCTCGGTGGCGTGTATTTGGTTTTGACCGTTGCGTGGCTTTTTGCTTCACAGGCGAACAAGATCATCGGGATTGAGGACACCTTTCAACTGTCGATGATGCGATTCGGGCAGTTTTTCGCGGTGGTTGCACCGGCGCTGTGGTTTTTCACGACTTTTGCCCAAATCAAGCCCACAACTCTTCGGATCATCGTTCTTGCGCTCGGGTTAATCGTGTTGTTCCCGTTCCCCCTGTTTTTCGGAGTGACTGGCGCATGAGCGACGAGACCAAAGGTACCGACGAAACCGAAGCGCCCGCGCGCAAACCCAGCATCATCCCCCGGGTGGTCGTGGCGATCGCCGCGGGTTCGCTGTACACCTACCCGTTCTGGATTGCGCTGGGGAATTTCATCAACCTGCCCATCTACTATCAGGACCAGTTCGGCGTCACCTCGGACAAGGTTCCGTGGGTGTTGCTCATCTCAGGAGTCGCGCTGCCCGTGCTCATTTTTGCAGCCGGCGTCATCGTGACCTGGCGACGCGGGGCTGGTTCAATGGCGCTCGTCCTCACCGCCGGATTCGCAGTAGTCAACGCGCTCGCGCTCACGATTCTTGCGTTCGAAAAGGAAACCGAGCTGCGGCTCGTCATTGACTTCCTCACCGGCGCGTAAACCGTCACGCTAGAATTGCGACACTGCCCCAACGAGAGTGGCGGTCCCCATGTTCAAATGCGGCACCACCCCTCGCCGCCCGGCACAACTGAAGGAATCTCGTGGCTAAACCCATCGTGTTGATTGCCGAAGAGCTGTCGCCCGCCACGGTTGAGGCGCTCGGTCCCGATTTCGATGTGCAGACGGTCGACGGAACCGATCGCGCCGCCCTGCTCGTTGCACTGCCCAATGCCAAGGCACTGCTGGTGCGCAGCGCAACGCAGGTGGACGCCGAGGTGATTGCGGCCGGGAAGGAACTCGTCGTCGTCGCTCGGGCCGGTGTGGGACTCGACAACGTCGACATTAAGGCGGCAACGGCCGCCGGAATCATGGTCGTCAACGCCCCCACCTCCAATGTCATCTCGGCAGCCGAACTGGCGATCGGGCACCTGCTATCGCTCGCGCGCTTCCTGCCCGATGCCAACGAGTCGATGAAGGCGGGCGAATGGAAGCGCTCGAAGTTCACGGGGGTTGAATTCTTTGACAAGACCGTCGGCATCGTCGGCCTTGGGCGAATTGGTGCACTCGTCGCCGAGCGTCTTGCCGGATTTGGCGTCACGCTCATTGCCTATGACCCGTTCGTCCCGCCGGCGCGCGCCCAGCAGTTGGGGGTGCAAATGGTCGAACTGGCTGAGTTGATGAAGCGCAGTGATTTCATTACGATTCATATCCCCAAGACTCCCGAAACGACCGGACTGATTGGTGCGGCGCAGTTTGCCCACGCCAAGCCCTCCCTGCGGATTGTCAACGCGAGTCGAGGCGGAATCATCGACGAGGGCGCGCTGTTTGACGCGTTGACGTCGAAAAAGATTGCGGCCGCTGGGTTAGACGTGTTCGTCAACGAACCGCCAACCGATTCGCCGTTGCTTGGTCTCGCCAACATCCAACTGACACCGCACCTCGGGGCGGCCACCGACGAAGCACAGGAAAAGGCGGGAGTCGCTGTTGCGAGGTCGGTCAAACTCGCGCTCGAGGGTGAACTTGTTCCCGATGCCGTTAACGTCGCCGGCGGTGTCATCGATCCTTCCGTGCGGCCCGGATTGCCGCTCATGGAAAAACTGGGTCAGGTGTTTGCGGGGCTTGCCACTCACGCGATCGCCGCCATCGATGTCGAGGTTCGCGGCGAGATTGCCAACTTCGACGTCTCTGCGCTGAAACTGGCTGCGCTCAAGGGCGTCTTCTCTGCCGTTGCGTCGGAACAGGTCTCGTACGTCAACGCACCGTTGCACGCGGAACAGCGCGGCGTGACGGTTCGACTCGTCACCGAGACGAAGTCGGACGAATATCGCAACCTGCTGACGATCCGCGGCACGCTCGTTGACGGAACACAGATTTCCGTTGCGGGAACACTGACGGGAACCCGTCAGGCTCAGAAGATTGTGAGCATCAACGATTTCGACGTTGAGGTTCCGATGGCCCAACACTTCATCGTGATGGTTTACACCGACCGTCCCGGAATCGTTGCCGTTTATGGCAGGGAGTTTGGTGACGCGAAAATTAACATTGCGGGAATGCAAATCGCACGCAGACACGCGGCGGAACCGCGCTGAGCATCCTCACCGTGGACTCACGAGTTCCCGAAGATGTTCTCGAGCGGGTCGCACGAGAAATTGACGCCTCCATGATGAAAGCCATCGAAGTAGTCGAGTTGTAAGGAAGAAACCATGTCACGCGTCCTCAACATCGCAACCGTCCCCGGTGACGGAATTGGTCCTGAAGTTACCGCGGAAGCACTCAAGGTGCTGCGCGCCGCTGTCGGGAGTGCCGCTGAAGTCCGCGTCACCGAGTACACGCTCGGGGCTACCCACTACCTTGCTACCGGAGAAATCCTGACGGACGAAACACTTGCTGCCCTCGCGACGCACGACGCGATCCTGTTCGGTGCCGTGGGCGGAGACCCCCGCGACGAGCGCCTGGCTGGCGGAATTATTGAGCGTGGGTTGCTGTTGAAACTCCGATTTGCGTTCGACCACTACGTCAATTACCGACCGACGACTCTCTTTCCGGGAGTCGAGAGCCCGCTTGCGGATCCGGGCTCGGTCGATTTCGTCATCATTCGTGAAGGAACCGAAGGGCCTTACGTTGGCAACGGTGGTGTCATTCGCCGAGGTACACCGCACGAAATCGCAACGGAATCCTCGGTCAACACCGCGCACGGCGTCGAACGTGTCGTGCGGTTCGCGTTTGAGGCAGCGACCAGTCGTGACAAACACCTGACGCTCGTCCACAAAACGAACGTTCTGACCTTTGCGGGATCCCTGTGGCAGCGCACGGTCGACGCGGTCGCCACCGAATTCCCCGCCGTCAAGGTTGACTACCTTCACATCGACGCGGCCACCATCTTCATGGTGACCGACCCGTCGCGGTTCGATGTCATCGTCACGGACAATCTGTTTGGGGATATCCTCACCGACCTTGCCGGGGCAATTGGCGGTGGAATCGGTCTCGCCGCCAGCGGCAACCTCAACCCCAGTGGCGCCTTCCCGTCGATGTTCGAACCGGTTCACGGCTCTGCCCCCGATATTGCCGGTCAGCAGAAAGCCGACCCCACCGCAGCAATATTGTCGGCGGCACTGTTGCTGGAACACAACGGTTTCCCCGCGCAAGCGGCCGAGATTCACACCGCGGTTCTCGCCGACCTCGCCACCCGTGGAGACACGAAACGGTCTACGGCCGCCGTCGGTGACGCCATCGCAGCGCGCCTGTAACCGTTTCGGCAACACGCACCGATTGGTAGAGTTAACGCATGACCGGGCTTGAATTCCACCGACAACTCACTCTGCAACCGAAGTCGCCGAGCGAGCGCGCGGCCATTTTTGCGAACCCCGGTTTTGGTAACTTTTTCACGGACCACATGGTCGACATCTGCTGGTCGGAAACCGGTGGCTGGCACCGTCCGCGGATTCAGCCCTACGGCCCGATCGAACTCGATCCCGCTGCATCGGTCTTGCACTACGGGCAAGAAATTTTCGAGGGACTGAAGGCTTATCGCCACGCGGATGGGTCAATCTGGGCATTTCGCCCCGACGCAAACGCCCGGCGGTTGCAGTCGAGTGCGATGCGCATGGCGCTGCCCGAGCTTCCGGTTGAGTATTTCCTGGAGAGCCTCAAGGCGCTGATTTCCGTCGATTCCGGGTGGGTGTCGTCCGAGCCGGAAACCAGCCTGTATCTGCGGCCGTTCATGTTCGCTAAAGAAGCTTTCCTCGGTGTGCGACCAGCCAAAAAGGTTGCGTACTATCTCATTGCCAGCCCCGCTGGCGCATATTTCACGGGTGGCGTTGCGCCGGTGTCCATCTGGCTCTCCGAGTCCTATTCACGTGCGGGCAAAGGCGGAACGGGTGCGGCGAAGACGGGTGGCAATTACGCAGCGTCGCTCGTCGCTCAAAACGAGGCCTACGCTCATGGTTGTCAGCAGGTGCTGTTCCTTGATTCGGTCGAAGGAAAGTATCTTGAGGAACTGGGCGGAATGAACATCGTCCTCGTTTACGAAGACGGCTCACTCGTCACGCCGCTGTCGGACTCGATTCTTCCGGGTATCACTCGCGATTCGGTCTTGCAGTTGGCCGAAGAGCGCGGTCACAACGTCACCCGCCGAGCGGTGACCATCGCAGAATGGCGCGAAGGGTTTGACAGCGGCGACATCGTCGAAGCGTTTGCGTGCGGAACCGCCGCGGTCATTACTCCTATCGGGCAGGTCAAGGCGAAAGATTTCACCATCGGGTCGCCCGACGCGGTTGCCGGCGAACTGACGATGTCGCTGCGCGAAGAACTCACGGCTATTCAGTACGGACGTCGTGACGACACGCACGGCTGGATGTACCGACTCGATGGTTGAACGAGTCATTTGCGTCGTTCAGGCGTTCGCCGGGGGTGTTGTCATCGGAATGCTGGCAACGGTCGTGCACGGAGAATGGTCACCCTGGGTCCTCATCGCCGCTCTCGCGACGGTGACCTGCTACCTCATCGCGCTGCGAATCCTCTGGGATGACCGCATGGTCGCACTCAGCGGCGCCATCGCAATCGTTGTCACCGTATTCATCTTCGCGCAGCGGTCGACCGGTGGCAGCGTCCTCATTCAAGCAAACCTTGCGGGCAACGCATGGGTTTTCGGCACGGCGCTGATTGCGGGACTCGCGAGCGCGTGGCCTGAAATCCGCTTTCGAACCCGCGACTAAACTGGACTTCAGGAGGTCTTCGTGACATACGTAATCGCTTTACCCTGTGTGGATCTCAAAGACCGCGCGTGCATCGACGAATGTCCGGTTGACTGCATTTACGAGGGTGACCGCATGCTGTACATCCACCCCGACGAGTGTGTGGATTGTGGCGCGTGCGAACCGGTGTGCCCGGTCGAAGCAATCTATTACGAGGACGACCTGCCCGAAAAGTGGAGCGAGTACTACCGCGCGAACGTGGAATTCTTCCGCGAAATCGGGTCACCCGGTGGCGCCGCAAAGGGCGGACCGATCCCCGGCGACCACGAGGTCGTGGCGGTTCTGCCGCCGCAGGGGTAATACTCGAACTTACTGAGTACCACCGGCAGACGTCGGATTCGCCGCTCGCGGACTCGCGGAGGGTTGCCAGCCAATCCTGTTCTAGGCTTATGGCAACTGCACACAATACATAGTTCGACCGAGGAGAGCCCGTGACCAACGAGCCGCGCATCGCCCGCCTGGAATATCCGGGCGGTTCGGCAGAGTTCCCGATTGTCCCGTCTGCCGAAGGGCCCGACGCGATCGACATCTCGACGCTCTCGAATCAAACCGGAATGAATACGCTCGACCGAGGGTTCGTCAATACGGCATCGACGCAGTCCGCCATTACGTTCATTGACGGTGACAAGGGAATCCTCCGTTATCGCGGTTACGACATTGAGGACTTGGCAAAGAATTCGACCTTTATTGAGGTCGCGTACCTTTTGATTCACGGGGAATTGCCCACACCGGCAGAGTTGACAAATTTCGACGACCAGATTCGTCACCACACTCTCTTGCACGAAGACCTCAAGCGTTTCTTCGACGCCCTTCCGCACAACGCCCACCCGATGAGCGTTCTATCGAGTGCCGTCGGAGCCCTCGGCACGTATTACGGCGATTCGCTCAATGTGCACGACCCCGAACAAATCGAACTGTCGACCATCCGCCTTCTCGGGAAACTGCCGGTCATTGCGGCCTACGCCCACAAGAAATCGATTGGTCAGGCGTTCCTGTATCCCGACAATTCGCTGTCGTTCGTCGACAACTTCCTTCGCCTGAACTTCGGGTTGATGGCCGAAGATTACGAGCACAACCCGCTGTCGGCGAAGGCGCTCGATCGTCTGTTGATTCTGCACGCGGACCACGAACAAAATGCGTCTACCGCGACCGTCCGACTCGTCGGTTCCACCGAAGCGACAATCTTCTCGTCGGTCTCAGCGGGCATTTCGGCGCTGTCCGGGCCCCTCCACGGCGGTGCAAACGAAGCCGTGCTCTCGATGCTGGCCAAGATCAAGGATTCGGGCGAGGGCGTCCAGAAGTTCGTCGAGCGCGTCAAGAACAAAGACGAAGGCGTGAAATTGATGGGCTTCGGTCACCGCGTGTACAAGAACTATGACCCGCGGGCGCGACTCGTCAAGGAGAGCGCCGACGAAATCCTCGAACAACTGGGAGTCACCGACCCGCTGCTCGACATCGCCAAAGAACTCGAACAGATCGCATTGGCGGATCCGTACTTCCAAGAGCGCAAGCTTTATCCGAACGTCGACTTCTACACCGGAGTGATCTACAAGGCGATGGGATTCCCCACGCGAATGTTTACCGTCCTATTCGCCATCGGTCGCTTGCCCGGGTGGGTTGCGCAGTGGCGCGAGGCCCGCGAAGACGCGGCGACCAAGCTGGGCCGTCCCCAGCAGGTCTACATCGGCCCGGGGCACCGTCCGTTCCCCACGCGCTAGTCAGCAGCGCGGTCCCGCAGGTTGGGTGGGAATAATGTCGGAGCCTCGATACATACTGACTGTGCATCACGAGTTGCGACGTTCAGTACTCGGCTAGTCGCACGGCAACCCGGTTCCACATCGCGGGTGCCCCGAGGGAAGATGCGGTCCGACCGCTCGGTTGGGTCACATGTGGAGTCGCGAGACTCCCCGCCCTGAGGAGTTTCCGATGACGGAATCAACCGAACCAGCAACATGCCAGTTTTATTGGCCCGGACACAATGTGCACTGGATTCATGCTCGAAAGGTGTCGGGCGTGCTGCGCTACCGCGCCACCAATCTGGTCGTCCACGAGAAATCGGGACAAGTCACCTTCGTTGCACGCGGAGAGTCGCACACCTTCTGGACCCACAACAACCTGTGGATCACCGCACTTCAGAAGCACTACGGGGTGAGGTCCGTTTACTGGTGCCCGAGCCCGAATACGCTGTGTGTCGAGACCGCAGGTGCGACCGCAGAGCACGGCCGAACGTCTGGTCTGTTCTACCTGGCCACAGAGCCGAGCCCGTGCAGCGAGGACTCGATCCCGGGCGGCCCCATCACCGAAATCCGGGTAAGGGATAAGGACAAACACCTGCGGGATTGAGAACCAGGGACCCCGCAGAGCCGTCGCGCCTCTGCGGGGTCGCGGGTACGCTTGAGGCGTGGCCGGACGCTCGCTAAACTCAACGGTTTCCCTGGGAAGCGTTCCGCGATGGGTCGCTTTGTTGGGGATTATCGTGGTTTCCCGCACGGTCTCAACCGGACTGATGCTGTGGTTCGCCGCACAACAGGCGGAAAACGCCTGGACGGGCGCCAACCCTGACCTCTTCGAGTTCTCGCGCATTTGGGATTCGCACTGGTACCGAATCATTGCCGAGGTCGGGTACCCGAGTGAATTGCCACTGACGGACGAAGGCCGAATTGGTGAAAACGCGTGGGCGTTCATGCCGGTTTTCCCGTTCCTCGTGAGAGGCCTGATGGCGCTCAGCGGCGCACCGTTCGCGTATGTGTCCGTTTCGGTTTCCCTGCTCGCGTTCGCCGCCTTCATCGTGATCGCCGATCGCCTCTTCCGTCACCTTGTGGGCGATCGTGCGGCGCTCTGGGCGGCCGCCGTCGTCGCGTTCTCGCCCGTTTCACCCGTCTATCAAGTCGGCTACGCCGAGTCGTTGGGGATGGTGTTCCTTTCCCTGGTCTTGCTCGGTGTCGTTGAGAGGCGGTGGGCGTTAGCTGCAATCGCCATCCCGTTCGCGGCCCTGACGAGACCGCTGGGCGCTCCGCTCACCATCCTGTTCCTCGTCCTGATCCTGGTGCGCT
>Ga0114975_10002574_pt1 | contig 12395 bp, 9 predicted proteins | sample S_130626_EF_Meta_FD_87031 | JGI IMG/M metagenome (GOLD analysis project Ga0114975, IMG submission 87031) | Freshwater microbial communities from Lake Simoncouche, Canada to study carbon cycling - S_130626_EF_MetaG | ecosystem: Environmental > Aquatic > Freshwater > Lake | place: Lake...
CGCATTGGAAAATTGTACCCCTCGGTTATGGGCCAATGGTTGTTGTTGTAGATGTACTTGTGGAGGTGCTGCTTGACGTCGAACTTGATGACGTTGAAGTTGTCGCTGCGATGGTGGTTGAGGTTGTAGTGCTTGTCGAACTTGTGGTTGTTGTGGCGTTAATAATCGCTGTACCAAATGATGAAATCTCAGGAACCAAGAACGCACTTCTAGTTTTATATCCAGAGACTGTTAAGTGCACGCCATCTTCAATGAATCGGCTTTTAGATTTCGGTGTGAATGCAGTATTCCAATCTGCGATTGCAAGATTCGGATAGCGAAGTTTCGCTAATCGCAATTCTTTGTTAAAGCGAACGCCTCGTGCGCGCCAATCACTTCGCCCGGTTTGGGAGAACTCCAAGTTGACCCACAGCACTGGTAGGCCGCGAGTCTTTTGCATCACGGCATCAATTACCCATCGTGGATACCACGTTTCTGGTTTCGAAATCATGTCGTTCGTGCCGAGAGCGATAACCAAAGCTGTAGTTGAGGAAGTAAGCCCTTTTTCTATGACGGTCGCACCGAGTGATGCTTTGCGGCCAACCTTTGCATCGACCACGACATTGACCCAGGTGCCGAGGGAGTTGACCTTTGCCGAGAGAGTGCCAAACGCTTCAGTGCCGACTGTGAGACTGTCGCCAACTACCAACAGTGTTCCTTGACCATTGGCTCCAATGGCGACAGCACGGCCATCAACGGAACGCGGGGAGGGCAGCAGCGAAAGCCCCATAACGGCCAATGCGGAAATGGAGATGTCTCTCAGGCGAGCCAAAGAAGAACGAGACATGAACACCACCCTCCCATTGTGGCAAGGTTGTCGGATGTTCCGCCGGCACTTTTTGACCTATTTGGCTCTGTCAACGATGGCGGTTGCCCAGCCCTTGCTTGATTTGTATGGAAAGAATACGACCGTCTTTTCGGCGGCCAAATTGTCGCCTCTAGAGGTTTTGGTATTTCTGCTCTTCGTTGGGGTTGCCCCTGCACTTGCATGCATCGGTTTAGACCGCTTCTCTGCCTTATTCGGACCAAAAGTCAATGAGGCGATGCGATTGAGCCTGATAAGTGTTCTGTCTCTGGTGTTGGGGTGGGCAGTAGCTAGATGGCTGGATGTGAACAGCAATATTCCTTCAATTGCGATTGGAGTTCTTTTTGCTCTCGTGATTCCAGCCGCATTCGATCGCTCTAAACCTGTTCGTGAATGGTCACGTTGGCTCTCGTTACTCGCTGTAGCGGTTATCGGAAGTTCAGTCATTGCGATGCAGCCGGTGTTGTTTGAATCAAATGGACCAAAATCTGATGCAGTCGTCGGGAAGAAGGATGTCACTGTTCTTCAAGTCGTTTTCGATGAGTTCCCGTTGTATCCACTTCTTGACAGCAATGGATTGATCAATGCGGAACGCTTCCCTGGGTTTGCTGAACTTGCAAATGGTTCTACGTGGTACCGCAACTCGGTAGCCGAGTCGAACTTTACGCATCAAGCGGTTCCAGCAATTCTGGCTTCCGCTATTCCAGCCCAGGCCGGTGGACCGTTTCTCTCGGAGTATCCGAAAAACATATTCACGCTTTTTGCGGGCGCCACTTCGGTTGGGGGAACTGAACCAGTAACAAGTTTGTGTCCGCATTCAGTGTGTGGCGGCAAATCAGGAGCTGCGGCGGCCTTTAATGTTGGCCGTCTCAAGACATTTTTGCGTGATGCTGGCTATGTATATGGTCAACGCGTTTTGCCCCCAGTGTTGCGGAAGTATGTTCCTTCAATTGAGGGCACATGGGGTGGTTTTGGCGCAGTAAAAGATCGGTTCAAGGATCAGTTCAACACTGGTGTGTTGTCGCAAGTCAATGCAGTTGAAAGCGCAGTACGGATCGTGACTGAGTCGAAGTTATCTCGTGTGCAGGTGGTGCACGCACTGTTGCCCCATGCACCATGGAGAATTACGCCTGATCTTCGGGTCGATCAGTTATCTCCGACCATCACAACGCAGAATCCAGATGACGAAGAAGTGGTTCGAGACACGTATCAGACCTTTTTGTATCAAGTTGGGGCAGCGGATCGTGTGATGCAGGATGTGATTAATGATTTGAAATCTTCCGGTAAATGGGATTCAACGATGTTGGTTGTAACCGCGGACCACGGCATCTCGTTCATACCGGCTTCGCCACAGAGGAATACTGACTTCACTGATCCTGACCAAGTGGCGGACGTCTACCGAGTTCCGACGTTTATCAAATATCCGAATCAGAAATCGGGCACTCCTAGCGATTGTGCAATAACCAATTTGGATCTGTTGCCAACAATCATTGATGTCACTCAGACAAAGACATCTTGGACTTTCGCCGGTGAATCGCTTGCAGGTGACTGTCCGACGGGAAGAACTCGCGACATCATTTCTGCAACTGGACAGGGGGCGGTGCTTTCTGGAGGTTTTGAGGAAGAGAGAGAGCGGGCTGCGCACTACGCAGAGATGGTTTCCAATGTGGGTCCGATTCGAAAGGTTGCGTCGGTTGGCGAAAGTGCCTCTCTGATTGGCACCCGAATTGGCGAGCACGCATCCGATACTCGTATCACCAAATGGACCACTAAACAGAAGCGACTGTTTCAGAATGTGTCCGGCAAACGAGGGGCAACTATTCCTGGAATGATTACGGGCGAAATCACAGTCTCGCAACCGCTAGAGCAAGGAACAGAGGGGATTGTTGTAGTGGACGGAATCGCAGCGGGCGTCATCGGAGAATTGTCAAGTGCTCGTTCGTCTGTCAATTTTGCGGCGGTGTTGGATTACACGTTGCTGACACCTGGACCTCACACCGTTGAGTTGTTCGTCAGGAATCCTGATGGAACCCTGACTTCGGTGGGCTCACCGAGTTAACTTCGCTCCGTGATTTCTCGCCAATGATTCGGATCTTCTAAGAACTTAACGACTCGAGGAACATCGTCTACATGCACTGGACGACTGAATAGGTATCCCTGAGCTCTATGGCATTCAAGAGATAACAATTGAGTCAATTGCTCTGTGTTCTCTACGCCTTCTGCAACTATTTCTGCGCCCATCGCAGTGGCCATTGCAATAATCGTTCTGACTATGTTCTGGGTTGCTGGTTCTGTTACCACGTCATTGACAAAGGCCCTGTCGATTTTGATGCATTGAATGGGAAATCTCTGAAGCAAGGAGAGCGAAGAGTAACCAGTTCCGAAGTCATCAATTGCGATACGAACTCCCAGGTCATTGAGGCGATGAAGGGAAGCAAGCGCTTGGGTCGGTTCGGTAATCATGACGCTTTCCGTCACTTCCAACCACAGTTGTTCTGCAGGAACGCCTGAAGACGCAAGAGCTTCGGTAACAACAGTGACAAACTGCGGATCATGAAGTTGTCGCACTGACACATTGACACTCATTGTGGTGCTTGGAGAACAGTGACCGGCATCTATCCATGACCGGAGTTGCATGAGTGCGTCGTTGATAGCCCACGAACCCAATGGAACGATGATTCCGGTTTCTTCTGCGATGGGAATAAATTCATCAGGTGAGACGACATTTGACTGTCCGCGATCCCATCGCATGAGAGCCTCGAAACCCACAACGATTCCGAGGTCAATATCAACAATGGGCTGATGTACAAGGTGTAGTTCGTTTCGTTCAAGAGCTCTGTAGAGAGCTGTCTCAACATCGAGACGCTTGGTAACGCTTTCGAGCATTGAATCGTCAAATAGGGCGATGCAGTTTCTGCCAGCATTCTTCGCGCGATACATTGCAGTATCGGCGTGGCGCATCAATTCATTGGCTGATAATTCCACTGAAGTAGGGGCATATGCAACGCCAATACTTGCTGTGACGAACATGTCACCATCTCTTGTACTTATTGGACTGCGTAATGAATCAAGAACCTGTTCGGCAAGTAGGACTGACTGCGTCACGCTTTCGGTGGTCGCGTCAAGAACTACAAACTCATCTCCGGCAATTCTTGCGACAGTGGCGTGCGGCGGTACGGCGGAAGTGAGGCGCCGTGACACTTCGGTGAGGACGTCGTCACCGATTGAATGTCCCAGGCTGTCGTTAATATTTTTGAACCTGTCTACGTCAATAAATAGTACGGTCGGTTGAAGATGCGTTCTCCAAGACGAGCGCATAGCAGTTTCAATGTGCTGAAGCATGAGAACTCGATTCGGCAATCCCGTTAACGAATCTGTAAGAGCGCTTCGGACAAGTTGTTCTTGAGTATTTGCATTGAGGCGCACCGACTGCACTACTCGTGACATCACAACAGCGGCGAGAATTGAGACGGTTATAGTTCGTACTGTGGTGTCTTGATTATTCGCGGGTTTGTCTATTGCAAGAATGATGATCGGCGCTACGAGAGATGACGTGGTGGTGAGCAATCGTGTCATGAGGACAGGCATCACGGTGTGTGAACCACCAGCAGATAGGTGGCGAATTGAGGGATGAGCAAAAGCTGCCCCCACGAGCGCGATTCCCATGAGAAGTGGTGCGTCAAGGGTTGCCGCTGAAAACGACACGTCTCCACGTGATACAACGGCTCGCAAGATGATTCCAGCCAACGAAAGGGCGATAGCAATGCCTACGAATGCATTGGCCGGCGAGGGCACATTCTGTGAAAACAACAGAGTGACCAAAAGAAAGAGAACAATCATCGCGACACCTAATGTCAAGCTGCGAATTGTTGTGAATGACGCTGAATTCCCTGTTATGCCGAGCGATGGTTGGACAAGATAAACCCACACGATGAGCCAGGCACCGATTCCGACAATAAGTCCATCGGCTAAAACATTTCCCGCTTGCCCGGTGAGTCTTCGACGAATGATGAAAACCAGACCGAGGACCAGGAGTAGTTGAGATGCGAGCAAAAGCGATTCGGTCACAAGCGAGTGAGTCGTAGTCGCCTTATCTTCGATGATGCGCCCTACGAGAATAGATATAGCCGTAAATGCCGCAAGAACGGCGACTAGCAACGGTGCTTTGTGGGCCACCATTCCTATAGCAACGCCAATTACACATATTGCTAGGCAAGCAATGGCTGGAGCACTGCTAAAACCGTTGGCGTTCATTGCATGAGCCGCGCCAAGGCCGACGGCCATAATTGCAAAGATCCAGGCAGTTGCGGAAAGGGCTTTACGTGGCACTTTGTCTCGAATACTGCATGTGGTGACCGCCCAATCGAACCCAAAAGACGGTACTACGAGTGGCGTACATGGAAGGGGAGCCTGTATCTGAGTGTCAGAAAGATAGTCTGAACTCACATGACCACCGTTGCTCCCACCGTCACGGTCGTTGTACCAGGCGCTCATCTCATGGCAGAACTGCTCGGACAACGCGATGAACTTCTGCGCCGAGTTGAAGATGCCTTTCCTGATGTCGCTGTTGTGGTGAGGGGCAATGAGATTGGTTGTTCTGGGCCCAGAGCGCATCAAGTGGGTCGTCTGTTTGAAGAGATGGTTCTTCTGCTCCAAAGTGGCGAACGTCTTGACCAATCAGTAATGGATCGAAGCATCGTCATGGTGCGCGCTGAACAGCGTCCAAGCAGTGTGTTGACTGACGACATCTTGAAGGGCTCGCGGGGCCGTATGGTTCGCCCAAAGACCGCTGGTCAAAAAAGATATGTAGATGCAATTCGGGAAAATACCATCACGTTCGGAGTGGGGCCAGCCGGTACGGGTAAAAGTTGGCTTGCCGTTGCGATGGCTGTGCAGGCTCTTCATGCCCGCCAAGTTCAGCGCATTGTCCTAACAAGACCAGCTGTTGAGGCAGGCGAGCGTCTTGGCTTCTTGCCCGGTGACCTAATGGCAAAAATCGATCCGTATCTTCGTCCGCTGTACGACGCTCTGTACGACATGATGGACCCTGAAGCGGCAGTCAAGTTGATTGAGCGTCAAACGATTGAAGTTGCCCCACTCGCATTCATGCGTGGACGAACATTGAATAACTCGTTCATCATTCTTGACGAAGCACAGAACACGACTCCTGAACAAATGAAGATGTTGTTGACTCGAGTTGGCTTTGGGTCGAAGGTTGTTATTACGGGCGACGTATCGCAGATAGATGTTCCTGATGGGCGAAGCGGCTTAGTCGGTTTGGAAAAGAAACTCGGACATATTGATTCTTTGGCGTTTGTATATCTAGACGGTTCCGATGTTGTGCGTCATCGCATTGTTGCGGACATTGTTGCCGCATATGAGCGTTTTACAAATGCTGAAGCGCGAAGAAATTCAGCACGTAAAGCAGAGCGTGATGACTGAGTCCCGTCCACGTATTCATTCGCCTCGTCGTGCTGGTGGTGACGGTGTTCCTGAAGTGTTTTGCTCCGACGAACAATCTGGAAGCGTTATCGATTTGCCGCGTTGGCGAGATCTTGCAATTGCAGCGTTGCTGCATGAAGGGGTTCATGGAGCCTGTGAGTTATCCGTGTTCTTCGTGGATGAAGCAACCATGGCAGATCTGAATAGCGAACATATGGGCAAAGTGGGACCGACTGATGTTCTTGCATTTCCCTTAGATGCCGCCGACATGATTGAACAGCAGGGCCCAGGTGCTCTCACGCGAGGTCCTGCACGTCCTCACCCTGATAACGATGATGTGCCTACTCTGTTAGGTGATGTCATTCTTTGTCCCATCGTTGCTGAGCGTCAAGCATCTACTCACGCCGGAAATTTCGATGATGAAGTTGCATTACTTTTGGTTCATGGGATTTTGCACGTTCTTGGTTTTGATCACCACGACGAAGAAACCAAAACAGTCATGCGTGCTCGAGAGTTGGCAATCTTGACCACGCATCATTGGGCAGGTCCAGCGCCTATCGAATTTAGACAGGAACAAGACGAATGATCGCAACTTCTCCAACCACTGCCGATTGGTGGATATTGGTTGGCATTCTCATTCTTTTGGTGTGCTTGATAGTTCTCTCAATTGCGGAGATGGGACTCTCACGTGTGTCAAAACCAAAGGCGCAAGCGTTGGCAGATTCAGGGGCACGTGGTGGTGCCGCACTTTTGGCTTTGGTTACTCATCCTGAACGATGGGTGAATCCGCTCTTGCTGTCAGTAAATGTGTGCCAGACAGTCCAAGCAACCTTGACAGGAGTTGTAGCTGGTCGCTTGTTCGGACCTGCCGGAGTTGCAATCGGAGTTCTATTGAACGTTGTTGTCTTCTTTGTGTTTGCAGAAGCAGTACCTAAGACATATGCAATTTTGCACTCCGATAGGGCGGCTTTGTCGACGTCCCGTTTTATTTCTTTACTGGTCGGCTTTTATCCGTTGACAAAAATCTCACAGGCTCTCATTGGGCTCACGAACATTGTGGTGAAGGGTAAGGGTCTCGAGCAAGGCCCTTTCATTGGAGAACAAGAATTCCTTGGAATGGTTGAAGCTGCTGTTGAAGATGAAGTGATCGAACATGAAGAACGTGCGTTGATTGAATCAATTATCGAATTCGGCGACACGATTGTTCGTGAAATCATGCGACCACGCCCTGACATCGTCAGTGTTGATTCTGGTGAGACATTGGACATGGCGCTCGACGAAGCTTTTGAGCACGGTGTGAGTCGCTTGCCAGTGATGCGCAATGATGAAGACGACAACGAAGATGTTCTAGGAATTGTGTATGCCAAGGACATCATGAAGGCCATTCGCGCTGGACTTGGTGCTGAACCTGTCGATTCCCTTGTTCGCACTGCAGTGGTGATTCCAGAAAACAAGCCAGTAGCCAAATTGATGCGTGAAATGCAACGCGATCACTTTCATATGGCCATCGTGGCTGATGAGTACGGCAGCATCACCGGGCTAGTAACTCTTGAAGATTGCCTCGAGGAACTAGTTGGCGAAATTGTGGATGAGCATGACGACGAAGACCCAGAGGTGCGTAATTTGCCGAATGGGGAATCGTTGGTTGATGCGGGCATGTCCATTGAGGATTTCAACGAACATTTCCATGTGGATCTCCCTGATAAGGAGTTCGACACTGTTGGTGGCTTCTTATTCGGCGTCCTAGAGCATGTACCGGTAGTGGGAGAGACTCTGGAGATTGAGGGATGGCGTTTTGTCGTCGAAGCTCTCGAAGGTCGTCGCATCACCGAAGTTCGTCTCATGCCCACAATTGGAACTGAGTAACGCCTTGGCCCGTCAAGTTCTGTAACTTGGCGAAATGGACGTTTCATTAAAAGGCAAAGTCGCACTCGTTACGGGTGCATCACGAGGAATTGGTTTGGCAATAGCTAAGTCATTTGCAGAATCTGGCGCAAGCGTCATGATGGTGTCTCGAAAAATTGATGAATCGGCCATGGAAGGTATTGATGGCGAAGTCGCAATTCGACCTGCAAATGTCGGAGACCCAACTGCTGCCACTGACGTTGTGCGCGAAACGATTGCCAAGTTCGGACGCTTGGATATTTTGGTTAACAACGCCGCAACGAACCCGTATTACGGACCAACTATGGGCGTCGATGAAGGCCGTTACGACAAGACGTTTCAGATCAACTTGAAAGCCCCTCTGCAGTGGACGCAAGCTGCATACGAAGCGTCGTTCAAAGAGAACCCAGGAGTCATCATCAACATTGCGTCGGTTGGTGGAATCCGCACAGATGGTGGCGGTCTTGGTGTGTACAACTTGACTAAAGCTGCATTGATTCACTTCACACGTCAACTTGCCAGTGAGATTGGTCCAAACAGGGTGATAGGAATCGCGCCTGGTTTGGTGAAGACAGATTTCGCAGGCTTCTTGGTGGAAAACTTCGGAGACAAAATTGCAGCGACTGTTCCGTTGAAGCGTCTTGGTGAACCGGAAGACATCGCGAACTTGGCAACGTTCCTTGCTTCTGATTCTGCGAGTTGGATTACTGGCGAAACATACGTCATTGATGGTGGTGCTGGTTTAAGCACCTCGAACGCGGGCTAAGACTTCTGTAGTCCCTCGACCAATACCGAACGCTGGGGTTTGCCGAGTGACGTTCTTGGAATCTCAGTAACTATGTGGACGTGTCGCGGGGCAAAATGCGCTGGCAGTGTCTGTTTGACATGGCCACGTAGGGCGTCAAGTGAAACCTTGGTTGTGTCTGTAGTGACAATCCATACGTGAACCGCGTGGCCCCATTCGGGGTCTGGAACACCCGCAACGCAGAGGTCAGTGATCGATTGAAAATCGCGCAACGAATCTTCAACGACCTCGGGCCAAACGTTCTCGCCACCGGTGATGATGAGATCGCCGTCGCGCCCTTCAATACTGAGAACGCCCTCTTCGGATATTGACCCTCTGTCGTTGGTGCAGAACCATCCGTCGCTGTCTAGCGGCACAGAACCATCACGGTATGCACGCAACAGCATTGGAGCCCTCACATACACAATGGAATCTCGTACTTCTAACTCGACACCACGAAGCGCTTTACCGTTGTACACGACTCCACTTCCGGTTTCTGTGAGCCCATAGGTGGTTATGCAATTAGGTGGCAAATGTGAGGCCTGGCGAGAACCGCCGAGAACAATGGCGCGGAACAGTGTGGGGTCAACTCTTTGAAGTGCTGTTGAAACCAGTGAGACGAGGGTCGCTCCGTTCTTGGCGGCCTCTGTAACCGATTCGGGAGAGAAGCCTGGCATGGCAATGAGAGACGTGCCCATGATGAGGGAACGCGTGATGACAGAAAGGCCTCCGACATGAGAAGGAGGCAGGCACGCGAGCCACGTATCGCGCAACGTGACATTGAGGCGTTCTGTGGTGGCACGGGCGCTTGCATCTACAGCGGACATGGTCAACACGGCTGCCTTAGGAATTCCAGAAGTACCGCTTGTTGCTACAACGACGGCGTCGCCTTGCTCCACCGGTTGACCATCAACGCGAGTGTCACCGTCGGACGTAGCCATGATGGTGGGCTTGACTACGTCGAGAATGTGTTGACGTGCCTGAGGGGGGAGTCGTTGATCAAGAGGGAAGATTGCATCGTCGTTATCCCAAGCCCGCGACAGGCGATCAACGAAGAGCTGGCTGTTTGCCATGTTAAGACATACCAACTCGTTCACGCATCTAGCGTACGACTCGTGCGACACTAGAGGCATGACTTCGCCAATTAACCCCTCAACTCTCGGATGGAAGAAATGGATAATTGGTGCTCGGCCCCGCACTTTGCCGGCAGCGATAGTCCCAGTTCTTGTTGGCGTGGCGTGTGCGAGTGGTGCGTCTAGCCCGGTTTGGTGGCGAGGCGTTCTTGCTGGCCTGGTGAGTCTTGCGTTACAAGTAGGCGTCAATTACGCCAACGATTATTCAGATGGGGTGAAGGGGACTGATGCCGTGCGGGTTGGTCCGTTGCGTCTCGTCGGTTCTGGAGCAGCTTCGCCGTCTCATGTAAAAAACGCTGCATTTCTCATGTTCGCAATTGCGGCGTGCGCTGGTTTAGTCCTTGCATTGATGACAACAATTTGGCTTGTTTTGGTCGGTGCTGCTGCAATTCTTGCTGCGTGGACTTATACGGGAGGCCCACGACCATACGGATACGCAGGATGGGGTGAGGTGTTTGTCTTCGTATTCTTCGGAGTGGTTGCTACAACTGGAACTCAATTTGTAGTGGCTGAAGAGTTCACGCTTGCGGGAATTGTTGCAAGCGTCGCTGTTGGATGTATCGCGTGTTCTCTCCTCGTGATTAATAACCTGCGAGATATTCCTGGTGACACAATTGCTGAAAAACGCACCCTTGCGGTCAAATTGGGAGACGCCAACACTCGCAAGTTTTTCGCTGCCTTGGTTGTGCTCGCAGCTGTCTCCATTTGCGTTACGTCAGCGATACTCGGTGCGTACGCTTTGTTCGGGTTGGTAGGGATCGTGGTTCTTCGACCTGCACTTGAAGCACTCTCGCGCGGTGCTAAGGGTAAAGACCTGATTGTTGTTCTTGGCAACGTTGGTCGTGCCCAATTAGTCCTGGGTATAACTTTTGGCGCTGGAATTGCGCTGTCAATCGTTTCGTAAAATGATTGATTCCAGTATCCGACTGGTTGTTGTTGGGTCCTCAAGATGAACGGTGTGGCCGACGTTCGGCACAGCCGTTAGTTCAGAATTGGATATCAGTGGCTTCATCTCTTTTGCAATGGAAGCGAACTTTTCGTCGAGTTCACCAACTATGAGATGTACTGGCATTTGTAACTGATTCAAATTTTGCCATTGCGATTCTTGGGTGCCAGTGCCGGCAAATCGTAATGAATCAGCAAGTCCATGTGCTGTGTTGCGCAAACGATCGCTTCTCTGATTCGTCTTGTCCGACAATCCCGAAAAGATTGGAAGCGCTAGCCATTCGTCAATAAAAGCGGGCGTGCCTATCTCTTCAATTCGATCAGCTACGTCGTTGTCGCTCTGTATTCGAGCAACTCGTTCGGATTCTGTCTTCAGTCCTGGGGTACCACTGATCAACACCAACTGAGACACCATCTTGGGATGTTGCAGTGCCACGTGAAGAGCCATGCGAGCACCCATTGAATAACCAATCAGGATTCCAGGCTGCATTGCCTCGGCAATATCGTCGGCACATTGGGGAAGTGAGCGTGCACCATTGGTGTTATTGCCATGTCCAGGAGCGTCGAGACACAAAGGCGTGAACGTGGCTTGTATGAGTTGCAGAACAGGGGACCAAGAGTCTCCCGATTGAGTGAAACCATGAAGAAATGTGACGTGCGGGAAAGTCAACGGGTCAACGCTCGTTCCAGCACGTTGACAAAGACGTCGACATCTTGAGCGCCGGGAATCAGAAAGCGATCGTCGATAACAAAAGAAGGCACCGCCGTGATTTCACGCATCGCCGCACCATGTAGATCTTCTTGCACTGCATCAAAACCTTCATCCGTGTCGAGCCATGTCCGTAGTGAAATTCTGTCAAGGTTGACTTCTGTTGCACATTGAGCAACTACATCAGCATCTCCAACGTTAAGTCCGTCGGTGAAGTATGCCTTCATGAGTCTTTCCTTAAAGATTGCTTGAGTGATTGCGCCGTGATGTTCAAGAGCCCAATGCAATGCGCGATGAGCAAGGATTGTGTTGGCACGTAATGCGATGTCCATGTTGAATTCAATGTTGTCGGCGGCCGCAACGCTGGTTACGTGATTCAGTATTTGTTCGGCCCGTTCACGTCCTCCAAATTTCTTGGCGTACCCCTCTACGACTGGGGTTGGCTGCCCGACTGGGGCTGATGGGTCGAGTTGATACGCCTTGAAGACCACTTCAATAGGTTCGGTAATGCCCTTCTGTCTGAGGACTTCTATGGCGTTGTCAAACCGACGCTTTCCTATGAAGCACCAAGGGCATACGACGTCGGACCAGATTTCTACACGCATAGGTGACACGATAGGTGGCATGAGTTCTTCTGGCGACACTGCAGCCACA
>Ga0114975_10002575_pt1 | contig 12389 bp, 10 predicted proteins | sample S_130626_EF_Meta_FD_87031 | JGI IMG/M metagenome (GOLD analysis project Ga0114975, IMG submission 87031) | Freshwater microbial communities from Lake Simoncouche, Canada to study carbon cycling - S_130626_EF_MetaG | ecosystem: Environmental > Aquatic > Freshwater > Lake | place: Lake...
CTCACAATGGCGTGACCGGGGGCACCTTCGGCCGTGACATCCACCGGGGCACTGGGGTAGGACGGATGAATGCTCATCGTCATGGCGATCACGGTGTACTCAGAGGTCACGTACACGCCGGCCGCCGTGCAGCTAGTGGGCCCACTGCACGAGATGGAGGAGAAGACCGAGTACATGGACTGCGTATCGCTAGAACCAAAGTTGGCCGCCACGAAGGGCGCCCACACGCCATCGGTCTGACGAAGGGTTACGGCCAGGTTCTGTGAGTCCGCTTGTGCAGTACCGGCGGCCGTACAGTTCCCGGGACTAAAACAGGAGATTGCACTGAATTCTGGCCACGTCATCGCACGACCAAGAGAGTCTTGAGCATCCGAGACGGCCACCGACGACCAGAGGTCCTGCGTCGAGGTGGTGAGTAGAGGCTGATCGACGCCGTTCGAATCGCTGTAGGTTCCAACTGCCGTGCAGTACCCGGGCGCGGTGCAGGAAATCGCCGTTAGCTCGGAATCGGGGTACTCGGCCTCCTTGGCCGGGTCGATGTAGACCGGCTCAGTCCCCCGCGTGTACCAATTGCCATCGACCATGGTGATAGTCATGGCGCTTCGGTCATCGCTGCCATCGCGGTAGGAACCGGCCCCGGTGCAGTACCCGGGCTGGGTGCACGAGAGCGCCTCGATCTTGACGTTCGTCAAGATCACCAACTCTCCCCACACCCCCATCCTGGAGGTGGAGGTGAAGGTGTTGGTATAGCCCTCGGTACCCGAGAAGGAGTAGCCGGTCGCCGTGCAAAAACCGGGTGCGGGGCATGAAACCTGTGAGTACGAAGTTTCCGCCTCGTGATCGAGGTAACTAGGTAGTTCCACCACGGTCACTGGACCCCAGACGCCATTCGTCGACGTCGCAGTCATTGGCGATTTGTAATCGCCGCTCGTGTACTCCCCTACGGCCGTGCAGTAACCACGGTAGGAACAGGAAATCGAGGTAAAGCTATCGTTCGGTCCGTCATTTCCCCGGACAGCGTCCGAGCTGAAGACGGCCTCGACTGCGGGAGCCCACACGCCATTGGTGGAAGTTTGCGTAATCGCCCGTCGATTGAATCTGCCGGCGGCCGTGCAGTAGCCCGGTGCGGTGCACGAGATTGAGGTGTACTCACCGGTGGAACCACTGCCGGCGATCCCCGTCACGTCGGCGGGCACCACGGGAGCCCAGACGCCATTGGTCGACGTCTGGGTCATCGGCATCGACTGGTCGTCTGAAGTCGCAAAGAGGCCAGCCGCAGTGCAGTTACCGGGAGAGCTACAGGAGATGTCGTAGAAGACTGCCTGGGCATTCGCACTTTCGACGCCAGTTGGAAATATTGCCCGTTGCATGGGATCGTAAATGACGGCCGGCGGAGGCAAGATTTCGGTCAGCGTCACCGTCACTGAACCGTTGGAGGGCAGCGGGAGGGTTCGGTACATGTCTGCGAGCTCTTCGGTGCACAGACCACCCACCGTCGGAACTGGGGCGGTGAAGAGAGGGTCGACCAACGTGCCCGATGCGGGAGTGCCGTGGAAGGCAGTGCCGCCGGCGGCGAGCGTACCCACCGTGATGGCCATCGGTCCAACGTCGCAGGGAGCATTCATGCCAGAGATTTTTAGTGTGGCCGTCAGTGATTCACTAATCGTGGCCACGCCGTTGGGCGCCAGGGTCCCGGTGGCGTCACCGAGGTCCTTCAACTTCACCGTAAACATGCCGTAGAGCGTGGACTCGGGAACCGAGAGTGATCCGTTGGCCAGCGTTCCGCTGTTGGCGTCGTACCTGGCCGTGAACCGTGAACCCGCGGGGAATTTGAGGGAGATTTGGCCAATGGCCAATGTGCCCTGAACGGCCCAGGTCTTGGTACTCCAGCTCGCCACCGGGTTTACGACTTCGGTCAACGTCACCGTGACGTTGCCGGTGGCCGGTAGCGGGAGATGGCTGTAGAGATTGGCCCATTCGTCAGTGCACGCACCGGCCACCGTAGGACGCGGTGCGGTGAACTCAGCATCAACCAACGTTCCGGTCGACGGAGCGCCCTGAAACACAGACCCCCCAGCAGAGGCCGTACTCACGGTGATGTCCATGGGCCCCACGTCACACGGCACGGGAAGGAAGCTGTTGTTGATGGTGGCCGTTAAGGAATCGTTGATCGTGGCCACGCCGTTGGGAGAGAGGGTCCCAGTGGCGTTACCGAGGTCCTTGAGCTTGACCGAAATATCAGCCTCCATTCCGGGCCAGCTGATTGTGCGCTCGGGGACCGAAAGTGATCCGTTGGTCAACGCACCATCGTTCGCGTTGTAACTCGCCGTGAAGGTGGAGCCCACCGGGAAGATGACGGCAACTTTGCCTATGTTCAGGGCGCCCTGAACGGTCCAGGTCTTGGTGGTCACGGCTGGGGCGGTGTGGCTCACACTCTGGGCCGAGGCCGGTCCGGCCAGTGGGAGGGCCGACAGGAGTGTCAGGGCCATTGTGGCCAGAGTGGTTGAGCGCATGAGCTTCATGGTGCATTTCCTCTTTTTGGGGGGAGAAATTCTTGTAATGTCACCTTAGATGACACATGGCAGAATAGCCGTGTGGGGAGGCAGTTTGACCATTCCCCAGACGAATTTTGCGTGAACAGTAGGGTTGGTCCGAGCGTTATGCCGGAAGAACTCCCCCTCACCAAACACCGAACGACCGGACCCGAGGCCCGAGTCCTGCTTCTCGAAGCCGTAGTGCACCTGGCCGAGACGATTCCCTTCCCCGAGATCACGGCCCGGCGAATCGCCCAGGAGGTCCAGATGGACCCCAACGTCATCTTCCGGAATTTCGAGACTCTCGAGAATCTCTTTATCGCCGCCCTGCGGCTCGTCGAAAGCCGGGCCATCGATGTTCTCGAGTCCAGTGACACCATCGGTATCGCGCCAATTCCTGAGATGTATCAGTGGATGCGATTCGTCGCGTGGTTAACCCTGTCGGGAACCGATCTCACGCGCATCGCCGGTGGCACGCCTTTTCTGGAGAGGTTTCGAGCGGCCTCTCTTCGCAACTTGCACGTCGAGGACCTGCCGAGTGAGCGGGGCAAGTCGGCCCTACTCGTGATTGTCATTGCCTACATCCAGTCGCAGGTTCTGTTAACACCCGCGCAGCCCGCGCTCTTTTCACCCCAGGCGATGGATGACTCCCTGGTCCTGTTGGGGACACTGATTTCTCAACTGGGTGAGCTCACCAGCGAAATGGGCTGGGAGTAAGTCCCGTCCGTCGTTGATTCGGGCCAGCAAGACCCAACGCGTTACGCCAGCGAAGAACTACTTACTTCGAACCCGTCACGACATACGCCCCAGCAGCAGTGAACTGGGTGTGCTCGGCGTCGGAGACCTCGCGAGCCTCGTCGGGCAGCAGCACGGGAATCGCGCCGTTGATGGCGTAGGCCACTTTGCGGCGGGGGTTATAGAGGACTTGAGCTGATTCGACGTAGTAGAGGACGTCGTGATCGGTGGGGTCTTGGAGAACACTCACGAGAAATTGGTCTAGGGCCATTACTTCTTCACCTCTTCAATAATCGCGAGAACTTCCTTCACGCGCTGAGCACATTCGGCTTCAGTTGGAGCTTCGACATTCAGTCGTAGCAGCGGCTCTGTGTTACTGGGACGCACGTTGTACCACCAGGTTCCGTGGTCCACCGTCAGTCCGTCGAGTCGATCCGCTTCGACGCCCGGTTCGGCCACCCGCACGGCGAGCGCTTCTACCGTCGCTGGCGGGTTCGGCACTTCGGTGTTGATCTCACCTGAAGCGACGTAGCGCTGGTAGGGCTTTACGAACTCTGAGAGTGGCAGGTTCGACTCACTCATGAGTTCCAGCACAATCATCGCGGTGATGATGCCCGAGTCGGCGCGGAAGTTGTCGCGGAAGTAGTAGTGACCCGAGTGTTCGCCACCAAAGATGGCGCCGGTCTCGGCCATGACCTGCTTAATAAAGCTGTGTCCGACGCGGGTTCGCACCGCGGTGCCACCGCCTTCGGCAATCACTTCGGCCACCGACTTCGAGCAGATCAAGTTGTGGAGAATCGTGGCGCCGGGGTTGCGACGCAACATGGCGTCAGCGACCATGGCCGTGGTCACCGAGCCGCTCACCGGTTGAGCCTTCTCGTCAATCAAAAAGACGCGGTCGGCGTCACCGTCAAAGGCGAGACCAACGTCGGCGCCAACTTCGAGGACGCGGGCCTGCAGGTCGACCAGGTTCTCGGGCTGAATCGGGTCGGCCGGGTGGTTCGGGAAGGTGCCGTCGAGCTCGGGGTACATGATCTCAAGGTCAAAGGGCAGACCGGCGAAGACCTTGGGGGCGACAAAGCCACCCATGCCATTCGCCGTGTCGGCCACGACCTTCAGGGGTCGCAACTTGGTGGTGTCGATAAAGGAGTGGACGTGCTTCACCCACGCGGTGATGAGGTCCTGCTCGTCGGCTTCGGCGAGGGGGCCCGATGCGGGGGTGGCCAAGAACTGATTCGTCAGTGCTTCGATCTCTTTCAGACCGGTGTCGGCTCCCACGGGCTTGGCCCCTTCGAGGCAGAGCTTGATCCCGTTGTACTGCGCGGGGTTATGCGAAGCGGTCCACATTGCACCGGGCAGGTTGAGGTGACCGGCGGCGAAGTAGAGAAAGTCTGTGGAGGCCAGTCCCAAGTCGGTGACCTTGGTGCCAACGGCGCGGGCGCCCTCGGCGAAGGCCGCGCAAAGCGTCACACCGGAGGGGCGCATGTCCTTGGCCATCACGATGTGGGGGGCCTTGGTGAAGGTCGCAAAGGCCGATCCGACGGCCCGGGCCAGGTCTTCGTTGATCTGGTTGGGGTAGGTCCCACGGATGTCGTAGGCCTTAAAGACGTCACTGGTGTTCACAACACGACAGCCTACTAACCGATACCCCTTCGCAAAAATAGGGATTGGTAGCCTGAACGGGTGATAACTAAGGGTGAGACCATCTGGCTAACGGGACTCTCGGGGGCCGGAAAGTCGACCACCACCGAGGCCATCAAGGCCCAGTATGAGGCTGCAGGCACCCGCATCGTGGTGCTCGACGGCGATGATCTGCGTGGGGGCTTAAGTCGCGACCTCGGTTTTTCGAACGAAGACCGTGATGAGCAGGTCCGTCGCGCCGGTGAGATTGCGATCGTGATGGCCAACCAGGGCTTCCTCGTCGTGGTCGCCCTCGTCTCGCCTCGCCGGGTCGCTCGCGACTTGGTGAGAACCCGCCATCAGGAGTCTGGTGTCCTCTTCCACGAGGTCTACCTCTCCACCCCGATTGAGGTCTGCGAAGCCCGCGACCCCAAGGCCCTCTACCGCGCGGCCCGTTCGGGAACCAATCCCTTGATGACCGGTGTCGGCGACCCCTACGAGCCACCACTGAACGCCGAGTTAGTGATTAACACGGCCGAGTGCACCCCCGACGAGGCTGCGACCTCGATTCGAATGCTGCTTACTCACTCGCGTAACTAGCGGCGAGCAGACCTCGACGTCCTAACACTCGGACACGAGGCACTTCGAACCCGTGTTCTCCGCCAGCCGTCCATCGGTTTCTCTGAACTGGCAACCTATCTGTTCGGGCGTGTGTTTGCGCATCTTCATGGTCAACGTCCATGACCAGTGGTCGCTGGAGTTCTCTAGTCATACGAGGTAGCCCGATTGGAAAAATGGGGGGGTCGGGACCGTCTCCAAGCTGGAAGCGATGTAAGTATTTGCAGAGAGAGAAACGCCCGGGCGAATGTCATCTAAGCGAAGTATCTTGACTTTGTGGTCAGTATGCAGGCTGTATATTTTCGAAAAACTGATGGTACCGAGCCGGTGAATGAATTCATTGATCAGCTCGCCCCCAAGGTCCAGGCATCCCTCGATCTTCAAATCGATCGACTCAATATGCTCTCGCCCAAGGATCCGCCCCTGCCCTTTCCGCACAGCAGTCAGGTCCGGGGTGAACTGCGTGAGCTACGTTGCCATTACGGCGGTTCGCTCTATCGAGTCTTCTACCAGCGATCGGATCGACTCTTCGTACTTCTGCACATCATTCGAAAGAGTTCGCAGAAGCTACCTGAAGCCGACATCGTGATTGCCCAGAAGCGCATGGACGAGTTTCGTCAACGTATGAATGAAAAACCACGGCAGCCACCTCGCGCGGCTGGACGGGATGCGCCGTGATGTCATTGACAATAGTTAGCAAAAATGCTAACCTTCAGCCATGACCAAGAAAAGTCCCATCGGTACTACCGCCGTCGAATCAAGTACTCGCCGCTCTCGTAACAGTGCCGCCTACCGGGCCGAACTCGCCCGCTTACAGCCTTTTGAAGACATTGCTCGCGAAGTGATCCGGCTTCGAATGGACGCCGGGCTGACACAGGAAGCATTCGCACAGAAGCTAGGAACTACGAAGTCGGTGATTTCACGACTCGAGTCAGGCCATCACGCACCAAGTGTCAAGACCCTCAACAACATTGCCACGACGTTTCATAAGACCTTAAGCATCTCGTTCCAGCCTCCCAAGATTTCGGGCAGCCCAGTGTCAAAAGTCTTGACTAAATCAATTCGCTGAGATTGCGGTGTCGGCCGAACTCATCGTGCTTGTTTCCTTCGTTGGGAGTGAAACGCTAAGCAATCCTTCTCTTGCCCATTTTTCGAATTGGGCCCGTGACTTTCAAAACCTTTAACAAGAAAAGGCTGTAGTGCGGGTTGCAGGGGTACGGCACCCGTGAAGCTTCGGATTCCAGCTTCGCCACGCACACGCACAGAACATTTCAATCCCCGCACCGCTAGCTATGACGACCAGACCTTGGGGTCAGGACGCTCCGCTGCTATACACACTCGAGCGAGTGTGCGTCGTTCACGTTTGGATTTACAGATCCATCTGAGTGCCGAGGGTTATCACGCGACTCTCTGGCAGGCCAAAGTAGCTAGAAGCCGTCATTGAGTTTCGGTGAAGAATCCCAAATACCTTTTCCGTCATACCTTTGAGGGCACCCTTGGGACTCTCTAGGAATTTACGGTCGGCCAGGTAGTAGGTGCAGGCCCCCTCTTCGACGTCCGTCATGACGTGTTCAATGATTGTCTGTTGGATATTCACGTCTTGCTTAAAGCCAACAAAAACATTGAGGTGTCGTACGCGGTCATTGACGGCCTGGAGAACGGGATTATCGGTAACGACAGGAACATCACCTTGCACCACACTGACAATCAGAATGTCCTTCGGACAAGAGTGCAAGTTATTGATCTGGGCAATCAAGGCCTGGGGAACCTTGAGCGCCGAGGAAGAAAGATAGATACCGGTGTCGGGAATGATTGAAATTGCGTCCGATGCGATGACCTGCTCGACCTCGTCCCATGTCATGTCCTGACTACGCAGCGCACTTTCGAGGGCCGCTTGGCCCTTGCGCCAGACCCACATCAGGTACGTGATGGCCACGCCGATCAGGAGTGGGACCCACGCGCCCTTGAGGATCTTGGTGACGGTGGCCAGGAAGAAGGAGATGTCAATGGCCAACAACAAGGGGATGAGGACGAACAGCACCTTTTTGTTCCACTTGAGTTTGTCTACGGCGATGTAGCCAAAGGCCAACGTGGTCATGAGCATGGTCGCGGAGATAGCAAAGGCGTAGGCGTTCGCCAAAGCACTCGACGTTTTGAAGTTCACAACCAGGAAGATGGCGCCGAGTCCCACAATCAGATTGATGGCCGGGACGTAAATCTGACCGATGACTTCATCGCTGGTGTGAATGATCTTCATTCTGGGAATAAGTCCCAGTCGGACCGCCTGGCGCGAGAGCGAGGCAACGCCGGTGATCAACGCCTGGGAGGCAATAATCGTCGCCAGGGTGGCCAGAACAACGAGGTAGATCTTTACTCCGTCGCCTTTGGCTAGGGCAAAGAACAGGCTTTCTTCCGTCTCGGGATGCTTCAGCGCTACGACGGCCTGTCCGAGATAGTTCAGAACCAGGGCGGGCGCAACAATAAGAAACCAGCTCAAGCGAATTGGGCGTTTGCCAAAGTGCCCGAGGTCGGCGTACAGCGCCTCGGCGCCAGTGACCGCCAGAATTACTGAGGACAAAATTACAAACGTGTGCAGTCCGTGATGAGCAACGTACTCAACGGCGTAATTAGGGAGCAGGGCCTTGAGGACTTCTGGTCGGGTGCGCAACTCTTGGAAGCCAAGAAAACCGATCGTTGTAAACCAGAGGAGAATCACTGGTCCGAAAATCTTGCCGAGGGCGTTGCTGCCCTTGTACTGAAAGGCAAATAAGGCCGCCAAAATGGCCAAGGTCAGAGGGACGGACCATCGCGCTAACTCGGGGCTAATGCCCGACATTCCTTCGGTGGCCGACAAGACCGAAATGGCGGGCGTCAGCATGCCGTCGGCGACCAGTAGTGCCGTTCCGAGCATCAAGAACAAAATGAAGAAGTAGCGAGATCCCTTGGTCGCTTCTCGTACCTTCCGAGGAAGGAGCGCAAAGAGAGCCAGAATTCCGCCTTCCCCGTTGTTATCAGCGCGAAAGACAAAGGCCAGATACTTCACGGACACCACCACCATGAGTGACCAGAAAATTAGTGAGACGACGCCATAGATGTCGTAGACCGTTCGTTCCGAACTCCTTAAGGATTCGTGGAGGGCGTAGATGGGACTGGTGCCAATGTCGCCAAAAACGACGCCGAGTGCCCCGAGCGTGAGCACACCCAGTGAATTGCGCTTGCCAGGTGTGTTCACAATTTCCTCACGGTCAAAATAGTTTTCTCAAACATCCGACGACCAAGCTTCCCGTCACACCGGCGTAAACCCTAGCAAAACCGGCAAATCCTACGGTTGACTCACAGGGAGGCCTCTCAACGGCGCACCGCTAGGTGCGAGGACCGTTGCCTAAACGATTCCACGAGCGTCGACGCCACAGGGCCCGCGCGCCGAAGCAGACCGTGATGAAGGTGATCCAACTCCCCCACGTGCCGGCCGCCGTGTTGCCGTAGACCATCGAGACGTGCTTGCTCGTCGGTACGACGACCATGAGGTTGGGACTGACGCGGTAGGGACCGGTCGCGCCACTGACGTGCCAGCGGGGGTAGTAGGAGATTTTGACCAGGACGGGAATACCGACCTTGTCGACGTCAAACGAGATCGACTGATCACGTTTGTCGACGTTGGTCACCACCACGGGCAACACACCCTTGCGCGTCGTGCGCAGTGGGTTGGTGGTGCGGGGCCAGTTGCTCGGACCGTCACTGGCCAGCATCGTGGGCCACTGCTGCGGGTCGAGCCACCACGACTGGTTGACCGCGAGCCAGGCTTGACGGGAGCTGATATCGGAAACCACGTTGGGCAGGGTGCGCACACCCTCGACGACGTGGCTGTCCTTGACGAGATAGATGTGCCACTGCACACCCCCGTTGTCCCAGAGTCGGGTCGAATCAATCTCTTGGAGGTTGGGATTGATGGCGGCCGCGGTCACCACCGAGGGCGAGAAGGCCATGAAGTACTTCACACCCAACATCTGGAGGTGGTCAATGCCGAGGTTCACGTTCGTCGTGCCGTAACTCAGTCCGACCATGGGGTTGGACGACTTGCCCGTCTCGGCCAGTTCGGCCTGATTCAAGAAGTGGTACGGCACCGTGGCGGACGACTCAAAGGTCAGACCTTCCATCGACCCGACGCAGTTCTTCGTCCAGTACGGGAGAAGCATGAGGGCCATCGGGGTGCCGAAACGGCCCTCGTCCGAGCTGTACTCCCACATCGCTTGACCGCAGCCGTACTTCGCTGACTGGGTCTTCATCTTGGTGATGAGGTCGTTGTACTCCGGCCAGGAGGCCTTCGCTTCATATCCCGAGTAGTTCCACGCCGACCAGTTCGGCACCTGGTCGGGACCGGCCTTTACGTGCAGGAGCGAACCGATCGTGGGCGAGAGAGGGGCGACGACCATGACGATGGCAAACACCGCAATGAGCAGTGGGGACCAGAACCGGGGCTGGGTCAGCGGTTCGGGATTGTCGACACTCTCAATTCCTTCGGCGTTGTAGTAGTCCTCCCACCGTTGCCATTCGGCCCGCCGTCGATTCGTTCGGCGATTGATGAGAGCGTCCAGCACGCTGCCGACGAACCAGGCGGCCAGCAGGTAAATCGAGAGATACCAAAAGGGCACCAGTCGTTCGTTATAGAGGACCCCCTGAGGGTCGACCATGTAGGCCACGAGGGAAAGAACGGCCAGGCCCGACAGAAAGATGCCGAGTCGATTGGCCGTGGCGAATGCCCAGATGAAGCCGAGGGCCGCCACGATGATGATGGCCCGGGTGCCGGTCGAGCCACCACTCTCACTCCACCAGCCGAGCTTGGTGAAGACGGCGTGGAAGGTCGAGGTGTCGAAGTTGGTGTAGCCCATCGAGTTGGTGAGCGACTGAGTCGTGACGAAGGGCAGAGTCCACCAGGCCGTGAGCCCGAAACTCATGACGCCGGTGGTGAAGAGAAAGGCCGTGGTTCGGCGGCGGTGTCCCCGACCGAAGGGGGCGTTCAACTCTTCCCCGCTGGCCCGATCCAGTCGACGATCCCGATTCATCAGTTCAAAGAGCCACAGCAGTCCAATGCCGGCGAGGGCGAACATCCAAGGCAGGACGTGCGCGGCGAGGGAGGCCCCCAGTGCGGCGGCCGCTAGCCAGCGACCACGGTGTTCTTGCAGGCCCCGGGCGAAGAGTCCAATGGCCACCATCGCCAACGAGAGGCTGAAGGAGTAGGAGTACTCGCCCGCCAGCGTCGAAAAGAGATTGCCCCCGGCAATGGTGAAGGCACTGGAAAAGAGGAAGGGCAACGTGGCGGCGGCGAGCGCCACCGGGATAGGGCGGGGGGCGCGAAAGAGCCGACCCATGACGTAGGCACTGAGCGGCATGATGAGGGAACCGAGGGCCGTGGCCAACTTCATCGCCACGGCGAAGGGAATGATGAAACTGGCCAACACGGCCAGGAAGTCCGGCAGCACGAAGTAGTAGGTGTAGAGCGGCATGCCGGCGAACCAGCCGGGATACCAACTCGTGAGATGCCAGGGGAAGCCGAGGTGGTCGCGCATGTAGGCCGGCATGGCGACGTGGGCCCCGGTGTCACCACCGGTAATGGTCGTGGTGCTGAAGAGTAGTGAAGGGTGGAGAGCCCAGAAGATGACGTAGATGAGGAGCAGGATGGAGACGAGGTCGGCCCACGTGGAGGGCGAGACTCGTCGAAGGCGGCTAATCACTTCACTGCTACTGATGCCCACGCCACCGAGAGGGCGATGAGGTTGAAGCCGGCGTGGGTGAAGATGGCCGGCGCGATGCGACGTTGACGCTGGACAATCACGGCCAATATCGTGCCGACGAGGGCCAGACCGGCCAGCTGGACCAGTTCACCGTGAGCCGCCCCAAAGATGACGCCTGTCAACAGTGCCGGCACCAGTCCGGCGGCCAGGGCTCGGACCCGGGGCGAGACGACCGCGGTCATGGACTGGAGAATCACCCCGCGAAAGAGGAGCTCTTCAATAAACGGAGCCCCAATGCCCACAAAGAACATGATGACGAGCATGCCGTAGGCGGGGTTGTGGCCCACGATCTGCTTGACGGGGTCACCGGTCGATTCGATATCAAAGGGGTAGTAGAGCGCGCCGACCAGAGCCTGGAGTAAGACACCAAGGGGTAGGAACTTGAGATCTGGCCAGCGGACCTTGAAGAAACCGGCAGGTAGGACTGGTTGAACAGTCTTCATGGCGAGGGCGACGATACCGGCGAAGCCCAGCCACAGGCCGAACATCTCGGAGGCCGTGAGCCACCAGGGCCGTTCGAAGTGACGATCGAGGAACTGAGTCAGGTCCTGATGGGCAATGGCGTTGGTGGCCACACTGGCCACCTGAAAGGCCACGAACTGGGCGAGGAAGAAGCCCACGAAGCACATCACCAGCAGGGTCACGCCCTGTCGACGCTCCAAGACGGGGTTGTCCTCGGGTTGGTCGTTCTCCATGGTCTCAGGCTAACCGTGCCGCAACCCTGAAATTGTCTCGAAATCGATGTAGCGGTCGCCCTCTAGCATTACCCCCAATGAGCAAGACCCCTAGTCCGAAAAAGAAGAAGTCCCCCGACGCCAAGGAGCCGACCCTCCGCGCCGAGCAGCGGCGCCGTCTCACGACCATCGCCATTGTCGCCGTCGCCATTGGAATTTTGGTCGGCCCGAACTTTCTGAAGAGCGACACGGTCCGCCGCTTCAACTACTCGACCTTCCTGACCAAGGCCGAAGCCCACAAGGTCTCCTCGGCCTCGGTGCAGAACGCCACCGGCACCATCACTGGTGTACTGACCTCGGGCGTCCGCTACACCGTCTCCGGTCCCATGCCCGTAATTCCCAGTGACATCAAGGCA
>Ga0114975_10002578_pt1 | contig 12382 bp, 12 predicted proteins | sample S_130626_EF_Meta_FD_87031 | JGI IMG/M metagenome (GOLD analysis project Ga0114975, IMG submission 87031) | Freshwater microbial communities from Lake Simoncouche, Canada to study carbon cycling - S_130626_EF_MetaG | ecosystem: Environmental > Aquatic > Freshwater > Lake | place: Lake...
GGCGGATAGTTATGTATTGTTCAATACTGGTGATGGACATTTTAAAGATGTAACCAATAAGGTAGCTCCATTTTTACAAAAATTGGGTATGATAACCCATACTAATCAGGTAGACATTAATGGTGACGGCGTTAAAGAATTGATTTTAACACATCAATGGGGAGGCATTGATATTGTATATACTTCAAAAAATACTTGGGAAAAAGCAACCCTTACTGACTTGCCAGGTTGGTGGAATTTTACCATTTCAGCTGATTTCGATCGCGATGGCGATATGGATTTAATCGCTGGAAATTTAGGGTTGAATTCAAGATTAAAAGCGAGTCAACAGGAACCCATAAAAATGTATTATAATGACTTTGATGATAATGGCACCAATGAACAAGTGGTAAGTTATTATGTACAAGGGAAAGAAATACCTTTTGCAAATAAAGATGAAATTCAAAGACAAATCCCGCTCATCAAAAAGAAGTTTTTATATGCCGAGGACTTTGCCAAAGCAAAAATCGAAGATATATTTTCAGCAAATAAATTAAGTGCTGCAACCTTATATCAAGCGTATCATTTTGCTAATACGGTGTTTATAAATAATGGCAAGGGAAGTTTTTCGCCAATTGTATTACCATGGCAGGCACAAATTTCATCTTACAAAACGGCAGCAATTTGTGATGCAAATGGAGACGCCTTGCCAGACGTTTTAATGATGGGTAATTTTTATGACAATAATGTTCAAATGGGTAGGTACGATGCCGATTATGGTACTTTGTTAATCAATAAAGGGAAGGGTATTTTTGAACCATCGACTTTAAATGGTTTGACGATAAAAGGACAAGTAAGAAAAATGAGTCCTATACAAATTAACCACCAACCCAATTACATTTTAGCTTTAAATGGGGATAGCCTTAGATTTATTCAAATGCACAAATAAGTGCAATGTTTATTTGATGGCTGGCGGTTTGCTGTAATAAACTTTAGCAGCACTCATGATTTTTAAAATTTGTTTCTCCATTTTCTTTGAGGATGAATAATGTTGCCATCTTTTTAAGGGAGATAAGGTTTTGTTGTCAATTACACATTCATACCTTACGAAAGCGCTATCATTACCCGCATCCAATGCGGAGATAATTAATAAGGCATTCACATCATCTATTGAGATATTCGATTTTGCCGAGGATAAAAATGCTTCCTGAACGTCAAGCCTGCTATTTTCAAAAATAAAGGAGTGCCCTTCAATTTTTTTATAGGGGATCCATTTATCCCAATATTGTATTTGTAGAATTCCTTTACTTGGATCATTTGCCGCTTTTGGAAAATTCTCGTTTCCAGAAAGGATGATTCTATTTGGAATAAAAAGGTAAAAAAAGTAAATGCCTACAACTGCCAATAAAAAGCCAATAATTTTCAAATATTTCATAGAATTTGCTATTTAATGTGCCATAAATTTACATAATTCGCTCATTATTAATGTTTTTTAAGGTATTTACTAGGTAATCATTTTTTTCGTATTTTTATACCACTTGAAAAAGGTCATCGCCATATTATTTTTGGGCATTATGCTGTTTAACGGATTCGGATACCGAATTGTATCCAATTATTTTGATCAAAAGGCATCCGACCATTTGACTATATTAATTGAGCAAAATAATTACAATGAGTCAGAATTGGTTTCCATTAAAACCCCTATTAACCTACCTTATTATTCAAATAATCCCAAATTTGAGCGTTTAGACGGGGAAATGGAAATTGACGGTATCGTTTATCAATATGTAGAACGAAGAGTGTATAATGATAGTTTAGAGATAAGAATTTTACCTAACCAGGATCGAATGCATATTAAAAATGCAAAAGATAGTTTTGATCAATTAGCTGCTGATTTCGAACAAAAGTTAACTGACAAAAAATCGATACCGGTAAATAAGTCATCTGTTAAAGTGATAAGCTTTGATTATATCGACCAAAATAATAAGTGGTCACTTGAAAAAATTATTACGCGCAAAATGGTAATTGGTCCCCGTTTTGATGAGCGTTTATTAAGCGTTTGTTTACCCATTCAAGCGCCCCCTCCAAAAAATATTGCTTAGTTTATTAAGCTCAACTTCCATCATCGGAAGTGTTTTAGCCTATCAATAATGAATCTATTTTATCTTAAATAATTTAAATAGATGCATTATTCTTCTTATCAGTTCAATCATTTAAAATGAAAAATATTCTTTTAATTGCTTTCATAGCAATTGGCTCTGTGGCATGTAATAGCAAAGGTGAATATAAACAACTTACCCATAGCGCTGATTTATATGCAAATACAGTGCATGAATTAAATCAAGTCGTAATGGGAAATAATTTTAGTCCCATAATTGCTTCCAGAAATTATGCATATGCTGCCATTGCAGGCTATGAAGTAACTGCTGCAGGTAATCCATCTCAATATCAAAGTTTAGCTGGTCAATTAAAAGGCTTAACAACAATACCTAAGCCAGAAGACACGGCTAATATTGATTTCCCTTATGCATCCATAGTGGCTTACTGCATGGTTGGAGAAGCGGTGACTTTCCCGGAAGGAAGCATGAAAGAATATACTGATAGCTTGCACAAATGGGTGCAGTCAAAGGGTATGCCATCAAAGATGATTGAAACATCTGAAATGTATGCTAAAAAAGTGGGTGCTGCAATTATTGCATGGAGTAAGAAGGACAATTATGCACAAACTAGAAGTGCCGAAAAATATACTGTTAAGGATTTGCCGGGTAGATGGGTGCCTACGCCTCCAATGTATGCCCAAGCAGCTGAACCTCATTGGAAGGAAATTAGAACTATGGTATTAGATAGTGCCAGTCAGTTTCGTCCTAAAGCGCCCCCTGCATTTAATGTTACAGATAAAAATAGTGAATACTATAAAAATGTAATGATGGTTAAAAATGCAGTGGATAGTTTAACCGATGAGCAAAGGCATATAGCAAATTTTTGGGATGACAATCCGTTTAAAGTAAATGTTAGCGGACATATTATGTTTAGTTCCAAGAAATTTTCACCTCCGGGTCACTGGATGGGCATAGTAGGAATTGCAAATAAAACGGCTAAAGCTGATTTCGAAACTGCGACTTATGCATATGCTAAAACAGCGATTGCTTTATTTGATTCCTTTATCCATTGTTGGGATGCTAAATATGAATACAATACCGTGCGTCCTGAAACAGTTATAAATAAGTACTTTGATATGAACTGGAGACCTTTATTACAAACTCCAGCTTTCCCAGAATACACCTGTGGTCATTCCACTATTTCGTCCGCTGCAGCAGAAGCATTAACAAGTGTTTATGGCGATAACTTTGCTTACACCGATTCTACTGAATTGGAATTTGGTATAGCGAACAGAAGCTTTAAATCATTTAGAGCAGCAGCTGAAGAAAACAACTGGGCGAGGTTCTACGGAGGCTTGCACTTTCATAACTCATGTATTGTAAGTACGGAGCAAGGGAAAAAAGTAGGAAGCTGGGTAGTTGAACATTTAAAAATGAAAAAATAAATATAATATCCAATGTTATTTTAATTAAACAATTTAAATTAGCAGTAGGAAAATATCAAAATATCAAATTCAATGAAAAAGTTAATAACACTCTCTATAATTATATTCATGTCATCCTTCTTAATGACAATAAGTGCACAAACCGCACCTAAACAAAAAGTAGATACTACAAAAAATTGCAAGCCTACAAAATCAGGTAAACATTGCGCTAAACCAACAAAAGGGTAAAATTATTGATTGCTATAATTGATCTTATTTGAACTATTTAATATGGTTCAGGTACAATTTATGTCTTATCAATAATTGATTAAAATTTTATATAAAATGCAAATATCAAAACTATTTAAAAGTTTATTACTTTTTGTAATAGCCTTTTTTTCGATAAATCAAATAGTGGCACAAACTGATCAAGATGCCATTATGATGAATAAAAATTTATTCTGTACAGGTTTAATGTATGGAACTGGCAGCTGGAATAAATATTGGGAAGGAACCAATAAAAGAGAAAATTTGAACTTGGGAACAATAAGTTCAAAGAGTATTTCAGTAATGGGTAACTATGGAGTAAAAGATAATTTAAACATTTTATTTAGTGCACCATATATAACAAATAAAGCAAGTGCAGGGGTACTTCACTCAATTAGCGGGATCCAAGATTTATCGGCATGGATAAAATGGATGCCCATTGAAAAGGATTTAAAATACGGGACATTTTCATTATATTTTTTAGCTGGTGCTTCAACACCCTTGTCAAATTATATTGTTGATTATTTGCCTTTAGCAATAGGATTAAAAAGTAATACATTGTCAGGTAGGTTAATGGTGGATTATCAAATAAATGATTTTTTTATTACAGCATCAGAAACGTATACGTTGAGAGGTAATTCAACACTTGAACGAAATGCATACTATACAACTCAAATGTATTTAACCAATCAAGTCGCACTACCAGCAGTAAATACTGTTAATTTAAGAGCAGGTTATAGAAGCAATTGGCTGATTGCAGAAGCATTGTTAACTGATAGCAAAACATTGGGTGGTTTTGATATCACCAAAAACAATATGCCATTTCCTAGTAATGAAATGAATTCAACAAGCGTCGGTGTAAATTTTAAATATGAGATACCTAAGGTCGCTGGACTTTCATTGGTAGGAGGCGGAAATCATGTTATTGAAGGTCGAAATGTAGGACAAACAACCGCTTATTATGGCGGATTTTTCTACATTTTGGATTTTTCAAAAAAGAGTAAAAAGAAATCGGAATCTAAAAACGTTGAAACTCAAATAAAATAACATGAAAAAAATATATACATATTTCACATTTATAATAATTGCCACTACCTTATTTGCTTGCGCAAAACAAGTAGAAAGCAGGACTGATAATTTACCGGCACTTCAACCATCAAATGCAGATTTAACCGCAGGAACATGGAAGACTATTTTATTGAAAAGACCAGATACTTTTACGGTAGCTACGCCACTTGCAGTGACCCATGTAAATTATGTAGCAGAACTAAATGAGATAAAAGGCTTGCAGAAAAATTTAACATCGACCCAAGATAATAATATTAAATATTGGGCAGCAGGTGGGGTACTAAGATGGAATGAAACCATGCGTGAGTTAGTTGCTAAATATAATTTACCTCCGTATCAAAATGCAGACGGAACTTATCCAATTCCAAGTTCAGCAAATCCATTTGCCTATCCTTTATTCCCTTTTGCTAATCCACCATACGCCGCAAGAGCTTATGCTTATATCTCAGCAGCTCAATACGATGCATTAGTTGCATGTTGGTATTATAAAAAATTGTACAATCGCCCTGCTCCATCTACAACAGATGTTGCAATTGTTGCAAAAGCAGGCGCTTCTCAATTGCCGTCCTATCCTTCTGAGGCTGCAGTAATAGCGGGAGTGACTGCAGAGATGATGAAATTATTTTTTCCTACAGAGATTGGGGCCATTGAACAAAAAGCGAAATTGCATCAAGATGCAGCCATCATGTCTGGTGCTGCCACAAGAAGTGATGTTGCAGCAGGAGAGGCTTTAGGAAGACAAATTGCGCAAGTTTTCATAGCACGTGGTAGAACTGATAATGCGGGAAAAGCAGTTGGTACACCTACTGATTGGGCCAATTTTGAAGCAAATACTAAAGCAAAAGGAGAAATTCCATGGATTAGTCAAGACAATCCAAAACGTCCAGGTATGTTACCTTTATATGGGAATGTAGTACCATTTTTATTTGACACAGCTACTTCAAGAGCATTAATACCGCCACCGCCTCCTTCAACTGGAAGCGATAAAATGAAACAAGAAGTTGCTGAAGTATATAATTACACAAAAAATCCTACACTTGAAAATCAGCAGCTTGTTCTGTTTTGGGGCGACGGTGTAGGGACTTATACGCCTCCTGGTCATTGGAATGCCATTGCATCAGAGGACTTTATCAAATTAAATTTGAGTGAAGTGAAATGGGCTAGAAATTTAGCCTTATTAAATATGAGTTTAATGGATGCAGGTATTGTATGTTGGAAAACGAAATATACTTATTACAACCCAAGACCTTCTCAATTAGATCCTAAGATTAAAACCTTAACGGGACTTCCTAATTTCCCTTCCTACATTTCAGGTCATTCAACCTTTAGTGGAGCTGCTGCTGCAATATTAGGCTATCTTGTACCTAACAGGGCCGCTGCCTACACACAAATGGCAAAAGACGCTTCTAATTCAAGATTAGTTGGCGGTTTACATTATAGGGCAGACTGTGAAGTAGGTTTGCAAGTGGGAGCGCAAGTGGGTCAATATGCAATTAACAAAGCAAAATTAGACGGAGCAAATTAATATCAAGTAAAAACTATTTATTTAGGTAGTTCATAAAATCAATCATTGATTTTTCATCTTTTGAATGACCACTTTGATTTTTCAAGTACGCTTTCCAAATTGATTCGTCAACGGAAAGCGTACTTTTTATTTTAGGTGTGTTCGCTTTGATACCAATAGAAAGCATGTTTTGTTGATTGATATCAAAAATATAATAGGCAATTTGACTTTTGTATTCTGATTCTGTTTTTCCACCATAAGTATAAACCTCATTAATTTTTTTATGCTGCCATTTTAGCAACTGATATTTTGCGCCAGTTGCTAAAACTTGAAAAAAGGTGTTTTCATTGGTACCATTAATTCCAGGATATCCATTTGCAAAATGGTAAGACCAATAAAGGTCGTTTGTAATATTTTCTCCTACTTGTGTTAAAGTAAATGAGGTTACTTGATCCGCAACTTTAAATAGTTGGTTTTTCTTAATATAGTATAGTTGATCATCAAATAAGGAGTAGTTAAACGAAGTATCCGTATAGTTTTTCCCATTTTTTAAATATACTGTTGCATGCGCCCACTTTTCAAGTAAAAAGGGGCTTCCTTTGGCGTCTTCTATCGTACCGATAGGTATTAGATTTCCATCATTATTTTGTATTGATAAATTTCCGCCTACTCCTGAATTACCTACATGCTTTCCATTTAGCTGAGCATTCACATTTAGTATAGACAACATCACACATAAAATACATAGCGCTTTTTTCATATTCATTTATTAAGCTTTCAATAATCGAAATTAACATTTCAAACTTATATCAAGGAGAATATTGTATGAATGGGATGATAACAGTTTAAATTACTTTTCATTTACTGATTCTAAAATAGCAAAACTATAGGGAGGCAATACAAAGTATTCGTTATCATTGCCCACTTTAAAGTTTTGGCCTGTCCAGTGATCATGCAAAATGGAAGGTCGTTCCCCATGTTCTTTAAACGCATACCAGGTTACAAATGAAGCCGTATTCTTGTAATTAAATAAGCAGTATATTTTTTTATTTTCATCATGTCTAATAAAACCAGCGACATGAATATTATGAGGACTCATCCAAGTAACATTTTTAGTATCACTAAACACACTTAATACTTGTCGGGTTTCAATTAGTTTTTTCGTTTCGCTAAATATTCTATTTTCAAATGTTCCACTTAATTTCCTTTTCTCATTATGAGCCCAATTCATAATCGGTCGGTGCATCCACCTATTGTCATAACTTTTTCCTGGATCTTGCAAATAACTATAATCGTTTATATAAGCTAACTCGTCTCCATAAAATAACATAGGAATGCCGCCCATGAAAAAGCTTTGTGCTTGCATTAAAATAATTTTTTTCAATGCGTTTTCAATTTCTGCTTCGCTCTTCCATTCCACTGCTTTCTCGAGCCCACAAAGTGAAGCTAAGGAACCACTAATTCTTGCATCACCCGTTTTTGGATTAACGGAAAATAGGGCACCAGCCGAGGAGGAACCATCATGCCAACCCGCAAAATAGTTTTTTAAATAGGTACGATGTTGGTAGGGGTTAAAGCCTGCTCGTTCAATCATGTAGTCGTCATAACCTAATCCAATATCATCATGACAACGGGTATAGGAAATCCAGGTACATCCAAATGGTTTTTGCATGATTGGATGTTGTGCTGACAGCATAACCCTTGTGTCACCAGTGGCAAGTGCATCCCACTGTAAAGCCATTTGTGTTGCATTATAAGCAACATCACATTCCTTTGCGGTATAATGCGCAGTTCCAAAGTATTTAATAATTTCATCAGGAGCAACAATGGCTTCTCCCAAAATGGCCATACCTGGACTAGCAACCAGCACACATTGTTTAATCAAACGTAATAATGTATGTGCCTGATGTAAATTTTGGCAAGTTGTACCAATTTGTTTCCATATAAATGCAGGAGCGTCTATGCGTAATATATCAACACCCAAGTTTGCATAATGCAAAACATTATTAATCATTGCTATAAATACATTGGGATTGCTATAGTTTAAATCCCATTGATAATAATGAAAAACAGACATTACCCACTTATTACATTCTGGTATATAGGTGAAATTCCCAGGAGAAGACTCTGGAAAAATTTCCGGCATAGTTTGATCTAACTGATTGGGTATGTCACGGTTATCATAAAAATAAAAAAAGTCCTGATAATACTTATCGCCTGCTTTTGCTTTTTCAGCCCATTCATGTTTGTGTGAAGTATGGTTTAAAACAATATCCAACATCAGATACATGTTTTTATCATTCATTTTTTGGATAAGCGTATCAAGGTCTTTATTGGTTCCAAAACGGGGATCTACTTTTCTAAAATTGGATACTGCGTACCCTCCATCACTTTCTCCTTCGGGACTTTCAAAAACGGGCATTAAGTGTAAAAAGTTAACGCCCAATTCTTCAAAGTAATTTAGTTTTTCAGCTAAGCCATTAATATTCCCTGCAAACCGGTCAACGTATAAACTCATACCCGCAATATCATTACTTAAGTACCAGTTACCTTTTTTTGCTTTTGCATTATCCTTATTAAGCAGGGTAGTCGATCTTTGCTGATAATTTTCAATTAATGATTCAAGTAAAGCATTAAAGCTTTCATTCCTTCCTAATTGATGACCATATATGGAATCAAATAAAGATTCAATCGAAATTAAATGTTGTAAAAATCTATCGGAAAATGCTTTGTCCTTTTTTTCGGAGTCTATATTTTTTGCTTTCAATAATTGAGTACCAAAAGCGATTAAGGCAGATGAGTTCACAGTGATCGATATAATTTAATTAAAAATATTTTTGTTTAAATGTTTAAATGCTTCCATGGCACCCATATATTCACATGTATGTGCGCCAGCTTTGTTTGCATTGAAAATTATTTTTTTCCATTCGTCTAAACTAATTGCACTTAATTCATTTGGCGTCAGGTGGGCTATTTGAAATAAAACAGCCCCAACAAATGCATCGCCAGCACCCGTCGCGTCAATAGGATTTACAGTAATACTTCCAATAATTTCTAAATGATCATCAATGGATAATAAAGTACCTTCTTTGCCTAGTGTAATAGCGAAAATTGCGGTTGACTTTTTTCTTAATGCTGCCGCTGCATGCTGAACGGTATCGCACCCAGTAATCAACATTGCTTCTTCGTCACTTAATTTGAAAAAATGACATTGCTCAATGAACGGCCAAGACTGATCAACAAAGCTTTTTGTATTATTTTGAAAAAGTAAATGTCTATAATTTGGATCGAAACTAATAATGGTATTATGCGCTTTTGCTTTTGCTAATAATTCGGTATAGGCTGTTTGTAATGGACCAGGTAAAAAACCAGTGGCTGATCCAAAATGCGCAATGCTGTAATCATTTAAATCCAATGAAGCTAAATCATCAGCACTCAATTGACCATCGGCACCACGATTAAAATAAAAATCTCTTTCACCGTCTTCCATTAAAGAAACAAAAGCGAAAGTGGTAAAATGATTTGGATCTTGAATCACCCATTTCGTGTTAACACCCATTTCATTTAACAAGTCGGTTATATGTTGTCCAAATGGGTCCTTACCAACTTTTGCAGCCATATCCACTTCAAGCCCTAAAGCGGCAATAGCAGCTGCTACATTAGCGGGTGCGCCACCTGCTTTTTTTAAGAAATTTTGACCCTTTGATAAGCTCGTACCACGATCAGTACAAATCATATCAATCAATGCCTCACCTATACACAATACTTTCATGATAAATAATATTAAATAAATTAATGTCCTGAACCCATTGGCACATTTTCAACTACTGTGTTCTTTGATTTATCAGTTTGAATAAAAAATGTTAGTACGGCCGCTATCATTAAAAACACACCTGCAAAACTTATTGCTTTTCCAGGGTCGTTGTTTAAGAAATGTTTTAATATATATCCAAAACTTAGATTTTGAATAAGCATAGGAATAACAATCATCATATTGATAATGCCCATGTAAACACCATAACGTTCCTTTGGAATTTTATGCACCACCAATAAATAAGGAATACCCATCATGCTAGCCCATGCAATTCCAAAACCTGTCATAGGGATGAATAATAAATTTTTATCAGTGATATGTGGAAAAATTAATAAACCTGCCCCAGCCATTACCAAGCAAATAATATGAATCAGTTTTGGACTTATTTTTTTTGCTAACCATAGCAAGCCAAATGCAGATAAAAAGGTAACCACATTATACCAACCATTCACTAAGCCTGTCCAACCAACCGCTTCATCATATGCAGGGTTGTTTTGGTAGTTAGTTGTATTCCAAACTGAAAGTGCAATACTTTTTGAGGCGTTTTGCCAATAACAAAATAGCGCATACCATTGAAACAAATACACCAACCCTAATTGCCACATTACTTTAGGCATGCTTTTGATAGCAGCAGCAATTTCAATAAAGGGGGTAAATAAATTAACTTTTTCACTTTTTAATTTTGCCAACTCTTCTTCAGTTGGGGGAATCTCAGGCGTTTTATATACGGACCAACCTACTGATGCAATTGAGCAAATGGTACCAAGAAAAAAGCTAGCGTAAACCCAATAAGGTAAAGAACCATAGTGCCCACTTATTTTTTTCTGAAAAACAAACAAGGATAAATTAGCTAATGTAATTCCTAAGCCTGTAAAAAAACTTTGTGTTAAAAATCCTGCAGCGTGTTGATCGCTTGGTAATTTGTCGGCAATAAATGCACGATAAGGTTCCATTGCTGTATTGTTCGCAGCATCCAAAATCCAAAGCAAGCCAACAGCCATCCAAATAGCACTACTAAATGGAAAAAGAAATAAACATAGACTACATAGAATGGCACCTATCATAAAATAGGGCTTTCTTCTTCCAAAACGGGGCGACCAAGTTTTATCACTCATCGCACCAATAATGGGTTGAATCAATAATCCAGTAACCGGACCTGCTAAATTTAATAAAGGAATTTGATCAGGGCTCGCACCTAACATATCATATATTGGGTTGACAGCTGATTGTTGTAAACCGAAACTATATTGTATCCCCAGGAAACCAACATTCATGTTGATTATCTGACTAAAGGTTAACTTGGGTTTGAAATTCATAATGGCAATTTTGATGAAGCAAGTCGTTTATAAATATAGTCAATTTGTATTTTTAGCTACCTTTTTGCTTTCTAAATTTTAATATTTTGGATTAAAAAATATAGCGCAAACCTTTGCGGTGCGTATATTTGTTTAAATACACCCATAAATCAAAATGCAGTATTCAATCTCCTATATAAAAAATGAGGTACTCCAGGCGTTGCGCTATCATTTTATAAAGCAATCAGAAATAAAATCACTAATGATCATTGTGAATTTATATGCCATAATCACTGCGATTTTATTGTTTATGAAAAAAATTCGCCCTGAGCCCTTTTTATTAGGATCGGTCTTATGGTTGGTTTTGATGTTTTTTTTCTGGTATATTTTACCAACGCTATTTTATAAAAAAACCACCTTATTTAAAGAGGAATGGAAGTTTAGCTTTAATGAAAAACAGGCTACACTTATAAGTAATTTAGGAGAGGCGAGTTGGGGGTGGGAAACCGTAACCCATTATTTTGAAAGCCCACTATTTTTTCATTTTTACTTTGGCCCAAAAAGCTTTTTTATTATTCCAAAGTCAACTATTACGGTTGAAGACCAGCATCATATTAGAGGTATCTTAAAATAATTGGCACTCAATTGAAAATTTATCGTTTTTCAACTAATCTCTGTTCGTATTTTTAGTAGTGATTTTGTAGCTTAATACATGCGTTTTTAGGCATAAAAAATGAGATAATAGACGCAGAAATGCACATATTTGTACCAAACATTAAAAATGTGCAAACAAAAAGGCAAATAAAATATGGGTATTTTAACAAAAAGTATATTTTTGCGCCGTAAACAAAACTATTTACAATGTCAGACATCGCATCAAGAGTTAAAAAAATCATCGTTGACAAATTAGGAGTTGATGAAGCAGAAGTTAC
>Ga0114975_10002579_pt1 | contig 12381 bp, 11 predicted proteins | sample S_130626_EF_Meta_FD_87031 | JGI IMG/M metagenome (GOLD analysis project Ga0114975, IMG submission 87031) | Freshwater microbial communities from Lake Simoncouche, Canada to study carbon cycling - S_130626_EF_MetaG | ecosystem: Environmental > Aquatic > Freshwater > Lake | place: Lake...
AGAGAGAAGCCTGCAAGCACTTCAAGTGCTTTTTCCATTTCAATTCCATTGACACCAGCACCTACCGATACCACATAGAGTTGGTAAAATGTAATAAATAGGGAACCAAGGCCCAGAACGGCTAAACCAGCAACACCAAGGCCCATTACGGATCCGCCGGTGAAAGATACTTTTAGCGCGTGCTTCAAGCTAGTGCGAGCAGCTTGAGTAGTACGTACGTTGGCTTTGGTAGCGATTTTCATTCCGATGTAGCCTGCTAGGGCAGAGAGGAATGCGCCAATTAAAAAGGAAATAGCAATAACAGGGCTAGAGGTAGGTACTAATGTACCGGACCAAGCCAAAACGATGGCTGCTATCACGGCGAAGTAAGAAAGTACTTTCCATTCTGCTTTCAAAAATGCCATGGCGCCGTCGGCGATGTAACCGGCGAGTTCCACCATGTTTTCATCTCCTGTGGGCTGCTTGGTTACCCAGGCAGACTTTACTGCCATGATGAGTAGGCCTACAAGTCCCAGCGCAGGGACTAAATAAATCAGCGCTTGTTCCATAAACTAGTCGGATTCAGTGTTAGATTCTGTAAATAATTCGGCAAAGATACGATTAATCCCTTTTCTGCCAAGTTTGAAAGTCAAGGCATTTTTGGATTTTTTTAGGCGCATTTTAAAGCCTCGGATTCCACTTTAGTGGCTGTTAAATGGAAAGAAAAGCGATGTAGTTTTTGAAATGAGTGAACTAGTTTCCAAGGCGAGCAAAATTTAGGCAGCGGCTGTAAAAATTTATAGAAAATTCTAAATTTGCCATCCACATCGGGAGGTGGCGCAGTCCGGTAACGCACAACTCTAGAGGGGGGGGTCTGTGGTCGCAGGTTCTCCCGATAAGTTTCGGGATTGTCACTCCGATATGAACATCAAGGAGTTACTAGGTCAAAATTCGTAGCTCCTTTTTTGTTTGCATAAGACTTGCATAAAATCAGGATGATTTTTTCTAAAATACCTTCACAAAGGGAAAGAAATCGCTAAAAATGCCGCTAGGTTGCTTACGAATACATGCTTTTTTTTATACTTACGATAAATTTAATTTACAAATGATCTAAAGACTTGAAATGCAATCAACCGCTTCACAAGATCGAAACGAGTTAGTCTGCAAAAAAAAATGCTAGGGCACTAGGTCATTAAAAAATTTAACATGAAAAAAATTATCAAACTATTCACGCAAGAAGTTGCGGTTGTTATACTGCTCGGCATCATCTCTGTGATCACTGCCTGGGCAGGAGTTCAATCCTCTCTGCTCGGTGGAAAAGCCAATGATGCTTTGTCTTCATACATGGAAGGTTTTAGTAAATCCAACAACCTATATTTAACCGCAGAACTTAAATACAGAACTGACCTGGCTGTTTGGGCAGATAAGCAAAAAACACTTAGTGAAGGGGGTGATATTTACTCAGGCTATTCCGCGGGTTCGACGGAGCTATTTAAATTCGCATTGCCCTGCCTACTAGAGAGCCCAGAAAGTCAACTACCAGATTGTATTTCTTACATGGACGAACTATACCTACCTCAAGAGGAAGCAATGAACCAAGCGATACACTATCTAAAGGAACGCGAGGTCGCAAGCGAACAAAGTGACAAGCTTCAAATGCTGACCGCTCTACTTGCAGTTGCCTTGTTTATGCTTGGTATCACCTCGGTGATTCACAAGGATAAGTTACAATTCGCTATTGTTCTTGGGGCCATGATTATCGCAGTATTTAGCATTGCTGTTCTATTTAGCGTGCCGGTCATCTCGGTCGCTTGGTAGCATGTAGGTGGTGTTTGGTGGTGCTGTGAAAAGGATTGGCTCAGCTTTAGCTTTTCCTACCCACTTTACACTAGTTTTTGAGTAGCCTCTAGATTCTAGCTGCAAAAGGAACTTGAAAAATTACTCTTGCATTGAATCAATTTGGAAGGCCACCTCGTTTCGGCGATTGATTACATCCCAAGGGGCGTTGTAGCCCATGTAAAGTAGCGAACCCTTTGTCGTGATATTCTTTTCTTGCAGCACCTGGGTCAAGATTTGGGCATATTTGGCTATTTTTTCATCCGAACTGAATCCTCCGAAACGCAAGACTGCTAGCGTCATTGTATCTTGTTTTACTAAAGAAACTGCATTGGAATTGGGAGTTGGAAGATCCGATAGTTGGTACTGGCTGGGCATCACGAAAGACATGGAAGCGTCCGTATCCGACATATTCATGATGACAGGAGAAGTCATGGCAATCTTCTGTTGCTGCTGGTTTCCACCAAAAATATAGCCTGCCACGGTGCTGAAGCCTTTGTTTCCAGAGGAAACATACTGCTTGCTACCTAGTTTGGTTTGTGCCAAAATCATTTGGGGATACTCCCTGATTTCGACCTCACCCAAGGTCTTAATTACTTTATAGTTCGGCGTTTCGATACCTTTGAATCTAAATGAGAAAAAAGAAATCACTCCCCCTAAAACCAATACGCTACCTGCAATCCAAATGACAGTTTTCATGTAGTGGAAACATGGGAGATGAAAAAAATGTTCAAAAAGGGTTGCTCTCATTTTCTTCTCTACCACTCACTTATCCCACCAACTGACTTTTATCATGTAATTTCTGCTTGCTATAGGGGATATTTGAATTCATCCAAACGCAAGCGCATGGCTACGGGAACAATCTTTCACCGACACCTCGGAACAGTTCTGCTTCTCTTAGTCCTCGTGAGCCTAGGTGCCTGTAGCCAAGATAAAGAGGAGGTCGTATTTCCTACCCGGAAGACCCTCACCGAATCGGTCTATGCCTCAGGCCTGATCAAGGCTACGAATCAATACGAAGCCTTTGCCATGGGGAGCGGCACCATCCAAAGCATCTTCGTATCCGAAGGGGATACAGTAGCCATCGGCACCCCACTCTTTCAATTGGTCAACGACACAGAGCGCCTGCAACGTGAGTCATCAGAACTTGCTCGAACCTATGCAAGCCAGCAGGACAGCAACTATCGGGTTCACTTGCTGGATCTCGCCGCCCAAATCGCCAACAGCAAGTACCAAAGCGACTCCCTCCTACTCGAAAAAAAACGCCGACTTTGGGCGCAAGCTATCGGTACCGCCTACGAACTGGAGCAGCAGGAACTGGCAGTTCAGCAGGCATTGACAAGCTATGAGCAGGCCAAACTGGCTTACTTGGAGCTGACTCGGGAGCTGGCCTTTTCGGAGCAAAGCGCAGCCAATAAAGTAGCGATTAGCAATTCCTTGGAAACTAATTTTTTGGTGAAAAGTAAGGTGAATGGTCTCGTTTTTTCCATCCTCAAAAAAGTCGGAGAGCTCGCCACCCCACAGAGCCCATTAGCGATCCTCGGGGACTACGGGACCTACAACCTGGAACTTCAGGTGGATGAATACGACATCACCAAAATCAAGGAAGGGCAGCGAATTCAGGTGACACTAGATAGCTTCAAAGAACAGGTTTTTGAGGCCAAGGTCATCCAAATTTATCCCATCCTAAACACCAAATCCAAGACCTTTACGGTGATTGGTCAGTTTGTCACTGCACCGCCTTCGCTTTTCCCCAACCTCAGCCTGGAGGCAAATATCATCACCCAAATACGGCCCAATGCCCTGGTTATCCCGAGAAACCTCCTCCTTGTGCAAGATCGGGTACTTACCCAACAGGGAGATACACTGCGAATTCAGGTTGGGATAAAGACCTACGATTTCGTGGAAGTACTGGGAGGAATTGAGGAGTCCACCGCATTGATCCTTCCCATAAAATGAAGCGGGGCCTGATTCTAGAAATTGCCAAGGCCATGATGCTGGCCCGAGGCAAGCAAAGTGTGGTGGCTGCGGTAGGCGTGGTATTCAGCATCAGCATGTTTATCGCCTTGCTGGGCTTTATGAATGGACTGAATAGTTTGCTGGATGGGTTGATTTTGAATCGGACACCCCATATCCGTTTTTACAACGAGATAAAACCCAAATCCAAGCAGCCCATCGAGTTGAGCAAGGAATTCAACGGCGCCCTCCACTCCATCCGCTCCATCAAACCCAGCACCAGCCGCTTGGCTATTTACAACAGCGAAAGCATCCTGGACTACCTCAAAAAAGACCCTAGGGTACTGGGCTTGTGCCCAAAGATAGCCACCCAGGTTTTCTTTAATGTGGGCACCCTGGACCTCACCGGCGTCCTCAATGGCATCGACTGGGAGCAGGAAGTCAAACTTTTTGCCTTCCAAGACTACATCGTAGCGGGGGAAGTGGAGCAGTTGGACCAGCTCAACACGGTTGTCTTGGGAAAAGGGTTAGCAGAACGCATGCTGGCCCAAGTTGGGGATCGAATTCAGATCACCACTGCCCAGGGAAGCCAAATACAGCTCAAGGTGGTGGGGATTTTTCAAAGTGGGCTGGGGGATTTTGACAATTCCAACAGCTATGCTTCGCTAGCCACTGTCCAAAAAATACTGGGGCAGTCCGCTGCCTATGTGACTGACATTCAAGTGAAGCTGCATGACCTGGACCAAGCCCCTGCCCTAGCGAAGGAATTTGCTGCACTGTTTGAAGTGGATGCTGACGACATCCAAACGGTCAATTCCCAGTTTGAAACCGGATCCAAGGTGCGAACAATCATTAGCTATGCCGTGGGTGTCACCTTACTGATTGTGGCAGGATTTGGTATCTACAACATCCTCAACATGATGATTTATGAAAAACTGGACAGCATAGCCATCCTCAAGGCCATTGGATTTAGCCCAAAAGACGTCAACCGCATCTTTATTAGCATCGCCTTGATCATCGGGCTGCTAGGCAGTACCCTTGGCTTGCTGGTAGGCTACCTGCTGAGCGTATTGATTGACCAGATCCCGTTTGAGACGGATGCCTTGCCCACGATCACCACCTATCCGATTGACTACAATCCCAAATTCTACCTGATCGGCGGCGTATTTGGCTTGCTGACCACCTACCTGGCTGGCTATTTTCCTGCCAAAAAAGCGGCTTCTATAGATCCGGTGGAAATTATTCGCGGAAAATAACCACTATTTCCATGGTGCTAGAAGCCAAAAACATCAGCAAGATTTTTTACAATTCCGCTCCTACCCAGGTACTGGATCGGGTAAGCATCCAAGTGAAAAAAGGAGAGTTTGTCTCCATCATGGGCAAGTCGGGCTGCGGAAAGTCCACCCTCCTATATATCCTTTCCACGATGGATACGGACTACGAAGGCGAACTTTGGATGGATGGAGCCTTGGTCACCGGCAAATCTCCCGACTACCTCTCCGAGTTGAGAAACAAAAAAATCGGCTTTGTTTTCCAATTTCACTATTTGCTCAACGAGTTTAGCGTCTTGGAAAATGTGATGATTCCCGCTCTAAAGCTTGCTGCCCATACTCGGGAAGAAATCGAGCAGCGGGCGATGGAGAAGTTGCGGATTTTTGACATGCAGGACCATGCCAAAAAGAAGCCGAACCAGCTTTCCGGAGGGCAGAAACAGCGGGTGTCCATTGCTCGAGCCTTGATCAATGAGCCCTTGCTGCTGATGGGCGATGAGCCTACGGGAAATTTGGATCAGAAAAATTCAGCCCTTGTTTTCGATAAATTCAAAGAGCTGTGCAGCAGCCAAAACCAGACCCTGTTGATCGTGACCCACGACCAGGAGTTTGCCAAAAAAACTGATCGAATTATTGAGATGGAAGATGGGAAGGTGCTAATTCCCTAACCCTTTGTGCCCAAGTTGAGGAGGGAAAAACCCCTTCTATTTTTCAGGTAGAATTAAATTATTCTACCCTCCTATAGGTCAGTTGATTTCCTCTTGACAGGTAGATCAGTGACAAATTACTAGCGTCTAAAACTTCGATGTACCAACACATGTCCAAATTAGGGTTGGATAAGTATCTATTTTCTTCTTGAGGCAAGTCATTACTTCCATCCGATTCATTCATACAGGTATCCGATACCATAAATGCTTCATCTTCCATTTCTTCCTCCATCCCTTCCGTATAGATTTGCATACGATCCCCCTCAAAAATCAAGTAACTGGACTCATCTTCAAGAGATTGCCACTTTCCTTGAAGCAATTCGATGTTGATGTTTTCCATACTAAGGGTGTCCACCACATCAAATTCCTCAACTTCAAGTTCGGCATCCACAAGTTCAAGCTCCTCCATATCTTCCATCTCCACTTCCACAAACACCACATTCTCCCCAAGATCACACTTTACTAATTCCGTTTCTTCAAATCCAGGATAGGAGTAGATTAAATTTCCTTCATCCCCTATTTTAACATTGATCTCCGCTTCAAAATCTCCTTCCTCGGTAGATCCTTTGACGACTAAGGTGTAGAAATCTCCTCTGTTTTGGACTTCAACATCACTTGAATACCAGTCTAAGCTAGAAACAGACAGTCCATCTCCTGAATCAACTATGCTGAGAATCGGAGCAACTTCACATTGAGCAACATCTTCTACCCAATATCCATAAAAGTCTGAGGGTAAATCAAGCACTGCAGCTTCCAAATCGATCGTGCCGACCATATCCAATTCTTCCCCTTCAAGTTCCAGATCCTCCATAACTTCCACTTCTATAAACTCTACTTCCTCATCAGAATCACATTTCACTAATTTATTTTCCTCCAATCCAGTATAAAAATAAATTAAACTACCCTCTTCCCCCATTTTGACATTGATCTCCGCTTCAAAATCTCCTTCCTCGGTAGATCCTTTGACGACTAAGGTGTAGAAATCTCCTTTGTTTTGGACTTCAACATCATAAGAGTACCAGTCAAGGCTAGATACAATCAATCCTTCGTCTGAACCAGCAATACTGAGAATAGAAGCAACCTCACATTGACCAATATCCTCTACCCATTCCCCATAAAATGAATCTGGAAGTTCATTTTTTCCTTCTTGTGCACTGCCAAAAAAGGGAAGAGTCATCAACACAAAAATCAAACTGCAGGTTAGAATTAACTTGAATAGATTTGGGAAATAGTACATTGGAAATTCATTTTTAGTTACTTTCATTTTTATTCACATTACATGTTAATCTCCATGTGGATTGTGTTTTCATCTACATAAATTCACAATTCAATTAACTTTTGATTCAATTGTTTAGTTTTTTCATTCCATAAAAAAGTTTTATAAAATTTAAATTCAGGGGACCAATTCCAAATTCAAACTTTCGGATTTTCAGGTCTCCCACCCTCAAAACCTTCAGCAACTCAAACTCACCTAACTTTCCAGATTTTGCTTTATGTAAATGTAAGTACCCACGACCAGTAATTTGTCAGAGTCATTGTACGCATCCTTGAGATGGAGGATGGGAAGGGGGTAATCAACTAATTATTCCTCAATCCACTCCAAATAGAACTTGTAAATTTTGATTTTTGGAAGGAATACAACCCAATAGCATTAGAAAAGCGAAAAATATGGCGCTGATGGAATAGGAAATTTTGGATCCATTTTCAACAAAGTAAATGAATGACTTCAATCTGGACGCTTAATCCCTTTTTTGGGAGACATCCTTTCTAAATGCAAACCACCAAAGTGACGGTTGAAATTAACTCACCTTACTAATCCGGCTAGTCCTTGATACAACGGACAGAAATGCCATCACTAATGTCACTATCAAAACCATGTACTAAAGGAGAGTTATGATACAGGGTAAAGTAGTTTCGAAGTATAATAGTTTCATCAATTCCTACGGTACTCCACCAAGAACCACTGCTCCCTAGAAACATGAAAGTTCCATTTGAATAACGTAATCCACCAGGAAGACCTGAAAATCTGCTTTCATTTGTACCTTTCCATGACTCCTTAGTTCCAAAGGGTTTGATATAGTCATCCCATCCTAGCGAAGTTTTCATTTTGACCCCCGCCAAGTCTATTCCTCCCAGAAAATTAATGAGTTCATTCAACTCATCCTCACTAGGGATATGCCAACCCTCCGGCGCTAAGCCTCTCGGATCGTTCACCGCATGCCAATTGTACAACTTGCCATATTTTTCTCCATTAGCGGGGTCGTTGTCGTAATAACACCAAGCTGGTTGACCATTCTCTTCTGCCATTTGCCATTCCTCTTCTGTCTTAATCTCTGGAATTGGGTCTCCATTACGAAAAGTACTGACATCTAGGTTTTTGGCCATCCAAATTTGGTTACCGATGGTTACTGTCTGCGCAGCACTAGCGTATACTAAACCGAAAAAAAGCACAATGATGAAACTTAATTTTTTCATGATTATTTTTGTTTATTTCTTACTTCTAAATCTTGTTTAAAATACCTATTTCTTTACTCTTGAAAATAATCTCAAGAATAAATTTTTTAATTCTTATCAGATCAAAAAATTAGTTTAAAGTCTTAGCCATAATTATTCGAATAAAATCAAAAAGCAAACCTTGATTCGAGTTGGATACGATATAAATCACTGTGGTGGCTGGTCTTTCATTAGACTTGTGATAATCACCAATAATTGTTTTTACCAGATTCTCCAAAAAAAGCAGCGAAAGGCTAACCTGAAAAATGAAATGTTATTTTCAAAATCAACACAATTAACTTTTAAATTTTTTCTTAATTAAATTTTTATTCATTGCTGTCCGACTAAAATTAGTGAGCCGAACAGAAATTAAATGAAATTAGAGATTCTAAATTCCGGATTAAAGATTGTGTGTTGCTGAGTAATTACAATTGGAACATTTATAAGAAATTGTTTTTTGAGGAACAATATATGAATAAACAATAACAACAATTCCCACTAAAATTGAAATTAGGGTGAACGGAATCATATCACTAAAAGATGTTCTTCCGCCATAAAACGAAGACATACCTGGAGTCAGCAAGGATAGTATTGGAACAAGAAATACTAAGCTAAAACCACATCCTTTTCTTGTCCAGCCAGCTTCATACTTGAATTCCCCGCAATTAGGACACTTATGTTTCATGATTTTAAAACAAACTGTGAGAAACTAGTTAGCTGAAATAAGGGTAAAATACTTATTTTGATTAAAGAAATAAACTCGATTAGGATCAAATTTGTCTTGATAGATCCTTAACCAATTTTTTCCACCTGTGTTAAAATTGCTATTTAGATTAACAAAAACATTGAATTCGCCAAAAGCATTGAAATCTTCTGCATCACTTCCATCAATTTCAACAATGTACTCTTCTCTATCGCTTTTAACAATTTCAAAACTCAACAAAGCATTACCCTCACCCGAATACCAAGAATTTAAAAAAGAATATGTATCACCGTTGATGGGAACTTCCAGTTCAGAAATAGGCTCCTCGTATGAGGAATATTCATCTTTAATTACCAAACTAAAATTGGGATCAAAGTCAATTTTAAAATCTCCAGATTTAAAGGATTCCTTGGTTGCTATATTTGAATCAAAGAATTTCAATGTCCCCTGAAGTTTAATCATTAAACTAGCAACTTCCTCTTTGTCAAAACTAGTTTTCAAATCATCATAATTTATTTCTCTAGTTTTTGAATCCTTGTATACCTCTCTAAGCTCCCAGCTTATAAAACTTTGGCCAGCTGTTGAGACAAACCCCTCGATTTTGTAAGGCTTAAAATCCCCTAATTCCTCCAGATGGGATTCGATGGAATACATATAATTCATGGAAAAATCTTCCGATTGAAAGCTATTCAGAATTTTACTTTCAAAAATTCCTTTTTGGTCAAATTCGCCATAAGGGAGTTGCGAGAACTTCCTATTCTCAAGAATTGAAGCTATTTTATTTCTATTTTTAATTTGATTTTCTAGACCTGAAATAATTTGATCCTTCGGTATTGTTATTAAACCACTCTGAAGTATTTCACCTTCTTCATTTAACAATTCTAAAGCAATACCCTGATTTTCCTTATCATAATATAAGTTCACATCTCCTTCGGATTGGTAATGCTTGTCACCAAAAGAAGCTGAATAATAGGTATTGCTCAGGTGTCTCAATTTTCCTCCTTCAACCTTAAATTCGAAACTTGCTTCATTTGGAATGGTCTCTCCAGAAAAAGTGACCATCTCCAAATCATACCATTGCCAAGTCAAAAATTTATTAATGACCGAAATTTCTTCTTCACTAAGGCTCTGCTTATTGCATGAGAAGAGAGAAAAAGTAAAGAAAATAAATAATGCGATTTTAATTTTCATGTTTTGATTGAAGTTTTCTAGATCAAGGTCAAAAAATTTACCCACATGCCTTTAATTTCTAAAAAAGGCATGTGATTAAATAAATATTAAAATCTTACAGGATCGAATCTATCTCTCCATCACCATCGGTATCCATACCAATAGTGTCAGCAGAACCGTCACCATCTGTATCCATTACAACTGTATCTGCCAATCCATCACCATCTGAATCCATCGCAACGCTGTCAATGATACCATCACCATCCGTATCCATAGAAACACTGTCAATTATACCATCATTATCGGTGTCCATAGCAAGGCTATCTACTACCCCATCCCCATCACTATCCATTGCAACACTCTCAGCGATACCATCTCCATCCGTATCCAACAAATCTCCCGCTCCTAAAGACTCGGCAATTTCCCCACCAAAAAGTGAGGTCACAAACTTTATTATACTTCCTAACATGTGAAAATAATTTAAATTCCGAACCTTAAGGCATTTCAGAATAAGCCCCGTTTTTTTATGTGGGTTCTGGTCTCCACGTATGATTATTTTTTTTGTTATGGCAATTAAACTACTCCAGATTAAATATTTTTAATCAACTAGCCCTCAGATTGGCCTTTATAAAAGCCTAAACAAAAGCAATTCTGGTCATAATTATCATCGTAATACTTAAGAACTTCTTCACAAGATGAAACTGGAATTTCAGCTACTCTCGCTCCTCTAACATCATTGGTACCGTACTCAATTCCTGAATCATAACTCCTCATGTCATCACATGGATCTTCATTTTCTTCTAAATCACTAGAAACTTCTGAATCTGTGGAAGAACTGTTCTCAGAATTTGAACTTCCTCCACAAGAAATTAAAAACAACGTGAACAGTATGTAGGCTAAACTAAATTTAAGATTTTTCATAATGAGAGGGATATAATGGTTTTGAGATAGAGGATAAAATAAGAATTTAAAAGATTCAAATAATTGAATTGACAATTCAATTGAACCAAAGAATGCAATTGAACAAAATGGAAAACTTCTAATAATTGATTAAAGTCTAATAAAAACCAATACTTGAATTAAAAAACCTTAACCCTTTAGGTTAGGTAAATTTTTACCGACAATTTGAGATAACTAACCTCCCATTTTAATAAATCTCGATCGAGATTTATTAAAATGGTGATTGGTGATTTAATTACCCTTTACATTCGTAATAATCATTTTCCATCTGCTCAGTGGAAGGACTAGTCGTTCCATAACGATCTTCAAATACTTTCTTACATCCTGAAGGATTGTCATTAGCAGGATCTCCTCCTGGAGCAGTTAAGCAATCGCACAATGTTGGCGAACTGCAACTTCCTAGAATTAAGGCAAAACCAGAAAGAAGAATTAAAGCGAATTTTTTCATGATTTTTTTTTGTTTAATAAATTGACAAAAACGATAAACAATCTTTGAGACAAGTATAAAAGGTTTTTTTTTCGACACTGATAAAAATCATGTTAATTGAGTTCGATTCGGGTGTTGCGTATTGATTCTTATCTCTTAAAAAATCAGATTTTGTTTAATAATTATGCTGAAAAGCCTAAAAAAATATGTTTTTGGGTATAAGGAGTTAAACAAAAAATATTCCTCCCTTAAAACCTCCAACCACTCAGATTCACCTTACTTTCTAGGCTTTGTTCGAGGGTGTTTTCGAGTTGCGAGAAAAAATCAAGGCCTGTTTTCTTCTCGATTTCATCCACCGAAACAGCAAAGGCCTGCAAGGATCCCGAAGCACCCGCATTGGAGAGAACAAAGCCCAGCATCTTGGGTTGGGAACCTTCTTTAAAAACAATTTTATAGTATGCACAAGGCACCGTGATGCTCTCCTTGAGGCTGCCGCAACTGCTCGACAGAATCGGGCCGGTGACTACATACAATCCACTATTGCCTAAGGCCTCTTCCCGAACCCAGTCTTCCAACCTGGACCAAATCCCCCTATTGAAGGAGGCTGCCATGGGCGACATGTTGGACATGTAAAAGGTTTCCGACATCGCGGTTAAGTTTAAGGACATGTCCGCGGCAGGACAAAGATGTCCGCGGTCGTAACCCGAACCCTGGTAGTCGGTGGACTTGACCGGATTGGAGGTTACCTTAGGATCAACCCGAAAATCGTCCGTACGTGCCTGCCCACCTAGAATGCTTTCGGGGCTGAGGTAGTAGTAGGAATACTCCGCCTGCCGGTGGGTGCTGGAGTAAGAAAGCGTGTAGTAGCTGTGTTGAATC
>Ga0114975_10002581_pt1 | contig 12377 bp, 10 predicted proteins | sample S_130626_EF_Meta_FD_87031 | JGI IMG/M metagenome (GOLD analysis project Ga0114975, IMG submission 87031) | Freshwater microbial communities from Lake Simoncouche, Canada to study carbon cycling - S_130626_EF_MetaG | ecosystem: Environmental > Aquatic > Freshwater > Lake | place: Lake...
AATCAGCCGTCTTATGATATCATGGTAATTCCTCGTGAAATAAAAAAAATTGATACCACTGAGTTTTGCTTGTTATTAAATATCACTAAAGAATTCTTTGATGAAAGAATGGCAAAAGCGATAGTTTATAGCCCCCGACTTCCTTCTGTATTTTTACCCCAATTAAACAAATTGGAATATGCCGCTTTTCAAGAAAAAATAAGAAAATTTGAAGGATTCTATATTCAAAAACGTTCTTTAAGAGACTATCAAATTTCGGCTGGAGCCAATGTTTTTGGATTTATCAGACAAGTAAGTGAAAATGAAGTTGCAAAAAACCCATACTACAATAGTGGAGATTTAATAGGGAAGCAAGGGGTTGAAGAAAGTTACGAGAAAATTCTTCGTGGAATAAAGGGAGTAAAATACATTCAAAAAGACAAATACAACAGAGAAATTGGTTCGTATAAAGAAGGAAGATACGACACAATTGCCGTTCAAGGAGAAGATATTAACCTATCTATTTCGGCAGAATTACAAAAATATGGTGAAGAATTAATGATCAATAAACGCGGTGGAATTGTGGCTATCGAACCTTCTACGGGAGAAATTTTAGCATTGGTAACTGCCCCGTCCTATGATCCTGCAATACTTGTGGGTCGTCAACGTTCAAAAAATTATACCAGATTATATAACGATTCTATAGCAAAACCACTTTATGACAGAGGATTATTAGCAGAATATCCTCCAGGTTCTCCTTTCAAAATTTTAACCGGATTAATTGGATTACAAGAAAAAGTGATTAATGAACAAACTACTTTCATGTGTAACCACGGATTTAGTTATGCCAGAGGACGATTCATGAAATGCCATGGATCAGGACCTCATCAATTGCATAATGGAATTTATAATTCTTGTAATGCCTATTTTGGAAATGTGTACATGCGAATTATTAATAAATATGTAAGACCCGAATCGGCTGTAAATATTTGGAGCAACCATGTTAAAAGTTTTGGCTTAGGCCAATTTATGGGCTACGATTTACCTACAGGTAAAAAAGGAAAAGTACCCACCGGAAAAACCTATAACAGAATGTATCCTGGCTGGCATTGGGATAGTAAAACGATTGTTTCTAACGCAATTGGACAAGGAGAAGTTTTAATGACGCCTATACAATTAGCGAATATGATGGCAACTGTTGCTAATAGAGGTTACTATTATACCCCTCATATTATTAAGAAAATTAAAGGCGAACAAATTGATCCAAAATATAGAGTAAAACATCAAACTACAATTGACAGAAAGTACTTTGAACCGATGATCAGTGGATTGTTTGATGTGTATAACTTTGGAACTGCGAGCGGACTTCGAGTGGAAGGAATTGATATTTGTGGAAAAACTGGGACAGCAGAGAATTTTGCAAAAATAAATGGCAAGAGAACAAAACTACAAGACCACTCTATTTTTGTTGCTTTTGCACCTAAAGATCATCCTAAAATTGCTTTAGCGGTGTTGGTTGAAAACGGTCACTATGGCGCTCAAAATGCGGGACCAATAGCAAGTTTAATGATTGAAAAATACTTAAGAAGAAAAATCACAAGAACTGATTTAGAAACTAAAATGTTAAATAAGAGCCTACAGGGTGAATATGATAAATATTATAAAACCAAAGTAGATTCATTATTGATACCAAAAACAGAAGAAAGTACAGAGAATTAATTAAAATGAAAAACCAAAGCATAACAAATAACTTAGATTATATCAGTATAGCTATCTATATTATTTTAGTAATATTGGGATGGTTAAACATTTATTCCTCATCATTATCTTCAACAGTTGAAGACGCTTCTCTTTTCGATTTTACTCAAATATATGGAAAGCAAATGCTATTTATTTTCTTTACAATTCCAATGGTATTTATGATATTGGCAGTAGAAGGTAAATTTTATGAAAAATATTCTAGTGTTATTTTTGGAGTTTCTTTAGTATTATTAGCAGGATTATTTGTTGCTGGTAAAACAATTGCAGGCCAGCGCTGTTGGTATGCAATTGGAGGGTTTACGTTGCAACCATCAGAATTTGCAAAAGCTGCAACAGCATTAGCATTAGCTAAATATTTGAGTGATGTTCAAGTAAATCTAAAAGACGTCAATAGACAAATTCAAGCCCTATTAATTATCTTTTTGCCTGTAATGTTAATTTTACCGCAACCCGATCCCGGTAGCGCTTTGATTTACAGCGTTTTTCTTTTAGTACTCTACAGAGAAGGTTTGCCTTCATGGTATTTATGGACTGGGTTTGTAGCCATACTATTATTTGTATTGTCTTTACTTTTTGAACCTTGGGCAGTGGCTCTAATGGCTTTAATTGCAATTGTATTTTATTATTTCAAAAGTAGAATCGGAAACAGAAATAGTATAGCAAGCTCGATATTATTTGTATTGATTTCTGGTTATGTTTTTTCAGTTGATTATGTTTTTGATCACGTATTTAAACAACACCACCGAGACCGTTTCAATATTTTATTAGGTAAAGAAGTAGATATGAAAGGGATTGGATACAATACCAATCAGTCTGAAATTGCTATTGGCTCAGGCGGATGGTTTGGAAAAGGGTTTTTGGAAGGCACTCAAACAAAAGGAGGATTTGTACCTGAACAACACACCGATTATATCTTTACAACCGTGGGCGAAGAATGGGGATTTCTAGGATCATTGATAGTAATAGGATTATTTGCAGGATTATTTTTAAGAATAATTTATCTCGCAGAAAGACAAAAAACAAAATTCAGCAGAATTTATGGACAATGCGTTGCTGGAATTTTATTCATCCATTTCTTTGTTAACATAGCAATGGTTGCGGGAATATTTCCAACTATTGGGGTGCCTCTACCGTTTTTCTCTTATGGAGGTTCCGGACTTTGGGGCTTTACTATTTTATTATTTATTTTCTTAAAAATGGATGCCAATAAAGTAAATGAATGGTAACTAATAATTTAAAACGCCCAAGCTTTATAATCACTTTTTCGTTCTAAATCATTTTCAACATTATCATTTAGTTGAGGAAAAAAGTCAATTCCTGTCATTTTCTCAATTGAATCTACCGAAACAACAAATTTATATAATGGTTCTTTGCTTTTAACACTAGGCATTAAAAAAGCAACCATTTTATTTTTTCCTTTAAAATTACAAAACAATATTTTATAAAAATAATTTGGAATTGCTACTTTTTCTGGTCCAATTGTTGGCAATCCTATTTGCAAAATCCCTCCAGTAACCACATAAATACCATTGTATTTTGTTGCCCAATATCTGGATTTTTCTTCTAATTGTTTCCAAATACCATCGTTGAAATTGTGTTTTTGAGGAGAAATATTAGAAGTAAAAAAAGTTTCGTCAAAGGCGCTTTTTGAAAACCTCATATCGGCGGCGGCGCACAAATGACCTCTATCATAACCTGATTTTTTATAATTATCAGAAGCTGCAGATACAGTAGTTACTTTTGGATCGTTAATAAACCGAGGTCTTTTAAAATGGCCAATCCCTTCATTCTGACTTCTTAAAAAATAGGAAACCCATTCTGCTTGCTCGAATTTTTCATTGTAAGAAAGCGCATAATAACTGTGCTTAATTACTTGCTTAGTATTTGATGATGGCAAATAGGCAAATGGATTAGGCTCTTTTAAAGTAGTCGATTCATTAGTAAATTCAATAAATGAACAAAATAAAAATGCGACAAGCAATAACAATATGATCTTAAGAAATGATTCCCTCTTTTTCATATTTTATTTTTTATCTTCTTTTAACAATCCATACATAACTGATTGTGAAAGCGAAAGCACTACACTGAAAATTAGAGCCGTAAAAAAAGAATCTACTCTAAAACCACCAACAATTTTTGCACACAACAAAATTAAAATTGCATTGATAACAAGCAAAAATAACCCTAAAGTAAAAAGTGTGACAGGAAGAGTAAATAGAACTAGAATTGGTTTTACAAAAATATTTAGTAAACCCAAAACTACGGCAACAATAATTGAGGTAGTAAAATTTTCAACATTTACACCATTCATAATATGGGAAAGAACCATAACTAATAATGCGGTAATCAAAACTTTAAGGAGTAATTTCATCTTTTTATTTATAATAGTTTTATGATATTCTTATGATAGTTGTTGGTTATCTTTGAGTTTAACAAATTTAACAATAAAAACCATGAAAAATCTATTACTCTATTTTTTATTAATTTCCTCTTTAGGAATGAAAGCACAATGGACTACTCAAGCTACAAGTTTTACAAACGTATCTGAAGGAGTTAAAAGAATTCGTATTATTGATGCCAATACCGTTTGGGCGCAAGGATATGATGGAAGCAACCAAACCCCTGCAAATTATCAAGATTTTACTCTAACCACAAATGGGGGAACAACCTGGACACATGGAGCAATAAATATTGGAAATACCGCTTTAAAAGTAAACAATATTAGTGCTGTTGACAATAATACAGCATGGGTGAGTGCCGTAAGCACTACACTTGGTAAGGGTGGCGTTTGGAAAACTATTGATGGCGGAAGTTCATGGGTACAGCAAAATGCAACCGCCTATACAGATCCTTTATCTTTCATGAATACGGTCCATTTTTTTAACCCTACCACTGGAATTGCTTCTGGTGATCCAATAACTGGAGCTACTGATTTTGAAGTATACAGAACAACCGATGGAGGGGCTACTTGGTCGCCAATTAACTCAACAATTCCAGACATTATTTCAGGCGAATATGGATATGATGACGGAAATGTGTCTGCTGGAGGTAATGCCTATTGGTTTATAACTAATAAAGGTAAAATGTACCGAACAAGTGATTTGGGAGCCAACTGGACCAAACTTGATGGACCCACCGGTTTAACTGATTTTGCTGGAATTACCTCACTTGGACAATTGTTTTTTAGTGATATTGAATCACAGGGAGCTGGAACCAATTATGGAATTTGTATAGCAAGAGCTGGTGCATTGAATACAAATTATAAATTAAAATTACATACAACTACCGATGGTGGAACCACATGGTCAACTGGCGTGGCCTATGATCACCCTTACAAATTTTTAGCATTTATAAAAGGAACTACCCTTTTAGTTGGAACAGGATCTAAAACAGTTGGAACCACAACTACCTACTATTCTGGATTTAGCAGCGATTATGGCACTACTTGGACCGAAATAGATAATGGCGAACAAAGAACCGAAATAGCTTTTTTTAATGAAACAACCGGATGGGCTGGAGGATTTACAAATAGCTCAACCTCAGGCGGAATTTTCAAATATACGGGAGCTTCGCTAGCGAATAGTAATTTTAATAATACTAAACTCAATATAACTGCAATTCCAAATCCTACAACTGGAGTATTAAAATTGACCGCAAACACTGTTGACATTAATGAAGTAGTGGTTTTTGATGTATTAGGAAAACAGGTTTATAACTCTAAAATCAACGCTATGAATGAAATTCTTTTAGATTTATCAATATTGCATTCAGGGATTTACCTTGTAAAAGTTACCTCTGATTCAGGAAATACTGAAACCTTAAAAATAATGAAAAACTAAGTTTGTTTTCTATAATTTATACCAACCCTTTTCTATGAAAAGGGTTTTTTTATTTCAAAAATTTTAATGTTAATTTCAAAAATTCTTCTGGTTTTTCAGCATGAAGCCAATGGCCAACATTGGAGATAGTATTAAAAACCGCCTTGGGAAAATGGTGTTTTATCCCTTCAAAATCGGAATCTAAAATATAATTAGAGTTTCCTCCACGAATAAATAAGGTGGGGTTTTCAAAGAGGGCAGCTGCTGGAAGAGCCGTTCCAATTTGTTCTATTTGGATATTGAAAACGGGTAAATTAAATCGGAAGGCCAATTGTCCTGGTTCAATCCAATACAAACTTTTCAATAAAAATTGACGGGTTCCAAAATCGGTTATGTATTTGGATAGTATTTCTTCTACTTCGCTCCTATTTGGTTTTAAAGTAAAATCTACTGCATTTAAACCTTCTAAAATAGTTTGATGGTGTTGCGGATAAAACTTGGGACCAATATCGGCGACAATAAGTTTGTTAATTAATTTAGGAAATTGTGTTGCTAAAAGCATGGCCACTTTTCCACCCATTGAATGTCCGATGCAATCAATGTTAGTAAGATTATTTTGATGACAGTAGTCAACCACGTCTTGAACCATTACTTCATAATTGAAACTATCGGAATGAAAACTGCGGCCGTGATTACGAAGATCTAATAAATGAACTTGAAAACCTTCTTGTGCATATTGGGAACCTAGTGTTTTCCAATTGTCTGACATTCCTAGAAATCCATGGAGAATTAATAGCTCCCGAACCTCCGAAAGGGGAACAGCAACTGAGGGCATTATGATACTGTTTAATATTATTTTGGGTGTTGGCATTTTAAAAAATCAAATAGGTAAACAAAATTATTTTATTGGTGGGGGTTGCGTGAGGGATGGCAGTGGAAATCCCACGCTTTTTGGCGTGGATTGCAACGTACAGCCCGACCCTTGGGGTCACGCCCCAATTATTATTTTAATTTATGCAAATACATATTAACTACATTGTCTAATCCGAGGTATAGCGCTTCGCAAATTAAGGCATGCCCGATGGAAACTTCTAGCAAATTAGGGATATTTTGATTGAAAAATTGGATGTTATCCAAGCTTAAATCGTGTCCGGCATTGATTCCTAAATTCATTTCGTTGGCTAAAATTGCTGATGAAACATAGGGATCTATCCCTGACTTATCTCCCAAACCGTATTGGTGCGCATAACTTTCGGTGTACAATTCGATTCTATCGGTGCCAATTTTTGCAGCGCCTTCTATCATTTCTAATTTTGGATCTACAAATAGGGAAGTTCGAATGCCGTTTCGTTTGAATTCCTGAACCATTTCGGTTAAAAAATCATGGTGCTTTATGGTATTCCAACCTGCATTTGAAGTAATCGCGTTTGCGGCATCGGGAACTAAAGTGACTTGCGTAGGTTGTACTTCTAGAACTAAATTTACAAATTGCGGCTCTGGATTTCCTTCGATATTGTATTCGGTGTAAACATTACTTTTTAAATCTCGGGCATCTTGGTAGCGAATATGACGTTCGTCGGGCCTTGGATGAATGGTGATTCCTTGGGCTCCAAATTTTTGAATATCAGTGGCTACTTTTAACAAATCGGGGGCATTACCTCCACGGGCATTTCTTAAAGTGGCAATTTTATTAATATTAACGCTTAATTTTGTCATTGACTTTTTGCTTATTAATTTTTGACAAAAATACAAAGTAAAACAAGTTGGTTAATGCTAAATTTTGATTATTTTGCGGTCATTTAAACATCACTATTAAATGTTAGAAATTACCGATTATATCAACAATGATTTTAAAGCAATTGACAGCTCTGATTCTATTGAATTGGTTGTAAATTTCTTTGAAGAAGCTCGCTTTTCTCATTTTCCAGTGATTGATAACGGTGTTTATATTGGTTGTATTTCATCGGAAGAGGTGGAAACATTTGATTTTGCCAAAAAGATTTCTGATTATCGATATGCCTTAAAAGGATTTTTTGCGAGAACCACTATGTTTTGGATTGATGTTTTGGAGGTTTTTTCAAAAAATAATACTACGATTATTCCTATTTTAGATACAGAAAATAACTATGTAGGGTATTATGAATTGACAGAAGTGATTCGAAACTTCTATGAAACTCCATTTTTAAAAGAGTATGGTGGAGTGATTATTGTGGAGAAACCGATTTTGGATTTTACGATGAGTCAAGTAGTTCAAATAGTGGAAAGCAATGAAGGTAGAATATTAGGTTTGTATGTTTCGAATACGACTCCTGATAAGATTCAAGTGACAATAAAAATTGTTTTGGGAGGAATGAATGAAATTCTACAATCGTTTAGAAGGTATGAATACGAAATTATTTCTGAACATAAAGAGGACGTTTTTCTGAACAATTTGAAAGATCGATCAGATTATTTAAATAAGTATTTAAGCATTTAAAAAAGTGGTTTCTAGATAAATATCATAAAATGAAAGTAGCGATTTACGGACAATATTATCAAAATAGTACGGAGCCAATTATCCGTGATATTTTTGTTTTTTTTAATGAAAATCAAGTCGAAATGGTTATTGAAGAAGCGTTTTTAAAACTTTTATATGAAAAACAAATCGTAAAAAAAGAATATAAAACTTTCCAATCTCATAACGAATTAGATGCTAGTTTTGATATTATGATCAGTATTGGCGGAGACGGAACTATATTAAGGGCTGCCACTTTAGTTCGTGATTCAGGAATTCCAATTTTGGGCATCAACGCAGGAAGATTAGGTTTTTTAGCGATGGTTCAAAAAGATGAAATAGCTGAATTTTTACAATTAATTATTGAAAAAAAATACACTATTTCGGAAAGAAGCCTAATTAGTTTATCAGGAACTCCTACCATTCCTGAAATTTCAGATCTTAATTTTGCGATGAATGAAATATCGGTAAGTCGAAAAGATACGACCTCGATGATCACGATTGAAACCTATTTAAATGAGGAGTTTTTAAATTCATATTGGGCCGATGGCTTGATAATTTCAACTCCCACGGGATCTACAGGATATTCTTTAAGTTGTGGCGGGCCAATTTTAACTCCCAACGTTTCAAGCTTAGTGATTACCCCAATTGCTCCTCATAATTTGAACGCAAGGCCTTTGGTAATTCCCGACGACACCGTGATTCAATTAAAAATAACGGGTCGTGAAGAGCAATATCTCGTTTCTTTAGATTCTAGAATTGCAACGGTAAAAAACGAATCGGTATTAACAATTCAGAAAACCCCTTTTAAAATTAAAATGGTTGAAATTCATGAGGAAACCTTTTTAAAAACACTTCGCAACAAACTTCTTTGGGGGGAGGATAAAAGAAATTAACCAGTATTTTCAGGATTGGCATACTACAACCGATCTATTTTCGTTTTTTAATAATTAGAATTTAGAAAATTGCCATTTATTTGATAATTCATGGTGAGAAATTCGAATTCTTAGACCATTTAGAACCTATAATTGTTATATTTGCAAGCTATTTTTAAAAAAGCATGAATAGAAATTGTATCTTATTTATTTTACTACTAGGTTTTACAGCTGTAAATGCTCAAATTCATGAAATAGGAGTATTTCTAGGAGGTAGTAATTATATAGGAGATGTTGGGCCAACTACCTACATAGCGCCCGATGAATTTGCATTTGGGTTGTTATATAAATGGAACAAAAGCCCCCGTCATTCTTGGAGAATTTCCTATACTCAAGCTAAAATTACTTCTTCAGATTTAAAATCGGATTCTCCGGGAAGAATACAAAGAGGTTATAATTTTGAAAATAATATAAAAGAAGTATCTTTAGGGCTTGAATTCAACTTTTTTGATTTTAATTTGCATCAAAATGAATTTAAAGTAACCCCTTATATATATGGCGGTCTTAGTTTTTTTGCATACGAAGAGCTGTTTTATATTCTTGGCAAGCAAAAAATAGATTACAGAAATGGATCACTGGCAATTCCAATGACTGTTGGGGTTAAAACAAATATAATGGGACAAATTATTTTGGGAGTTGAAGTTGGAGCTAGATATACAATGACAGACAACCTCGATGGAAGCAACCCAAAAAATAAAATATTAGCTCCACTAAAATTTGGAGATCTAAATAGTAAAGATTGGTATGTATTTTCGGGTCTTACTTTAACCTATACTTTTGGAAACAAGCCCTGTTATTGTGTAAACAAATGAGTTTAAAAGAAACTATAAATAAAGATAATTTGCCCAAACATCTAGCTATTATAATGGATGGCAACGGTCGTTGGGCAAAACAAAAAGGTTTATTGAGAACCCTTGGACATAAAAACGGTACAAAATCTGTTCGGACAACAGTAGAAACATGCGCTAAACTAGGAATAGAAAATTTAACATTATTTGCCTTTTCAACTGAAAATTGGAACAGACCGAAACTAGAAGTAGAGTTATTGATGGAATTGTTAATTACTTCATTGAAAAATGAATTAAAAACCCTTCAAGAAAACAATATTAAGTTAAATTCAATTGGAAATTTAGATTTATTGCCGAAATCTGCTCAAAAAAAACTAATGGAAGTGATTGAAACCACAAAGGATAATTCAAGAATGGTTTTAACATTAGCTTTAAGCTATGGCTCACGTGAAGAACTAATAAATGCAGTTAAAAATATAAGTAATAAAGTTAAAAATAATATAATTTCAATAGACAACATAGATGAATCAATAATAAATCAGCATCTTTACACCCGAGATTTACCTGAGGTAGATCTGTTAATTAGAACAAGTGGCGAACATCGAATTAGTAATTTTTTGTTATGGCAAATAGCCTACTCAGAATTATATTTTACCGATGTGCTATGGCCAGACTTTAAAGAAGATGATTTATATGAGGCGATTATTAGCTATCAAAAAAGAGAACGTAGGTTTGGAAAAACAAGTGAACAAATTAAATAAAGTATTAGTGTTAAATAAAAGCATACAATTATTACTTACGATTCTATTTTTCGGAAGTAGTATTCAGATAGCAGCTCAGGACAAAATCCCTTTCGATCAAGGAAAAAAATACATCCTTGCCGATGTAGAAGTAACCGGAAAAATTAGCTTCAATAAACAAACCGTAGTCACCTTTGCTGGTCTTGAAAAAGGTCAAAACATTACTGTGCCTGGTGAAGAAATTAGTAATGCAATTAAGAAATTAGGAAAGCTTGGGCTTTTTAGCGAAATTGATTTTTTTGTTACCCAAATTAAAGCCGATAGTATTTTTCTAGAATTGAATATTAATGAACTTCCTAAACTTACTAAGGTAAAATTTACTGGGGTTAAGAAAAATAAAATTGAAGATTTAATCAAAGAAAATGGTTTAACTCCTGGTAAAGTAGTAAATGAGAACCTTCTTACAACCACAAAAAATTACATTGAAAACAAATACAAAAAAGACGGTTATTTCAATGCCAAGGTAAATATCAATGTAGTTAATGATACCACTGAAAATAACAGAGTTAAACTTGTAGTTGGAATTGATAAGGGAGATAAAATTAAAATTGGAAAAATTACTTTTAATGGCAATTCAAAGTTTTCAGACAAAAAACTTCGTAGCGCGATGTCTGATACCAAACAAATAAATCCAATTAGAATTTTTAAAGCCTCTAAATTTATAAAAGATAAATACAAAGCTGATTTAGCAAAAATTATCGATACTTATAAAGAAAAAGGATTCCGTGATGCGAGAATCGTTTCCGATAGTGTCTATTTTAATAAAGAGAAAAATAAACTTTCAATCAACATTAATGTTGAAGAAGGAAACAAATATTACTTTGGGAATATTAAGTTTTTAGGAAATACCGTTTATTCTGATCAAGGGTTAAGAAGCATTCTTGGAATCAAAAAAGGCGATGTTTACAATGGTGTTTTACTTGAAAAGAGAATTGCAGACAAATCAAAACCTGACGGAGAAGACATTACTAATTTATATCAAAATAATGGCTATTTATTTTCAAATATAAATGCCGTTGAAGTTAAAACAGCTAACGATACAATCGATTTTGAAGTTAGAGTAGTTGAAGGGCCAATTGCCTATTTTAATAAAATAACAGTTGTAGGAAATGATAAAACTCATGACCAAGTAATTTATCGCGAACTAAGAACTAAACCGGGAGAAAAATACAGCAAAGACGACCTTGTTAGAACTATTCGAGAAATTGGTCAATTAGGATTTTTTGATCCTGAAGCTATAGATCCAAAATTTAAAAATGTAGATTCATCGGCTGGAACAGTAGATATCGAATTTAATTTAGTCGAAAAAGGATCAAGCCAAATTGAACTTCAAGGAGGTTATGGAGGAGGCGGATTCATTGGGACTTTAGGATTGTCGTTCAACAATTTTTCAATGCGAAATATCTTCAATAAAGCAGCCTACAGGCCTTTACCAATGGGAGACGGTCAAAAAGTGTCTTTAAGATTACAGGGTAGCACCTACTTTCAGACCTACAGCATGTCCTTTTCAGAACCTTGGTTCGGGGGTAAGAAACCCGTTCAGTTTAGCACCTCGCTTTCCTATAGTAAGCAATTCTTAAATGACTATACTACAGGATCTGTTGATAAAAATAAAAGTTTCAACATATTATCTGCTTCTATTGGTTTAGCCAAAAGATTAACAGTGCCAGATGACTCATTTGTATTATCCAACTCTATTAGTTTTCAATATTACGATCTAAATAATTACAATACTGGATTATTTACCTTTGGAAATGGTGCTTCTAGAAATTTTGCTTACACCATCGGATTGAGCAGAAACA
>Ga0114975_10002582_pt1 | contig 12366 bp, 12 predicted proteins | sample S_130626_EF_Meta_FD_87031 | JGI IMG/M metagenome (GOLD analysis project Ga0114975, IMG submission 87031) | Freshwater microbial communities from Lake Simoncouche, Canada to study carbon cycling - S_130626_EF_MetaG | ecosystem: Environmental > Aquatic > Freshwater > Lake | place: Lake...
ATGCAGCAAGGAAGTGGATCAACTCTAGTTCGCTGGGCACCTCAAACCTATTTCAATCCACACAAGCATTACGGTGGCGAAGAGATCTTTGTAGTTGATGGTGTATTTGAAGATGAACATGGCCGCTATCCAGCTGGATCATGGATTAGAAGTCCCCATCTGAGTCTGCACCAGCCCTTTAGTAAAGAGGGCTGCACTATTTTTGTGAAGACGGGGCATTTGTTAGATTAAATCATCTGGGGCAACAGATGGTTGTTCCGTTGTCATGCTGAAATGTTGGTTTACCCGATAAAATAGACATCCGATCATCCAAACAGGCTGCAGATGCCATTCGAAGTCCAGGCCAAAGGCCCGTCTAGTCGATCTTAAGGAATACCGAGCTAGGGTGCAGGTTGAGCTTTAAGAATCTTGCTGTGAGTTTTGCTCTTTTCTCTTCTGGTCTTTTTCTCGCTCCTTGCGAAGGTCGCGTAATTGCCACCATGCAAATAGCAAAATTCCTCCGAAGACTAGCACTCCTTCAAACAAGATAATGGGGCCAAAGCTATCCATAAACGTTTCTTTTAGCGAATATCTGAATCATGAGGCGTCTTTTAAAGCATTGTATTGTCAAAAGAGATTAATTATTCCTGTGTAATTTAAGTGGTGTATAAGCTAATATAACTATATATCTTCTTATGGTAAAAAAGGTCGGCATATGAACGTAAAAAACATCATTGGCTTAGTTGAAAAACTATTTCTAATTATTATTGCAGTATTTACTGTTGCAGCAATGGGCCAAGAAATTTTTTCACTCATTAGTAATCGTCGTGTTGAACTACAGGACCTTTTGCTGATGTTTATTTATGCAGAGGTACTTGGGATGCTGGCAGCCTTTTATTCTAGCCATCGTATTCCAATAACGATACCTTTATTTATTGCAATGACTGCATTGAGTCGATTAATTATCCTTCAGGGAAAGGACGGAAATCCTGCAATGTTGCTCTATGAAAGCGGGGCTATTATCTTGATTGCAGGAGCTTGCTGGATTATTAGTCGTGTGAATGCAGTAAAAGAAAATGAGTGAGTGCGGATAATTAAGAAACATTAAAACCACCTTCGGGTGGTTTTTGTTGGTTTACCCGACAAATTCCATGCTAGACGACTTGACCGGCTACAAGCGAATTAGCCCTTTGTACTTTGTAGTGGAATGAAGTGGTATTTAGGCTAATATATTCATATTCACAGCCTAAAGTAAGGCAATGAAAATTCTAATATTTCTCTTTTATGGAAATCATATGAAGTATTTTAAAGTTTGTTTCATTATTTTGAGTGCCCTTTTTACTCTAAATACATTTGCACAAGGCATCTTAGAGGGTGGCGACGATAAATATCAGCCTCGTGTTGGTCAGGAAGGTAAAGATGTGGTTTGGGTTCCTACCACCAATGAATTGCTCGCTATTATGCTACGAACAGCTAAAGTGAATTCTACCGATTTAGTCTATGACCTTGGTTCTGGCGACGGCAGGATCGCGATTGCAGCTGCTAAAGATTTTGGTGCACGTGCTATTGGTATTGAATTTAATCCAGAGATGGCGCAATTAGCTCAGCGCAATGTTGATCGTTCTGGTGTTGGTGATCGTGTGAAGATTATTAACGGCGATATCTTTGTGGAAGATTTTAGTAAGGCAACTGTGGTCACTATGTATTTGTTACCTGAGTTAAATATCGCCTTACGTCCCACTATATTAAAGATGAAGCCAGGCACGCGTGTAACATCGCACGCATTTAATATGGGCGATTGGGAGGCAGATGTTGAAATTGATAGTCCCGCTAAAGCCTTTTATTGGGTTGTTCCCGCTCAAGTTGCTGGAGAATGGACCATTTCAGGAATGGAGCCAGGTCGGACAATTTTAAAACTGTCTCAACATTATCAAAAAATAGGCGGCACCCTTCAAATTGGCAATGAATCGCAACCTCTTCTTAATCCTAAATTAGAGGGGGCAACTCTCAGCTTCACTTACCTTGATCGTGACAAGAGCGCACATTTTGTGATGATGGCTGTCAATAATAATGAGATCAAAGGACTTTATAAAAGTAGGTCTTACAACGATAACGTGATTACTGGTAAGCGCCTTTAAAATTTTGTCGGATGTCAACCAATGATTCAGGGGCTTCGCCTCAACGCTTACTCAGCCCCTTAGGTGCTATTGCCATTATTGTTGGCATCGTCATTGGTGCTGGCATCTTTAAAACTCCATCCATAGTTGCAGAGATCACTGGCGATGTTGGTTGGGCTCTGACAATTTGGGTTGGTGGAGCCGTTATCTCCCTTGCTGGCGCCCTTTGTTATGCTGAATTGGCAACCCTATATCCCCATGCCGGCGGTGACTATCATTTTTTAACTCGGGCTTATGGCAAGAATATTTCCTTCTTGTACGGCTGGGCTAAAGCGATGGTGATTAATACTGGATCCATTGCATTACTTGCCTTTGTCTTTGGTGATTACATGACTAAGGTGGTTTCTTTAGGACCATACTCAGATATCTACTGGGCAGTTGTCATCATTGTTGTTCTAACCATTATTAACTTAGTTGGTATTGAAGCGTCAGCCAACATACAAACAGCGTTAACGGTTTTAGAAGTCTCTGGCCTTATAGCTATTATTGTTGCCGGCTTTGGTCTTTTTACTGCCCCAATTCCGTCCGTCATCAACCCCCCATTATTTTCTAGTACCCCAGAATTTGGCATGATGGGTCTAGCCATGGTTTTTGTCTTGCTCACCTTTGGCGGTTGGAACGAGTCTGCCTATATTTCAGCAGAACTAAAAGGAAGTCTACATACCATTGTGCGAGTGATTGTCTTCAGTCTTTTAATCATCTCGATTATTTACCTTTTAGTGAACATGGCGCTCATGAACGGCCTGGGCTTAAAACAGTTGGCAAATAGTAAGGCAGCGTCTGCTGATTTACTTGGTCTTGCTTTTGGCCCAATCGGAGAAAAGTTACTCGGTATTTTTGTAGCGGTTGCTGCACTCACTAGCATTAATGCCACCATGATTGTTGGTGCTCGTACCAACTTTGCTATGGGCGAAGATTGGCATGGTCTTCGTAAAATGGCGCATTGGGAATCCTCTCGTGGCACCCCTCGTTTTGCTTTTCTGGTGCAAGGTGTTATTTGTCTTGCCTTAGTTGGCTTTGGTGCTTTGCAGAGTGATGGCTTTGAAGCTATGGTCGAGTTTACAGCGCCCGTATTTTGGAGTTTTTTATTCCTGGTGGGTACCAGCCTGTTTATTTTGCGGGCGAAAGATCAGAAAACTCGGATATTTTCTGTGCCACTATATCCAATTACCCCATTGATATTCTGTATGGCATCTGCTTATTTAGCCTATTCTAGTTTCAGCTATGCCCATAGCAAGGGAGCAGTATTAATCTCGCTGTATGTAATGCTAGTGGGTCTCTTAGCACTGCTGATCTTGCGACTAAAAAAATCTTTTGATGATTGAACTGAACTCATCACATCCAAAGGCGTAGATCTTAGTACCTGCAGGGCATCCAATATCGTTTCACATGGCAATAGGCAGGCATTATTAAAAGTAGGGGACAGCATGTATAAGTTAGTCGCATTTGATGCCTATGGCACATTGTTTGATGTGTATTCCATGGGACAACTAGCAGAAGAGCTTTTTCCTGGTCACGGCCAAGTATTTTCTTTGATGTGGCGTGAGCGCCAAATCGAATACACGCGTCTTGTCACCATGAGTGACCCTAATCCAGCCGGCAGTAAACACTATCTTCCATTTTGGGAATTAACCATTCGCTCATTGCGTTATGTTTGCAAGCGGATGGGATTAAGTCTCACCCCTGAGTATGAGAAGCGGCTGATGGATCAGTATGCCAAGCTCACTGGTTTTGAAGATAGCCTAACCGTTGTCAAAACAATCAAAGAAAAAGGGATCTCTACGGCAATTTTGTCTAACGGCAGTAGTGAAATGCTTGCTACCGTAGTGGAAGCCAATGGTTTAATGCCTTATCTTGATAAAGTCGTTACGGTTGAAGAAGTACGTTTATTTAAAACTGCTCCTCAGGCCTACGAGCTTTTGCTCAAAGCATTTCCGGTGCAGAAGGAAGAAATTCTGTTTGTATCTAGCAATGCTTGGGATGCTTTGGCGGCCAAATGGTATGGATTTGATGTTTTTTGGGTCAATCGCCTTGGTCATCCGTTTGAAGAGATTGGTGAAAAACCAAACTATGAAGGCACCTCGCTTGGCAAAGTTTTGGAAGTGATCTAGATGCAATAGGGTGCACCTTCAAATCAGCCCTGAACACCCCAAAAATAGGTGTCGCATATACTTCGTTAACAAGAAAAAGAATGAGGGAGATTGCTTTAAATGCCACATGATGATTTGTGTTTTCTATCTGCTACTGAGTTGGCTAAACTCATTCGATTAAAAAAGATCTCAGCTCAGCAGATCATTCGTGCGCATTTAGACCAGATAGAGCGCCTTAATCCCACCTTAAATGCAATAGTGACTCTCACAGCAGAATCTGCCATGGAGGAGGCTGTCATCGCAGATCAAAAAATTGCAGCAAATGAATCTGTCGGCATCTTGCATGGGCTACCCGTTGCCCATAAAGATTTATTTTTAACCCGCGGTGTGAGAACCACTTTTGGATCTCTTGCCTATCAAGATTTTGTGCCCGATGTCGACTCCTTACCAGTCGAACGTTTAAAGAAAGCCGGCGCTATTAGCCTAGGAAAAACCAATACCCCTGAGTTTGGTGCTGGAAGCCAAACATTTAATGCGGTTTTTGGTTCTACGCCCAATCCATATGACTTAAGTAAAACCTGTGGAGGGTCTTCTGGTGGTGGTGCAGTTGCTTTAGCCAGCGGAATGATTGCATTGGCTGATGGAACTGATTTAGGTGGTTCATTGCGTAATCCAGCCAGCTTTTGTAATCTGGTTGGAATAAGACCTTCGGTTGGCAGAGTGCCTTCATGGCCCGAATCACTAGGTTGGCAAACTATGAGTGTGTCAGGCCCTATGGCACGCTCAGTGCAAGATTTAGCTTTAGCCATGGCTGCAATGTCAGGGCCTGATGATCGTTCGCCAATTTCTTTAGAAGCCCCTGGAGAGATCTTTTTAAATCCTCTAGCCAGATCTTTTAAAGGATGTAAGGTAGCTTTTAGTGCAAATCTGGGTGGCTTACCCGTTGAGCCGGAGGTAGCCAGAGTAATAGAGTCATCGCGGGCGGTCTTTCAGGAGATGGGTTGTGAGCTTGTTAATGATGAGCCTGATATTGCGGAGGCAGATGAAATTTTCATGCTCTGGCGTGCCTGGAGAACAGAGCTACGTATTACGCCTTTATTAAAAGAGCATCGTGAGCAAATGAAAGACACCGTAATTTGGAATGCTGAGCAAGGTTTACCTATCACTGGCCCCCAATTAGCAAGAGCGGAAGCTAAACGCACTGAGCTCTACCACCGTATGCGAGAGTTCTTTCAGAGGTATGAATTTTTAGTCTTACCGGTATCTCAAGTGGCGCCTTTTTCCATTGAGGAAGAGTATCCAGCGCAAATTAACGGTATCAAAATGAATACTTATATTGACTGGCAAAAAACCTGCTACCTCATCAGCGCCCTCGGAAATCCTGCGATTTCAGTTCCGGCAGGATTTACCGAAAGCGGGCTACCCGTAGGCATACAAATTGTGGGGCGCCATCGGGATGATTTTGGTATTTTGCAACTAGCCCACGCCTTTGAGCAAAAAACGCTGTTTGCACAGAGGAAACCCCCTATATGCAAGTCCTTGTAAGTCCATTCAAAATAGTCTCTGAATGCATTATTTGACCATCAATTACAGGAGAGTAAACATGCACCATATTTCAGCATTTGCTGCATTATTGTTGGCTTGCCTCACTTTTTTTTCTAGTGTTGCTGCTGCAGCCCCTTATCCCGAGAAGCCGGTTCGTTTGGTTGTTCCTTATCCTCCAGGCGGGACTACCGATGTATTGGCTAGAATTATTTCTCAAGGCTTAACCGAAAAATTAGGCGTTGCTGTCGTTGTTGAAAATAAGCCAGGTGGCGGCAATAATATTGGGACCGACTTCGCGCTAAAATCACTGCCCGACGGCTACACCATGCTGTTAACTAATCCAGCGAATGGCATTAACGCTACCCTGTATAAAAATTTACCGTTTAACTTTATCAATGATGCGGCCCCAGTAGCCGGCATCGTGCGCACACCCAATGTCATGGTGGTTACCAATGGTATGCCAGTGAAAACCGTTGCAGAGTTTATTGAGTATTGCAAGGCCAATCCCACTAAAGTCAATATGGCATCTTCTGGAAGCGGAACCTCAGTTCATTTATCGGGTGAGTTATTTAAATCGATGACGGGCTGTAAGATGGCTCATGTCCCTTATAAGGGAGCAGGCCCTGCCTTAAATGATTTGATTGGTGGGCAGGTGCAGGTTATTTTTGATAATTTACCTTCATCTGCTGGATTTATTAAAGATGGCAGAATTCGGGCGCTGGGGGTCACTTCAGTGACGATTGAGCCTTCATTGCCCAATGTGCCAACGATTGCTGAAACGGTACCTGGATACGAGGCAACTGCTTGGTTTGGTCTTTCGATGCCCAAAGGATCTCCACGCGAGGCAGTTAGTAAAGTCAACGCTGCGATGAATCAATTATTGGCGGATCCCAAAATGTTAAAGCGTTTAGCGGATTTGGGTGGCGTACCGATTCCAGGAACACCAGAAGATTTTGGAAGAACGATAGCCAATGAAACTCAGAAATGGGAAAAAGTAGTGAGGGCTTCTGGCGCTACAGTAGATTAATAGCGTTCATAGAAGGCTAGCTGATGGATATCCAAAAGAATGTACTGATTACTGGCGCTAGTCGCGGAATCGGCAGAGCTATTGCTACGCGATTAACTCATGATGGTTATCGAGTGATTAACTTGGATCAGTTAGCTCCACCCAGCCTGTTAAAAGACGAAGCATTTCATCAAGTAGACATCACTGATAGCAATGCCTTGAAATCGCTTCTTCAAGAGATTACTAATCGCACTAAAGTGCTGAGGCTGGTAAATAATGCAGGGATTATTAAGCCCGGCGCTCTGGAGGATGTGAGTGCCGCAGATTTTGATGCTGTCTATGCCCTCAATTTAAAAGCGCCCATGGTGCTAGCACAGCATTTGCTCGCCCAGATGCGACATGAAAACTTCGGACGGATAGTCAATATCGCGAGTCGCGCAGCACTAGGCAAAGAAGAGCGTACCGCTTATGCGGCCATGAAAGCAGGGCTACAAGGCATGACCAGAACTTGGGCTCTGGAGTTAGCTCAATATGGCATTACCGTCAATGCCATTGGGCCAGGGCCGATTGCAACAGAATTGTTCACCTCAGGCAATCCACCCAATGCCCCAAAGACCATCAAAATTATTGAAAACATTCCAGTCAAGAGAATGGGGCAGCCAGAGGATATTGCACACGCAGCAGCCTACTTAATCGATGATCGCTCAAGCTTTACTACTGGTCAAACGCTCTACGTTTGTGGCGGCATGACTGTCGGACTCAGTAATGCGAGCTAAAACTAGTTAAGAGTAGATTACTCATCTGCGATAGTGTTGCGCAATACACCAATCGATTCAATTTCGATTTCGCAGATATCTCCTGGTTTCATAAAGACCGGGGGCGTTCTAGCGTAACCCACGCCAGCAGGGGTGCCAGTAATCACAACATCCCCTGGCTCTAAAGTCATGCATTCAGTAATCAGCACAATGGTTTCTGCAACACCCCATAAAAAATCCTTGGTGTTTGCGTTTTGCATGACTTGACCATTTAAACGAGATTGAATATTCAAACCATGACATCCAGGGGGAAGCTCATCTGGTGTTACTAGCCATGGACCGAAAGCGCCAGTTTGATCAAAGTTCTTACCAATCGTCCACTGTGTAGTTTTGCGTTGGTAGTCTCGAATACTGCCGTCATTAAAGATACTGTAACCAGCAACACAATCTAAGGCATTGTCTAGTGTGAGATGCCGAGCCTTCTTGCCGACAACAAAAGCAAGCTCTGCCTCGTAATCGAGCTTGTCAGAAACTTTAGGGCGCACAATCGGGCTTAAATGCGCTGTAATTGAGCTAGGCCCGCGCATAAAAAAACTCGGATATTGGGGTCTGGCGTTGCCACCTTCCTTGGCATGGTCAGCATAGTTCAGTCCCATGCAAATAATTTTTCCTGGCCTTTCAATCGGCGCTTTAAAAGTGATCGTATTGAGCTTGCCATTTATTGCTTTGAAATTGGCAATGGCACTTTGCACTCGATCCAAATGCGCTTGGGATTGGATGATTTCTTGAATGCTATTGGGAATCAGTGAGTCTGTCGCACATATATCAATAAAGCTATCTTGGTCGCCTTTGGAGAGTGCTCCTACGCCCTTATATCCATTTGCTCCCTTAAAGCCAAATAACCTCATCTCAGTGCCTCCCAATTGATTGATTTATAGTCTGCTCCCGCAGTATAGGACAGCCCGATTGGCTCTAGGACATACCAAAGTGTGATAACTTTCTCTTTGGCGTATTTGAATACCATGACACAGAAGATCCACAAGAAAGTATAAAAATAGAATGCAGACACCAAGTAAGACAATCAATGGTGGTCAGATACTGGCAAATGCCTTGGTAAGACAAGGCGTTAACATTGCCTTTGGAGTTCCCGGCGAAAGCTTTTTGCCGCTATTAAATGGCCTGGTAGATCATCCTAACTTTCGGTTTATTACTTGTCGTCAAGAGGGCGGTGCCGCCTACATGGCTGAGGCCTATGCAAAATTAACTGGGCAAGCTGGGGTGATGATGGTCACGCGTGGTCCTGGCGCCTCTAATGCCATGATCGGCATGCATACAGCATACCAAGATGCAACCCCGATGGTTTTGCTCGTTGGCCAAGTTGGTACAGACATGGTTGAGCGTGAAGCCTTTCAAGAAATCGACTATCGCAGAATGTATTCAGAATGCGCAAAATGGGTTGGTAGCATTGATCGCGTTGATCGTATTGATGAATTTGTTTCGCATGCTTTTCATGTAGCTCAAGCAGGGCGTAAGGGCCCAGTTGTGCTCGCTTTACCTGAAGATGTGTTGTACATGTCTGGCCAAGACAATCCCACTAAACCAGCCCATATCATTCAGCCAGGGTTAGATACTAAGCAGTTTGATTCGGCGATGAAAGTATTCACATCAGCGAAAAAGCCCATGATCATTGCTGGTGGTGGTAATTGGAATAACAATGCTTGCGATGATTTACGCAGCTGGGCAAATCAAGAGGGTATTCCAGTGGCTACCAGCTTTCGCTCTCAAGATCTGATTGATAACCTCGATCCTGCGTTTGCAGGTGATTTAGGAATAGGCGCTAATCCATCCTTAGTCAAGCGTATTGGTGAGGCTGACGCTCTATTAGTCATTGGTGAGCGATTGGGCGAGATGACTACTGCTGGTTACACTTTATTTTCCATTCCTCAAGCGAATACTCAACTGATTCATGTGCTCTCAGGCTCAGAAGACCTAGGTCGGGTATATCGCCCAGACTTTGCCATCAACTGTAGCCCAGAAAATTTCTGTGCAGCCCTCAAGAGTGCCAAGATGGGGAATCAATATGATCGCTCAGCCATGCAAGCGGCGCACGGGGAGTATTTAGCTTTTGCTAGCCCAGTAAGCACTCCAGGTGATTTGCAATTAGCCCAGATCATGAGTTCATTGCCAAGCTCTATACCGCGTGATGCCATTGTGACCAATGGTGCTGGTAATTTTGCAACCTGGGTACATCGCTTTTATCCTTATGGACCACACAAGACTCAATTAGCTCCTGCAAATGGCTCCATGGGCTACGGTTTGCCTGCAGCGATTGCTGCCAAGATCGCAAACCCTGAAAAAGTCGTGATTGCAGTCTGTGGTGATGGCGACTTTATGATGAACTGTCAGGAGTTAGCAACGGCAGCGCGTTACGATGCCTTCCCAATTGTTCTGGTAGTCAATAACAGTATGCTGGGAACGATTCGCATGCATCAGGAAAGGGAGTTTAAGTCGCGAGTGATGGCTACTGACTTAACCAATCCAGATTTTGTGAAGTTTGCAGATAGCTTTGGGATGCCTGGATTTAGAGTCACCAAGACTGAAGAGTTTGCCCCCGTATTTGCAAAAGCGCTCGCCAGTAAAAAGGGTGCATTAATAGAATTGGTCTTAGACCAAGAAGTCATCTCACCCAGTAAATTACTGTCTCAATTAGGCAAGTAAAAATAAAGAGTTGAGAATAAAAAAGAGGAGCAATGCTCCTCTTTTGTTTTGTAGGCTGATAAGATTAATCTACTTTAGCCCCAGAGTCTTTCACGACCTTGGTCCATTTTGTGATTTCACTTTTAATGAAGGCGCTAAATTGCGCAGGCGTATTGCCAACGGGTTGCGCACCCATCGCCAGATACTTTTCTTTCACGGATGGGCTGTTAATCGCTGCCATCAATACAGCGCTGTCTTTACTCAAGATATCTGCTGGCATATTGGCTGGTCCAACTACACCAAACCAAGAAGTCGCTTCATAGTTTGGCAAGTTTGCTGCTTCAGCAATCGTTGGTAAGTCTGGAAAGGCGGGAGAGCGCTTTGCACTCGTTACTGCCAATGCTTTAAGGCGACCAGAACGAATAAAGTTAATCGAAGAAGGCAGGTTATCAAACATGATGTCAACGTTGCCTGCCATGAGGTCGGTCACTGCTGGCGGACTTCCTCTATAGGGTAGATGAACCATATAGGTCTTAGTCATCGACTTAAAGAGTTCTCCAGCCATGTGGATGGATGTGCCATTGCCGCTGGAGGCCATATTAACCTTGCCAGGGTTGGCTCTAGCATAGGCAATCAAATCATTGACGGTATTGATGTTGTTCTTGGCTGCAAACTCTGGGTTTAATACTAGGACATTGGGTAACTCTGCCACTAGAGAGATAGGCGTGAAATCTTTAATAGGGTCATATGGCAGCTTCCCGCCACCTTGGGTATAGAGAGGAAGATTAATACCATGGGTTCCAACAGAAGCCATCAGCCAGGTATAGCCATCGGGCAGTGCTTTAGCAACGATTTCTGCGCCGATATTTCCGCCAGCACCTGGTTTATTGTCGATAACGACATTCCACTTGACTGCGCTTTGGAGTTCATTTTGAAGCGGTCTAGCAATATTGTCGGTTGCACCACCAGCCGGAAAAGGGACAACATATCGGATGGGTTTATTTGGATAATCTGATTGGGCTAAGCTTGGTTGAGCAATGCCAGCCAGCAGGGCAACTAGACCTATGATGAGCGTAATTGCTCGGCCAATTGAATAAAAAAAGCTACTTTGAACCATGACTATCTCCTGTTTATCAGACTCATTCAAATGATGAATTTATTGACCCAATTTAAGCACAATCAGCCAATCCTAGGCTTGCACAACTCAGAATAAATCAAAATGAGGATTACTTTTGAGCTTGCTTTTTGCGTTTGAAGAGTACCCAAGCAGTATTGATTCTCGTGATGACCATGATTGGCCAGAGCAAGGTGCAAAGCAAGACCCAAAAAACGCGGCCTTCTAGGAGCGAGGTTTGATCTGAGTCAATTGCCTTGTGAGGGCCTTCGCTGTATAAGTGCCGTTGTGTGTAAGTGAAAAAGCCAAGACAGGCGCCAAAGAAGAGGTAAAGTCCGATATAGGTATATGCGTCTATCATTTTTATCTTACCTAAAATTGAGTGTTTAAATCTTACCCTAAGCCCCAAATGCAAAAGCCCCTATTTTTCAGTAGGGGCTTTTGATGTACTTGGCTCCTCGACGTGGGATCGAACCACGGACCAACAGATTAACAGTCTGCTGCTCTACCGCTGAGCTATCGAGGAATAAGCGAATATTATAGCAAGATGAAGTCATCCTTTCCTACATCCGTACAGATCCCCAGAGTACTAACTATCGCCGGCTCAGATAGCGGTGGCGGGGCGGGGCTGCAGGCTGATCTTAAGGTGATCACTGCGCTTGGAGGCTATGGTATGTCCGTGATCACTGCCATCACGGCTCAAAACACCCTCGGGGTCACTAGGATTCAGGATGTGGATCTAGATGTGATAGAGGCTCAGATTGATGCTGTCCTGGTGGATATCGGGATAGATATTGTCAAAATCGGAATGCTTGCTAGCCCAGAAATTGTCCGAACTGTAGCTAAAGCATTGCACCGTCATGGCTTGAAACGGATTGTTCTTGATCCTGTCTTACGGGCGACCTCAGGCGCTAGTCTAGGCGGTGATGACACAGCGCAAGCCATGATCACCGAATTGTTTCCGATGGCAACATTGATTACTCCCAATATGGAAGAAGCATCA
>Ga0114975_10002584_pt1 | contig 12357 bp, 13 predicted proteins | sample S_130626_EF_Meta_FD_87031 | JGI IMG/M metagenome (GOLD analysis project Ga0114975, IMG submission 87031) | Freshwater microbial communities from Lake Simoncouche, Canada to study carbon cycling - S_130626_EF_MetaG | ecosystem: Environmental > Aquatic > Freshwater > Lake | place: Lake...
CGGAAGGTCGCTGGACGAAACAACCGCCTGAGGAAACCGTGCACGAACCGCCAAATCCAGCTCTTTCATATACGGCGTCCCCGGCGAAATCTGGTTGCGATCAAAGACGGGGTTATTCCCCTCAGGGATACGGAAGCGGCGATAGCGCTGCTGCACGATCTTGGCGTACGGAACCAGACCGTCCATAGCAATATACAAGTGAGTCCGAGGACTACAAGTGTCCGCAAGGAGAGTATCCAGAGCTTCTAGAATACTCTCAATCGGTCGGGCATCATCCATATACGTGTGAATAAACGCGTTAAAATCCAACAATAGAACATTTGGCTCAAGACGCGAGCGTACCTTCGTGACGATTGTTTTGTGCGCTTTAACAAGACTTACGAAATAGAACGGAATGCCCATCTTATATGTAAGAGACTGTTATCGTTAAAACGGCAATTAACTTATCTAATATCTAGTTATACATCAATGAGTTATGGTTCAATTTATAAAGTTACGAACACTGTAAACTCTAAAATCTATATTGGACAAACGAGGCAAAAACCTGCTAGCAAACGATGGTACAGTCACAAATGGGATGCTCTGCATGGGAAAACCAAAACTGCATTTGCGAATGCCCTCGTGTTGCATGGATGTGAAAATTTTACATTTGAAGTTATTTGTACGTGTTCAAATCTAGAGGAGCTGAATAAAAAGGAACAGGAATATATATTGCTATTTAGTTCACTAGCACCATCTGGATATAATTTGATGAAAGGTGGTGATAATTTTGAGAAATCCAATGAAACAAGGGAAAAATTAAGCATTTCATTAAAGGGAAGAATTATTAATGAAGAGTGGCGTAAAAATATTTCCGATGGACATCGTGGTCTTAAAAAGTCAGAAGAAACCAAAAAGAAAATACGCGATGCTCATTTGGGAATGTCTATGAGCGAAGAAACAAAAGAAAAATTAAGACAGGCTCATACTGGTAAGAAGGCTTCTGCAGAGACTATTCAAAAAATGTCCGAGAAGCGGAAAGGTGTTCCGTGGTCTGAGAAGCGTAGGAATGCTACGATAGGGAGAAAGCATAGCGAAGAAACAAAACAAAAATTAAGTATGAAAATGAAAGGACATGTCGTAACAGAGGAAACACGAAATAAGATACGAAATGCTAAACTTAATCGTGTATAATTTGTCTTGGCTGAAAGTAAAGTAGACCTAATGTCCAAACAGACGGGCGGAGGAATTTTGGAGACTCTACAAGTAAACTGGATCTATGTGCTCACAGCTCTTGTTGGGGTTGTCGTACTGTATTGGGTCCTGTCTCGCAGCTCTTTTACGCCGAAGGTGAAGGAGGGGATGGGCGGATGCTCAAAGTGTCCGAAGTCCCAGGGAAGTTCGTAAAAACGGGTTATGGTTTCCCTACTGAACGAGGGAGCAACTTAACTACAAATGACGCGTGTCGCAGGTGTTCTCCAACTCACCAGCAAGACGCGGTATGGACTAACATCTCGCAATATCCCCATGTATCTCTTCAGTCCCCTAAACAGGGTGTTTCCGCAAATGATCGTGGCGTCCACCCACAAAGATATCAAAAAGAACATTCTCGCCGTTGCTGAAAAGATCAATGACGACCCCCTTCCCCGGGGACAAATCGTTGAGGTCATTGGAACCTGCGGCGATCCTCTGGCCGAGCGTAAGGCAATTCACCTTGCATATTCTCCTAATTACTGGACCAAGATCGGCGAAACAGTAGAACCAGCCTTTAACCGTCCCGTTCTGGACGTTCCTACCATCAACATTGACCCGCCCGGGTGTCTGGATATTGACGACTGTATTTCTATCTGGGTAAACCACGAAGGTATTACTAAAGTAGCCATCACGATTGCGGATGTCGCCGAGTGGGTCAGGTCCAATCCATGGATGTCCTACGCCCAGAATATTGGTCAGTCTCTGTATGACGGAGGCGTACAGGTACGAAGCATGTTCCCGAAAACGCTGGAGGGCAAAATGTCTCTTCTGCCTGGCGAAAGGAGGTTGGGTTACACTCTGATCTTCGACTGGGTAGGCGAAGTTCGGAATGTCCATTTCAAGGAGGTGGTAATTATCAACAAGGCGTCGTACACGTACGAAAACTGCCGCTTGGCTACGGAGATTCCGATGGAGACACTCCGTGAAATCTGTGAACATCTGGCGGGAAGGAAGCCGATCATCGACCCGCACGACTGGGTAGCGGAACTGATGATCTTCTACAACAAGCAGATGGCCAATTCTCTGACCGTTATCGGCAAAGGTCTGCTGCGCCACCACTCTGCTCCCGATGCTGAGAAGTTGGAGAAGTATGATCTTCTTGGTCTGAATGCTCGAATGTTCGCCTATGCGTCTGCTACTTACGAAGACGTAGGCGATGATGTTCAGCACTGGGGGTTCCAGACCCGATACTGCCACGGTTCATCCCCGATTCGGCGGTGGGCGGATGTGGTGAACCAGATGGTGATGAAAGGCATGGAGGCTCCTAACGCCAAAGAGGATTGTAATCGTCTCCAAACTTTTGCGAAAAAACATGCGCGAGATCTGGCGTTCCTAGATATTATCCAGCGAATTCCAGGAGATATCAAGGGTATAGTCATATCGCCTACCCGTATCTGGATCCCCGACTGGAATCGCCTAATTACCAGCGACAACACCTTTCCAGAAGGGACTCCGGTCAAAGTGACGTACTTCCTAGATATGCAACGCCCTACATGGAAGCAGCGCCTGGTGTTTCACGTCAAAACGGATTTGGAGAGTGACCGAGTATAGAGTGAGTAGACGACTATAGTATAGAAGATGACGCACTCCGAGATCATGAAGATTCATTTCAATGTTGGCGACTACCCGTACGACTATCAACTGGAGATCTGGAAGAACGGGGATACAGGTAAGTTCTATGTTCGCGAATGTGACGAAAAAAATCCCCGATACTTCGATCAGTTTATGACGATTGGTCAAACTCTTCGGTGGATACATACCGGAAAGGCGGATACAAACTATATGTGGCAGGATATTGACTTCTTCAGTGGTGCCGAGTTCCAGAAAAGGATTATTCTAGATATGCGATGGGCGGAAGTGGACGATTCGGGGGCCTTGCTTCCCCTAGAGTTGAGCATCACGTTTCCTCAGAAGAAAATAGTGGAGTAAAGGAGTATGTCTTTCCACTATGGAAATCTACTTAATTTTTACCGCCCCGATCCCAGTAACCGTTTGGTTACTGTTGGACTGGTCACGTACCTGGTAGGTGAGTCATCGGAAGCTGTGTGTATTTCGTGCTTTACCGAAACAGGATCGCTGTTTATGAACGGGAAGTTTGCTCCTTCCAATCAACCCATCGGAGAAACACTAGGATGGTTTATTGGTACACAGATTGTTGAGATGGATATTGAAGATCTCTTTTTTCAGAACGGAAAGAAACCCGAACGCCCTGCTCATCATTGGGAAAGAGGGGCATTCTATATGGGCCGCTGGAAACAGTATGCGAAAACTGATATTCGCGTACGCGCAACAATTCGTGTAACCGATCACGATCAAAACGAATCCGTTCACATTGATATTCCAGACCAGACAACTCTGCCTTCTTACAATGAATCAACCACATCTCCGCCACCCTCCTCCCGAAGCTCCCGATGATCCCAACTTCTATTCAGACAATGATTTCAAGGTCGGTGAATTTGACGACGAACATGATGGCGATGTGATCTACGTTCGGTGGTCTGTATATCACCGCCGAGCGTACATGTATTCTTACCTCGATCAGCCTACTCAGTGGGTGGGTCCAGATTGGACAATTCGCCAGACCGTAGGAATTGGTCTGGGGATGTCCCTCGACTACATACCAACAATTATTGAGGGAGGAATACTCTACATCCACCGCGAGATGCCGGACGAGAACGGGCTGCCGACCCACCAGAATATTGAAAATTATGACGAGATCGAGGATATTCTGGATCGTCGGTGGGAGGACTATATCCCCAACCGCATCGTCGTATCTTTCTCGGCGGAATAAGTAAGGAGGGATGGACAGTCGAAAGAAGCTTCGCGACTTGACTCGCAAAGCAGTTCTTCTTGATCGTCTAGACAAACTCATGAAAAGGCGCCGAGCAAAGGAACATGAAAAGGAGAAAAAACCGGTAGTTACTGATCGAGAAGAGACTGAATTTTTGCATAAGGCGATTGCGACCGCAAACAAACGGGCGGCGACACAAACTCGGAAAGCTGGTCGGCGGACGAGGCGTAAACTTCAGAGACGTAGGTAGAGGGAATCTGGGACCACTAGACCCCGCACTAGATCCGGTCGGATCTCGCGCAGAGTTTCCAGAACCTCTAGATTTTTGGTGATCGTTGCTAGGGTAATCCACTCGTCCACGATATTGGCCGTCTTGAGAATGGCTTTCATGAAATTACCCTCGTACACTTCGTACTCGGAACACAGAACAGCCATCTCATCGCCGTGCATCCAGCGGTAGACAATCTCGGGCCAGTAATTGTGTACTGTCCAGTACTCGGGCTGACTCTTGGGGTTCTCGCGAGCACACAGATCCTGAGCAATCACGTGCACTGCCAAGAGAGCACTTTTAAGCGTATCGGGGACCCGCAGACACCATGTGGTGATGGGTTCCTCCGTCTTCTCGCCTTCCACGAAACACGAAAGCAGAGCTACCAGGTCTTCGCGCGGCAGAGCGAATCCTCGCTTGAACATCGCCGACATCACGAGAGGATGACCCTCATTGATTTCCGAAGCGAGAACCCCCATCTCCGTCAGTGTCTCCCCCTCAGCATACCCGAGCGATTGGAGATTCGCGAGGAACGGGACCTGAATAGTCTTGAATGCCTCGATCTTTTCCTGGAGGAGCGTAATTGCCGCCCGATTCTTCTTGAACTCCTTGAACTCCTGCCACCCCTTCTCCCACTTGGGGCCCATATGTTTGTTTTTCCACGAATCCAGGGACGACTGTGCCTTCTTTCGTTCGGCGTTCTGCGTTATGCGAATCTGCGTCTCGTACGTGTCGCGCAGCTCATACTCCCCAATATCCAGACCCGCATACTTCTTCTGCAGCTCCAGAAGTTCTAGCTGCCGTCCTTCCGTCTCCATCTGCCGCTGGACGTACCAGTACGACTTCTTCACCAGTCCCAGCCACCCTGTGGTTCCGCTCTGGAGACATTTCAGGAGGAAATCGTAATGGAAATCCATCCGTGATTCTAGAGACTGCTGCTTCCCCGTCATCATCCGCTGGACATCCTCCACCGTCTCGGGTTTGCGATCGGGGAGATAGTACACGAACCCGCGCGTATCCTTGCCGCGCCGACCCGCGCGACCCGCCATCTGGATGTACTCGTCCGTCCGCAGCATCCGCAGCCCCTCGGCAGCATCATCGTACTTGCGGTAACTGGTGAAGATCACTGTCTTTGTCGGCATGTTGATTCCTACGGCAAAGGTCTCGGTCGCAAACAACAGCTTGATCATTCCGCGCGAGAACAGCATCTCCACGATCTCTTTCAGTATCGGTAGCATCCCGCTGTGATGGAACGCCACGCCCTTCATGAGGAGAGCCATTAGAGTATGGTACTGCGGCAGCGTCTCTAGGTCAGGGTACCGATGCAGGTGGAACCGCACGATATTCTTGATTGCCGCACCCTCCGATGTATCGATCAGGGTAGAGGAGACTTTCGCCGCATACGCCTCGCAGTTCTTGCGGGAGAACACGAAGAACATCGCCGGCAGCTTTTCCTTAACGTTCAGATCATCGATCATTTCGTTCATTTGGTGGAGGAAGCCAGTAGAACGGATTTCGCGCTGAAGTACTGGATCTCCAGCAATCCTCGCCTTCACTGCATCCGAGTGCTTACGCTGAGCATCCTCAACACCCTTAAGATGTCTCAGGTACTCGGTGTAGGCTTCCTTATGGAATACATCCTTCTCATCAAGCAGAAGCTTCTCCCCTACACTATGTTCAAGCGGAACGACGCGGTACTGTGTAGAGATAAGGTGCATCGGGACCTGTTTCATTTCACCGATCCACTCAGCAAAGACTGCTGGACTATCAATCGTTGCGGAGAGGAGAACCAGACGAATCGTCGGTGGCAGGAGGATCAAACACTCCTCCCAAACCTTTCCACGCGCTGGGTCGTTGAAGTAGTGAACCTCGTCAAAGACGACAGCATCAACACCGTCTAGAGACAGCGAGGCTGTAGACCCCACACTCTCCGTTGACGACCCGATCTTGAATAGGAGATTGCGGAGAATCTCTGTCGTCATCACCACTACATCCGCTTGGGGCATGAACTTGATATCCCCCGTCATGATCCCGACTTTTCCAGGATATAATTGCTTGAGATCATTGAATTTTTGATTGGACAGCGACTTGATGGGCGTGGTATAGAACACGCGCCCACTCCGCTTGAGCGAGTGCTCAATTTGGTACTCGCCTACCAACGTCTTACCGCTGCCTGTCTTGGCGGTGACCAGGACGTTCTCCCGGCTCTGGATGGCGGCGATAGCACATTTCTGAAAGGGATCCAGAGGAAACGTGTAGTTCGTTTCAACCTCGGGAGCCTGGGTAGTATCTGCGATTCTTAACATTCTTATTCTTGTTCGGATTGATTACCTTGACATCCCCAAATTCGTTTTACCGTATCGCTCGATTTACGGTAAAAACAATATCGTCGTACCTACCCTTATTCCCTCGTAAATCATATATCATTATACATTTTTGAAGGTCTTGCGGAACTTCGTTTTTTAGAACGTCGATCCAATCAGTAGATTGGACATCTTCGATGATAAGTATTCCGTCCTCTTCCAACAGGGGTAGATACAGCTGTATAAATTTTCTCTGACTCTCAAGAGAGTGAGGACCATCGTCCAATACAAAATCGAATTTTATGTTCTTCTCCAAAAAGTGTGTCTTCACAACACTCTGGTCATACGCGTCGGTTTCAGTCAACAGTCGTATGTTTTCCTTGTTCTTAATTTCATCCCAAAAATATGATTCATCCCTAACATCAATTCCATATATAGTTGCATTCTTAAAAAACTCGCTCCACAGCTTGATGCTTCCACCCGTGTAAATACCGACCTCTAGAACGTTCCGTGCAGTATCGCGTTTACTAGAAAGTACACTCTGATACAGGGGTAGGTAGGAGTGTACGGTGTTCTTGTCGGTTCTGGTATTGTCTACTAAATCAAGCAAGGATTTCATGGTAGTTTGAATAACTCAACTTCTATGTCTTAAGTTCTTTTCTATTAGAACAGGGTCGGGGCGTTGGCGCGGCAGTACGCTCCGTCCGCGAAGTAGTAGACGAAGTAGAAAGGGCCGAACACGAGGGCGAGGAAAAATCCAAAGATCTTCTCGCCAAACGATCCCGAGCGGCCAAAGCAAACCAGGGAGAAAAAGAAGGCGGCGATTCCAAACAGAACCCACGATAGAGCAAGAACCGCAACAAAGGTTGTGCGGACCTTCTCTCCCTTTGTCGCCGGGGCAGCATCAGCCACATCGGCAGTCTTAGACACCCCTCCCGCCGGAGAGACCTTGGACGACGACGATGTCGCACTGCCTCCTGTTGCATCAGTCATCTGCTTAACACCGGGCGATCCAGCAGGAAGACCCCCCGCGGCACTTGCCTGGGACGAGACAGGGCTATTACGACCCGGTGAGTCCGCGGGTAGAGTGGAGGAGGTAGATGCGCCCGAGTTCATTACGCGATCCGTTGAGGCGTTCGTGGAGGCAGGTGGAATGTATGATCGTGGCGGCATCTCTGACGATGTAGCCCCAGAAGGGGCGGGAGAGGACGAAGTTATCGAGGTGGACGATGAACCGGTAGGAAGAGCAGACGACGTCGCAGCCGTCGTGGATGCGACCGAAGCTTCGGGTAGTGCAGGACCAGGTCCGGCAGCACTCGGTGGAATATTGCCCATTATATCTTGTCCCTGAATATTTTACGTCTTCATTGTAGAGAAGACAGTTCGTGCTAGATCGTGAGCATCCTCCTCCGTAATGTTCGCAATCGTTCGTGAGAGAGAGGAGAGACCCTCGTGAATGTCTGCCCACTGTTCGTCGTCCCACGGGACCTCAGTCGTGCGAGGACCACGACCAGGGAAGTTCTCCAGAAGAACACCGTCCTTCTTTCCCTGCATGAACATGTAGCACCGCAACTGGACGAAGTCGTAGGCTGGAGGAACTGTCCAGAAACGCTTCCGGTTCTTTGTTTCCACGACCTTCTCGCCCTGCATCCCGTCCAGGTACCCGATGAGGCGGTAAGAATCGCACTCGAAGTCCACAAACGTATTGCGGCCCGTCACTTCAATACCCGTAGCCGCCGCGTGATCATTCTCGGCCTTATCCTCCAGCTTGGTTCCACGCCGCTTCTGGATTTCCGACGCCAGAACTTGGTGCTCCTGTGTGCCCTCAATCACCATCTTCACGTCGGGACGGACACAGAGCGTGGGCATCTCATTTTCAATGGTAGTCTGCCCCGCAATGACTCGGGCCACAACTTCCTCAAGTGCATCACATGCAGGGATGCGCTTCCCCTCCAGCGTCTCCTGAACAACTTGACGAATATGTTCTTGCTTGAAGGCGGTGATCGCATTCTCAACCTGTAAATCTGACGTAGCCCCTACTGCCTGATCAACGGATTTCCACATGGCCCGGAGGGCAGACGGCGATGCTTCAGCAACGATTTCGCGCTCGTTCTTGACGCCCATAGTATCCTTGAGACCTAGGATAACTGACTTGTACTTCGGCATACCCGTGAGAACCTTGAGAAGCGACTCATTCTTTGTACGGTAAGGATTGCGGCCAAGGAGAGACGCGACATCGGATGCGGAGAAACGGGGCTTCATTTATCTAGTTACTTACCCTCTATTCAACGCCATTTCCCTAATCCGTTTTACGCAAAGAGGTTCACATACGACGGACCCGCACAGTTTTCGGCCGATGCAATCTTCTTAAAGATCTTATCACACTCGGGATTCGAGGCTCTCGCTAGACCGGGGGATTCAGGTCCGAACTCGGCCACCAGTTTATCGTACCGTTCTTTCACTTGAACTGCTTCGGGCGACTGGTCTGTCTCAAACCACGGAGGTTCGCGCCAGTACGGTTTCAAGTTCGAGAGTTCTGATAGGTGGGTCACATACATAATCGTCTCAAGATGGAAAGATATGGTATCCCCTGGAAACCCAGACATCTCCCAGAAAATGTGTTTGGTATTTCGGACACTCGATTGGTGGAGATAGTACTCCTGGTTTTCGTGTGTCCTGTTTTTCGCCGTAAGGCCGATCCTCAGATTCTTGGGCTCCCATACCTGCATATTGATATAGTCAACCAGAGGATGAGTCATCACAAAATCTGCGTCCCACCGAAACATCCAGGGATACCGAGCCTGTTCTGCACACCAGTTCGAATATCGGACGAAACTGTGATCCGACGTCGCATCAGTAACCAATGTTTCGTATCCTGCCCTGGATATTGCGTGATCGTAGGTCAAGATCCGTACGTGTGGATTTTCTGATGCGAGTGAGGCGGCAATATCTGCGCTCTTATCGGTACATCGGTGCAGAATCAGAACGATCTCATGTGGAATCGTGAGTGAAATCAACGATCGGATCGAACGTGCTAGGGTAGCCTCTTCATTGCGTATTCGGACAATGAAACTTATTCCCGCCTCCATAACCTCTATTTACGTATCCACGATCGTTACTATGTAAATGGAGACCACGGCTCCGATCCGTCTCCATATTCTGGCTCTACCCCACACAGTCACCAATGACGATTTCAGCCATTGTGCGTACACTGGAAAGGTCCTGCGGTTCCCCGCGATGATGATGTCCCGTGGATTTGAAGTCTATCATTACGGAGTAGAGGGATCCACGACTGGAGCAACCCGAGACATTCAGCTGATGACCCGGGACGAGTGGGATTTCTTCCGAGTTCAATCGTACAAGTTTCTTCATCCCGAAATATCTCACGACAATGCCGTAAAGCACTTGGCCGATCATAAATCATTCATTGGAGATCTGGGGAACTGGTCCACTCCCCTCTACATTGAATTCAATGATCGCCTACGCCCCATTCTACAGGCAAATTATAGGTCTACGAAGACCGATATCGTGTGCGTACCCTTCGGGATTTCTCATGATCGGGCGCTCAAAGATCTCAATATGGTTGTGTGCGAGAGTGGAATCGGGTACAACGATTCAACCCGTCCGTATCGTATTTTTGAGAGTTATGCATGGCTGCATCACGAACTTGCGAAGTCGGGGAAGTGGGGGCAGAATTACTGGTTTGTGGTCCCGAACTACTTTGATGCTCGTCACTGGCCCCTGTCTCTCACCCCCAAGCTGAATACCGTAGGGTTCTTCGGTCGTATTTATGACGGCAAGGGGTGTCACATTATCGTGGAAATCGCTTCGCGCATGCCTCACGTCCAGTTCATTCTGTGTGGCCAGGGAAACCCCGAACCCTTCATGAAATATCCGAATATTGTGTACAAGCCTCCTATCTCGGGAAAGGAGAGGGGAGAGTACTTGGGGTCTCTCACGGCTCTTCTGGCTCCCACGATGTTCATTGAACCTTTTTGCGGAGTGGCGGTAGAAGCTCAGATGTGCGGAACTCCCGTATTGACGCAAGATTATGGTGCTCAAACAGAGACAGTGGAGAATTTGAAGACTGGGGTACGGTGTCATACGCTCCAGGACTATGTTCTCGGAGTACAACTTGCGATAGACGGAAAGTTTAATCGCCAGTATATCCACGAACGTGCCGTCAAGTTGTACGACATGTTCGAGGTAGGGAAGAAGTATGAATATACGTTCAAGTCTATTATGGATATTCATAGTGGCGCGAACGGATGGTATTCCAAGGAGTCACATCTAAATGCTCTGAATGAATTCCCAGTGTAGATATTCGCAGATCTTTTTCCATATCGCATCGTGCTGAATCAGTCGATCGCGGGATTTGAGAAGCGGGAAGTGGACCTTGTACTCATCCAGCTCCAGCAGCTCCAGAAATTTATAAATGATATATGAATACGACAGGAAGTTCCGGCGCTCGTCGGGACAGTAGAGAAGGTAGGGAGCCTGTACTTCCTGAAACATCGCCCGGATCTTGTCCTCGATCTCGGGGGTAATCGTGGGCGGAGGATTACCGTTCAGTCTCGACAAAATATGCGCGGCATGCTCATAGTACCGGTTGCGTCCCAGCTTCTTCAGGATTTCACGAATATTCTGTTCCGTCAGCAGGGCGATATTCTCAATACGCCGCTTCTTGATTTCGCAAATCACTTCATTCATCACGTCGTCAGGGATCTCCGTACTCTCCTTGGCCTGGAACTGGTTCAGAATCTCGTTCAGATGATTCTGTTTCTTGTACGCATAATTATTCCGCTCTTTGGGTGGATCGCGGAAACTGGGGAAGTCAGAGACTACCAGAGCATACTCTTCAGACCCACACTTGGGACAGACCAGAATACCTTCGGACGTAATTTCTTCGCGTGGGATGTTGCAGGGAGCACAGTGCTCCGACATCTTCTTAATATTGTCTGCGTTCTCGGCGATATTGAGACCGTTCGATAAACCGCGACGAGACATGTACTCGTCAAACATCTTCTTCTTGGACGGACCCACCGCCGTCTCGGTCACTGAAAAAAGCTTATCAAATGTTCCCTGAGCAGTTGCGCCCATATCAATCTTAGACACCGTCTTCTTCTGGGGAGGAGCATAGTAATCCAGCATGATGTCTCCGCTATCCAGGTAATATTTTTGAATATCGTACTTCTCGGCTGCACGGGATCTCTCATCTTCCAGCGTATCCAGCTCTTTCTGAAGACGAGTGGTTCGCATAACATCTGCAAACTCAAAAGGATCAAACCCTCCCGACAAATCAACCTTGATCTGGGTGATTTTTTCATCAAGGGATGCAATTGCCTCGGAGGATGTGCGGGTATGCAAATCTTCAATGTGACGCTCGTGAAGGGAATCCAGCGTTCCAATCTGTTCGCGGTTCTTTCCTCCTCCTCCCTCCCGGGACTTCTTCACCTTAAACACGTCCGAAGACATCCAGTTCTATTATGACTCTGGGATGACCCTCTGTAAGCCATTATTCACCAATTCATTTCGCAACAAAGTAGGCGACAACGCACGCGAGGGCGACACCCCACAGAGCATACGAGAGAGCGTCTGGCTCCTGCATCGTGACTCCAACAAATTTATGGTAATTATCGGGGACATAATCGGCGAACTTTTCAGTCTTTGTTGTGCTTGCTCGGAGTTTTGCCCGTGCAGCAGCTTCGTCTGCAACAACTTTTGCCGCCTGTTTTTCAAACTTGGCCTGATCGGCCGCAACC
>Ga0114975_10002585_pt1 | contig 12345 bp, 10 predicted proteins | sample S_130626_EF_Meta_FD_87031 | JGI IMG/M metagenome (GOLD analysis project Ga0114975, IMG submission 87031) | Freshwater microbial communities from Lake Simoncouche, Canada to study carbon cycling - S_130626_EF_MetaG | ecosystem: Environmental > Aquatic > Freshwater > Lake | place: Lake...
CCGCTCGACTGAAAAGGCACATTCTTCCTTGTGCATCGAATTTCCACTCTCCTGACGCAGGAAGGTACGCATAAGGTCTCATATATCCGAAATCCATCCAGGCCAAAACATTTCCCGTTTGGCATTTCTCTATTGCTGTGGTTACAAAGATACTTTTTAAGAAATTCACATAGACATAATCTGAATTCCAATATTCAGGCATTTTAGGAGAATCAACAAACTTTTTAAATTCATTATTATTATGTACAACAGATATTCTTTCCCGAAGTTGAAAATTTTCATTCCAAATTTCATCAATATCTAGGACCATTAAATCGGAACGAATCTCTAAAAGTTTGTCACGCAACCCGTTGGAGGCAAAGACAATAATCGGATTCTTAAGTTGACAAAGACGTGAAAAATACTCTAAATACTCTTCATTCGTTCGATTGAGCCACTTCGGGATTTTTCCAATTAATGTGTTACTGCTCCAGCCACCCCTGCCTAAGTCTCTAAATGCAGTCACAATTGTTACTAATTCTGGATTTTTCATACAATTCCTTATCCGGCGATCTTATTTAAGTTTCAGCGTACACCTAATACTTTATCAAAGGCTAGCCTTTTTGCTCCTGCGAATGTGCACCTAGATTGATAACTCATAGTTATTTAATCTGCGCAAATTCTTTTAGATCTAGGCACAAATCACGAAAACCATTTATGGTCCAAGGGCAATTCTGGATACAGCAAAGAATTACGTTGGTCAAGTGTATTTGGTAATTCAGTGACATGGCCGGTCCCGACAATAAAGTCGTTTCTCAGAAGAGTTATTTCTATACCCCGTGGTAAGTATTTATTCTTAAATTTTCTCGGAATTCCAAAATTATTAGCATGTACATGTACCACTGAATGGTTTTGGAGTAGTTGATTAAGGACATTTTTAATCGTTAGATTTCCGATCACGGTTACAATGGAATCGAATTCATGCAACTCTAGAATTATGACTCTAAAGCGGTTTAGTTCTTCAAGAGATGTTGAGGCTATAACTGCGTATTCAGATCCTTCAATATCCATCTGAAGAAGTAAATCTCCAGCTGTGTAATTTTGCGTCAGCCAAGCGCTCAAAGTAATCACTGTCGGAGATGACACTGAGCCAAGATGTTTCTTGATAAAGTTAAACTTCGTGTGATTTTGCGGAGGTCCTTCAACTGAATTATCAGCTAGAAAGCATTCGATTCCCATCTCAGCCAACTGCCATTCGAAACTCGAATTTGTAGCGACACCAGGAGAAAAACAGGCACTAATTCCATCTAGAACATTTGGTACTAGATAGCCTCCATCGTTGTGACTCCCAATTCGAATCATTTCATGGCCAGAATTGACAGGCCTTAACAAATGCAAAATTGAATTTATGTCTTTTTCCTGGACGTATCTGTCAATGAGAATTCCTCTCGCACCGACAAAGCCGAGAATCACCTCTTTAATCATAAAAACTATGGTACCCGAAAGGCGGTTATCGCAGAAGCAGCAATTATTTTGAGAATCCATGAGAATGCCCTACTTTTCACGTGCTTAATCTAGAATGTCGAGTATTCATTTACAGAGCGGAATATCTCTATGAGAATTTTTATGCATGACAATCATCTTACATATCGGGGGTCCACTACAGCATTAGTAGATTACGCATACCACCTTTCAAATATGGGTCACGACATAACAATAGGCTACAAGCAATCAAATCTCTTAAATGACAAAAACGTAATTTCCCGATTAAGCAACATCTACGAACTTCGGCCTTACGAAGAATTTAAAGATATCCAACAAGTCGAGCAAAAGTATTTTGACCTAGCGTATTTTATCAAAGCTGGCTTTAAAGATGGAGTTTATTTTACTAACACCCAAAGTGCAATACATTGTGTTTTTCAATATTTCGAGCCTCATGGAGATAGGTACGCCTATGTCTCTGAATGGCTAGCAAATAAAGTCAAAAAGAAAACCTTTGTACAAGGATTTATCCGAAGAGACTTGAAACGTATAAAAAATTCATTCTCTAGCACTGCATGGGTACCACACATGATTTCGTTACCAACCATTGATTCGAATCTGAGGAGTGAACTTGGAATTCCTTCTGATGCAGTAGTTGGGTTACGATATGGAGGATTTGATACATTTGATCTACCTTTCGTCCACGAAGCAATACGATTGGAATTAGAGAGCAATCCAAATTTTTGGTTCGTCGCTGTTAATACAAAAAAATTTTGGCAACACCCAAGGCTTATTGATTTACCAGGATTCTTCGATAATTCTTATAAAGTTGCGCTTCTAAATACCGCAGACTTTTTCCTACATGCAAGATCGAATGGAGAATCTTTTGGATTGGCAATTCTCGAAGCAATGCATCAAAGGCTGCCAGTCCTGAGTTGGAGAGGAGGTACCGATAAAAATCACCTAACGCTATTGCCTAGGGGTTCCACTTATCTAAATGTTCGAGATCTAAGAGTGAAGATACAAGGAGTTAAGAACTACACGGACCTTGAAATCAACGCACAGACTGCAGAAAATTTTTCTCCGAAAAAAGTTATGGATAAATTCATTATTGAATTCATGTAGCGCAGCTAAATCAGTCCGGATAACTTGGCTTGATGGTCAAATTCATAGATTTTTGTTCGTACCTGATCGAAAGTGCCATCTGCTGTAATCAACCCACAATCTAAGTATATAACGCGCTTAAAATCTCTTATTGTAGATAGGCGATGTGCGATCACTACAACCGTTACATTCTCTCCTAAATTTTCAATTGCAATTCTTACTAAATCTTCGGTTGAGGCATCTAAGGCACTGGTTGCTTCATCTAAAATCACTAATTCCGGATCAGAAAAAAGAGCTCGGGCAAGTGCAATCCTTTGCTTCTGGCCGCCACTCAATTTGATGCCACGTTCGCCTACTTGGGTATCCAGTTGCTCGGGCAATGACTCAACAAATATATCAATCTGCGCTTTGCGCAAGCAGTTCCAAGCTTTTAGTAAGTTGTAATCGTTAGATTCTTGGAAAAGTGCCACATTTTCAAAAATACTTCCGTCCGATAAATTAATCGTTTGAGGAACGTAAGCAATTTTCCCCGGCCAAACCTGCACTGCTTTGTAGGGAGGAATACCTCCAACAATTACGGTGCCTGACTGGGGTTCCAAGACTCCTAGTAAAATATCGGCAAACGTTGACTTTCCTGCTCCAGATGGTCCGACAACTGCAATTCGCTCACCCACCTTGAGGCTAATATCTCTGATTTCTAATGCAGGAAATGTTTGTCCTTCGTAATAGAACTTGACACCGCTCATTTCTACACGGGGTTTAAAGATCATCTCTGCGAATTCTGAATAATCGTTCTCCTGGTTACGCGACTTAGACTGTGATAAATCCTCAAGCATTTGACGTAAATACAAGGAGGAGCCGTAGGAGCCGGAAACCGTACTTGAGGCACTCTGAATCCGCAGTAATGATGGCAGAATTCGCGCTCCTACAATTAAGTAGGTGGCTAACGTCGCTGACATTGTCTTGCTGTCAGTAGTCAACAGCAGGACCGCTCCCAATATTCCAAATCCGAAAATAAGCGCTGACTCAAACAAATACTTTGGAATAACTGAGACCCAAAATACTTTCCAGTGGGATTGTACTGACACTAATCTTGAATCTCGGTAACGCAAGAGCATCGGTTCAATCAAGTTTCCAACATAGAGTTCTCTAAATGCACTGACCCCTTCATGCACGGTACGAGAGTTCTCCGTATTCGATTTCGTTCTCATCGTTCCAGCCAAACTTGATACTCCCAAGAGCTTTCTTTGCATCACATAAAATATGGTATAAAAATAAAGCGTTGCCACCAAGGTTATGGTTGGATTTAAAACAATCATAAAAGCACCTAGTAAGAATAAGAGCATGAATTCACCAACAAAAGTACTTACAGAACCTAAAACTCCAATGATTTGAAAATTACATGCAGAATTTAAGGCATCTGCTGATTCGTATGAAGATCTTTTCTGTATATAAGATATGGGCTGCCGGAAGAATCGAGAAGAAATTTGAGCCGAAAACTTGAAGGACGCATCGGCAAGTAAAATGTATGTTCGACGAATAATAGAAATAGCAAGCACGCCCTTTAAAGTGAAAAGTAGCATGGCAAGCCCCAGTAAAATTGCAACGTCAGATGTTGAATCCAATGGGAAGTACCTATCGAATTGATTCGCTAAATTATTAGTCAAGCTTGAAGGATCTCTAAGTATTGGCCCGGAGAGGGATAAGGAAACTAACCCAAGAATCAAAATACCAAAGAGATCAATCAGTGGTAAAACCGATTGCACTAGAAGTAAGCAATAAAAAGACCTCTTGGATTTCTGATCTATGAGGGATAATGAGAAAACAAATGATTTCCAAGTCGACATACGTTAATCTTATCTGCACCACGAGAATTCTTGAAGTTGAAAAGATGGGGGATGAATTGCCGAGCAATTTTGAAGATCTTGGCATCTCCGTGTTTATTATTTCTGATCCTGAGGTGCGGCCCTCTAAAATACTAGAGCTTCTGAAAAGTCGAGCGATTAAGTTTCAGAGAATCTCACCATTTTTTTTTAAGCAATATCCCACTGATTTTGATGCAAGGAGATCCCGAGTTTTATCCAAGAAACACTTAACTTTGTCGGAGGTTGGCTGTGCGAAATCTCACTTAACGTGTTACGAAATTTTTCTTAAGTCCGAAAGTGATTTTGCACTAATATTTGAAGATGATGCTGATTTGATTAATTCAAACGTTGACGCCCTTTGGGACATCACCGAAAAGTACATTTTGTTTACCAATGAGGTTTCAAAACTTGAGCCCATTGCGCTCACCTATCATACAGAATCGGCCAATTTAATCACTGCCAATAAAGATTTTTACTCCGCCGTTGGTAACGCGTCAAATACGATGGCATACTTAATAAATCGCCTGGGAGCCAGCGAGCTAATCGTTAGAAATGCACACCTTGACTACGTGGCAGACTGGCCAAGGGGAACTAGAATAAAGTTCCATGTACCTGTAACTAAGCTTTTCGACCATGGTAGCAAGAATGGTTCAGTGAAGAGTTTGATTGAATCAGGGCGTATTTTGTACAGACGAGGCTTTATACTTAATCTTTTGCAGAATTTGAGTATAGTTACCTTCACTACATACTTTAGAAATTTGTCATATTTTAGTAACTTTAAAGATTACATTAGGGTCCTGTGGTTTCCGATTATTCAGTGGAAATACTTTCGGATTGCTTCGAAACCTATACCAAATTCGAATAACCATCTATATCTACGAAAATCAAAAAACACAAGATAGATTCTGCAACGTTGCCTTATTTGGTAATTGCTACATAGTCACTACTAAAACCGTAATCTAGCTCGAATTTTCTCAACTGGGCTGGTTACGAAAATCAATATGTAGGATAATAAAATTACCACTAATATTTGAAGTCCATTCCAAACCAATTCTGAATTTACAAAACGTTCCGAAAATTTGTCTTGAAATTCCTGAAAACAATATATCACGGGAAAATGCACAATGTAGATCGGATACGATAGGCGTCCTATTGAGTTATTGAATTTGGTATTTCTTGCAAATACCAAAATTGAGCCTACCAAAAAAAGTAAATAGAAAAGTTCAAAGGGCCTTGGTGAAGAAACTTCAGAACGAAAGAATCCAAATGCCAGGAATTGCAAAGATACTGAAAATGGATGAATAAACCATTTCAGTGTTTTAGAGCCGTTGACACGCTTTCGGATGGGGGTGGAATAGCGAAAAAGCATTACCCCAAGCAGGAAAATTGGCATTTCAAATGGAAAGAATCGATAAGTCCACGGATCATCGTTAATCCCGAAAAAGTATAGGGACGTCCTGACAAAAAGTAGGAGCCCAATTATAAGAAGAAGTTTCCTAGTGGAAGACTTGAATAGTATTGGGGCAATTAAATAGAAAAACAATTCTAGGCTGACCGACCAAATTGGTACAACAACTAAGAAGTCTGTTCCAGTGACTTGAATGTTGTTGAATCCAACAAACCCAACTTCCCCCGTAGAATTCAAATTTAGGAAGACAAGAATGTCTGAGGCAATGATGAAAACATTGGTAAAGATCAAAAAAAGTATTTGGCTCAAGTTTAAATCATTAACATCACCTTGAGCAAAAAATTTAAATTGCGGGGAATTAATCTGGAAAACAAATAATGAAATTATCAGAACTACCCAGTACATCGGAAAAATCCTTAAAAATCTATTCAAGTAGAAATTTCTCTTAGATCTATAAGTATTACTTAAAATTGCAGCAATCAAGAATCCAGAAATAAAGAAAAATGCCTCTACTGAATTTGCACCTCCAAAACCACTAAATTGTATTGGTACGCTTAAATGGGCCAATAATACGGTCATCGCAAGCAAGAAGCGGATGTAGCCCATATGTATGTTCCTTCCGTCAAATATTAGACGCTAGCTTCGGCGCCCACCCAGAATTAGCCTAAGATGACTTTGCTAATTTTTTCCAATTTCGGTATTTCCAATAGTAGCGGTTGACTATAGATTCTTTCATAATCTTCTTTTCCAATTGCGCGAATAAATTGTCCTAGGTCGTTCGTATTTTCGAATATATTAAAATCAATAAAAGCTTCGGGATTAAATCTAATTTCTGAATTGGGGTCAAATAAGCCGCGGTAGATAGGAACATTTAGGGACAAATATGATTCAACTATTTTTTCAGTAACATACCCGGGATATAAATCATTCTCAAATGATATAGAATATTTATATTCCAAAGCTGTTGCGTATTTACTATGCACGAAGTTTCCATAGTATGACCCAAAGACATCAACTTGATGGAGTTTGCTAAGTTGCTGAATGGTTCGTAATCGAACTGGTTCGGGGTTGCCAACAAAAGCGCAAACGTGCTTACTCTTCAGGTTGACTAATCTTCTGCCAGCTAGCAAATCCGTAACATGTGCTTCGACACCTAGTCGAGTTAGATAATGTCGTTTGGAGAACCAGCCTAGGCTAAGCATCCATAAAGGCAGGTAGGCGTTATTCAAAATTTCACTTGATGGGTCATATGAAAGGTACCCGTCAAATTCAGCATCAAAAGGCACTCGCAGATTTTCACCCGTATACCAAATCCGCCGAATTGAATTCATTGTCCGTTTTGGAATTGCTAAATTCTCAAGTCTGTTTTCAAAGGTTGGATTATTGCTTAAACCCAAAAGTTTTCGACCACTTTTAACTAACAATTCACGATTCCTATTAAAAAACACACTAACAATCTCTAAATCAACTTTAACCGAATTAGATTGAGTCACATGCACTTTAAATCCGTCATTCTCAATTAAATCGACAAAAAAGTTATTGCATGGATCAAATCCTTTCCAGAAATTCACAAATCTAATACTTACATTTTTTCCTGTCGACTTGTACACTTGGGAAACGATAGCACCACCACCCACAGGAGACACTAAAATACAGGCATCTAAAAGCAAACTAAGAATCCAAATTGCCAAATTTCTTTTTGTGCTTATTCTTGCAGGGCCATTTCTCGAAGCCACCAGAGCTGATAGGCGGTCGCTTCACTTCCTTCTCTCTGCAATTTTGATGGCTGGGTTTGTGTTTTTGTCTTCACTTCGCTTCGCAAGCCTCGGACTAAAATTTTCACTACTTTCGATATTCGCAGCTATGAATCTGTTGTACGTAATGGTGCTGATAGCGCGTGGAATAATCGCTGGTGGGATTGATCGAAGCAATTTTTCCTTTGTACTAGTCGTATTGATTCTCTATTTAGGACCTAATCTTGTAGGCCTAGCTTCTTCCGAAATTGAACATAATTTTGAAAAATGGATTATTAAAGCGCTTACGATTTTTCTGCTCACTTACACGTTGGCTTGTTTTATCGATAGTCAACTATTTTGGAAAATAGCTCCTCCGGCTGGATTGGTTACTCCTCAGCTCGCTGCTGCAAGTTTCTTGGGAATAAAGAATAAGAATAAAGTATTGCTTTTCTTAGCTTTTACTACATTCCTGGGAATCGCAAAAAATCACTACCAATCTTCATATCTTCTGGTTCCAATATCAGTGGCAATTATCTTGATTGGTAACAAGATCAAATTAGTACGGACTATAACTTTTATTGCCCTAGGTTTATTTGCTATTTTGGTTATATTTTCAGATCTACTAGTTTGGCTGCTATCACTTTCAAGCTCGGAAGGTTACGATAACGTGATAATTCGTGTAGCTTTCGTGGAATATGGAATCAATTTTGTTAAACAGAACCCAATATTTGGTGGTGCGTTAACATATCCAGTAACTATTTTGATTAAGAATCAGGGGTATTACACGACACTGCCACTGCACTCCGATGCACTTACTTGGCTAATTGGAACTGGTTCTATTGGTTGGCTCTTGTATTCACTCACCATTATTATCTGCATTAAGAAATGTTGGAAAATTACAGAAGGAAACCTGCAAAATTCGGCTTCATCAGTTCTATTGTGCAACTATCTTACTGGGCTCTTTAATTCGCAATACTCTACATTTTCTTTCCTGTTTTCGTGTTTCTATACCATTGTGTTGAGTTTTTCTATTTCGCATTCGAGAATTTTTTACAACACCGAAACTAGCCAAAAATCCGCATAATTAATTGCGTATATTTGTTTCCCGTTTCAACCGAATCGAAGCGCGTAGCTCTGCTTCTAGCATCATTCAAAATAGATTGTAAATCAAAATCGCCGTTGAAGACCTTTGATATGGTTTCCGTGATCTGTTGAGGAGAATTCGGGGAAACTAAAAATCCATTAACTTCATCTTCTATAATCTCAAGAGGCCCTCCTATTCTTGTTGCGATTACGACATTAGAGGAAGCCATGCCCTCAACCACTACTTTTCCAAAAGCTTCTGGTTGAATTGAAGGAACAACTACTATATGCGACCACAAATAATATTTTTCTACATCATTTTTTTCCCCAATAAATTCAACATTTTTTTCCAATCCGGTTAATTGGATGAATCTTAGGCATTCATTCATATATTCTTGCGTTTCCCTAAATGGCAACCCCACGAATATCGCATGGAAATTTTGGGACTCTTTCATTAATTCAGCAAGTGCTTGAAGCACTATGATTTGCCCTTTTGACTCTGCGATTCTTCCTACGCACAATATGTTTAAAGTATCACCCTTCTTAAAGAGCTCTTTGTTGTGGTTTTTAAAAACATTTATGTTAGCACCAGAATAAATCACTTCTCCATTAATTCCGAAATGGTTCTTTACGGCATGAGAAGCAAATACTCGCTTCGAACCGGAAATTAGAAAGAGGACTCTTAGGAGGAAGCGTTCGAAATTATTCTGTGAAAATTCATGAATGCTTATAAATCGATTTCTCTTGGGCACAAGAAAAATCCCCAAAATGCTGGCAGAAGTGAAAATATGAAATACAGTATCGGAGTATTCGGGTGAAAAAGTTAACTTTCTAATTTTAAAGCTAGAAGCAATGTAGCTAATTAAAGTAACCAGGAAATGAATATTATATACTTGTTTTCTTCTTAGGACTGGAATATTCATTTGACGAAAAACAGTTAAATCATCAAATGGCTTGGACGCAAATGGGAAATCTATCTTTGTGTCTTTTGGATACCAAACCTCGTAAGAAATTCCTTTTTTCTCTATTTGCCTAAGTATTGAGTACAGCGTGCGCGCAGCCCCATATCCGTCGAGAATCGGCGTCAAAAAAACGATTCTCTTTGGGTTGGAACTTGGTAAAACCTTGGATCTCACGATTTGGCACCTAGGTACCACTCAGCCGTCTCATTAACTGACTTGTCGAAATCCTGGTTTGGTTTTGTAATTACCTTCCAAGTAGGTTCCATATCAACGATGTAGTCGGTAGTCATACTCTTATACCGTTTTAAATTTAAAGGGAAATTCAATCCGAGTTTTTGCAGGAACTCACCAAAAATCGATGCTGCTAGAATTACTGCTGAAGGAACAACTCTTACATTTTTACCACGGAGTTCTTTTGAAAATGCATTAACCCAAATGTAAGAATCTATAGGGTCATCGCCTACATAATAAACTTTTCGCAGTGCAGTAGATTCTGGCAACGCAGCAAATTGAACAATTTGGTTGCATACGCCTCCTACGTACCCGTAAGATCTGATGACAGGCCTATTGGGGTGGACGTAAAAACCTTTCCTCATCATTCTCCAAAACCCTTGAGGGAAGCCTGGATGATATCTACCCCAAACATTTGTGGGTCTGAGAATTACCCAATTCTTTAGCTTTGATTTTTTTAGAATCTCTTCACCTCGCTTTTTACTCTCACCGTATGCATTCATTGCTTTCGGAGAATCTTCCAATACACCTTTACTAATAGGTTTTTGTACATATTGAGTTGAAATTTGAATAAACCGGCATTCAGAATTTAGCTCTTCCAAAATATCTACCAAATTCTTACACCCTTCGAAATTTACAAGGTAGTCGAGGATGCTTGGGGACTTATCATTGGTAATTGCCGCGAGATTTATCATTGTGCCATAATTTGAACCAACTAAAATTTCTCTCACTTGTTTTTTATTCAAAAGATCAAGTGGTTTGAATATTACGGGTGGAAAATGCGTTCCTGGGGACTTCAAATCAAGGATTTCAACTTGGAACCCTCGCGCTTGAAGTTCAATAGTTAAGTGGTACCCAATGAACCCACTCCCACCAATTAGTGCCACTTGCTTTGAATTCACTTCGCAAAGGTACCACCATAACAAAACCACCTTACGAAAGGCTTATTTGTTTAGAATCATTCGTTATCTGAATCCACTATATTAAGGAGTGTTTAAATTGGTCGAGATGGAGGCTCAAATGCAATTCGGTGGCGTGACCCTACACTCGTTCAATGGGCCCAATTCAATTCAACTTTTCAACGAGCCAGCCAAAAATCCGGAGATTCACTTACATTTTATCGCAGTATCCTCAATTAACGCGGCGCTTAAATCAGGGAAGTTGACTTCAGTCCTGAATGAAGGCATTTCAATCATTGATAGTAAGCCGCTTGCATTAGCTTTACGACTTTTGGGATTTGAGTGCAACAACCTGAGAGGTACAGATTTCTTAAGACTTGCAATTCAGTCCGACCAAGGGGAAAAAAGACATTTTTTGATTGGCTCCACTTCTGAATCCCTAGAGAAAATTCGAATAAAAGTGAAACAAATTAATCCGAAGTTCCAAATTGTGGGAACAATCTCACCAAGTTTTCGGCAGCACTTTGAGGAAGATTATCCAGAGTGGGGCGCGCGGTTCAGTCAATCTCAAGCTAATGTTGTATGGATTGGCTTAGGCTCACCCAAGCAGGATTTTCTTGCGTGTGATCTGACCAATAGATTTGGAATCAGAACGGTTGCCGTGGGGGCAGCTTTTGATTTCTTTAGCGAGTCAGTAAAGGAGGCGCCATTGATCATGCAAAGACTGTCTTTAGAGTGGCTCTTTAGGCTGATAACCGAACCAAGAAGACTTTGGAAACGATACTTACTCGGAAACCTATATTTTTTGATCAAATTTATTACAATATTTGTAAACTTGAAGTTCAAATTGAGTCTTGGACTTCCAAAAAAATTGTGAGGAACTTATAAATGGTCACAAGTTTTCCAAAAATTTTGCAAAAATTGAATAATAGAAATAATATATACCTAATTACGCTTACTGCGCTTAAGTTTATTTTCGATTTAATAGCAATCTCTTTAGCGTCATATCTAGCATATCGATATAGATTTGATTTTTCTAATTCTAGCCAGGCTACGAATTCTGCACTGGGTAATATTCCATACGATAATTTACTTCTGCTCGTTACATTTGGTTGGATTTTCTTTCTATTTGCTTCTGAATCCTACAAGATTCAACACACTACAGTTTTTAATTTAGACCCATTTAAGGCTGTTAGACCAAGTATAAATTTTTTTCTAACCCTTGGGTTTATGTCATTTATGACAAAGGCATCATTTTCTAGAAGCATTTTTCTTTATCTAATTTTCTTTGGAATTTTCTTTCTTATAATCTCACGATTTATTCTGTATTTCTTAGTTGTGTATCCGCTAGCAAAAAGAAAAAGAATTTTCACAAAAATTATGATAATTGGAGGCAGCAGAAAAGAATTAGATAACTACGCTGATTGGATCTTCGATAATCCCAAGCTCGGATATAAAATTGTTAATCAGTCTGTCTGTGAAGTTATCGACTTTGACTGGTTGGAAGTTTTTGATAAAAAACTACGCTCAAGTAAAGCCCAAGAAGTGCTCTTGCTACCCGGTATGGAACGAAACCATAATTACGGGAAATTTATA
>Ga0114975_10002587_pt1 | contig 12341 bp, 10 predicted proteins | sample S_130626_EF_Meta_FD_87031 | JGI IMG/M metagenome (GOLD analysis project Ga0114975, IMG submission 87031) | Freshwater microbial communities from Lake Simoncouche, Canada to study carbon cycling - S_130626_EF_MetaG | ecosystem: Environmental > Aquatic > Freshwater > Lake | place: Lake...
ATTTACTAAGCGGCTGCGTTATTGGAGATAGTTTTGCCATGCAGGATTCGGGCTGCAGGATACATAGTGGTCTCTCACGATGAAGGCGCCGTTCAAGCCCTCAAGCCCGAGCGCGTGATCTTGTTACCTGATGGCGATGAGGATATTTGGAAAGATGAATACTTTGACCTAGTCGTAATCGATTAAATTAACGTGATCGTTCACGTCTAATGGCGGCAACTCTTCACTAGAACCCTTGTATAAGTATGCTTTATACCCATATCCTTGCTGAGTGAGTCGACCTTCGGGAGCCCTAAATGGCACCTCAAGTGAGAAATCACACTAGATCAATTCAATTTTGGGGAGGCGCTGAGATATGAGCCAAACCCAAGCAGCACGCTCATTAGTTGTGATGGGCGTCTCGGGATCAGGCAAAAGCACTATTGGGAGGCTATTGGCCTCTACCTTGGATTTGCCCTTTTGCGATGCAGATAAGTTGCACTCACCTGAAAATGTAAAGGAAATGGCCGCAGGTAGGGCTCTGACTGATGCCGATCGAATTCCATGGCTACGTGCCGTCGGGTTCATCCTGAAAAGTTTGGAAGATTCTGCGGATGGGGTTGTTATGGCCTGCTCGGCACTCAAATTTAGCTATCGAGAGATCATCAGATCTTATGTTCCGGACGTTTATTTTGCTTATCTAGAAGGATCACAACAAGTCATAGAGGCGCGAATTCTGCACCGAAAACATGAATTTATGCCACCATCACTCTTAGCTTCCCAGTTTGCACTCTTAAATCCATTATTAGTAAGCGAAAATGGGAAAAAAGTAGATATAAGAAAATCACCTGAGGAAATAGTCACTCAAATAGTAAGCGATATGAATTTATCCAACCAACACTAAGCACGATTTGTTAAGAGGAGCGAAAAGTGAGAATCAAAAAAGTTGAAGTCATAGTCAATAGTCCAGGCCGCAATTTTTTAACGCTTCGGCTAACAACTGATGACGGGCTAGTCGGATTAGGTGATGGAACCTTAAATGGACGAGAGCTAGCAGTAGCTAGCTATTTGGAAAATCATATCGCTCCCTTACTAATAGATCGTGATGCACATCGAATTGAAGACACTTGGCAATATCTTTACAAAGGAGCCTACTGGCGTCGTGGTCCAGTAACTATGGCAGCTATAGCAGCCGTCGACGTTGCACTTTGGGACATCAAGGCTCAGGCAGCGGGTATGCCTTTGTATCAACTCCTGGGTGGTGCATCGCGCACTGGGGCACGGGCATATGGTCATGCAAGCGGATTTAGTATCCCAGAATTATTTGATTCGATTCGAGCACACCAAGAGCAAGGCTATAAAGCCATACGAATTCAAACTGGAGTTCCGGGGCTGTCATCAATATACGGAGTTGCCTCAAGTCCATCTGCTGGTGGCAATCGCTATGACTACGAACCAGCCCGTAGAACGCCATTACCAGTTGAAGAAATTTGGGATACACCGGCTTATATGCGTCACCTTCCAACAGTCTTTGAGGCCGTTCGAAACGAGTTTGGTCCTGAACTGACACTTCTACACGATGGCCACCACAGAATGACGCCAATTCAGGCTGCAAAATTAGGAAAGTCCTTAGAGCCCTATGATCTTTTTTGGCTCGAAGACTGCACACCCGCAGAGAATCAGGAAGCTCTAAGACTCGTACGTCATCACACAACGACGCCATTAGCAATTGGGGAAGTATTCAATACCGTATGGGATTACCAAACACTAATTCAAGATCAGCTCATTGACTATGTGCGCTCAGCAGTAACACATACTGGTGGTATTACGGCCATGCGAAAAATCTTAGATTTTGCCGCACAGTATCAAATTAAGTCTGGTATTCATGGACCAACTGATATCTCTCCAGTTGGAATGGCTGCAGCATTACACTTAGATCTAGCAATTCATAATTTTGGAATTCAGGAGTACATGCGACATAGCGATGCAACTAACGAAGTATTTATTCAATCTTTTACTTTCGAAGACGGATACCTACATCCAGGTAATGAACCTGGCCTAGGTGTTACTTTAAATGACCAAGCATCCGCAAAATATCCTTACCAAAGTGCATATCTTCCTGTAAACCGATTACAGGATGGAACATCTCATGATTGGTAGCCTTGCTTACATTTTATTAAATGAAATATATGGACAAAGCGATTCATTAAGTGAGAAGGGATAAAGTATGAAGCAATTAAAATATAATCAATTAAGGGTGACAATACTTGATTCAAATAAAGAGCTTGGGGAGAGAGCTGCCAGGGACTTCGCCGTGGCGACCCAGAATGCGTTGAGAGAAAAGAGTGAAATTTCTATCATTCTTGCCACAGGAAATTCTCAACTCTCTTTCGTTGATGCGCTATACGAAAAAAAAGATATTGAATGGTCCAGGATTAACGTTTTTCACATGGATGAATACGTGGGGATCGACGTCAACCACCAATCCAGTTTTTTTCGTTGGATGCACGAAAGAATTGAGCTAAGACTGCACCCAAAAGAGTTTTTTGGGATTCGCGGCGATGTACCCGTAAATAAAGAGATTTCTCGCTACTCAGACTTGATTCTAAAACATAAACCATCCATATGCGTGATGGGAATTGGCGAAAATGGCCATGTCGCTTTCAATGATCCACCTGCTGATTTCTTAACTAAAGAAATAATCAAGATCGTAGAACTTGATGACATTACTTGTCGGATGCAACAAGTCAATGAAGGTCACTTCGCATCACTCGCCGACATGCCACAACAAGCACTTACGCTAACCGTCCGGACACTTCTAGATCCAGAGACTGTTCTAGTGCTGACTCCTGAGTCCCGAAAAGCACAAGCCGTGAAAGACTCCCTTGAAGGCCCCATTACCGCAAGTTGTCCTGCATCTATTTTGCAGACTTCGCCCAACGCCCATCTTTATCTAGATAACCACTCTTCCGCTCTTTTAACACTCTGATTGAAGTTGTATGGAAATTTTTGAGGTTTTAGTTGCTTAATTCAGATTCTACAATCGACAATGCCCCGCTCCTGAGTTTTGAGATTACAAATACTGGGAGGAAACGAGAACTAAGGGTGACGGCACCTCGAGCTGAAGACTTTTCAGACTTGAGTGGTGAAATACATTCAAATGGTAGCGATTATTTACTTGTCGGTAATTTGAATTCTATAAATGCGAAAGCCGTACGTAAACATCTGCCATGGCTCAACCCTAAACCGCTTGGGTTAAAACTTTCGGCAGGCGTTGGTGACCGCCTTGGGTTAGCAACTTCTGGGCACGCACGGGCATTTGTCAATTATGGTCATGGAGTATTTCCCATATTTGCTCAGCAATCAGCACGAGAAATGCTAAGAATGCATAGAACTCCACAAGAGGTAATGGATGATGCCACTTTTGGTTTGATTGAAGCGTCATGGAAAGGCCTAATTGGCTCTGATGCTGACCACTTAAAAACTATTGATGATATAAATTCAGCCATCACAGCAGGATTTACTATGTTCACGATTGACCCAGGAGATTCTGTAGAAGTCGTTCCTGTTGATTTTGATCTGAAATTAGACCATTTGCCTTGGAAAGAGCTGGAAGATACTGAGAGATCGATGATAGGTAGATATGCAGACAAAGAATTTGTGCTAGAAAACACTTCTTTATTAATTACCGAAAATGAAATAAGGAGAGCAGCATATAAATATGGTGCCGCAGTCGCTTCTGTGGTTTTCCTATATCATCACTTAATTCAAAAGGCGATACAGCCAGTAGAAGTAGAAATTGCAATTGATGAAACAGGTGAGGTCACCACACTTGGAGAACATATATTTATTGCAACAGAGCTAAAAAGATTGGGAGTAAAATGGGTCAGTTTTGCTCCTCGTTATATCGATGGCTTTGAAAAAGGCATCGAATTTAAGGGAGATATTGCACAACTAGCTAAAAATCTCCAAGGACATTTTGCAATTGCTCAGGCCTTTGGTCCATATAAATTGAGCATGCATACCGGATCTGACAAGTTTGGGATCTATGCCATGGCAAATGAAGTTTGTAATGGTCTGCTACATTTAAAAACTTCCGGAACTAGTTACTTAGAAGCTCTCTCTATCTGCGCTGATTTTGCGCCTGAAGTTTTTCGAAAAATCTACAAGATTAGTTACCAATCCTACGAAATATCGCGTTTTTCTTACCAAGTTTCAGCCACCTTAAACGGTTCTCCAACTCCTGCTGATTTGCATGCTGATGATTTTAAAGAATTGCTTTCTTCCGCAAACGCTAGACAGATGCTTCATGTTGGTTATGGGGAAGTTCTATCACTTCGAGATGTCTCTGGCGAGTTCATACTGCGCAATGCCCTGCAGTTATGTCTGATCGAACATAAACAAGCTTACGATATGGCGTTAGAACTCCATATCGGAAGACACCTATCACTAATGAGTAAGTCCATATGAGTCGTCAATGAGGAGTAAAAATATGTTTGATTTAAATGGCAAGAGAGCAGTGATAATCGGTGGCACTGGTGTGTTGGGGTCACAGTTCGCCAGATGCTTGGCCGAAGCTGGTGCGGAAGTGCTCATTCTCGGAAGATCAACTGAACGCGGCAGCGCCGTCGTCGAAGAACTAAAACTAGCCGGCCAAAAGTCTTCATTTATCAAGGTGGATGTGGGCGTAAGAGAAGAATTAGTCGCTGCTGCTGCAATAACCATGGATCTAGGAGGCGTCGATATCTTGGTAAATGCTGCAGGTGTAAATAGCAAAACTCCCTTCTTCGAGATGAAAGATGATGAGTGGAGCAATTTGCTTGATGTGAATCTCGGTGCAGTCTTTCGCGCTTGCCAAATATTTGCCCCTCAAATGAGTAGCCGAACTGATGGCGCGTCAATTATTAATATCTCTTCTGCGTCATCAGGTCCCCCAATTAGCAAAGTATTTGCTTATGCTGCTGCAAAGGCGGGTATAAATAACTTGACCCAATTTTTAGCCCGCGAATTTGCGCCAGTCGGGATACGCGTCAATGCAATAATTCCAGGATTTTTCCCAGCGGAGCAGAATCGAGCATTATTAACAAAAGAACGTGTTGATGACATCACCAGACACACTCCAATGAAGCGCCTTGGAGATTCGCATGAAATTAATGGAACAGTTCTCTGGTTGGCGGCAGAAAAGGCTTCAGGCTTTGTCACGGGAGCTCTCATACCTGTGGATGGCGGCTTCCTAGCTATGACAATCTAAAATTTAATTAAGGACTTTATTTAGAATCGACCGATCTAGCCTGACTGACCATTTGCGTTGGATTCACATATCTAAGAGCAATAATCAAAATAAAGAGGGTTGTAAGCATATAGAAGACAGCCATTGCACTTATTGCTTGGTAGGGGCGAATTCCAGATGCGAAAACTGCGTAATAAAGTGCTACAACCAAAGTATTGCTACCCGGACCAGATACTAAATAGGTAAGTTCAAATAGCGCCACGGTTTGGATAAGAACAAGCAGCGCCGCAGCTAAAAGTCCTGGGATGATGAGAGGTGTAAGAATTCTTACAAATATTTGCCGAGTCGTGGCACCACACATTCTGGCGGCTGCCTCTATTTTTGGGTCAATTTGCTCTATAAATGGAGAAAGTACCAAAATTACGAATGGAATTGCAGGCACGGTATTAACAATAATAACTCCAGTTAATGTACCGCCAAGATTTAGACTATATATAAAGGTTGCCAATGGAATTCCATAGGTTATCGGAGGCAACATAATTGGTAGTAAAAAACTCAACATGAGAATTTTTTTTCCCGGGAAGTCCCGGCGCGCAAGAACGTAAGCCGCGGGAGTTCCAACAAGAATCGAGATTATCACAACAGAAAGTGCCACCTGCAGAGTCGCCCTTAGCAGGTTGGGAACTTGATAGTCATGCCAAGCAGTCCCATAAAACTTTGTTGTCCATCCCGAAGGCAACCAACCATCAAACCATTCCGTAGCAAATGAGCTGATTACTACCGTAGCTATAACACCCATAATGTTAATAAAGAAGAAGGCCACGGATCCCCAGATGACCCATCCCAACGGAGATTTAACAAATACTTTTTTATTTCCTGAATTTGAAATTATAATTGTATCTTGGGTATTCATTAGCCTTTACCACCAGAAGTACTTCCGCTGTATAGGCGAGATCTCATTACCAACACAACCGCAACTACTGCTAGTTCAAGTACGCCCGTAATCATTGATATTGCCGACGCCATTGAATAGTCGTACTGAGTGAAAATTGCCTGAGCTGCTGCAACGGCCAGAACGTGTGAATCTCCTGCTGGATTACCCAGCATATTAGCGGATGGAAATACTGAGAACGCCAGAACAAAACTTAAACAAAATGTAATTGCCAACCCAGGGGTCAGCAGAGGAAAAGTAATGTATCGAAATCTTTGCCAAGAGGTTGCACCCAATGTGCTTGCAGCCTCTTCCATTTTAGGATTGATTCCAGATAAATATGAGAGTGTTAGCAGAAATGCAAAAGGGAAGCCAGTGATTAGTAGTGAAATAATAACGCCCCAAAAATTATGTAGCATTTGAAGAGGCTCATTAATTACTCCTGTAGCTAATAGCATTCTATTTAGCCAACCGTTGGGTGCTAGATACATAGACAAACCTTCAGCAACTAGCACGGTTCCTAAACTCATAGGAATCACAAGTAAAGTGTTTATAGTTCGCTTTCCTCGGACTTTGTGCCTTAGTTGGACAGCCAAGGGCACCGCTGCGAAAACATTTATCAACGAGACTGGAAGTGCGATTCTAAATGTATTCCAAATAGAATCACGCATATAAGGGTCACCAAAAAAACTTTGATAATTATGTAGGGCTCCAGACTTATCCATGGGGTGAAATGACAAATAGGCACCGTAAAAAGACGGATAGATGAAGAATGCGAGCATCGCTAATAAAGCTGGAATAACTAGTAGTAGCAGGCGATCAATACCATGATCTGCCAGCCATAATTTTAAATCAAAAGAACTTACGTTTCTTTTAGCTTTAGGCATTTGGATGATTATCATTTTTTGGGTAAACAAGTACTCGTTCTGGGAGAACGGTAAGATCCGTCTTTTGGCCAACTTCGAGTCGGATTGGTGTGCGAACATGGATTACTAATGCCTGTTCCACTAATACCTCGACAGCAAAGTCCTTTCCCTGATATTCAACGTTGGTTACGGTGCAGGGAATATTATTTTTTGAGGACTTTTCAACTGATAAATCTTCAGGGCGGATTGCTACTAGTACTTTTCCTGCTTTGGTACCCGCAGAAATATTCTTGGCGACTAATTCAATGCCAGGGCAGGAAATTGAATAATTATTTGTGGCTCCTCCGTAGAGTAATTCCATAGAAATCAGGTTTCGGTACCCCATAAAATCGGCAACAAAAGTGTTTGTTGGATTCAGGTAAACATTTTCGGGCGTTCCTATTTGTTGAATTTGTCCGTCGTGAAGCACTACCAATCGATCTGCGAGAGAAAGTGCCTCTTCTTGATCGTGTGTTACATAGATCGTAGTTAGTCCTAAGTCGTTATGAAGACGTTTTATTTCACCTCTCATCTCGTGTCGTAATTTCGCATCTAGGTTAGAAAGAGGTTCATCCATTAAAACTACTTGAGGCTCAATTACTATCGCGCGAGCAATTGCAACTCTCTGTTGTTGTCCTCCCGAGAGTTGATTCGGGTGCTTGTCTGCATGCAAAGACAATTGGACAAGTTCAATTGCAGTATTAACGCGACGCTCAATCTCAGATTTAGAAATCTTTTTAATCTTTAGACCGAATCCGATATTTTGGCGTACCGTTAAATGAGGGAACAACGCGTAGTTTTGAAAGACCATTCCAAAATCCCGGCGTTCAGGCGGTACTGTGTCGATGCGCCGATCATCTAGATAAATAGATCCTCCAGTTAGAGGCAAGAGTCCTGCCAAACAGTTTAAGGCAGTTGATTTTCCACACCCTGATGGCCCCAAGAGAGCAACTAATTCGCCATTGCCAATCGTTAGAGTCAAATTGGAAAGTGCCACGGACTTGCCAAAGGTCCGTGACACCCCCTTCAAGTGCAGTTCGTTGAAGTGTTGCTTAGACAATTACTGAAACCTTTCTACTTCAGTTTGTCTCCACCGATCTCTTTATCCCACTTTTCAAACATGGCACCGAGCTTCTTGCCTGGCAGCTGTGGAAGTGCAGGATATTTTGCAAGTAATGCGTCGTACTCGGGACGGCCGTAATCTCTAAGCATCTTACGGCTAGCAGCAGGAGCCATGTATGGCTTTACGCCTATAACTGCAGGACCAGGATACATATATCCATCATCGTACGCATAAGCCTGTTGCAACGGTGTCAAGATCCACTTCATCAAATCTAAGGAAACGGCAAGTTTATCTGCAGTCTGACCCTTTGGAATAGCCAAATAAGTAGCATCCATCATCCATGTAGTCTTTTCGAATGCAACTACTTTTGATTCCTTTGGAACAGTTCCAATTGCTCGGACGTTTACATCCCAACCAGCAGAACTTGGTACTATTTTTTTGGTTCCAGCTGCAAGTTCACGCATGCTCTTGCCAGTACCGGTTGTGTAGTAAGGAATAAGTTTTCCAAGTTCCTTTAAATATGCCCAAGTCTTATCCCAGCCATTAATTGGATCTTGCGGATCCTTATCACCGAGAATGTAAGGCAATCCCTGAACAAATGCTCGACCAGGTCCTGAATTTGATGGGCGGCCATATGTAAATCCATTTGGATTAGCCTTCACCCATTCCAGCAAAGCTGCAGGAGTTGTTGGTGGATTTGCAACTGACTTCGGAAGATACTGAAGAAGTGGACCATAGTTTCCAAAGTCATCAACAATTGCATAGCCTTCAGCTTGATCCCACATTAATTTTGCACCAGGTAGGTAGCGTGAAACGCTAGTACCAAGTTGGTAGTTGTAATCTGGGAATATTTTGGTGAGTAGTCCCATCTCCATTGCAGGGGCAAGTGCATCATTTCCGGTAAGAAGAAGATCGATTTGCAGTTTGCCTGCTGTTATTTGCGCTTTTAGCTTTCCTGCAACTTCCGTTGCATCGCCAGTCTCAAAATTGACTGCAGCAAGGCGGTTTGGATAGCGCTTCATATAATTCTCTATCATTGGCTGAACAACCTGTAGATCGCCAGCCACATCAACGAGATTGAGGGTTACTGGGGACGTAGGCATTTTTAAGGCTGCCCCAATTGGGTTGGCCTGTTTAAAACTTGCATTTGCTTGGCTGGTTACAACTATGGCGCCTACGAGAGTTAAACTTGTGAGGCAGGCCACAAATTTACTGCTTTTACTAAACATAAACGGCTCCTTCTCTGAGTGAAATCGGGCGATAATCCTTTGCCTTTGAACTATAAGTCATACTTATAAGAATAACAATGGATTGCCCTAGGTTTCGATGGTTCTTCTTGTGCCCATCTGGTCCTAGCTAAGAGTCGTTTGGCGCCAGCTTTGATTGAGTCCTAGGAAGGGCTTTCGATCCCTTTTGCCCAAACTGCACTCATCTCATCGATCGCCTGCTCCATTATTGCCAACATGGAGTCGTGAGCGGCGCTGGCCTCCCCTTTTTGAATTTGATCGGCTACGTCAATATGCAATTGCAGCGCCTCTTTGTCGGGATGAACGGGCATAAGGCCGTAATTCGTTCGACCAGTTAGTACTTCCGCAACCAAACTATTGAGCTTTGAAAACATTTGATTGCCGGAGCTCTCAAGAATTAACTGATGAAATCGAACATCTAAGGCTAAAAATAGCCCCGCATCGTCACCCTGACCGGCAATTATCATCTTATGAGAAAGATCGACTAATTCCGTTGAATTGATCAGCGGAGCGCGCAAAGCAGCAAGTCTGGCTGCAGCTGGTTCAATTGCATATCTAAGTTCGGTTAATGACTTAAGTTGCTTGTTGCGATCGGATGAGGCCAAACGCCACCGGATAATCTGGGGGTCATATAGATTCCAGTCGCTGGAGGGCAGTATAAGAACGCCTACTCTGCGGATTGAAGATACTAGCCCCATTGATTCTAGAACTCTTACAGTTTCTCTAACTACTGAGCGCGATACTTTGTGTTGACGTTCAAAATCCTCAGTCTTGACAACAGTCCCAGCAGGTAACTGTTGCGCACAAATAGCTAGTCCAAGTTCTTCCACAAGCCGCCCATGCAACCACCGCGTAGCTGGTTTCATCCGAGAGGGCATACCCAATTTACTCATGGGAGAAGATTAGTTGAAAGAAATGTTTTATGCATACATTCTTCCAACAAATTCCCTACCAAAGAACCATGATGAATCAGGATGCAGAATTAATTAGCAGTTAAGCGTCGATCCGATCACGATCGATTTCGGCAGTTGAGATAAATTCTTTGCGCGGGGCAACATCATTGCCCATCAATAGTTCGAACATTGCCTCGGCTGCTGCTGCATCAGAGATTGTTATGCGGCGCAGCGTGCGGGCAGCGGGATCCATCGTGGTCTCACGGAGTTGATCCGCATCCATTTCGCCCAGGCCTTTATAGCGCTGGATTGGTTCTTTCCACTTCTTGCCAGCCTTCTTAAAATCTGCAGTTAACTTCTTCATCTCATCATCTGAGTATGTGTAGATGTATTCGCCTTTTTTGCCGCCGCCACCCATGAGTTCGATGCGGTGCAGCGGTGGAATCGCAGCAAAGACGCGACCATCATCGATCATCGGCTTCATATAGCGATATAAAAGTGTGAGCAATAAGCAGCGGATATGTGCGCCATCAACGTCGGCATCTGACATCAAGATAATTCGGCCGTAACGAGCATCTGCTAGTTCAAATGATTTGCCAGAGCCTGCGCCAATTACCTGAATAATTGAGGCGCATTCTGAGTTATCGAGCATCTGAGAAAGCGAGGCTTTTTGTACGTTAAGAATCTTGCCGCGAATTGGCAGGATTGCTTGGAATTCAGAGTTACGTGCTGCCTTTGTGGTTCCAAGGGCGGAATCACCTTCAACAATCAAAAGCTCGGTACGTGTTACATCTTCAGAACGGCAATCAGATAACTTGGTTGGCAAGGCAGATGATTCCAGGGCGTTCTTGCGGCGTTGTAGATCTTTATGGGTACGTGCCGAAATACGTGTACGAGATGCCGCCGCGACCTTTTCCATAATAAGGCGGCCATTGGCCTTATCGATGCGGCGAGTGGTGTTAAAGAACTCTTTTAACTTATCGGCAACGACTGCAGAGACGATTCTTGTGGCTGCAGCGGTTCCGAGAACTTCCTTGGTCTGGCCTTCAAATTGTGGCTCTGACATACGCACTGTGACAACTGCGGTAAGGCCTTCCATGATGTCATCTTTAATAACATCGGCCTCGTTCTTCTTCAAAGTTCCACTGGCACGCAGCGCTTCATTAAATGCTTTAGTGATCGCTCGTTCAAATCCCTGGACGTGGGTTCCGCCCTTTGGGGTGGCGATGATATTTACGAATGAAGAAAGCGTGGCATCAAAGCCATTGCCCCATTTCATCGCAATATCTACTTCCATATCGCGTTCTACTTCAGTTGAAACCATGTGGCCTTTGTCATCCAGGACTGGAACAGTCTCTTGGTAATGACCAGTGCCGTAAATTCGGATTACTTCACCGACTGGTTCATCCGGTTGTAAGAATTCGCAGAACTCGGAGATTCCGCCCTTGTGATAGAAAGTCTGAGTTGTCGCAGCTTTAGAGCGGTTATCGTTAACAATTAGGGTCAGGCCCGGAACCAAGAAAGATGTCTGGCGGGCGCGAGCGTAAACTTCTTCAATATCTAGGCTTGCTTCCTTTAGGAAGATTTGGCGATCTGACCACCACTTAATACGTGTACCAGTAACCTTTGCAGAAACTTTGCCGATTGTGCGAAGGCCCGATTGCGGTGTGAATTCGGCTTTTGGTCCATCGCCATCAAAAATACCGGCAACGCCACGTTTAAATGACATCCAGTAAATTTTGCCATTGCGATCGACTTCAGCATCAAGGCGTTCGGCAAGTGCGTTAACGACGGAAGCACCTACACCGTGGAGACCACCGGATGCAGCATATGAACCGCCACCGAATTTTCCACCTGCGTGCAATTTGGTAAGTACAACTTCAACGCCAGTTAGGCCAGTCTTTGGTTCTTTATCCACCGGAATACCGCGACCATCATCGTGGACTTCAACGGATCCATCTGCTTCTAAGTTAATTTCAATTTTCTTACAGTGGCCGGCTAAAGATTCATCTACTGAGTTATCAATGATTTCCCATAAGCAATGCATTAACCCGCGTGAATCAGTTGACCCGATATACATTCCGGGGCGCTTG
>Ga0114975_10002588_pt1 | contig 12339 bp, 10 predicted proteins | sample S_130626_EF_Meta_FD_87031 | JGI IMG/M metagenome (GOLD analysis project Ga0114975, IMG submission 87031) | Freshwater microbial communities from Lake Simoncouche, Canada to study carbon cycling - S_130626_EF_MetaG | ecosystem: Environmental > Aquatic > Freshwater > Lake | place: Lake...
CAAAATCAAATTTATCTTCTACAAATATCATGTAACAAAGATATTCTTTTTTTGTTACAATACAAAATAAAAAGGAGAGTAATTAAACTCTCCTTTTGTTTGTGATTAAAAACCACCAAAATTCTTTTCATCTGATTCTGTCCAATGTTTTACTTTTAATTCATGCAAATCAATTGGTTCTCTTTTCATATGTCCACCTTTGTTAAAGATTGCTCCTTTTTTAAGATATCCACCTAATAAGTTTCTACGGAATCTATTTGAGTTATTAGCTTCAGAACCATGTACACAATGTGAGTGTAACAATACTACTTGTCCTTTTCTTAAATAACCTTCTACTTTACGGAAATCATGTCCTGCAGGCATTACACATGGTTTACCTCTTTCGTTTCTCCAAAATGTAGGATTTGTTTTTGCTCTTTCATCATCTACTTCAATTGGTAAAGTTTGTAATCTATGTGAACCTTCGTAGTTCCATACTGCTCCATTTTCAGGATCGTGATTATCTAATGCCAATGCCGTATTAATAATTTCATTATGTCCACATCCTGTATAGAATGCGTTTTGATGCATATCTCTACCTAATTGTCCCGGTGGTTTAAAATAACACCAAGTCTGCATTCCTTGTACCTCACCTTCCATTAAAAATTCACATGCTTCCAAAATTTTTGGATGACAAAACATTTTTTCTAATTTAGCTGATAGTTTGTGTGGATATGCAAAAGGGTCCCACTCTCCCCATTCTTTACCATCTTCGGTAGTTGTACCAATTCTTTCTTGTCTTAATTTTTCTAATTCATCGTTTACTTCATCAACCTCTTCTTCGGTTAATAATTCTAATACGGTAAATCCTCTGTATCTCCAATCGAATGTAATTTGTTGTACTTCTAAATCGGATAGATGTTTAAAATTGCTCATATAACTTATTTTATTTATTATAAATATAATCTATTATTTTTTACTAACCAAATAAAAATATGACTTTTATCACATTTTTGAAAATAGGGTAAGATTTTTTAAATAGGTATCTAAATTGGAAATATCTAATTTTCCTAAATTAATTGATTTTCTATTTGCAGTTTCTATTTCGTATTGTTCACCACTTACTTTCCATCTGATACGAGTTATTATAAATAAAGGGTCATTTTTATATTTTGTGTGTGTATCTATGTTTATTTCAAATATAGTACCATTTATTTCATTTCGTTTTCTAATAAAGTATCTATAAATAAATCCAATCTGATAATCTCTTTCTATTAATGTTGGTTCATGTGGCGATAATAAAGGTTGTTTATATACCTTTTTTTTATTTATAGTATTATATCTATTAATTATATTTTGATTAATTTGCATTATTCACCACCTCCTCTTTTTACTCTAAATCTTAATTCAACATCTATTTCCCATTTTGAATCATCCACTTTTTGTGTTATATCTGTTATTTGCCAATATCCTTTATCCGGTGTCAACCAAGGTATTTCATTTATTTTAACACTTTTACCAATTACAAATCCACCCACACCTAATGTTGTAAATGTTAATTTAGTAGGTAATAATACATCCAATGCTTTACCGCCACTCTCTGGAAAATATAAATTCTTTACTATACCTGCATCTTTTATTACTACAAAATAACTACTTTCCTTACCACTATAATAAGGTGCTGAATTTAATTTAACTCTAAGTTCTCCCGGTGCATTTAACATTCCTGATAATGCTGACATCGCTTGTTCTGCAACATATGAGGCACCATCCGCAACTGCTCCGACTGCTGCTTTTGCTCCATCTACAATACCATTCCACTTTAAAGCTACTTTGTCACCAAACGTTAATTCTGCCGGGGGTGCGGGTGTACCACTATTTACAATTGCTGCACCATGTGCTGGTTTATAGTTAGCCTCCGGTGCTTTTAATGCACCAATTACTGCATCCGGTGCTGATGTTTTAAATAGAAAATCTCCTATTGGATGCGTTGCTGATTGTACTTTTGATGCTTTACCCTCATCACCTAACATTGCTTGCCCCGCTACTTCCTTTGGCATATCTGCATTTAAATCTATATTTGTAATTGTAGAGGATTCTGAAAATAAATTCAATGAAGGAATTGCATTATTTTCATTTGATAAATTATAATCAACAATTGTATATTGCATAAATCCATGAGGTCCTTCTATATCTCTTAAACCAAGATTCCATAATCCAGCACCTGCTACATTTAATTCAGCTATAATTTTTTCTAAAAATTCTTTATTATTATCCATCCCTCTTGCTGCTTCTTTTAAAAAATCTGCTGATAAAAATAAATTTCGTATATGACCATGTTCATTTCCTTTTAATGTCACCCCACTATATAATGTAGTATCAGTTGGTGTTGGAAATTGAAATGGTTCTGCTAAATTAAATGGACCAAATGTTATTGGATTTGCACTATCTAATCTTACTGTTTTTATAGTGGTTTCACCCAATTTTATAGTTTTAGTATCATCTGTTTTAGGTATTTGAGCCGATGGTATAATTACATTTTCTGAACAACTAATCATCATAGGTCTAGCACATGCTACGGCATCATCAATTTGAACATCAATTGGCATTCCGCCATTCATTGTACTATCTTTTCCTTTATTACACACAGTTTTTATAACAAATCCAAGTTGCATATATGCCGAATCAGTATTTCCATATGACCAATTTAAAATTTCACTTTCAGTATTTATTGTATATCCTTTTAATGCAGAAAAAATAGCAGCATCACTTGTATCTGGATCTATTTTGGCTGCTTGTGTTGCCATAATAGTTGCTTTTGCTTTTTTATCATCTGAACTATCTGCTACTGATTCATTTTTTTTACTTAATGCTAAAAACGCCGGAACATCTGATGGCGATGATAATTCTACTTGAACATCTACTGTAAGATTTGCATTTACTTTAATATCAAAATTAGTTAATATTCCAGCAAAAATATCATAATCTTGTCCTGTTACAAATGCATTATGTTGTAATATATTTACCGCTTTAAGTGCCGTATCGATTCCAGATGCTACATTTACTTGTTTTCCACTTCTACCTTTTGCCCATCCCCACACTAATAATTGTGTTTTACCAATAAACATAAATCCTCTATTTGCCTTAACCTCATCCATATCGGAAAATTGGATTGTAGCGGTTGCCATTTTTATAGCACCCATATTACCAGTTGTCTTTACCTCAATTGATTTTAACATTGGAGGTATTTTTTTAACAAGATTATTTACATTATGTGAAATATTAAATTTTGTATATGATTCATTACCAATAATTCCACCTGGTACATTATTATTATCCATAAAACATTGTAAAAATGCAAATGCTTTAGTACCCGAAAATTTTGTTTTATTCGTATTAGTAATTGCACTAACAATACTATCATCTAGTCCTGATACAAATGGAAACCTACTCATTATTTTATTGAATTTTTAAGTTCTGCCGCTTCTTGTGTGCTTGGTATTCTAAGTTTAATACCGCCTTGCATAGTTAAATCAATATCAGTTAGGTTATTTTTTAATGCAATAACCCACCACATTGTACTATCACTATAATATTCATTTGCTAATAAATCCAATCTATCACCCATTGTAGTTAATATAACAATATCAGTATCGGTTGGTTCTACATATGATAATAATGTAGAATCATATACTTTACCTTTGCCTGTTTTTAATATTGTTTTTATATTTTCGTATCTATTATCCATTACTATGCTTTTAATGTATTATAAAATGAATAATCACCTTCACCATTTGTAACTACTTTAAATGATATACTAATTGAACATATCATTGGTGCCTGTGAGCCTTTTGTAATTTCCCATGGTGTTGCATCATCTACACTCATTGTTATATCACTTAAAAATCCTTGTGCTGATATTAAATCACCAATTTGTAAACCAATAATTCTACCAAATACACCCTTTACACTATTAGTTGTTTTTCCTTTTGTATATAAAGATAACGATTCCACTTTTTTCCATATTTGGTCTAATTGTGTTTTGTTTTCTGCATATAATTTTAAATCAAATGATATATCTCTTTCCCAAACGTTAAATAAATAAAAATTAACACCCGAACCAATTGGTTTTACACTATCCCAACTTGCTGCACTTTTGTCTGATAAGTTTGTTATAGTTGATAAAAAATTAATTCCACCTATATTCACCTTAACTATGCCATCTTCTACATTATCTTTTAATACATCTCGTTTTTTGTGTAAATATGGATTTATATTTAAAGAAGTATTGTTTTGTGTTTGAAGTGCTGTATTTAAAAAATTAGTATCATTATCTGTTATTGTTTTAACGTTATCACTAAACTTAGCCTCTTTGGTATTCCACCTAGCAACCGTATCCATTTGTCCTATTGTTCTAAATGGATATTTATATTCTTCTTCTTTTTTTGTATCTATATTTACTGATACAAATGCATCCACAAATTGTTGTCCTATTTTAGTTTCTACATCTTTACCACCTTTTCCTTTTATTAATTTAGATTTACCTAAATCAGCTATACCACCATCTATAAATCTACTTTGTTCATCGGTAGCCCATGTGCTAATTTTTAATTCACTTTCTGTATATTCATATTCTTCACCACCTTTTATTTTTGCAATAAGTGTATCACTACCATCATCGTTTTTTGCATCAAATGTATAATCGTTTTCACCTTTAACTATTTTTATTAAATTAATAGGTGAATCAGGTGCACCATATATTTGCGATAAACTTGCACCCTTATCAATAAGATTATCTTGTCTAAATCCATTCTCATCTTTTGGTCCTGGATAGATATATGCATTTCCATCCTTATCTACTAAGTTAGAATAATTTTGTACTTTATCATCTAATGCTCTACCACTTGCATACTCTTTTTTATTTTGTGTATATTTTCCACCTAATACAGGATCAATATTTTCTAATCTTGCAAAAATAGGAAAACTATTTTTTGCCATATTAGCAGATACCATCACATTTCCTACATTTGTTGTTTGTGGTGTGTTATTTGCAAATACACTAGAATAATATTCACTTAATGTGTGTTCACTATCTTTTCCAGTTTTTGGAATTTTAGAATAATCTAATGTAGGAGAAATATTTGTTATTATTTCATCTGAACTATATTGTAAATAATCTATGTTTCCAATCTTGCCATCTGCTCTTGTTAATCTACTATAATTACCATACGATACACCATTCTCAACCCCTTCGTTTATTAATAGAGTAGATGGAAAATATGGTCTTTTATTTTTATCTAATATTCTAAATCCACTTGTTGGTTTTGGTTTAGGTGTGTTGGGTTTACTACCTGCATTCCCTTTCTTTTTTCCTTTTGAAAATAATTTACTTAACCCTAATCCAATACCAGCAACTGCTAATCCAACCGCTGCAGATTTTAATGCGGGAACAATTGCGTTTGCTGCTTGGTCAGGTGTTTTATTTGCACTTAAAAAATTTCCTAATTTAGTTTTACTATTGTTATGATATGGATTATATCTTTTTCCAAATGCATAATCACCATTTATTAATCCATTATAAAAATTCTTTTCCATTCCAGTTGGTGAACCATCTTCACCTATCGTCCAATCATCCGGAAATTTAGGATGAAACGCGGTTGCACCTGCGAGAGCACCTGCTGCAAATAAACCAACTATACCTGTTCCTGCCAATGCACCACCTAATTTATCTGCCCCTTTTTTAATTGCTTTCTTTGTTTCATGTGGGTCCGTTGAGGTTGTAATACGAATTAAATCTGTACCATAAACCTTTGGCATTTTTTTTACAAAATCTAATGCTTGTTTATTATCGTTTGTAAATTTATTATCCGGTTCGGGTTTAAGCATACCCGCTTTTTGGCTATTTGGATTTAGTTTGTCTGGCGTAGGCCATGTTTCTAATAATTCTAATAATGTTTTTCCCATTAGTATTTAGTTCCTCCTGAGTCACCTCTACGTGCTGCTCCATCATTTGAAGCGGCTGTTACTTTTTTACTATCCATATTAATTGCCGGTGCTCCACCTACTTTACTATCTATTGATTTTAAAATTGCTATCATTTCATCATTACTACTACCACCTTCACCACCACCAAATAATCCACCAGCAACTGCTCCTAATGCTCCTAATGCTAATAAAACCGGTAGCGCTATCATACCCATTGTTCCTAACATCATTAATGATAACGATAATGCCATAATTGCAGCTGCTAATCCAAATATAGGTAATATCATACTAATTAATGGTCCTAAGTTTTCTGCTAATTGTGGTAATACTGCAACCATAGAACTTATTCCATCCATTGCTAATTTAATACCCATACCAACCATCATTACACCTGCACCAAAAAATGCAAATGCTAAGCCTAATCCCATTAATATTGCCATACCTATTCCTGCTACGGGTGCAGCTGCTCCTAATGTACTTAATCCAGTCGTTAATGCACCAAATCCTAATGTAATTAAAGGTGCCAGTTCTCCCAGTATGGCTAATGTAAGTAATCCAGGTAACAACATTATAAGTGCAATTGATGTTAATGCTAACACACCTGCACCTAATAATACGTTACCAGTACCCATTGCACCTAATCCCAAAGCTATATTTTCAAATCCCATTAATACATTTCCAAAATTCATTTTACCCATAAAAAATAATGTAGGTAATCCAGGTAGTAATCCTAATAATCCTATACCAACTGGAATTAAATTTAATGCTCCTATAAATACTTTTCCACTTGCAAAATATTTTAAACCTGCTGCAATATTTTCTGCTTTTGTTTTAAACGCAGAACCATCATCTCCTTTTGCTGCTTCGTTTGCCCCCTCTGTTACTTTTTCTGGATTTACTTTATCTTTAATACTATCTACAACCGCATCTTTCTTTTCCGCTACCATTTCTTCGGCCTTACCACTAAAATCAACTTTATCCATTAATTTATCTTTAAGCCCACCTGCCTTTTCTGCTATATAATCTTTTGCTTTTCCTGCTACACCACCTATTGCTGAACCTACTTTTGAATTTGCAATTGCCCCACCGAATTGTTTTAGTTTACCTATTATTTTACTAGGTGCTATCATTGCAAATAGATTTTTTAACATTTGCCTTGTTCCTCTTGCCATTCCACCAATAGATGTTCCCATTGCTCCCAATCCTCTATTCAATTCACCTGCACCAATTATCAATCCACCCATTCCTTTTGCTACTTTACCAGTTAGGGTATTACCCATATTTTGTAATAGCTCAGATGTTTGGCTATATATTTGATTACCCACACCATGCATACCATTTAAGGTTTCTTCATGTGCTACCATTTGTTGCATCTCTGCATTTGAAACACCAATTGCTTTAGCGGTTGCTGCTCTTTGATATGGGTCCATTGCATTGTAAGCGGCTATACCACCCGCTGCTTCTAACCCTTCTTTTAATGCACCAGCAATATCTCCGTTATAAGCTAATTCTCTTGCTTTACTAAGATTCATATCTCTACCTAATAAAACCGATGCTTCCATTTCATCTTGTACTGATGATTGATAATCTAATAAATGGTCTGCTACTTTTGCCGCCGTTCCTAATCCTACTCCTAATTTAGCTGCTGCTACCGCTGCTTCACCAATATTTTTTCCACCATCTTTACTATATAATGCAAAGAATTCGGTATTTTCTGCAATATCGCCCATCACCTGAGATGGTGCTACCCCATTTGCCATCGCTAATTCCTTAACAAACGCACCCGTATTTTTACCTGTCTCATAACTTTTGCCACTTAATTCACCAAACGCTACCGACATGAATGCTGCTTGTTTTCCACTTAAACCATAATTAGCTGCTAATAAACCGGCATCTACTGCCATTGCAGTTGTTAGATGATGCGAATCACCCAAATCTTTAGCTAAATCCAACGCAGCCTCACCTGCTTCTTCACCTAATATTGCACCAACCAATCCTACTTGTGTTTTAAGCCCTATCATTTGTGTCATTCCAACACCAATCTTTTTCCCCAACTCACCAAACTTTTCTGCAATTTCACCTGCTCCAAATGATATTAAAGATAATGCACCTCGCCATCCACTAAATAACATAGTAACACCACTTCTTATTTTTAATAATGTTTTTTGTATACTTTCTAACTCTTCATGTAATTCTTCTTGTACTTGTTTTTGTAATTTAGATTGTGAAGATATTTCATCTGCTAAATGTAATTCATCTTTTTTACCTTGTATTGTTTCCTGTAATACCGCCAATGATTCTTGTGAATATGTACCTGCTATTTGCATTTGAGCAAGTTGTTGTTGGTGCGCTGCTATTTCATCATTAATTCTAGATTTTAATATTGCTCTTTTTTCTACATCATCAGATGTTAATCCAGCTAATTCGGCTGCTTTAGTGCTAATAGATGCCATCCCATCTGAAAATTTGGCGATTTGGTTTAAGCCATTTTGTCTTTCTTTAACAGTAAGTGTTTCATTTGATGCAATTGATGATGATACATCTTTTAATCTAACACTTTTTAATGCAATTGCTTGTAATTCTTCTTTACTATGTTTATATATTTCACTTAAACTACCCCATGAATCAACTTGAGATTCTGCATTTCGTTTAATATTATCTTGTGTAGTGTCTAATTGTTTTGCTACTGCATATAATTCTGTTGCTTTTTGAGCTTGTTTGGTATATGCCGCTTGTATTCTGCCTAATCTTTTTTCATCATCTGCCGTTATTCTACCTTTTTTAGATAATAATTTATTTTCTTCTTCATGTAACTTATTTCTTAATTCTTGATTTTTGACATATTCAGCCTGTAATTTAGCGTCCCTACTTGCTAAACTAAAATCCGCATTAGATGATTTTGTTTTACCGAATGTATCTTTTTTTATTCCCATTAAACTACCTTATATTAGTATCTACCCGATTCTAAATCTTTTCTGATTTGTTTACTATCTTCAACGTATTTTGCCAAACGTGCTTTTAAACCTTTATCTATATCTGATTTACGAATTTGTCTCATTGCTTCATCTTCTTGGTTTTTGTAAATTCTATTAAAAATGTTATTAACCCAATTATCAATAATGTTTTCACTTATTTTTATTTCTGCCATAATGTATATAGTTTAATTATAAATATCATATAAAACAAAAAGTTAGGAGTTTTTTATCTTCTCCTAACTTTACTATTTGCTTTTTGTATTTGTTCGTTTTCTTTCTTTTTTATATCAATTAACATATTTACATACATTCGTCTGATATGTAGTGGTAAATTGTATACATCACTAAATGTAAATCCACCACCTTGAAATACTAAGAAAAATAATTCTTCGTATAATCCTTTTTTATAATCCGGTGGCAGGGTAAAAAAAGTTGATTCCAAAAGGAATATCAAGTGCCTCCGTTTCACCCGTCAAATCCGATATGAACTCAAATTTCATATTTAAATCCGGAGATATACTTTTTACATATGCTCTAAATGCTTGAATATCTTTTGCTAAAAATTGATTAACTACCCAATTGTTTACATAACCTCTATCTGAATTATCATTAACTGATAGTATCATATATTTCAATCTTGTTGTGACTTCTGATGAATTTGTTTTTCCTTTTGTTAATCTTGCTAATGCATTGATTTCATTGGTAATATCTTTTTCATCTTTATGAGTTAATAATTTAAATATGATTTTAGTTTGAGATGGTAATACAAATGCGTATCTATTCTCAGTATTCAATAAAGAATAATCAATATCTTTAGTTTGAATTTTTGTTAAATCAATTGATACTTTTTGTTTTTCTCCACTAAATGGGTCTGTAATTTCTACATCATATTCAGGACCATATCCTAATACTCTTGCTGCTAAATAAACTGCATTCTTATCACCTGTAACCAAATCATCAGCATTAACACCAACTTGAACTACAACTGATTCTAATAATTTATCTAATACCACACCTTTATTAATTAGGTTACTATCTGCTAAAATATCTTCTTCTCTTGCAGTAAGGTATTTAATTTCTAATGTACCTTTACTAAGTGGATTACTTTCCGCATATACTTTACCTTCTGATGGTAATGATATAACTTGTGTTGGAAAATTAAATGTTGATGTTGTTGTTTGAGGTTGTTGTATTTGAACTGGCGTTCCACCTCTTTGAATGTTTATGTTTTCTTCCATAATAACTTTTTGTTTTGTTTTATATAACTATTTGTTTTTTAAATTTTTATTCTTCACCACCTAAATCGTGTGTATCTTCCCATTCTTTTACCGATTTTGCTTTTCTCTTTTTAAATAATGGTTTACTATGTTCTCTTTGATAATCGGTTTGTGTTTTTGGTTTTGTACCTATATCACCACTATTTGTATAACTCCATGCACTACCACTTGGATAACCATATGTAGTTGATGTTGATGGGTTATATGTATTTAAAATACCAGTACTACCTGTACCAAATGATGCTATATTTGGATTAGCAATTGTAATAAATCCGGTAGTTCCAGGTGTTGTTGTTATTGTTGTTCCTGTCGGTGTTTCAGGTCCTCTACAAGTTATTTTATATGGATTATACGGGTCTACATAGTGTGGGTGTTGCCAAGTTGGAAAAGGATGTGTATTTGGAGTAGTGTTTGGAACTCCAAATGGAAATCCTATTGGTGATTCATCCTTAACCTCTGCTAACTTTTCTTTTAATAAATCCCATTGTTTTGGAGTAATGTTAAATTCATGTACTCCTTCCGTAAATCCTTTTAACCAAAGGACAAATTCTTTACTATTCATAACTATATATTTGTATATATAAATATAACAAAAATAAAAAAGGGAAACAAATAATGTCTCCCTTTTCTTTTATAATTTTCTTTAGATTAGAATTCTAAGATTGCGTAATCGTAAGTTAAAGTTAATGATATCATAACTGGATCGTTTGAACTCCAATCTACATCACCAAACTCTGCCGAAGAAATCCAAGCACCAACAATTTTCCATTGTTCTACTTTATCACCCACAGGTCCTAACATATAGAAATCGATATTCTTTTTATAGAAATCTGCATACCCGTCTCTACCAGTGATAGATTCGTGTCCACTTCTAATCCATTCCATTACTGATTGTGCGCCACTTGGTACAATTGGGTCATATAGAGTGATAGTGATATCAGTCCAATTTGATTTACCTTTAATTTTTCTCTTTAAGTTGATATGGTCTAATTCTACAACTTCACTTTCTAACTTAGGTCTGTTTGCTGTTTTAATCATGAAAGATGGAATACCATCAATTTCCATTATAAAACGATTTGCTAACTTTGGTTCAAAGTTTGTATAAAATATCTTATCAAATGATAATACGTCAGCCATTGTTTATTTCTCCTTTACTTATTATAAGTATATCTTTTTTAATTTATGCGTTAAAAGTTGCCCCAGTTGGTAAAACATTGAAATCAATTTGAATGAATTCTGCAGTTTTAGTTGGTTGTAAGAATATTGCACCTTTTAAGATGTTTCTATCGATTACGTCTGGAGTATTGTTTGTTTCATCCATTACAACTTTGAATGCGTATAAACCTTGTCTTTGTTGAATGTTCTCTAAATAAGGGTTAACTGTATTTAAGAATTTAGTTCTTGTATCAGTTGTGTTTTGTTCGAATATTAAATATCTACTTGTTGAAGCAATATACTTCTTAACTGTGATAAGTAATCTTCTAACATTAATTCTATCTAATGCTGATGGTCTAGCTTGTAAGGTTTTTTGTCCAAATGCTACGATACCTTGTCCAGGGAACTGAGCGATTGGATTTACTTTTCCTTCATATAAAGTATCTCTATCAGAATGAGTTAATCTATCTAATACTGCTACTGCACCAGTGATACCACCTCTATTCAAACCTGCAGGTGCAAACCACTCAGCTGATGTAGCATCGTTAGCTGCATAAACTCTAGGTAATAAAACCGAAGGTGGAACTGCAATTAATTTGTTTGTGTTTGTATCAATTGTTTTAACCCAAGGATAATAAACTGCTGCATAGTTAGTATCTAATCCTTCTGCTACACTTACTACCGTTGCGATACCAGCACTTTGTCCTGCTGCATCCATAATATAGAATGTATCAGCTCTATTCTCACATATATCCATTGCATATTGAGTTACATTACTATGGTCGTTATGATTAACACCAGGTAATACTAATAAGTTAATATCCCACTCATCTACATTTGATAATGCATCTAAACATTTTTTATATGCTACTGAACCACTTGCAGCTGAATCAGATAAATTTAATCCTTGAACGTTTCCAGAAGTAATATCTGTTCCTTTATTAGAAGTAATTGTTGGGTTTAAACCA
>Ga0114975_10002589_pt1 | contig 12334 bp, 15 predicted proteins | sample S_130626_EF_Meta_FD_87031 | JGI IMG/M metagenome (GOLD analysis project Ga0114975, IMG submission 87031) | Freshwater microbial communities from Lake Simoncouche, Canada to study carbon cycling - S_130626_EF_MetaG | ecosystem: Environmental > Aquatic > Freshwater > Lake | place: Lake...
ATGACGCGCTCGAACAGTCAAGGGCTCAATCAGAAATACCAATGCACACATCCCAAAGCTGCACCAGACATAGAGGGCATAACCCCCCATTTCAAAAAATTCTGCAGGACTATTCCACATCAATGCTTAACCTCATTTAATTGCTTAACCCAATCAGTATGGGCCTCACGCTCCAAAATGATGGCACGCACACGCATTAACCCTACTGCGATTGAGTACATCCACAAGCATAAAGCCATTAATAACATTCCCCAAAGCATGGTCTGCGCCATGGCGGGGGCCTTCGTTAAAGAAACAGAGGCACCTTGATGTAAGGTATTCCACCATTTCACTGAAAAATAAATGATCGGTATATTGACTACACCAACTAAGGCCAAGATTGCCCCTGCTTTATCAGCACGGCGGGCATTATCAATAGAGGCCTGCAAAGCGATAAATCCAAGATATAAGAAGAGCAGGATTAATTCTGAGGTTAAGCGGGCATCCCACACCCACCAAGTGCCCCACATTGGCTTACCCCAAAAAGCACCAGTCCATAGAGAAAGAAAGGTCATCCAAGCTCCGATAGGGGCAAGGGACTGAGCCATCATGGCGGATAGGCGCGCATTAAATACCAAACCTAAGCCCGCCCAAGTAGCCATTACCAAATAGATGAACATGGACATCCAAGAAACTGGGACATGAATAAAAATAATGCGGTAACCCTGTCCCTGCACCGCATCTATCGGGGCAACAAAAAAGCCAATCCACAAGCCTGCGGCTCCAAAAACTATCGCAAGTGCCCAGAACCAAGGGATCATTTTTCCCGCCAAAGGATAAAAGGTGCTCGGGCTCGAGAATTTGAACCAGTTCACTACACGGCTAGAGGATAAATTATTTACATTACTCATTCGATAGCAATCTTGACAGCATTAGCACTAACCCAAGGCACAAATGCTAATGCCAAAATGAATAAAGCGCCCAATAAGGAAAAATGTCCCGTAATGTCCAGCCCAACACTGCTGGAGTAAACGGCACCAGCCCCAAAAATTAGGACTGGAATATAGAGGGGCAAAATTAAGAGGCTCATCAATACACTGCCACCCCTCACCCCTAAAGTTAAGGCTGCTCCAATCGAGCCTAATAATGATAGAACAGGTGTACCCAAGAGTAGCGCCGCCATAAGCACTTTTAAGGACTGAGCATCCAAATCAAACTGAATGCCGATTACGGGCGCCAGCAAGACTAATGGTAGTCCGCACACCAACCAATGCGCAAGGATCTTACCAAACACAAGAGATGCAAAAGAATTAGGAGATAAAACTAATTGCTCCAGAGTGCCATCAGCATAGTCGGTTGCAAACATCCGTTGCAGGCCCAGCAAAGTCGACAGCAAAGCAGCCACCCAAATCACACCGGGGGCAATTTTCCTGAGCAAGGCGGTGTCAGCACCGATTCCTAATGGGAATAAGCTGGTAACGATCACAAAGAAAAATAAGGCAGTTAACACCTCACTCTTGCGACGCATCACGAGTAAGAGATCACGCCTGACAATCGCTAGGAAGGCACTCATAAGTCGAGCACTCTCAAGTAGGGCATAGTTAGCGGCTGATGGCTCGTCAGCAACACCAAACCATTACCCTCTAGATGCTGAACTATTAAGTCTTTTAGCTCATGCACTGCTTGATTGTCTAAGGCATTAAAGGGCTCATCTAAGATCCAGACTTGTGCATGTCGCGTTAGCATTCGAGCCATCAATACGCGTTTTTTCTGTCCAGCAGACAAACAGTGAACGGGCAGATCCTCGCGCCCTTTTAAGCCAAATCGCCATAAGGAAGCAAAAGCCTCTTGTTCAGAAATCTCAATGCCGTCAATAGCTGCATACAAACGTAGATTTTCAAGGGCAGATAAATCTTCCTTGAGGGCATCGCGATGACCCAAAAATAAAAGCTTGCTGTGATAATCCAGAACATCGTTTTTGATAGATTTACCATTCCAGAAAACGTCACCAGACTCAGGAGCGGTCAAGCCAGTCAATAAGCGCAAAAGGCTTGTTTTCCCAACACCATTCTCACCACGAATATGTAAACATTCGCCAGGAGATACCTGCAAATCTAGCTTAGAAAATAACTCTCGCTCGCCCCTTACGCAAGTAATCGCGCGAGCCTCAAGCATGAGCGCAGTGGACTGAGGAGTAGAGGAATTAATGGCTGTCATCAGAAGAAATGGCTTGAATCAAACCACCCCAGGCATTGTCCAAGAGCCCTAGAGGACTGTCAAACCACCCAAAACAGTATTTAAAGAATAAATTTGTTTTAATTCAATCGCTTAGCTGATTATAAGCTGAGTCCAACATAAAAGCCTTATCCTGCTTAAGGTCTTATTCAGGCCTGATACCCACTCTTTTAATCAATTTAAGGGTTGGGGTGGCTATCAAGTTGGGCAAATACAGCCTGACAACCTAATAATCTGCGTCCAAAATAAAAATAGGTGCGATTTTTTCATATTAAATTTCTGGAGATATTTTTACTATTGCTGCTACGGATAGGCCCTGCACTTGGTATTTTTTGATTAGAGTGGCAACTAGTCCTGAGCTAATCAATTCTTCGACGTACGCTTTCAAAAATTGGATTGATTCCTGATTTGTATTTTTAGTAGCGACCGCTTGCTGAATGCCAGTGAATTGACCATCCAGTATTCGTGACCCAGGAATATTCAGAGAAGCGGCTACTAGCCCAGTTTTTAAGCCAGCTAATGCATCTAATTTTTCTCGCACGAATAACTCATTACTCGCCACCACGCTATCAGCATGAACCAAGGTGGCATGCTTAAGATTTCGCTGCAACCAAAGATCATATGCACTCTTGAAAAAAGAAGCGATCCGAACACCGGGTTGATCAACCTGTGCAATGCTCACAATTGATGAGTTAGCCATGACCAGATAAGTTGCCTCAAGCTCTACATAGGCGGGCGTAAATGTCACTCTCTGAGCACGAGCTGGATCTGCACCAACTAATGCAATCCCACATTGACCAGAAGCTGCTAAATCCACAACTTTTTCCTGAGTTTTACAGCCCCTTAGCTGAAGTTCAACGCCCAGGCGCTTAGCAATGGCACGGCAAATATCAGGCGCTATTCCAGTGGGCTCACCCAAGGGTGATTGACCTGTCACTAATAGGAAGTTTCCTAGATAAACTGCTGCAAATAGAACGCCATTGGGGGCAAGCTGCGCCCTTACTTCAGGAGAAACATCAATCACAAAAGATTCCCGTTAAGCATCATTGAAAAATGAAAGCTGAATGACCTTACCTTAAGTTCTCATTAGGCTATTTTTTGATTAAGGCGTGATTACAATAGCGCCAGAAACTTTTCTTCCTTCTGCCGCCTTGTGCGCTTCAGCAGCTTGCTCAAGACTAAATTTAGCCCCAATCTTCACTTTGACTCTCCCTTGAGCAATTGCATCAAATACTGCGCGAGCATTCTCTTGTAGCAATTCCGGGGTGGCGTTATGCGGAAATACGGAAGGTCTGGTTAGGAATAGGCAGCCTTTCTTGTTTAGTATCTCCGGCTGAATTTCGGGAGGAGGCCCTGAGGCTGCTCCAAATAAAGCCAACATACCAAATGGAGCGACGCAGTCAAGCGAACCCAAGAAAGTAGTTTTAGCGACAGAGTCATAAACCACATTAGCCTTGCGACCACCAGTAGCCTTTAGAACTTCCTCAACCCAATTCGGCTTTGAGTAGTCCACCACGGCATCACATCCTGCCTCTTTGGCTACAGCAAACTTCGCCTCAGAGCCTACGGTACCAACAACAAAGGCACCTAAAGACTTTGCCCAACCAGCGAGGATTTGGCCAACTCCTCCAGCGGCGGCATGGACCAACACCACATCGCCAGATTTCACTTTATATGTTTTTTGAATTAGGTATTGAGCAGTCATTGCCTTGAAGAAGACTGCGGCAGCAACTTCATCAGAGACATTGTCTGGAACAGCAACTAGCTTATCAACAGCAACATTACGAGCACTTGCATAAGCGCCAATGCCGGCATTCATATACATCACACGATCACCTACCTTAAAGCGACTTACACCTTCGCCTAGAGCCTCAACAACACCAACAGCTTCATGACCAAGGCCGGTAGGCAATTCCAAGGGATAGACGCCGGATCTTTGATATACGTCGATGAAATTAAAACCGATGGCGGTTTGACGAAGCTGTACTTCACCCTTGCTAGGGTCAGGCAACTCTTTATCGATCAATTTGATTACGTCAGCGTTACCGAGTTCTGAAAGACTAACCATTCGAGCAGTTTTCACAAGTTACCTTATTATTTTTATGTAAAAAATTATCTTACTGCAAGCGAGGAGGATGTACTCTCCTCTTCCTCAACGATAGCCCAAGTACTATCTCCCAGCTTTTTCACCGCCATAGAATAAGTCCAAGAACCAGGAATGCCGCAACTCCACTGATCTGGGCCATTTTGGATCAAAACGTTAGCGCCAATTCGGCTATCGAAATACAGGTGATATGTTTTACCGTGAAGGGGATTGAAACTAAATTTGGCACTATGCACCATTTCCGTAGCATCCAAACGAGCCTGAAGCGCTTTAGCCTGCTTCATTAAAACTTCAGCCTGCTCCATGATGCGGTCGTATTCTAGCTTGGCATTTTGGCGTGCAACATTGACTGCCTTGTCTTTCTCCTCTAGGACCTTGATGGGCGCAAAAACAGGTGCGCCTACCTCCATAGGGTATTCAATGCCGGCATGCCTTGCTGGATCGGTATCTTCTATTCTCATTGCGATTTTTGACCTGCTGATTTATCTAGCGAAAGTGTGACACAAATTCACGAAATGCGTCGCCATCGCAGTCTAGTGGGGAAAATTCACTATAGGGAGTGCAGATCCCCCAGGAGCCCTTTGGCATAGGCCTGAATCGATTGCTGATCTACCTCGCTAATACGGGATAAATTGGCCGTCATCAATCTCGTGCGAGGGCTAGCCTCAAATTGAGTGCGGTGTTTGATCAAAAAGTTCCAATAAAGATTGGTCACAGGGCATGCACCCTCCCCAAACCGTATATCTGGCTTATATTGACAAGTATCACAGTAGTTACTCATTCTTTTAATGTATGCACCGCTGGCAATATAGGGCTTGCTAGTAAATCGTCCGCCACTCGCAAATAAGGCCATACCAGCTGTATTGGGCAACTCTACCCATTCGATCGCATCGATATAGATGGCTAAATACCAATCGCAGACCTCTTTTGGTAAGACCTCAGCCAATAGAGCAAAATTTCCCGTCACCATCAAACGCTGAATGTGATGGGCGTAACCGTACTGCAAGGTTTGCCCAATAGCCTCATGCATACAATTCATCTTCGTTTTGCCAGTCCAATACCAGGCAGGTAATGCATTCTGATGATTGTAAAAGTTATCGAGCGCCATTTGAGGCATGTCGAGGTAGTACATCCCACGGACAAATTCTCTCCAACCTAAAATTTGACGAATGAACCCTTCTACGGTTGCGAGTTCTAGGTCATATTTTTTCCAAGCAATCAATACCGCATTAACCACTTCTCTTGGATTAAGCAGCTTGAGGTTTAGCGCACTCGAGAGTAAGGAATGCCATCCAAAGGGAGTGCCAGTCCACATGGCATCCTCATAAATACCGAAAGTTGCTAAGCGATGCTCTACAAAACCCTCGAGCGCTTCTAGAGCCTGAGCCCGAGTGACTGGCCACTGAAAGTGTGCTAGCGAGCCAGGATGGTCGGAATACCTCTCCTCAACTTCAGCTAATACTGCTTTGCTAATATCATCCGGCTCAAATAATGCTGGAGGTGGAATTAATCCAGGCCCCTTCTTCGGAAAAGGCTTGCGATTGTCACGATCAAAGTTCCACTGCCCACCCTCGGGATTACCGTCTTGATCTACTAAGATGCCATAGGTCTTACGCATGAGTCTATAAAAGTATTCCAGTCGTAACTCTTTTTTATTTGCAACCCAACTTTTAAACTCGTGATGCGAGCAATAGAAATGAGAATCCTCATGCATCTCTAAAGCAATATTGAACTCAGAAGTAAGTTCTTCAATAGCTACTTTGAGCCGCCACTCTCCAGGCTCTACACAAACAAGATGGGTAAATTTACCTTCACTGAATTTATTTCTCAGTTCTTCGACAATCGTTTTAGGTGAATGCTGGATGTACACCAGAGGAAGACCAAGATTATTAAGGTGCTGAGCAAAGTGGCGCATTGCTGACAAAAATAGAGCAATCTTGGCTTTATGGGACCAAACATGCTGAGCTTCATTTGCTGACTCAATCATGACCACTTGATCAACCTGAGGGTCGATCATTTTCAGTGCTGGGCTATTAATATCTAGCTGATCACCCAGAATCAGTACGAGCTTTTTCAAGATTTACTTTTTGTATACGAACGAAATTAGCGCTTGTAAAAACTCAGCGTCACCTCGCCCAGATTAATTCCAAACTTACTCATCTGCGCTTTATTGATCATTACCTTAGGTGTCACTAAGTACATCCAATCATCAAACTGCACGTGATAAATGGATTGATCGACTGGTAGTGCAAGGGTATAAGCCCAATTTAAGGCATTGCCTGCAGACTCCCCAACTGCCTCGCCAATGACATCATCTGCGCTACCAATATACCTACCAGGGGAAGTCTCTACCAAAGTCCAAATCCGCTTTTGTTTTGTACCATCGGAGTATTCAAAGCTTTCATCCAAGACGCCGGTTTTCTTACCATCCACTATCGACCACTTGGCGACCATCAGCACAGTAAATCTTTTTTGAACATTGCCACTGCGATCAGTAAAGATGCCGTAAGCATCGATCGTGCCATTGAAATATTCACTGAGATCTAACTTAGGCGCCTCTTGCGCGTACTGCTTCACCGTTGGAGATGAGCAAGCAAGCACGCTCAAGGCTAGAAGCAAACCAATTAGGCGCTTCGATGTAAGGATAATCATATGCATTTAACAAACTCCAGAAATCAAGGGTGGTGGACAGCCATTGCCAAGTAACTCGGCTCTTAACTTGGGTGCGCTGGTTTTAGGGTCGAGCCAAATTCCAAAAAAAGCTTTTGAAAATTCAGCCCCAGGGATTTGGGCAATTTTCTTACCCTCGAAAAAAAAGGTGGTACCAACTTTGGGGGAATAGATGCCCGTAATACTTTGACCCGGCTCAATATTTGGGAATACAGCAGCCAATTCCTTCCCCCAAATAGCTGCCTGCATTTCTGGTACACCAATTTTCTTCATCTCATCAGCCGTTTTACTAGCAATTGCGCTACCAGAGAAAGATTTTTGATATTGAATATTCAAGGCAAAATCCGATGAACTCGAATTACCTGCACGATATAGAGTTGCATCGTAAATATGAAAGCCCCAAAAGTTCAGTCTGCCAGTTCCTTGCGGCTGAGATTGATTCATAGCAAGCTCGATGTGAGATATGTCCCTAGCGCTAGATACACCACCCAACAAAGAAAGTGTCATCAATAGGGTGGCGCTCGCCTTTACAAAGTATTTCCTCATCAGTCATCCCTTCTTTTTTGATGTCGCTCTTACGAGACGTAATGCCGTAGGGCCCAAGATACTAGAAATAATATGGCGGTGCTTGGCAAAAAACCGGTATCCCCATGTCATCATCGGGCGCAAGCTTGATCGTGAAAAAAGCCAAGCTAATATTGGTAGATTCGCCCTCTCATATGCTGCAGTGAAGACATCAACACCGTTAATCAACTCACCATCATCATATTGTGCATACATAGAATCTAATGCTTGTTGACACGAGACTCCTACGGCCTCTGGAATATATTGCGAGGAGTTAACATCCACAAAACTGAGTAAGCCGGCCTGATTACGCCCTGATAAAAATAGAATTTCAGCCTGACATAAAGGACACAGTCCGTCATAGTACATGGTTAACTTTTTCATCATCATTACTTGTGCTTATATTGCGAAGAGCAATAGGCGCGTATGACTAACTTACTCCTGAGTGCTAGGTGTTTTGTTGCTCTCCCCGTGACTCTTTTGCGCCACAAATTAAAGGAGGAGCGTTTAAGTTCCGTTCGCATGATGGCAATCACTTGCGCCTCAGATAGGCCAAAGTTTTGCTCAATCGCATCAAATGGAGTACGGTCCTCCCAAGCCATTTCAATCAACCTAGAAAGATCAGCCTCGGAAAGAGAATTAGGAGATTGAATAGTCATCAAGCAAGTTTAAGACTTATTCAATAAACTAGCTGAGCCCTCGTTTAAAGCAATGCCCATAATGACTGACACCACACCCTTAGTTCCTCAACCCTTCTGCGCATTAGTGATTGGATCCTCGGGAACGATTGGATCCGCTTTTATGGAATTACTGGAAGCCCACCCTTCCTGCAATGCTATATATGGCATTCATCGCACTTCACCCGTTCCGATTGACTACCAGGATCTCAATACTATTGAAGCGGCTGCTACTGCCCTAGCCAATTCAGGCCCCTTTCAGCTCATTATTAATACGATTGGCATACTGCACTCTGAGTCTTGGATGCCCGAGAAAAAATTAGATGACCTCAATGCTGAACAGCTACAAATGCTGATGCAGATCAATGCGATTGGCCCCAGCCTCACGATTAAACACTTTTCTACACTATTAGATCCGGCGGGTGCTGTCATGGCAACCCTATCTGCTAAGGTAGGTAGCATTGAAGATAATCGATTGGGTGGCTGGTATAGCTACCGCGCCTCTAAGGCAGCATTAAATATGCTGATCAAAACTGCTGCAATTGAATTTGGTAGAACCAGGCCAAATACTGCTCTAGTAGCTCTCCACCCAGGCACAGTCAATTCCAGACTATCGAAGCCGTTTAAAGGTGAGCAAATCGGTAGGCCTCCTGCAGATGCCGCAAGCGATATGATCAAGGTCTTACTTTCTTTAAGCAAAAAAGCTTCAGGTACTTTTATTAACTACTCGGGGGAAAGCTTGCCTTGGTAGGCACCCATCCTTATGAAATTCCGCATATCTCTTTTCCTCATCGTCTTCTCCCTGCTTTTCACTCAGAGCAAATTAGCTACAGCACAAAGTGAATTAGCCAACAACTTGCAGGATGGCCAACATATTTTATTGATGAGGCATGCTGATGCACCTGGATATGGCGACCCCAAGAACTATCAAGTCAGTCAATGTGCGACCCAACGAAATCTTGGCGACTTTGGACGAAAGCAAGCTAAAGGTATTGGTGACTGGCTATCTAGCCAAGGAGTTGATCAGGCAAAAATCTACAGCAGTGCCTGGTGTCGATGTGTAGATACAGCCACGCTACTCAATAAGGGGGTAGTAAAGAAAGAGGCATCTTTAGGCTCCTTCTTTGATGACATGAGTCAGGCCAAAAGACAGACTGATGAATTGACAAAATTCATCGCAGCCGAGCGTAGGCAATATCCAAAGACGCCAATCATCATGGTGACCCACCATGTCAATATTCAATCTTATGTTGGCATCGCTGTTAACTCTGGTGATATGGTCTTGGTCAAGGTAGATCCTGCTGGGAAACCCCTATCATTTAAGCTCTATCCAAGCCTCTAAAGCGATTTTACTTTTTATTTCCCCTTTAATTTTAAGAACACTTATGCGAGCAGAATCCTCCTTCAATGTTTTAGGTCAACCATTAGTGCCATGCTCCTTTACTCCTTTAACAGGATTCTTTAGGGATGGTTGTTGCAAAACAAATGAGGAGGACATGGGGAGTCACTTGGTCTGCGCAGTACTCACAAATGACTTTTTACAATTTAGCTTGAAGCGCGGTAACGATCTCACTACCCCACGCGCTGAGTACCAATTTCCTGGTTTGGTGGCCGGTGATCAATGGTGCCTATGCCTGAATCGCTGGATAGAGGCACTAGAGGCAAACTGTGCGCCCATGATCAAACTCGAGAGCACTAACGCAAAAGCTTTGGAAAAAGTCTCTCTGGAAACACTACTGCAGTACGCTGCCCCCGCAGAGATTTAACTTAGCCATTGCGCTCAAGCCAAAGGCGACGATAAATACCGTCAGGGTCATGAACTTGAGTTTGCTTGGCCACATTAAAGGGCCTACCGCCCCTCGGATCCGTTCCTCGACCGGCAATATAAAGCCAATTACCTTGATTGCTATAGATGTCGTAATCGATCAATTGCGACTCAAACCAAGCAGCACCTGCGCGCCAATCCCCCTGCATGTCATAAATCCAATAACTTGCTACGATCTGGCGCATGCGATTAGATAGATAGCCACTTTCCCTCAACTCACGCATCCCCGCATCAATCAATGACTCGCCCGTATTTCCGGAGCACCATTTCTCAAACCCGATTGCATCAAACGGTGTTGCAGCTAGCTTACTCAGTCCGCGTTCTTGATATAAACGCCTACCGAACTTAAAGTGAAGAAATCGAAAGTAATCGCGCCATAACAACTCAAACCAGAGCCAATAAGTTCCATCGTTGGCGCCATAACACTTTTCATAAGCCGCTAACTCTGCAGCAAGGTCTCTTGCAGAAATACATCCCCAAGCAAGCCATGGGGAAAACTTACTGGAATAATCTTTACCAATCAGTTGATTTCGGGTTTCCTTATAGCTATCTGGTAGACGACGCTCAAGGTATTGTTTTAGGTGAGCCTGCGCATAACTCTCCCCACCTAAATAGCCCACTTGAAGATGCTCATGAGCTAGCGTTGCTTCAGCCGCTAACTCACTGAGGTCATCAATCGATGGTAACGGAGGTATGGCTTTAAGAGTGGCGATAGGATTTGCGAACTTGAGTCCCTCACCTTCTACTGCCCGGCGAAATTGGGTAAAAATATCAGGCATTTTCTGAATCTCAAAAGGGAAATATTGAGGATCTAACATACTCGATTGCCAGCACTCTTGGATATCAATACCCATGTCTCGTAGCAAGGCAAGTTGCTCCAACTCCTCAGGTGCCTCGATTTGCTCACAATGGATTGCTTGAGCACCTAAGGACTTCAGTAGCTGCGGAAGCACTTCATTAGCTTGGCCACTGAATTCAAATAAATTTGAACCTAAATCCTGTAATTGAGCCCTAAGATCATCTAAAGATTGCCTCAGAAAATTTTTTCGGTGCACTCCTAGCTTCTTAACACCATAGGCATTCAACTCACCATCTGTTTGATGAAGATAAACAGGCAATAGTTGGTCCGCACTTAAACAGGCCTGCGCTAACGCTGGATTATCGCTAAGGCGTAAATCATTTCGAAACCAATAGATCAGAATACTCACTTACAGAGCCCCAGATGGGGTGAAGATTTCTTGAGACGGCAGGCATCTGAGCAATATTTGATGGATTCCCAATTCTTTTCCCAAGATTTACGCCAAGTCATTTCTCTGCCACAAGCTATACATAACTTGCTGGGCAAAAAAGATTTATTCCCTTTAAATCCAGACTTTTCAGATCGTGCCATACCTGCCAATTAAAAAACGAATAGACTCATCATCACGCCAAACTTCCGAGATCACTTTTGAAAGCTTTTTACGCCGACCATTATGTTTTACCACTTCCTAAGGGACACCGCTTTCCGATGGAAAAGTATAGAAAATTGCGAGACTTAGTTTCTCAATTAGCGGGCGTGTACCTTGAAAATGCACCTGCTATCACTGACACCCAAATACTTTATGCACATGATGCGAGCTATCTCATCAAAGTTTTACAGGGGAGTCTAAGTCCTCAAGAACAACAAGAAATTGGCTTTCCCTGGAGCGTACAAATGGTTGAGCGCTCGCGCAGATCTGCAGGAGCGACACTAGCAGCAGCCAAAATCGCCCTTAAAGAAGGAGTGGCCGTAAATTTAGCAGGGGGCACCCACCACGCCTATCGCAATAAAGGGAGTGGGTTTTGCGTTTTTAATGATTCCGCAATCACGGCACGCGCACTTCAGAAAGAAATATACCCAAAGTTAAAAGTTGCCATCATTGATCTAGATGTCCATCAAGGTAATGGCACAGCCTCCATTCTGGAAAATGATGCCTCTATTTTCACCTTCTCCATTCATGGGGAAAATAATTTCCCTTTTACAAAAGAAGCCAGTGATCTTGATATTGGTTTACCAGATGGAACTGGAGATAAATCTTATTTAGCAGCACTCCACCAAGGCCTAGAAATATTGGAGGAGCGGTTTAAGCCTGACTTCATTATCTACTTGGCTGGCGCTGATCCTCACGAGGGAGATCGCTTAGGGAAATTGCGCATCACTAAGAGCGGAATGTGCCAGCGAGATGAATGCGTTTTCCAGTTTGCCTTAGATCGTCAGACCCCTATTGCATTAAGCATGGCGGGCGGATATGGAAAAGAAAT
>Ga0114975_10002591_pt1 | contig 12330 bp, 3 predicted proteins | sample S_130626_EF_Meta_FD_87031 | JGI IMG/M metagenome (GOLD analysis project Ga0114975, IMG submission 87031) | Freshwater microbial communities from Lake Simoncouche, Canada to study carbon cycling - S_130626_EF_MetaG | ecosystem: Environmental > Aquatic > Freshwater > Lake | place: Lake...
ACAGCAACTGGAGCTACAACTTATTCTTGGGCGCCGAACACTGCTTTATCTGCATCAACAGGAGCATCAGTTATTGCTAGTCCAACTGCAAATACTACCTATACTGTAACAGGTTCAGATGCTAATGGTTGTTCTGCAACTAGTACAGTTACCATTTCAATGTTGCTTTCTCCTCCAAGTATTACTGCTGGAGCAAGTGCAATCACTCCTTGTTCAGGTTCTTCAATCAATTTAACGTCTACTTCAGGGGATATTCAATTAAACCTTTCAGAGACTTTTGATTCAACTACTTCTTTTGCATCTAATGGATGGACAATATTAAATAATGGTGCAAATCCATGGACAATTTCAACTGCAACTTTCAGAAACGGACCTGGATCTTTGTATTATAGTTCTACTGCTACTAATGCTAATACTTGGGCATTCAGTCCAGCTAAAATTTTAGAAGCTGGTGTTACTTATACTATTACCTATTGGTATAAAACGAGTGGTGCTTTTCCTGAAAGTCTTAAGTTAACAGTAGGAAATACAACTGCCGTTGCTGATCATACAACTATATTACTAGATCAACCTTCATTTACTAATTCTAATTATATACAAGCGACAGCAACTTTTACTCCAACTACTTCTGGTACTTATTATTTTGGATTAAATTGTTACTCACCTCCTGCTAACTTTCTATCGGTTGACGATTTTGCAATTACTACCACTCCGTCTTCAATAGCTGCTACTTATGCATGGACTTCTTCGCCTGCTGGTTTTACTTCAGCTTTGCAAAATCCAACAGGAATTACAGTAAATACAGCAACTACTTATACAGTTACTGCAACAGCAAGCGGTTGCTCAAGAACATCGTCGGTAGTGGTTAACCCTAAAGCATTACCTTCAGCACCAACAGCAACTGATTCTACTCAATATGGCGCAATAGTTCCATTAGCTTCTGTAGCCTCTACTTCAGGTGAAAACGGTTCGGGAACTTTTAAATGGTATGATGCATTGACTGGAGGAACATTATTACAAACTAGTACTTCAACTACTTTTTTAACTGCTGTAAGTGCTACTACAACCATGTTTGTTGCAGAGGTAGGAACGAACGGTTGTGAGGGGCCTAGAGCAGCAATTACTATTACAGTTAATAATTCTCCTGCATTAGAATTGAGTAGTTATGCACCTGCAGCAATTTGTCCTGGGGTCTTTACGGATACACCAGTAACTATTAGTGCTTCAAGTCTTGCAAATTATAATAATTTTGCTTGGTCTCCTTCTACAGGAGTTTCGGGTGATTCAACTAATGGATATACCTTTAATCCTACTGCAACTACTACTTATGTTTTAACAGCTACAAATTCTGCTACAGGATATTTTAATACTGCCAATGTAGTAATAACAATGAAGCCTTCACCAGACATTACTTCTATTACTAGTTCTAATGAACCATTGTGTTTAGGAAGTTCAACTACTTTAACCGCTATTAGTATGTCTGGAACTACCGGAACTGCTTCAGTAGGTGCAGGAGCAACTTTAACTTCTGCAACTTCACAGCCTACAGCATTTTGTAATAGAAGGTCTTCTTACAGAATGCAAATGGTATACACTGCTTCAGAATTAATAGCGTCTGGTTTAATGGCCGGAAATATTACTTCAATGGCATTTAATATTAGTACTTTAGGAGATGCAGCAACCAACTCTGGATTTGTTGTTAAAATGGGAACAACTTCTTTATCAGCTTTAACTGCATTTGAATCTACAACAGCTTATACAACAGTATTTCCATCTCAAACTTATACTCATACGGCATCTGGTGTTCAAACTATTCCTTTTTCAACACCCTATTTATGGGATGGAATTTCGAACATAATTATTGATATGGTTCATAATGGTGCAAATTCAATTAATAATTCACAAACCTATTATACAGCAACTACTAATAATACAGTTGCATATACTTTAACTTCATCAACGAATTCAGCTAGTTTAAGCAATAATCGATTAAATGTTATTTTTGGTGGTCAAGTTCGAACTGATATTTCTTCAACTTATAATTGGTCATGGTCGCCTGGAGCTACATTAAGTTCAACTACTGGAAATGTGGTAACTGCAACTCCTACAGCTACTACTTTGTACACCGTAACCGCTACCAATACTTCAAATTTATGTTCAACTTCTCGAACAATAAATGTCACGTCGATTACGACTTCAGCAACTGCTCCAACAGCTACATATTCTTCACAATGTGGTACTCAAATTCCTACTGCAAGTGTTACTTCAACTACAGCCGTAGCGAATCCTGTTTTTGTTTGGTACAATGCAGCTACTGGTGGTACATCGGTTCAAAGAGGTACTTCTACTACTTTTTTAACTGCAATAAATTCTACCAGAACCATGTATGTTTCTGAAGTAGGAAACAACGGTTGTGAAAGTACAAGAACAGCCGTGTTAATGACAGTTGTTCAAATACCGGTCGTTTCTATTAACCCTTCGGTACCAAGATTTTGTGGGACTGGTGGAAGTACTATTTTAACAGCTAGCTCTTCTGATACAGGAATGACTTATAGTTGGACTAGTTTAACCCCATCAGCATCAATAAACGCCTCAAATAATGCTGTTATTACTGCTACAATTTCTGAAACTTCAGATTTCAAAGTTATAGGAACTGTAAATAATTCAAGTTGTACGTCAATCGCTTACATTTCTGTAGGAGTTTATCCATTGCCAACTGCTGTAGTTACTACAACTGCTCAGGGTCTTTGTCCAGGGACAAGCGTTACTATTGGATCGGGATTGACCGCAGGTAATTTTACTGTTGCCTGTATTCCATCACCTAGCGTTCCTTCAACTTCTCCTTCTAATGCGGTAATTTTAGTAGGATCACAAGCGTTACAAACACCTTACCCGGCTGGGGTTACTGCTTTTAACACCAGTTTAGATGATAATTATTGGAGCGGAATTCCAGTTGGATTTAATTTTAACTTCTTCGGGAATACCGTTACTAATGTATTTATTGGTTCAAATGGAACCATTAATTTAGGAACTGCAGGTTCTACTCAATATAATTTTACAGGTGGTTTTCCTAGTACTTCCAATCCTGCAAGCACTATTGCAGTTTCTGCCAGAGATTTGCGCTGGGATTCTGCTGGAGCGGGAAAAATTTCTTATTGGACAGAAGGTATTGCGCCTAATAGACGATTTATTGTTCAATTTCTAAATGCAAAACCTTTTTCATATACTACAGGAAATCAAACCGCTGAAGCGGTATTCTATGAAACTTTAGGAACCATTGATATTCGTGTATTTGAAGCTACTAACGGTACTGGAACAACAGCTGGAGATTCAACGTTGAAGTACATTGGATTGCAAAATGCTAACCAAACTATTGGAGCAACGGCACCAAATTGTGATACAACACCTGCAACCCAGAGTTATTGGAATGGTCAAATAGCAACAATTGCTTCAACTGCTCCTAAAGCTTGGCGTTTTTCACCTCCGTCCGATTATGCCACTACATGGTATGCGAATGGCGTTGTTATGCCTTCGGTTGCAGCGAATCCATCTGCTACACCACCGGTGATAGGCTATGCTAATCCAGGTACAAATGTGTTTAGTATTCCTGTGACTCCGGCTTCAACGACTACTTATTCTATTAGCTATACCAATTCTAATTCTGGATGTACTAATGCTGAAGGTTCTGCTCAAGTAACAATGTCGGTATTAGGTAATACAATTCCTGCAGGTTTAACCACTATCGCTAGTGCAACTTCAATTTGTTCTGGGCAATCTGTTAATTTTAGCACTAACTATACTGGAACGACTAACAATTTAGTTGTTCAATGGCAAAAATCAATTGACGGTGGAACAATATGGACTGATATTGCTGCTGCAAATGCTTTAACATTAACACTTACTCCTACTGGACCAGCTAATTATCGTTGTAAATTGACTGCTTGTAATGGGGTTCCTGGTTATACAAGTGTTGCCCCAATTACATTTAATAATTCATTGGTTTCAACTACTCCAGCAACACGTTGTGGACTTGGTACTGCAACTATTCAAGCATCTAGTTCTGCAGGATCTACAGTTAATTGGTATGCAAATGCAACTGGTGGAACTGCTATTGGAACAGGTTCATCATTTACAACTCCAACAATTAGTTCAACCACTACTTATTATGCAAGTGCGGAATCTATAGTACCAATAACTCCTACGGTGGGATCTTTAGTAGTTCCATCAGATAATTTAACTTCTACTTCTTCTGATGGTGGAATGGTTTTTAATACTACTTTTCCAAATGTTAGAATAAATAGTGCAGATGTTTTTGTATCAGGGTCGGGAGATATGGTTTTTGTTTTACAAGATTCAAACGGTGTTGATATTGCGTCAACTACTTTAACAGGTATTGTTGGATCTACAACAGCTTTAACAACCGTTAACTTTCCTTCTACTTTTGTTGTTCCTACTATAGGCAATGGCTATAGAATTATTTGCTCAAGTATCACTTCTGGTTTAATTTGGTACAATCAAACAGGTTCTTATCCTTATACTACAACTGGAGTTTCAATTACCTCTGGTTGGGGATTTTCAACAACAAGTACAGATTTAAGATGTATTCATAAGTTGAATTTTACAGTTCCTACTGTTTGTTCTTCTCCTAGAGAGGCAGTTGTAGTTACCGTTACAACTCCAACGACACCAATTACATTAAGTGGAAACCCTGCTTCAATTTGTGCTAATACAAATTCAGCTCCAGTTACTGTAACATCAGGTGGCTCTTTTTATGGTAGTTATGTTTGGACTCCAAGTCCAGTTTCAGGAGATTCAACTAATGGATGGGTATTTAATCCATCAACGACAACCACTTACACCTTGCTTGCTTCAGAAACAACAGGTGCAACGCCTTGTACTAATACTGCTAGTGTAACTGTAACAGTTAATCCTACACCTAGTACTCAAACAATTGCTCCAACTCAGGTAACAACTTGTGCAAATACTATTTTAACTTTAGTTTCAACAGGAGGAACATTAGAAAACTTGACTATTTTAAATCAAGATTTTAATGGAGTAACTAATGACTGGACTATTGCAAACACTTCAACTGGAGGTACTCCTGCACTTGCGGCTTGGACTTTACGTTCAGATGCATACACTTATAGTACTTCTGGTACTTTCCGTTCAAATGATAACTCTCAATTTTATATGTCTAATAGTGATGCGCAAGGTGCAGGAAGCACCACTGCTACGGTATTAAAATCTCCTACTTTTAGCACAGTTAATTTTTCAAGCGCTAACTTGAGTTTTTATCATTATTTAAGAAGTACGTTATCAACTACTGCAACGGTTCAATATACAATTGACGCTGGTGCAACTTGGGTAAATTTACAAACTTATACCACTAATCAAGGAGCGATAGCTGCATTTGCAAATGTCGTAATTGCTTTGCCACCAGCTGCACTTAACCAACCAACGGTTCAAATTAGATTTAAATACAATGATTCTTATGGTTATTTTTGGGCAATTGATAATGTATCTATTAAAGGAAATCAAGTTGCTACAAAAGTGTGGTCACCAACTACTAATTTGTATACTGATGCTTTGGCTACTACTCCATATACTGGACAAAACCTATCAACAGTTTATTTTAAATCAACTACCGATACGGCTACAGTTAATTATACATCAACTTCAAGTTCATCTATAGGTTGTACAAGTGTAGCAACGGTTCCGGTAAGAGCCTACTTAACTGCAGCACCATCAGGATCATCTACTTTTCAATTTTGTCCTTCAGGTAATGCTACTTTAAGCAATATTACTTCTACAATTACTGGTTCAAATATTAAATGGTACACTGCTGCTTCAGGTGGAACTCTATTAGCTTCAACAACCCTGTTAACACAAGGGTCGTACTGGGCTTCTCAAACAGATAACGGATGCGAAAGTCCAACTAGATTGGAAGTGTCAGCAATTCCAAATCCAACGACACCTCCTACTAGTAGTGCTAATCAAGGATTCTGTAATAGTGCAACGGTAGCAAATTTAAATGCAACTGGTAATGGTTTGCTTTGGTACACAGCGGTAACAGGCAGTTCAGCGTTGGCTTCAACTGCTCCATTAGCATCAGGAACCTATTTTGTATCGCAAACTTCTGGAGGATGTGAAAGTACTAGAACTTCAGTTTCAGTAACTATAACAACAGTTCCGGCGCCAACTGGTGCTGCTTCGCAATCATTATCCTCTTTATTAACTCTTGGTGATATTGTAGTGACAGGTACCAATATTGTTTGGTATGACTCTGCTGAAGATGCTGCTTCAGGATCAGCTCCACTTTTACCAACACAATTGTTAGCTAATACCACTTATTACGCTACTCAAACAGTTGGTGGATGTACAAGTTCAACAAGTTTAGCGGTTACAATTACTACTTTAGCAAATCAAGATTTTGATATGGCTCAATTTACTTACTATCCGAATCCGGTGATCGATTTGTTGAATATTTCTTATTCTCAAGACATTGCAAACGTGAAAGTATTTAATATGATAGGTCAACAATTAATGAGCAAACAAATTAATTCAAATTCGGCTCAAATTGATATGTCAGGTTATGCCAACGGAGCTTACTTTATTCAAGTAACAACTGACACAGCAATGAAAACAGTTAGAGTAATTAAAAAATAACGCTACTATTAAATAATAAAAAACCCATTCACTTTTGAATGGGTTTTTTTATAATTATTAATCAAATTCAGAAGTAAAGAACAATTGAACATTAGGATATTTATTTTGAGTCATTTGAATGGTAAAATCAGAATCTGCTAAAAATACCAATTGGTTGTATTTGTCATGAGCCAAAAACTTCTGTTTGATTCGCCTAAATTCTTTAAACTCCTCGCTTTTAGGGTCATTGGGTTTAACCCAACATGCTTTGTGAACAGGAAAATTCTCATAGGTACATTTAGCTCCGTATTCATGTTCTAAACGATATTGAATTACTTCATATTGTAAAGCCCCCACGGTTCCAATTATTTTTCTGTTGTTCATTTCTAAGGTGAATAATTGCGCAACACCTTCATCCATCAATTGGTCAACTCCTTTGTCTAATTGTTTCGCTTTCATTGGATCAGCATTATTAATGTATCTAAAATGCTCTGGAGAAAAACTAGGAATTCCTTTAAAACTCATAATTTCCCCTTCCGTTAAGGTGTCGCCAATTTTAAAATTACCCGTGTCGTGTAATCCTACGATATCTCCAGGATAGGAAATATCTACAATTTCTTTTTTCTCAGCAAAAAAAGCATTTGGACTTGAAAATTTTAAATTCTTCTTTTGGCGAACATGATAATAGGGTTTGTTTCTTTCAAATGTTCCCGAAACAATTTTAATAAACGCTAATCTATCTCGGTGTTTCGGATCCATATTGGCATGAATTTTAAATACAAATCCAGTCATTTTTTCTTCTTTTGGATCCACTAACCGAGTTTCAGAATCTTTTGGCCTTGGCGATGGAGCAATTTCTACGAAACAATCTAAAAGTTCTCGAACTCCAAAGTTATTTAAAGCCGAACCGAAAAATACGGGTTGTAATTTTCCATTCAAATAATCTTCCCGATTAAATTTTGGATACACTTCATCAATTAGTTCTAATTCTTCACGAAGTCGATCTGCTGGTTTTTGGCCTATTATTTTTTCTAATTCTGGATTGGCAACATCTGAAAATGCAATCGTTTCTTCAATGTTTTTTCTACTATCGCCACTAAAAAGGTTAATGTTTTGTTCCCAAAGATTGTAAATGCCCTGAAAATCATATCCCATTCCAATAGGAAAACTCAATGGCGTAACGGACAATCCCAATTTTTGTTCTACTTCATCCATCAAATCAAAAGCGTCTTTTCCTTCTCTATCTAATTTATTAATGAATACAATAATTGGAATGTTTCGCATTCTACACACAGAAACTAATTTTTCTGTTTGCTCCTCAACCCCTTTTGCTACGTCAATAACCACAATAACGCTATCAACAGCCGTTAAAGTTCGGAAAGTGTCTTCAGCAAAATCCTTGTGTCCAGGGGTATCAAGAATGTTGATTTTTTTATCTCTATAGTTAAATGCCAATACAGAGGTGGATACAGAAATCCCTCTTTGGCGTTCAATTTCCATAAAGTCGGAGGTTGCTCCTTTCTTTATTTTATTGTTTTTAACGGCACCAGCTTCCTGAATTGCACCACCAAAAAGCAATAATTTTTCAGTTAAAGTGGTTTTTCCAGCATCGGGATGCGATATAATTCCGAAAGTTCTTCTTCTTTCTATTTCTTTTAAAAAGCTCATAAGTTTTGTAAATGGATTGCAAAAATACTATTTATTAAACAAATATTTCTATACCAAGATAAAGACTATAATCTTTATAAAATTTATGTTAATAAATTTATGTTAATAGTACCTGTGATAGTTGTATAATGTAATTGAATTGTTATTTTTGTGAGTTGCAATTTACAACTAGTTATTACTAATCAAATATTCAATTAAATAGTATTTTAAATGAAAATGAAACAATTATTTTTTGGGCTTTTATTGTCACTAAATTTAATCGGATTTGCGCAAAATAGTACGAAAGAAGTTTTATTTACTATTGACAACAAACCTTATTATACAGATGAATTTGCCAGAGTTTATAAGAAGAATCTCGATTTAGTTAAAGATGAATCACAAAAAGATTTAAACCAATACCTAGAGTTATTCGTGGGTTATAAATTAAAAATAAATAAAGCCTATAAGTTAGGACTTCAAGACGGTTCTGCATATCAAAATGAGCTAAAATCCTATAGAACACAGCTTTCCAAAAATTATACTTCCGACTCAAAAGTGACCAAGGAATTGGTAGAAGAAGGTTATAAAAGGTTTTTGAAAGAAATTAAAGCGGCTCATATTTTGATCACTGTTGATGAAAATGCAGCTCCTGAAGATACGCTAAAAGCATACAATCAAGCTTTAGATATTCGTAAAAGAGCTATTGATGGAGAAGATTTTGGCAAATTGGCTACTGAATTTTCTCAAGATCCTTCAGCAAAAGACAACAAAGGAGATTTAGGCTACTTTACTGCTTTTAGAATGGTTTATGCTTTTGAAACTGGCGCTTACAAAACTCCAAAAGGTAGTATTTCAAATCCAATTCGCACCCGTTTTGGATATCATTTAATTAAAGTAGAAGATATTCGTGATAATAGAGGTGATGTAATTGTAGCCCATATTATGATTATGAATCCTCCTGAAACCTCAGAAAATAAAGAAGATGCGGATAAAGGCAAAAACACTATTCAAGATATTTATAAGAAATTACAGCAAGGAGAAAAATTTGAAGACCTTGCAAAACAATTCTCTGAAGACAAATCCTCTTCTTCTAAAGGGGGAGTTTTAAACAGATTTGGCTCGGGCCAATTAAGCTCTGAGGAATTTGAAAATGTAGCTTTCAATTTAACAAAAGAAAATCCGATTTCTGAACCTTTTAAAAGTCAATATGGATGGCATATTGTTAAATTAATTGATAAATTTTCAGTTAAAACAATTGACGAAATGAGAACTGATTTAGAATCGAAAGTTAGCAAAGACGATCGTTCTAGATTAATTACCGCTTCTATGAATGTAAAATTAAGGAAGAAATACAGTATTAAAAGAGATGATAAATTTTTTGGTACTATTTCTAAATTAATTACGGAAAATTATTATGAAGGAAAATGGGAAATTCCAGCCGATTTGAAATTGTACAATAAGAACTTAGTTACGATTAATTCAACAAAATCTCTTACAGGTGCCGCTTTTTTAACGTATGTTAATGACCAACAAAAGACTAAAATCTCTTTGAAGCCACTTTCTAAATTGACTAATAAATTGTACGAAAGCTATTTAGATCAGGAATTAGCACAATATTACGATGATAATTTAGAAAAAGAATTTCCTGAATTCTCGGCTGTTATGGACGAATACCGTGACGGATTGTTACTATTTGATTTAATGGAAAAAGAAATTTGGACTAAATCCAAAACAGATACATTGGGTTTAAAATCATTTTATGATAAGAATTTAAAAAATTACCAATGGAAAAATCGATTGGACGTTACGATTCTTTCTTCAACTAAAGCGGATGTTATTAAGAAAGCTGAGAAATATTTGAAAAACGATAAAACAGTTGATTTTATTAAAGAGAAATTAAATGTAAAAGACGGTGCGGTTAATATTATGTCAAAGGTTGGTGTTTTCGAAGAAGGAAATGAAGCATTGCCTAAAAACTTACTATTTCAAACTGGAATTTCGGACATTATTAAAGAGGGAGAATATTATTTTGTTACCAAAGTAAACAAAACAATGCCTGCAGGACCAAAAGAACTCAGCGAATGTAAAGGAAAAGTAATTAATGATTTTCAACAATATTTAGAAGAAAATTGGGTCAGTTCCCTTAAAAACGAATTCAAAGTTGAAGTAAATCAAGCAGTTTTTGAAAGTGTAAAAAAACAATTGAAGCCTTAATCACGAAGCCCGAGGGTAAAAAAGTATTTAAAATAAACAAACAATAGCGAATAGAATTAGCGGATGATGACAATAAATAAAATAAATAGAAGATTTTTAAATACGAAAACGGCTTTTATAGTTCTTTTTACAGTGTTGGCTTTTACAATTAATGCTCAAGAAATTATTAAAGAAAAACCAACGGATTCCGTTAAAGTTAAACTGCCACAATCCCGACAAAAAGTAGATGGAATTATTGCTACAGTTGGAGATTATATGGTTTTAGATTCAGACATTGATAAAGCGTATTTAGAAATTTCAAGCCAAGGTAATTCAATTAAAGACATTACAAGATGTCAAATGTTGGGTAAATTATTGGAAGATAAATTGTATGCACATCAGGCAATTCAAGACAGTATTGTGGTAAAAGACGATGAAGTTAAGAAAATGATGGAAGACAGAATTAACTATATGGTAGAACAAATAGGGTCTATGGATAAAGTAATTCAGTATTACAAAAAAAATACTGAAGAAGAATTTAAGACTTATTTCTTTGATATCCTTAAGGAAAATAAGTTGTCTGAAGACATGCAAAAGAAAATAATTGATGCAGTTGAAGTTACTCCTGAGGAAGTACGAACCTTTTTTAAGAAAATTCCTTTTACGGAATTGCCTGTTTTTGGATCTGAAATGGAGGTTTCTCAAATTGTAATCAACCCTAAAATTACAGAGGAAGAAAAGCAGAAAGTCATAGATAAACTCAAAGGATTTAAAAAAGAGATACAAGGCGGAGCCAGTTTTTTCAGTAAAGCAGTACTGTATTCTGAAGATCCAGGGTCAAGATCGTCAGGAGGATTCTATAAAATGACACGGAAAACGCCTTTTGTAAAAGAGTTTAAAGACGTTGCTTTTAGCCTTGCTGAGGGAGAAATATCGGAGCCATTTGAAACTGAATTTGGTTTCCACATTATATATGTTGAAAAAATTAGAGGACAAGAAATTGATTTGCGTCATATTTTATTGACCCCAAAAGTTTCTGACGAATCGTTAAAAGCAGCAAGAGAAAAAATCGTTTTGATAAAAAAGAGAATTGAAGATAAGGAGATCACATTTGCGGAAGCAGCAAGAACGTTATCTGATGAAAAAGAAACTAGAGCAAACGGGGGAGTTTTAATTAATCCTAAAACACAAGATACCCGTTTTGAATTGACTAAAATGGACCCGACATTATATTCAAATGTTTCGAATTTAAAAGAAGGCGAAGTTTCGGCTCCATTGGGAGAAGAGGACCAAACGGGTAAAAAGAAATTCAAATTATTAATAGTTACTAATCGAATTAATGAGCACACTGCTGATTATGCCAAAGATTATATTAAAATAAAAAGCCTTGCCTTAAAAGAAAAACAAATTAAAGCAATTGGAAAATGGTTTGATGAGAAAATTAAAGAAACCTTTATTAAAATTAATGGGGAATACCGAGATTGTATTTTCACTAATAATTGGTTAAAAAAATAATTCATCCCCATCTTGAATTCAATTTCAATTCCAAGTTCTAAAATAAATAAAAATGTCAGACGTAGCCGAAATAAATAAATTAGTTCAAAAAAGAATTGAACTCAAAAAAGAAATTGCAAAAATAATTGTTGGTCAAGAAGAAGTAGTTGACCAAATAGTTTTGAGTATTTTCTCAGGCGGCCACGCATTATTAGTTGGTGTACCAGGTTTGGCAAAAACATTGATGGTAAACACCATTTCACAAGCTTTAGGATTGGATTTTAAACGGATTCAGTTTACACCTGATTTGATGCCATCTGATATTTTAGGAAGTGAAATTTTAGATGAAAA
>Ga0114975_10002593_pt1 | contig 12326 bp, 14 predicted proteins | sample S_130626_EF_Meta_FD_87031 | JGI IMG/M metagenome (GOLD analysis project Ga0114975, IMG submission 87031) | Freshwater microbial communities from Lake Simoncouche, Canada to study carbon cycling - S_130626_EF_MetaG | ecosystem: Environmental > Aquatic > Freshwater > Lake | place: Lake...
TCATTCTTTACGGCCGCTAGAACAACTTCCTTGTCAGAGCGCAATCTTTCAGATGCAAACTGAACAGCCGCCCCAGCATTGCTTACTGCCGCAATAACCACATCCTTATCATCTTGAAAATTTTCATAGTTTTCAAGTTGAAAACCGTCTGCAGTTACAGCCGCAATTACTGTTTTTTATTTTCACTCATAGCATTTTCTCCTTAAAGAATTAATCTTCCCACTCAGCAAAAACTTCACCCTCAAAAGCCTCTAATAAATCATCGTACAGGTCCTTCAAATCTCCTTGGATATGGATAAAGTAGCTATCGCCATCATTTTCTGGAATGCTTATTTCGGTTTCAACAATTTCTTTACTCCAGTACTCCTTTAGCCAAGGGGAAACTCGATCAAATAATTCCTCGGTTGGACAATCAATCCTAAGTTTTAAATTTTTTGCCATATATCCCCCTATTTATTAATGTATTGAGCAATTACTTAAGTATATTATTTTTTATCAGCGCAAATTTAGTAAATATCTTTTTTAAATCGCCCTCTATCAGCTTTAAACCAGTCGCTCCTGCCCCTTTTCCAACAACGCCCTGTTTAAGAGATCTTGATTTAACGCCAAGAGCACCTGGATGATAAATAGATGCCATCATATATTCACGCCCATTATGAGTAAATTTATCAACCCCACCTTTTAAGGCAACCTCTGACCAATTTGCATTAATGTCTTTAGGATATCGATTTTTAAGAAAATGAAAAGCCTTTTCGCCCATCGTAATAATTAGTTTTAAATTCTTTAGATTGCTAATAGTGGCATCAAATACCTCATTACATTTTTGAAACACTTCTTTTTCAAGGGCGATACTACCGCTCATGTTTTTGGTGTCCTTTAATAGCCATACTGCATTTGCATAATACAAGCCACATTTGGAACTATTTGGCTGTGAATAGTCTCCAAGATCAAAATATGGGCTCATTAATCTAAATAAATTGATATTGGTTTTTACTTTTTCCCCATGCCTAAATGGGTTTTTAGCTGGCTCACGCTCTTTGAGCTCACGAAGACGATCATAATTTGCCGCATCTTGAGCCAACACCATCACTTCGGCATCAAAATCTCCAAATAAAGTTTCGCAAGCATGCAATTGATCATATTGTGGGTAGAGCTCATTGATATTCCTATAACCATCAACCTTCAAATGTGCAAAATCAATGCCAAAAAATTTGTTTGCTGTTTTATTTTTCACTTGAAATAGCCAATAAATGCGATAGTAGTGGCATCATCCTATTAACTTTTAGAATTAAAGTAAAGGCTTTCCTTTGAAAATCCATAAGGATTATGATGTCTGATAACCCTACTGGAACCATATGAAACCTTTGAGACTTTCCCGCTCTAAAGTTGACCTTTTTATTCAATGTCCTAAATGCTTTTGGTTAAACATTAATAAAAAGATTTCTCGCCCATCTGGGCCCCCATTTAGCCTGAATGTAGCCGTTGACCATTTATTCAAAAATGAGTTTGATCAATACAGGGGTAAATCCGTTCCTCCTCGTCTTTCTGGTGAGGGATTGAAGTTTATTCCTGCCGAGAACCCCAAGCTGGCTCAATGGCGCGAAAACTTTAAAGGCGTTACGAGAATCTATGGCACAACCAATATTGAATTCTTTGGTGCTATTGATGACTTATGGGTTGACGATAAGAATATTCACTATGTCGTTGACTATAAGGCTACTAGTAAGGCTGACGAAGTGAGTCTAGATGCTAACTGGCAAATTTCATATAAGCGACAAGTGGAGTTCTATCAATGGCTTTTAAGAGGCAATGATTTGAAGGTTTCTGATCAAGCGTGGTTCGTTTATACAAATGGAATCAAAGACGCCGAACCATTTGATGACATCCTTAAATTTAGGACCAAGCTAATTTCATACCAAGGGAACGCCGCCTGGATTGAGCCTACACTAGATAAATTAATTACTTGCATTGAAAGTGCGGAAACTCCACAGGCTTCTAGTGATTGTGAATACTGTAGTTATGTTGTCAAACGAGGAGGCTCATGAGCTCAACAGTAATTATTGAATATCAAGCAGATAGTGGTGTTTGGCTTCAGTTTGGAACTTGCTCAAGTCACCCATCTTCTATCAAGCGAATGTTAGATGCTTGTCTTACAAGTCAAAGTTGGATTAAAAAAGCTAGAGCCTTAGATAGCGATTCAAAACAGCTCATAGATATGGCAATGAAATAGTTTTGTCGTTTTAAACGACATTGCGAGCACCGACCATAGATGAGCGTCGATTTAAGCGACACTGACCAGCACAGGGATGACAAATCCCCTCGTTCATAACTGTCCTTTAAAAGGACAATTCAATATGGGGATATCTAGGGAAATGGTGCCAGACCGCCGCTAACACTAGAGATTCTATGGACCACTTCTCGTGTTCGGAGAATTCTTGGTGGCCCGGGGCGGAATCGAACCACCGACACAAGGATTTTCAATCCTCTGCTCTACCGACTGAGCTACCAGGCCAAGACTTGAAATTATAAATGAAACTGTAAGTAAGCTGTGTAAATGTGTGCGACCGTACTGCATCGCCTTGTATTTGCTTAATCCTACTAAAAAATACTTATCCAACTTAACTAAATTTGCCTAAAATAGCTTACTTATATGCAGCACGCTGGATTTTATTAAAAACGTATTCCAACTTTCCCAAAAATATTTTTTCGCAAATATAATCTATCAAGATATGTTGGTACCTCCTCAAAATTAATTATTGATTCTGTTGTTGTCTTAATTTTATTTTCATTTACCAACTGATTTGAAGCTGCAGCTTCTGTAAAGTTTGCAAAATGTGAGCCTATTATCCTTTTAAGATCCATCCAGAGATATCTTAAATCGATCTGAGCCATGAAACCAGAAGAGGCTGCGCAAGTTACAACCCTGCCACCCTTTCGCATTAAGTAAACTGAAAGCCCAATTGTTTCGCGTCCAATATGCTCAAATACAACATCTATTTCTGCGCCAACTATCTTTGTCAAATAGTTTTTAAGTTTTTTCCAGGCAAGATAATTTGGCTCACCGTTCTCTTGAACAAACAAAGGAGTCCCGATTTCCTCTAGATTTAATACATACTTACAACCTAAGGATTCACAATAAATTTTCTTTGGGCCGGATGAAACAATTCCTACGGGAATAGCTCCAATCATATTACAAAGCTGAATGGCAAATCCCCCTAAGCCACCAGATGCCCCCCAAATTAAACATATCTCTCCTGGCCTTATTTGTGCGCCATTCTGAGAGATCAGCATTCTATAAGCGGTTGCCAAAGTCAACATAAAACTTCCCGCTTCAGGCCATGATAGGTGAGCTGGTTTTTTTAATAACTGTCCTTGATTGACGCATGTGTAGTCGGCAAATGATCCATAGTTTGTTTCATACCCCCAAATTGATTGGGACGGAGAAAGCATTTGATCAAAATCCAAAGAATGTCTAAGGGGATCTACATAATTACAGTGTATAACTACTTCATCGCCGATTTTCCAGCCTACAACATTTTTACCAATAGCAGTAATAATGCCAGCCCCATCACTTCCAAATATATAAAAATTTTGTTTGTTTTGAATCTCGCTAGGGTTTCTTCGGATATGACCATCTACTAATGCACGAGGAGTTAGTGGATGGCATATTGACTGCCAAATAGAATTAAAGTTAATTCCAGCTCCATATATTTTTACCTGAACCTGATCTTCTTTCGGCAAGGGTATTTCACAGCTAATTAACTCAATGCATTTGGATGGCAACCTTTCATGCACAGGTACCTCAAGGATTTTATTGATACTAGAATCCATTATTCCCCAAGCTACCATTTTATTAGAAGACAATGTGATCCCTCATAAGGTAGTCCTCTGGCCCCTTAAAAAAAGAGAACGTAGGGTTATAAAATACAACATCCGAAAATGTATAGTGAATTACAAAGCCTCTTCTAGTCAGATTTACATCGACAATAGGCGCACCTCCATGAGCCAAATTTGCATCCCAAATTATGGTCTGGCCTTTCTTTAAAATACATCTTTCCGAACTTAGTCTAAGATTTTTGATGGCGCTACTTAACCACTCTTCATAAAAAGAATAATTTTTTTTAATATCGGCTAATGAAGCTGGTTTTTTTAATCCATGGTCAGAATATTTAAAGTATGGCATCTTATGCGACCTAGGAACAACAACCAACTCTCCAGAGCCTTCTTTAATATCCTCTAATGCAGTCCAGGCACCACAAAGAAATCCCTCCGGAATTGTGCCGTGATGAACATAATCGCTATGCAGAGGCTGCTCAGAGCCGCACTTAAATAATATATTTGAAAACGGCCTAGGATCGCGTCTATATAGATATTCTAAAATTGTTATCATTTTTGGATGATAAGAAAATTTAACAATTTCAGGTATTTTTTTATATGCGTCAACTATTCGAGGACTATCATTATAGGAATAGATCTTCGAATTTGTTTGCCAATCTTCTGCTTCAAGTATTTCACTAAATTGATGATTAATTTTTTCAACCAACTGAATATCAATCGGATCAATAACAACATATCCTTCTTCAAAATACTTTTCTAGTAAATTATTCATGTAGCCTTCAAAATATTGCCGATCCCACGATCTCTAAAATAGTTAATGCGATTAAAAAACTTATTCCTCGTAGCATGCATTTTAAAATAATAAGCGTCCTCACCGACAACTTCAGAAATCCCTGCATTTTTGTGGAAAAGTATGATGTTGTTCGCTTCTTTTGGTACATCCCAGGGTCCGCAAATATTTTTTTGATAAACCTCAAACCCAATTGAAAAAATCGTGAGCATAACATCATAGGCAACCAAAGGACTTGTATTTCTATCTAAAATAAAACTTTCCCATGAAAATTTTTCATTTTTTGTTAGCTCAGTTATGCGAACTAGTCCTGAAATATCTTCTGGATTCTTCTTATCAAAAATTTTATAATAAACTTCATCGCCAGCAGCCATTCTATTTTTGTAAAGCCTGAAATATTTTCTTTGTACTTCAATGCTATTTGTGATTTTATGCAAAACACTATTTTTATGTTTTGTTCGGATTTCTATTAATCTTTGCAAATCATTTTCTTCTAATTCCTCAAGTATGGAATATTGAGTATTAATTTTTAATATTTTATTAATCACTTGATATACCGCCAGTTAGATCAATTACTCCACCAGCGGTATAAGGATTCTCAACTATGAAATTAATGCAATCTACCAAGTCTTTTCCACAACCAAATCGCTTAAGCGATATTTTTTTTCTAAGGGCTTCCTGCGATACTTCATCAAAATGTAAAAGCATTCTGCCATCAAAATAACCCATCCTTATAACTGATGAGCGTAATTTTATTCGAGAGTATTCTAGATTAATTGATTTAAATAGAAGCTCTCCAAATGCCTTCGAGGAGGAATATATTGTCGCTCCTGGTGTTGGTGCATAAGACCGAAATGAGCTTAAATAAATAAATATTTTTTCCTTTGAAAGGTCTACATTTTTAATTATGTCCCTAGTGATTATTAAATAGCTTCTTATATTTGCGTCAATCAAGGCATCAATAGATTCATCAGTCTGATTTATCAATAAGCTATTTTCTGATTGAAATGCTGCGCCAATGAAAATTACTTTATCAATTAAATTTTCATGTTGGATTTTTTTTAAATTACAACCAATTTCAGAAATCTTATTAAAATGAAGATCGACAGATAGCTTAATTGGTTTAGGGATTTCGTTATTATAAATTCTTAAATAGAAATTATCATCTTGGTATAGGGGATTAAGCAATGATGACTCGGAACCATAGACTATAACTAGATTCATGCTGTGCACTCAAGCTTTAAAATTATCGTGTTTATGCCAACACCAAACCCAGCCAAAATACTAGTCTGCTTATTTATTGATGTTAAGTTTTCCCCAATAAGTAATGGAATTGTTGAAGCAATAGTATTGCCATATCGATTAAAATTTGAAGGGCTGTATAAATTAAATTCGGCAAGCTGTTGCAAAATTCCTTCAAATACGAGCTTACTTGCCTGATGCATATAAATTGCAGAAGGTAATGTGCCATTTTTAATAACTTCTTTGATTAGCGGGACAACTTCGGTTCGCGTATAACCCCAGAGCTTCCCCCCGTCCATGTGCAAGTATCTTGCATTGCCATTTGGGTCTAAAGGCTGATTTAGATAATCAACTTTCGATCCATCAAACATATACTTATGCGCAGTAATTGTCAAAGGCGAGTTCGCATCTGAAGTAATTAAAGTTGCAGTTGCACAGTCGGAAAAAACTGCCCCCGTACTTCTATCCATTGGATCTAATTTAGATCTGTATTTATCCACACAAATAATAGCAATATTTTTCCACTGGCCCAGGCATTGTGATGCAATAGTTAAGGCATGTACAAATCCTGCACACCCTTGATTTATATCTATCAGAAAAGTTGATGAGGGTAGTCCAGACTTATATTGAAGAAAGTTTGACAGGCCTGGCAAAACAAAATTTGAAGATTGCGAAACGCATATTAAGCAATCAATTCTTATCTCTGGATTTCTATCTATTAAATTTCTAAGTGGAATCAGGGCTAGATCATCAATATTTAAATCGCTTTCGTAAACGAAAGGAATTCCTGTTTTTTCAATTAGAGAGGTTGCTTCAGGATATCGAGCTTTTAAGTCAATTTCTTTAGATCCCAAATGGAAAGCTACGTCTTTTATCAAAAATTTAAGCATTAAAAGTTATCTCATTTTTTATCTCTGTTTACCATATCAATAATTTCAGCAACAGAACTCGCTTCTGCTAGCCCAGGAGATCTTATGGTAATGTCATCAAACTTGTTATCTAACGCCGAAAGAACAGCAAAGTGCCCCAGACTATCCCACTCTGAAATATTTTTGTTATTAGATTCAGCATTAATGGAGCCCTCACTCAAACCAAGAGCTTCCTCAATTATTTTATAAATATTTTTATCTTGTCCCATCATTTTCTTTCGTAATTAAACTTTTAAGCTGCAATTGGATTTTAATTCTGTAAGCATATCTTATATTGAGGGGCTCCCAAATATTTTTGGACTTCAATATTAGTGCCTAGGATCATTTAAAGCCCCCCTCCCAAGCGGCACACTAGCCAAAATATATTTTTAATCCCAATACGTTGATCCTGATTTTAAATTATTTCTCTAGTCGCTACTATGCACTTTCCAACCATTCTTAGAAATCTATTTCTAGTTATTAAATATTGCTTCGTCATACTACTTAGAATGTATTGGAGATGTTGGTTATTATAAATAACTAACCATTTTTTTTAAAAAATTTTAATAAATAAAATAATTTCATTAGCCACGGGAGCTTTGAATAAGAAAATAGGCGGAGTCTTTTGCCTAATTTCACTGATTTGGCATGGAATAGTTGGCTGATAATTTTAGTATTCTTGTTGCCCCCCAAAACATCAACTGTTAATTCGGCATCTCTAATTTTATTCATGACAAAATTAGAGATCTTATGATCCAAAGAGTATAGCTTAGCATCATCTAATATTTGGTTTAGATCAAAAATTGAAGCTTTTGCATCAGCAATGAGTTTCTCAATTTTTTTTTCAATGGAGGTAGTTTTGGTTGTGCTGATTCCACCAGCCCTATGTTTAACGCTTGGGCGGTGGATTGTGCTTCCGGCTTCTAAAATAATGGCCCTAAATGCCAACACCTGATCTTCTCCAGAAATATTTACTAATGGTGGAAATTTATTCCAAAATTCTTTAGACCAACATTCTGCCCCAACGTGAAACTGCGGTTTTTTTAACCAAGCCTCTACATCAGGATAGTTATCAAAGTTATCTGATATTTGATATGAGGTCTCTCTTCCTTGCTCATCAATTTCAATTAAATCAGAATTGATATATCCAATTTTTTTACCACTCTGCAGCCAGTGATTGACCGCCAATTCAACCCTATTGCTAAGTGAAATATCGTCTCCTGCAGCAGGCACGATAAATTCGCCAGTAGATAACTCAATAGCCTTAGATAAATTACCCCCTATTCCTAAATTTTTTTCATTTATATTTAACTTATATTTAACTGCCCGACCCTTCATAAATAATTTAATATAGTTAGCGGTTGCATCTGTTGAGCAATCGTCTGATATAACTAATTCAATATTTTTATAGGTCTGAGCTAGCGCACTGCTTAGGGCATCTTCAATTGTATTTTGTTGGTTATAGCAAATTACCACATAGGAGACTAAAGGCAGAGAGCCTACGCCATTTAGATCCATTTTTATTCTAGGAGAAATTTGCTCTATCGGCATTATTTGCTGTTTTAAGTTTGTTGCTACGCTCTAGTTTAGTGTTTTGTGACTATACAATCTATCTTAGATGATAACCGCTATAAATGATAAAATTTCCCTAGCATTTTTAATTACTTCTCCCCTTAAGCAAAGCTCTTATGGCTCTCAACACTGAAAAAACAAGCGTTGCTAATTGTGAAATCATAAATTTGCCTAAAATTTTTGATAGTCGCGGCAATTTAACGTTTTTAGAGGAGGGAATTTGTCCTTTTGAATTTAAAAGAATTTATTATTTATATGATGTCCCCGCAGAATCTATCAGGGGTGGGCATGCTCACAAAGTCTTGAAGCAACTTTTAATTCCTTTGGCCGGCAGTTTTAATGTTTTACTAGATGACGGCAAAAATAAAAAGGAAGTTAATCTTTATAGGCCTTACCAGGGACTTCTAATTTGCCCAATGATATGGAGAGAGCTTAATCAATTTTCTTCGGGGGCTGTTTGCCTGGTTTTGGCCTCTGAAAAATACGATGAAAGCGATTACTTTAGGGTGCACGAAGATTTCTTAAAGGCCAAGCATCCAATTGGCTGATATTTCATTTTTAAATCTTTCTGCTGCCTACAAAGAATTAGAAAGTGAATTAGAGGTAGCTATCCTGCGAACCTCGCGGAGCGGAAAATATATATTAGGAGAAGAACTTCACTTATTTGAGAAGGAATTCTCTGAGTATTTGGGAGTAAATTACTGCGCGGGAGTTGGAAATGGCCTAGATGCAATCAAAATAGCACTTTTAGCGGTTGGGGTTAGGCCTGGAGATGAGGTGATCGTCCCGGCACATACTTTCATAGCCACCTGGCTAGCAGTATCGGAGATTGGAGCAAAACCAGTACCTGTTGAACCCAATAGCAGAACTTTTAATATTGATCACAAGCTCATATCAAAAGCTATCACATCAAAAACAAAAGCTATATTGCCTGTTCATCTATATGGCCAACCAGCAGAATTAGACTCCATTCTTAATATTGCCAGTCAATATAATTTAAAAGTTGTTGAAGATGCGGCTCAAGCGCAGGGATCATCGTACAACGGTGTAAAAATAGGCTCACATTCAGATGCAGTTGCTTGGAGCTTTTACCCTGGGAAAAATTTGGGCGCCCTTGGAGATGGTGGCGCTATTTCAACTAATAGTATTGAGGTTTCTGAAAGCATAAGAAAAATTCGAAACTATGGTTCAAGTATTAAGTATAAGCATGAAATATTAGGCATTAATTCACGGTTGGATGAAATCCAAGCCGCTGTTTTAAGGGTTAAATTAAAGTATTTAACATCTTGGAATAAACGCCGCGCCTATATTGCCGACTACTATCAATCAAACATCAATACAAATGACGTTGAATTGCCCAACGTAATAGATGGTGTGATTCCAGCCTGGCATCTATACGTCATAAAATTGGCCCGAAGAAATGAGTTATTGGATTTTCTAAAAAATAACAATTGCGAATCCATAATCCATTATCCAACGCCGCCACATTTACAAAATTGCTATAAAGAGTACTCGCAGATTTCTCTACCAGTTACTGAAAAAATTGCGCAAAGTGTATTGAGCCTGCCAATTAGCCCACACCACCATATCAAGGAAATTGATCATATTTGCCAATTAATCAATAGCTTCAAGTGATCAATTGTCCTCTAGTGAAAAAATTCCAGATTTTCACTGGTAATTTTTTTTCCCAAATATTTCGATCCATTAATATTCAAGTGATTATTATCCCTATACAATAATTCTCGCCCCTGAATCATGCTGCATTCTTTTTCGTGACAAAAGTATTTCATAGTTTGCAGTAACTGAATATTTGGGCTTTTGATGGATATTCTTTTTAACATTTCTTCATATTGATTGGCTTTCTTGGATTCGGTACACATTGTCTCTGTGTAGGGGAAACGAATTCCTTTGCAACGGATCGGATCAAATGGAAATGCTGGCACGCCATCCGTTACATATACAGTTTTTCCTTTTGCAGTCAATTGATCTGCTATTTCTAAAATTTCAACTTCGGCTTGTTTAAGATTGGTCAAGCCAACCCAGTCCATCGAAATAACAATGTGTTTTATGGTTGGACTTTGATTAATATATTGAAATACTTCTTCATATGATTTGTTTGCGCCGGATGGTAGCCCTGTATTTGCGTAATAGACTACGTTTTTTTGAGGTAGGCCCTCAGCAAATCCGATAAATAAATGTTCGGCATGGCTATTTCCTAATAATGCAATATCTATCGGCTGATTTATTTTTGACTGCTGACATCTAATATAGCCCTCCCACCTATCTGCTTTTTCTGCAATATTTTTCGGCGTGCACTCATAAAAATTTTGCGCTATGTATTTGTGGAACCCCAGATGTCCTATTTCGCCGGTATATATATTTTGAAAGCCCTCTTTTTTGCCGAAAATTTGCCCTTGAAGCTGGTTTGTTAAAAATCCAAAAAAACCAATTAGGGCCATTAAGAAAATTAATAGGAATACCTTAAAACCGTCTTGGATTTTCTTGTTAAATCTAACGGGTTTTTCAAAGAATTTATAACTTATCCATGCTAATAGAAGCGCCAATAGAAGCGCCTTATATTTGATGTGCACATCTATATTTCTAGTCTCTGATATTCGAGCAAACGATAGCAACGGCCAGTGCCACAAATACAATGGATAGCTAATCATGCCCAACCAAACTATTGGTTTATTAGAAAGTAAAACTTTGTTCACTATTGATTTATCACCTGATAAGATGATGCATGTGGTGCCCAATACGGGAAGCAAGGCCCACCAACCCGGAAAAGATGAATCCTCATTAAGCATGATTGCTCCCACTGCAATCAAAACTAATCCGCCGATTGCAAATGAATTTGCAATCACAGCTCTTTTGATTCGACTAGAATCAAAAGAAATTGCCAATAAAGCGCCTGCAAAAAACTCCCATGCCCTTGTTAAAGGCAAATAAAATGTAGCCGTTGGATCCGATTTAATTTTAAATATATTAAAAATAAATGATGCGATTAACACTGATAAGATAATTAAAATTACGTTGAGATTTTTTTTCCAGGCCCACCAAAGAACAAGTGGCCAAAACAAATAAAATTGCTCCTCTACTGCAAGACTCCATAAATGAAGCAGCGGCTTTGTTTGTCCTGAATTGTCAAAGTAGCCGCTTTCATTCCAAAGCGTAAAATTTGATACGAATATTGCAGCGCTGCCAATATGCCCACCTAATTGCTTGAACTCGTCAAACGTTAAAAAATACCAGCCAAATATAAAAGAGGAAAATAATACCAATAGAAGGCTTGGGAAAAGTCTTTTGACGCGACGGCAATAAAAATTCGCAAAGCTAAAAATATTTGCCTGTAAATTATCCTGTATATTTTTTGTAATTAGAAATCCAGATATCACAAAAAAAATATCGACGCCAATAAACCCCCCAGAAAGTTTTTGGGGAAATGCATGGAAGTAAACGACCAAAGTAACTGCCACCGCACGCAGCCCGTCAATCTCAGGATAATATCTTTGGCTCATTAATATATTTTTTAAAATTTAATAGCTTGTCATGCATTAGAAAGGTTTATAAATCTAGCTAGCCAATTAGGCAGCTTTTATATGTTTTACTAATCTTAATGTATGGTTAATAAAGTCCAATACTGCTAACACTTTAGAGTCTATTTTATCGAGTACTTAACTTAGTCTAACTGGGTCTTATCCACGCTTACTTCTAAATCTATAGATTATAAGAAATATTATTTTGAGCGTCCCGCAACTAGACGCTAAAATTTTTCTAAATGAAAAAATATTATGCTTACGCGACGAAGTCGATACAATTTTGGCGAAATTTGATACCAGTGTAAGCAAATGAATTCGGTGCTTAGCGGGCAGTAAGTCTTGCTGTGCTTAGGCCCAATGTGCAGAACTGTTCGAGTCCTTTATCCTACGTTTTCAATCCTCCGCTCTACCGACTGAGTTACTAGGCCTAGAGTGGGA
>Ga0114975_10002595_pt1 | contig 12321 bp, 17 predicted proteins | sample S_130626_EF_Meta_FD_87031 | JGI IMG/M metagenome (GOLD analysis project Ga0114975, IMG submission 87031) | Freshwater microbial communities from Lake Simoncouche, Canada to study carbon cycling - S_130626_EF_MetaG | ecosystem: Environmental > Aquatic > Freshwater > Lake | place: Lake...
AACGGAACTGAGTCTATTGAGATGCTGGACGGCAGAAGGCTTGACGTTGTTGCGGCAACTAGAGACGGCTCTCGCGGAAGAACTGCGGACTTCCTATTCATCGACGAGCTTCGAGAGATTAACGAAGAAGGATATAGAGCAGCAATCCCTACAACTCGAGCGCGTCCAAATTCTCAGACGCTTCTTACCTCTAATGCAGGAGACGCTTTCTCGACAGTCTTAAACGGCATGAGAGAAAGAGCTCTAGAAAACCCGCCTAAGTCATTTGGCTTTTACGAGTACTCAGCTCCCCAATATTGCAAAATCACAGACCGAGCAAAAGGCTGGGCTCAAGCCAATCCAGCTTTAGGTTACACAATCACGGAGGAAGCCCTTGAAGAAGCCGTTGCAACTAGCCCTATTGAAAATACTCGAACTGAGTTGTTATGCCAATGGATTGATTCTCTCAGCTCTCCTTGGCCTCACGGAGTACTTGAGGAAACCTCAGATTCCTCGCTCGAAATTCCGCCAGGTGGTTATACAGTCTTTGCTTTCGATGTGTCTCCGTCTCGCCGCAATGCGAGCCTGGTTGCGGGTCAAATACTGCCTGACGGTCGAATCGGCGTTGGGATTCTCCAGACATGGGAAAGTCAAGTTTCAGTAGATGAACTTAAAATAGCGGCTGAAATTCACGCACACGCACTTCTCTATCGTCCTCGACAAATTTGCTTTGACAAGTACACGGCTCAATCAATCGCTGACCGACTATCCAATGCTGGTCAAATAACGATGGATATATCTGGCGCTGCGTTCTATCAAGCCTGTGGCGATTTGCTTGATGCCCTGGTCAATCATCGCCTTGTTCACGCAGGTCAAGAAAACTGGGTGCAACAGATGAACAATTGCGCAGCTAAGACAAATGACTCTTCATGGCGCATTGTTAAACGTAAATCTGCTGGCGATGTTTCAGGTGCAATCTCTACCGCGATGGTTGTTCATCAATTGACAAAACCACAACAGGTAGCGGCTATCTACAGCGAATAGCACTATATATAGTGTATAATTGCCCTCTATGGGTCTCTTTTCGCGTAAGCCACAAATTGTTGAAGCGCAGTACGCACCACAAGTCATGGGCGAAAATATGCCTAGCTTGTACAACGCAATTTTTGCCAGAGTTTCACGACACGATGCTATGTCAGTCCCTAGCGTCGCTCGCGCCCGCAATTTAATCTGCGGCACAGTGGCATCAATTCCTCTTGAGTATTACAAGACTTCAACAGGTGAGGTCATTGCTCCTCCTCGTTGGATTAAGCAACTTTCCAAGAATCAACCATCATTTGTCACCCTAACTTGGTGCGTGGATAGTTTACTCTTCTACGGGGTCGCTTATCTTTTAATTACGGAGCGCTACGCAGAAGACGGACGCCCAGCATCTTTTGAATGGGTTGCTAATTCTCGCGTTACATTTACTACAGACCTCGAAGGCATCATGGTCACGCAGTATTACGTTGACATGAAACCAATTGACATGAATGACATTGTGACAATCCAAGGATTTGACGAAGGCGTACTAGACCGCGGAAGTCGCACCATTCGTGCAGCAATCGATGTCGAGAAGGCAGCCGCAGTAAATTCTGCTCAACCACAGCCAGCGGGCTATATTCGCAATACAGGTGCGGATTTGCCACCTAATGAAGTTTCCGGGCTTCTTGCAGCTTGGAAGCGTGGCGCGCAAAGCAATTCAACTCGCTATTTAACTTCTACTCTTGAGTATAACGCTGTGTCATTTTCTCCAAAAGATATGATGTACAACGACGCTATTCAAAATCTATCTACACAAATTGCTCGCACAATGAACGTTCCAGCGTATTACTTGTCAAGCGACATGAATACAACAATGACTTATGCAAATGTGCAAGATGAGCGCAAGCAATTCTACGCGCTATCAATTGAGCCTTATATTCAAGCGATTCAGAGCAGGCTCTCAATGGACGATATCTCCACTTCTGGACATGAGGTCAAATTCTGCGTAGGTGACACATTCTTAAAGCAAGACCCGCTAGTCGAAATCCAGGTGCTAGAGAAGCTTCTTACTCTAGGACTGATTACAACTGAACAAGCAATGGCAATGACAGATTTAACACCAAATGGAAGTGAAGGTCTATAATGCAAGAACTCATTATCGAAGCATCCTCAATCGAATGTAACGAAGACCGCCGTGAAATCTCAGGCAAGATTGTGCCAATGGGAACAGGCGAAATCGGTCATACCAATATGGGTGGAGTTGTCTTTGAAGCTAACTCAATCGATATTGCTGACGTCTCAAAGATTAAGTTGCTTTCACAGCATGACATGAAGAAGCCAGTAGGCCGCATGATTTCAGCGGAAACACGCGCAGACGGAATCTACGCGACATTTAAGCTTTCACGTTCAACAGGTGGAAACGATGCACTTATTCAAGCACAAGAAGGACTTGTCTCAGGTCTTTCAGTAGGTGCAGAAGTAATTGCATCAAAGCCATCACGCGACGGACACATTGTTGTCTCGTCAGCACGTCTCAAAGAAGTTTCTCTCGTCACAGAGCCAGCATTCAAATCTGCTCAGGTGCTAGAGATTGCAGCAGAGGAAGTAATCCCTGCTGAACCAACCCAACCAGAAAGCGAGCCACAAGTGGAAGAATCAACCACAGCGGTAGAAGCTCCAGCAGTTGAAGCAGCAGCAGTCGAAGCGGCTCGCCCAACAGTTGTAGCAAATCTTCAAGTTAAGGAGCGCATCGCGCCCCTAACATCAGCACAGTACCTCGATGCAAGCATCAAAGCAGCAATGGGAGACGACTCAGCTCGCCGCACCATTCTTGCAGCAGATGACTCAACATCAACAAACACAGGTTTGACACTCCCGTCACACCTCAACACATTCCTTACAGATACATTCTCAGGCCGTCCAGCATTCAACGCTGTAACACGCGGTTCACTTGCAGGAATTGACGGAATGTCATTTACAATTCCACGTCTTTACACAAACGCATCTTCAGCTAACGCAGCACCAACAGTTGCAGCTGTTAACGAAGGCGCAGCAACATCAGAAACTGGCATGACATCAGCTTATGACACAGTTTCAATCCAGAAGTACTCAGGTCTCAATGAGGTTAGCTTCGAACTCATTGACCGCAGCTCGCCTGCGTTCATGGAGCTTTTGATGGCTGAACTTCGTAAAGCTTACGAGAAAGCAACAGATACAGCACTTATCTCTGCATTCGGTACATCAGGAACAGCAGCAGCAACAACAGCTGCAACAGCAGCAGGACTCCAGTCATTCATCGCTACAGAATCAGCAGCAGCATATAAGGGTACAGGTGGCGAATACGCTAACCAGCTCGTTGCTTCAACTGATGCTTGGGCTGCAATCATGGGTTACGTTGATGGTTCAAACCGTCCACTTTACGCAGCAGCACAGCCACAAAACGCAGCAGGCGCAGTTTCACAAGGTTCAACAGTTGGTAACGTACTTGGTGCTAACCTCATTGTTGACCGCAATATCACTACTTCTGGAGTCATTGACGATTCAATGTTCCTCGTAGCTCCTGGCTCTGTTTACACATGGGAGTCACCAACAACTGAACTTCGCGTCAATCTTCTTGGCACAGGTCAGATTCAGATTGCACTCTACGGATACCTCGCAATCTACGTCGGTAAGTCAGGTAAGGGCGTTCGTCGCTTCAACCTCACATAAGCAATACCCTAAGTCGCTAGAGGGGGCTGCCAGAGCCCTTGCAGCTCCCTCTAGTCTTTAGAAAGGAAAACAATGAGCACAACGACAGTTGCAGAATTGAAGTCAGCACTAGGAGTAGGTTCGCTCTACTCTGATGCGGTCATTCAATCAGTATGCGATGCCGCTGATAATGCCTTGTTGCCTTTTCTATGGAAAAACGACGTGCCTATCGTTGCACACAGCAGCGAAGGAACTATAGGAACACTTTACTTTAACCAGGACATTCGAGAGATTTTCTACGTTGGTCAGTCAATAACTATTGCTAATGCTGGCAGTCGCTACAATGGCACTAAGACCATTACAGGCGTAGGCGAATCCTCAATTACTATTACAATTACAGCTGGCTCTAACAATCCCTATCATGTTATTCAGCCATTTGGCACAGCATCAGCTGAGACTTATACAGATTATTCAGCAATCCCGGCAATCAAGCAGGCAAGTCTCATGATTTGCGTGTCTATCTGGACTTCTCGCCAGACTAACTCAGGTAATGGAATGAGCCCAGATGGTTCAATTGGAAACATGTACGCCATGTCTTCACAGCTCATTGCTCGCGTTCGCGGATTGATTGCTCCATATTTAAGCCCTGATTCAATGGTGGGCTGATGCCAGCAATAACCACACTTCGTTCATCTATTGCAACGGCTCTAGCCGATAACACAAAATACAGCGTTTATAGTTTTCCACCTGCAACGCCAGTTGCCAATAGCGTCATAGTAACCCCAAATGACCCTTACATTGAGCCTACAAACAATGATTATACAAGCATTGCACCAATGGCTAACTTTAAGATTACTATCCTTGTCCCATTGCTTGACAATGAGGGCAACCTTGCTGGCATCGAGACCGACATAGTTCGCGTCTTCTCGCTTTTAGAAGCCTCCAGCATTGTATTTAGAGTAGGAACTGTTAGCGCGCCCAGCGTGCTATCTATTGCATCAGGCGACTTGCTTACATGCGATATAAATATCTCAACCCTAACGGAATGGAGCTAATCGATGGACGATTGGACAAAGGAGCAAGCTGACTTTCTAATCAAGATTGGTCAGCTTCCAGCAACAAAACCAGCAACACAACCAACATCTAAGAAAGACGAGGAATAACCTAAATGGCAGTATTCATGAGCAACAACGTAGGCGTCAAGGTTAACTCAGTTGACCTTAGTGACCACGTTACATCAGTAACACTTAATCGTTCATTTGATGAACTTGAAGTAACAGCGATGGGTGACTCAGGTCACAAGTTCGTAAAGGGACTTGAAGCATCATCTATCACAATTGATTTCTTGAACGACACAGCAACAGCAAACGTTCTTGCCACACTTCAAGCAGCATGGGGAACTAACGTCCCTATCGTCTTGCTACAGCAAAAGGGAACAGCAGTCTCAGCGACTAACCCTCTTTACACAGCAACATGCCTAATCAACAACACAACTGATATTAACGGCGCAACAGGTGACCTCTCAACACAGAGCATCACATTTAACGTCTCTGGTACAGTTGCAGTTGCAACAACAGGTTCATTCTAAACAACTAACTAAGGGGCTAACATGGCAAAGCTAAAGGTAACAAGGGCTGACAACTCAGTAACAGAGTATGAAATTACTCCATTGATTGAGTACGCCTTCGAGCAATACGCCAAGAAGGGCTTTCACAAAGCTCTTATAGAAGACCAGAAGCAGTCAGATGTGTACTGGCTCTGCTGGGAAGCAATTAGACGTTCAGGTGAAACAGTCAAGCCTTTTGGCGAGGACTTTCTCTCAACTCTTAAAGGAGTCGAGGTTCTAGAGTCTGACCCTTTAGGATAGACAGGAACTCCCTCACCTATACCGCAGCTCGTATGAGCTATGAGTATGGAGTTCCTTTCAATAGCATTGTGGAGTTATCTTCAATGGCTTTTAAGGCACATGTACAAGTCCTCAAGGACATAGCGAAGGAGCGAAGCGATGCCAGCAGAAGTAACAGGCGCACTTGAACTTCGCAAAGCCTTAAAAGAATATGCACCATTCTTGGCAAAAGAATCTCAGAAAGAACTTTCTGCATTGCTTAAACCAGTTGCGGCAAAAGCCAGAGGTTTCATGCCATCTAATGAAGATGCACCGTCAGGCTGGCTAAAGCGCGAGAACGCTGGAGGTCGATGGGCTAATCGCTATTATGACCAAGCCACAGCTCGTAAGGGAATTACATTCTCAACAGCGCCAGGTAAATTTAACCGCAAGGGCTTTAAGTCACTTGCTGCTATTTACAATAAATCTGCTGCTGGAGCAATCTACGAAACAGCAGGACGCAAGTCAGGCATAACAGGAAACTTTACTCCTCATCTTGGCGGCGAAATTAAGGGTTATAACCAGAAGCTTCAAGGCCGAGGAATCTTTAGAGCCTGGTCAGAAGACCAAGGCAAGACAAACGCGGCAGTTATCAGAGCGATTGAACGCGCTAATGAAAAGGTTGCTAGCCTTGCTAAAATGGGTGGCGGCAAACTATTTAGAGTGACAAAGGCGGAGTAATGGCACAAACAGACCTAGCGGTACGCATTGCCACTATCTTTGACGAGGCAGGAATTAAGAAGGCTGATAAGGCCGTCAACAAGCTTCAGAAGAGCACTTCTAAACTAGGACGCGCTTTAGGCGTCTCACTTGGCGTTGCTGCCATTGCTCAATTTGGCAGAGCAGCAGTCAAAGCATTTTCAGAAGATGAAAAGTCAACCGCTAAATTAACAAGCGCTGTAAGAAACCTTGGCTTAGCATTTGAACAAACAAACATCAACACCTTTATTGCCGGGCTTGAGCGTTCTGCTTCTATTGCTGATGAAACTTTAAGACCAGCATTCCAGGCATTGTTGACCACTACTGGCTCAGTTACAGAAGCGCAGAAGTTACTTACAACTGCCATCGATGCAAGCCGTGGCACTGGCTATGATTTAGCCACAGTTGCGGGCGATTTATCTAAAGCTTATGTTGGTAACACAAAGGGACTTCAAAAGTATTATTTAGGGCTATCTAAGGCTCAATTAGCTTCTATGTCTTTTGAGGAAATTCAAGCCAAGATTAACAAAACATTTGAGGGTGCTAACAAAGCTTATCTCAATACAGCAGCGGGCAAGCTTGAAGCTATCAGCATTGCAACGGGCAATTTCAGCGAAGCAATTGGCGGCGCACTTGTAGGAGCTCTTATTACTGCTACTGGTTCAAATGGAATTGAAGGCCTAGTAGCCAAAATAAATAAACTTTCAGATGCCATTGTCAACAACATTAATAAACTAGAAACATTGGCTTTCAGTCTTAAATATGCTTTCAACCCTAAGAACATATTCAAGGGTAGCGAAGAATATACAAAGGCTCTCAATAAATTTACCTCTGACCAGCAAATGCGCGGGGCTAAAGCTTTTGACCCACTGAACAATGCACTTACTGGCTACAAGGTTGACCAGAAGGCAGCGGCAGACGCAAAGAAGGCAGCAGCCCTACAAGCTAAGCTTCTAAAGCAATCTTTAGCTTCTCAAAAGGCTTTGACAGCAGAGCAGAAGAAGCAAGCTGCATTAAAGAAGGCTGGGACAGTCTTTGACCTTGAGCAGATTCAGCTAGTAGCAGCCCTCAAGGGTAAGTTATCTGATAATGATAAATTACGAGTAGAAGCTCAATTAGCCTTGCTTAACGGCAATGAAGCAGTGGCAACAAAGCTTACTAATCAAATTCTCATGGCTCAAGATGCTTCTGGCAATCTTGCCAAGTTCCTTGCAGCATTGCCAAATGCTAAAAACCCATTTGAGTATTTAGACGGATACTTGTCATATCTTGCTGGCAAAGCAGCTGCAATACTCACAGGTAACAATCCTCCTTCTGCGCCTAATGGCAATACTTCATTAGCTCCATCAGTGCCAGTAATTCCGAGCACAAATGTCCCTTCATTTCCATCAGATAACATGATTTCGTACAATACTTTGACTGGACTCAATTACAACCCTAATGCTAATAACGTGGTTGTGGAGCTCAAAATTACAGGCGAAGGCGACCTCACCAACAGCATTGCAAAGAACCTTATGCAACAGAGCCTTTCATCAGGCAATCAGACCTACGTCAACCGACGCACAGGCGGCTTTGAGTAATGGCGTTACCTGCACAGATAGCGGTCTCGTTTGACTTCTCCTCTGGAGCAACATTCGGAGCAGGATTTGTCATTGGTTCAACAAATAACGGCGTAATCGGCGTCAACCGATTTGGCTCTTCTGACGTAGTTTTGCCTACAGTTGACCTAACGCCTAACGTGTATTCAATCTCCATTCGTCGTGGTCGCAATGTAATGAAAGATACTTACGAAGCAGGGACAGCAGTAGTTCGCGTTCTCGACCCACAGGGGTACTTCAATCCACAGTCGGTAACAAGTCCCTATTACCCATATTTAACTCCATTACGTAAATTGCGCATTTCAGCAACAACATCGACAAGCACCAAGTTCTTGTTCAGCGGTTATGTAAATGATTACAAGTATTACTTTCCTCAAGGCCAAGAAACAGCTTATGTTGACATCATGTGTACCGACGGATTTCGCCTGCTACAAATGGCTAACGTTGGGACAATTGCTACAACGCCAGCAGGCCAGACAACAGGCACACGCATAGACAAGATTCTTGATGACGTGCAATGGCCTGTTTCAATGAGGTCTATTGCTACAGGGCAAAACACCTGCATTGCTGACCCTGCGACTATCCGCACAACTCTTGAAGCTGTGAAGAATGTTGAATTTTCAGAAGGTTTAGGGGCATTCTACATGTCGCCAGACGGCACGGCTGTTTTTGAGGATAGAAACATGGTTGTTAAGTCTCTTGCTGCAACAGCTATTGAGTTTAACCAGACCACAGGTATCCCATACAAGAACCTTAAATATGCCTTTGATGACAAGCTCATCATCAATTCAGTCCGATTTAACCGCATAGGCGGTACGGCTCAGGTAGTAATTGACCAGCCTTCTATTGATAAGTACTTCCCTCATGACTTGACTCAAGAGAACCTGGTTGCCGAGACTGATACCATCGTCAATAACATTGCTCGCGAATATGTCACAACCCGCAAAGAGACCACAATCCGCATTGATGAAATGGTTGTTGACTTGCTAGACCCAGCAGTCCCAACGAACACAATGATTGCACTTGACTATTTCGATAACCTCAAAATTACTAACGTGACCGATTCAGGCTCAACGATAGTTAAGACCCTCCAATGCCAAGGCATAGGCTGGGACATTTCACCCAACAAGATGACGGTTACGATAACTACCCTAGAACCTATTGCTGATGGCTTCATCATTGGCAGCAGTATTTACGGTATAATCGGAGTCTCAACAATGAGTTACTAGGAGCAAGATGGCAACAGGATTTCCAGCAGCAACAGGCGACGTTTTAACAGCAGCCGCTTTCAATGGTCTAGTAACCTTTACCTTGAACGCACAGTCAGGCACTACTTATACAGTAGCCAACGCCGACCTTTATCAGTCCCTTGTGCAGACTACCAATGCTGCAACTAAAGTCGTAACTATTGCTCCAGATTCTATGCTCACCTCCGCGGCAGTCGGTAGCGCAATCACCTTTCTCAACTCGGGCGCAGGACTTCTTACTTTTGCAGCTGGCTCAGGCGTAACTATTGTTTCAGCTGGCGCAGTATCAGCAGCACCAACTTTGGCTCAATATAGAAGTTGTGTTGCTGTACGAATTTCAGCAAATAGCTGGACTATTTTGGGTTCAGTCGCATAATGATAGGAGCAATCACAGCAGGATTGCTTGCATCAGGCACGCCAGCAAGTCTTTTAATTGATTATCTTGTAGTCGCAGGCGGCGCTGGCGGAGCAGGTGATATTGGAGGAGCAGGCGGAGCAGGTGGCCTTCGTTGTACAGTTGGAGCAACAGGCGGTGGCGGTTCACTAGAATCACCATTAACCATTGCAAAATCTACAAACTATACAGTAACTATTGGAGCAGGTGGAGCTGGCGCTGGAATGACTAGCAACCTTCCAGGAAGCAATGGGTCTAATTCTATATTTTCAACTATTACTTCTATTGGTGGCGGTGGCGGTGGACCAAATACAAACAACGTTACTGGTATTGGAAATGTTGGAGGCTCAGGCGGTGGAGCAGGTGAAGGCGGAAGCAACAGGGCTGCTGGAACAGTAAACCAAGGTTATGCAGGCGGAGCGGCTCAGAACGCTAGCCTTTACGGTACAGGCGGCGGTGGCGGTGCTGGAGCAGTTGGCGGCGATGGAGGCACAACAGCAGCAGGCAATGGCGGTATCGGTATAGCAACTTCCATATCTGGTTCATCTACTTATTACGCAGGCGGCGGTGGCGGGTCAATCTTTAGCGGTGGCACACGCGGCTCAGGCGGAAATGGCGGCGGTGGTCAAGGCGGAATTTACAGCGCAAACGATGGCACGTCAGGAACTGCTAATACAGGTGGCGGCGGTGGCGGCGGTGCTGGCTCAGTCGGTCAACCTGTACCTTCTGGCGGTTCTGGAGTTGTAATTCTTCGTTACGATACTGGCTTAACAATTACTATAGGCGCAGGTTTAACAGGTTCAACAACTACGGCAGGTGCATATAAAATAACAACAATTACTGCTGGTACAGGAAATGTGAGTTGGGCATAATGGCACATTACGCATTTTTAGATGAATCAAACATCGTTACAGAAGTAATTGTAGGCATTGACGAAACTGAACTAATTGAAGGCAAGTCTCCTGAACATTGGTATTCAGAATTTAGAGGTCAGGCTTGTGTTCGCACAAGTTACAACGGAACTATTCGATATAACTACGCTGGAGTTGGTTATACATACGACCCAATCGATGATGCTTTTATAGCTCCAATGCCTAATTGTGGTCATGAAAGTTTATTGCTGAACAATTTTAAGCGATGGGAGTGTGCAGATTGTGAAGCCATTGCTATGCAAAGCAGGACAACAGCTTAGGCTGCAAGTTGATGATACTTACTCAGATAGAGATAGAACCTCAGATGGCTGGATTGGCGACACTCGTCACGCGGCACGTCCTTCTGACCACAATCCTGATGCAGCGGGCATCGTCCGGGCAATTGATATTGACAGGGATTTATCTGGAAAGGCAAAGCCCGACCTCATGCCTGACCTTGCAGACCAGATTCGACTTTGCGGTAAATCTGGCGATAAAAGAATCTCTTACATTATCTTCAATGGAAGAATTGCATCGAGTAAAAAATCTTGGGCTTGGCGTCCTTACGATGGGATTAATAAGCACAATCATCATTGCCATATCAGCTTTACCAAAGCTGGCGATAACGACAGTTCGTTCTTTAATATCCCGATGATAGGCGGCACAGCATGAATCCTAAAAATCCTTATGTAATGAGCATTGGCGCATTCCTAGCAGTCTGGGGTACAACCTCAAACTTTTCTTTAGATTATCGCGCAATTCTTGGTTCTCTAGTTGCTGGCGTATTCGGATACGCATCACCTAAAAAGTGAGCGCTGCTGACCTTGCTGCTTGGGCTGTGGCTGTTGTCACTATTCTTGGTGGTTTTGCTACATATACACAGTTCATGATTAAGCATTACCTGAGTGAGCTTAAGCCTAATTCTGGCTCAAGTCTCAAAGACCAGGTATCTAGACTAGAAGCGCGTGTCGATACCATCATCGAGCTGTTAGGTAAGTAACACTTATCTCATGGCAAGGAAAAAACCAGTCATAGATTTAGACACTTACAATGCTTTAGACGCCTATTGCATTTCTCTCAACGAATTCTATAAGTCATTGCGCCGTAGCGGTTTCAGTGAAACTCATGCTTTCTGGCTAATGGCTGACAGAGACATGTACCCAGACTGGATTCTTCCAGCAAAGCCAATTGAAAAGATTGGTGACGTCAACTACGAGGACGACGACGAGGACTAAGAGCCTATGAAAAGAACAGTAGTTCTTCCAGATTTGCAGTGTCCATATGAAGATTCCCACCTGGTTAACAATTTTGCCTTATTCATTAAGGCCTACCGTCCCGACGCAGTTTTAACAATCGGTGACGAAATTGACCTACCTCAGATAAGCCGTTGGGAAGAGAATAAACCAGGTTGGTATGAGCAGACTCTCGCAGCTGATAGAGACCACACAGTTGAGGTGCTATGGAAGCTGACTGAACACGTCAAAGAAGCTCACATGATTCGCAGCAATCACACGGACAGAATGTATAAGGTCATCATGAACAAGATACCTGCATTTCTAAGCCTGCCTGAACTGCGCTTTGAGAAGTTTCTCAAGCTTGATGAGCTGGGTATTAAGTATTGGAAAGACCCAATGCCTATCGCTAAGGGCTGGATTGCCATTCATGGCGACCTAGGCAGCCTAAACCCTAACCCTGGAATGAGCGCGTTGGGACAAGCCCGCAAGCATGGGGTAAATGTAATTATGGGTCACACGCACAGAGCGGGCAGGAGTGCCGTTTCAGAGGCTTCTAACGGGGTTTTAAGACGTGTTCTCCACGGAGTTGAAGTGGGACATGCAATGAATCTAAAACACGCCAAATACGTTTCTACGCCAAATTGGCAGCAAGCCTTTGCAAT
>Ga0114975_10002596_pt1 | contig 12321 bp, 7 predicted proteins | sample S_130626_EF_Meta_FD_87031 | JGI IMG/M metagenome (GOLD analysis project Ga0114975, IMG submission 87031) | Freshwater microbial communities from Lake Simoncouche, Canada to study carbon cycling - S_130626_EF_MetaG | ecosystem: Environmental > Aquatic > Freshwater > Lake | place: Lake...
CTGGGCCGCTTAAATCAAATACGCCACTGGTATTGCCGTAAATAACATAAGCTTTCCCAAGTAAACCACCTTCGTTATTGTTGCCGCCTCTATAAACAAATAACCAATCGGAAATGCCATCTGCATTTAAGTCGCCTGCAGCAAAAGATTGAACGGCTCCTAATTGTGTGGCTGTTAATGCAATAGGTGTGATAGCTGCAGTGGAATTGCTAGTAACGGTTTCAGCTTTGTTAAAGGTATCGGTGTAGGTTGCGACAACGCGAACGAACTTGCCCACCTGTAGTTGGGCAGGGGTGAAAGTGGAGGCTGTTGCACTTGAAATATCGGTCCAATTGGTCGATCCGTCTGAAGAAGACTGCCACTGATAAGTGATAGCCCCAGTGCCTGAGGTGGGAATGCCATCTAGGTCGGTAATAGTGGGTGCGGTGAGTTGTTTATTCTGAGCGGCGTCACCGGAAATGGTGAGCGAGCTTGTTGGCGCACTGTTAGTCAAAAAACCTTCACTAAATCCAAATAAAAACTTGGTCCAACTCATGGTTTCATCTGACCATCCTGAGTAAAGAGGATTCTGAGCCAGCGCTTTGACAGCATCTTTCATTGACAGGCTAGGGTCATTGTCCATGACAGATTTAATAGCCAATGCCAAGCCGTAAGGGTCAAATTTTGGGTTCATTACTCCTTTTGAATCGATGAGTAATGAGGGTGGATCAGTTAATAACTCTTCTTGATTCGATGCATCTGAAAGCCCATACTTGGTTGCAATCTCAAGATTAGCCTTACTGATGACTGCACTAGTGGCTTTTGTTAAGTCTTTATTAACAGTTGCCATGACATTGTTTGCTGCTTCTGTCGTTAGTGGGTTGACGTTGACGCTGAAAGTGGTTTGGCCTGCAGCTAGATTAAAAATGGTGACGAGAGGGGTGGCACCTAAACTCTTACCAAGCCCAGTCGCCTCATCTACAAAGTTGGCGGTATTCCCATTGGTATCGCTGACAACAACTTTGATAACGCCGGTATAGGAGTTTTTCAAATTGACAGTGAAAGTACCGTCCGCTTGAATGCTGGTGGTAGACGCTAAAAGATTGCCGCTGGCATCAAAGGCTTCTACTTTGATTCCGTCGGGGTTGATGATCGGACCTGCTGCGATAAATCCAGATAAAGATATAGATGCTGATGCGGTAGGTGTGGCTGTAGTCGACGATGAGCTTGCACTGGTGCCAGGTGAACCCCCTTTGCCACCAGCAAGGGCTAAGCCTCCAAGCCCTGCTCCTAAACCTAATAAGCTAAATGATGGTCCGGATGCAACTGCTGGAATAGTTGCGGTGCTCACCATAGATGCCTGAGCAACGATAGTGTCCGCTTGGCTTTCAAAGGTAGTATTCGAAAGCTTGGCGCTATCTTGTGGTTCATTCATGGATAAGCTGGCGATACGCACACTGTTGGAAACAGGGGTAACACTGTCAGCACCAACATCGGCCCCTTCCTTATTAGTAGACAGCAGGTTGTTGGTAGAAACATCTGCTGATGCGCTCTTACTTGCGTGGTTTTGAGAACTGTCGTTCTCGTTGTCTGGTTCTTCTTGGCCCGAAAGACGCTTTATTTTTGTAACTTGAGGCTTGGTTTGTGCTGTTTTGGAATCAACGACTCCATCAAACGCGTTACCTGTTTTGGACGCCTTGCGAGACTGAGATTTGCCAGAAAGTTTCTTAAGTTGGGACTTAAAACTTTCAGGATTAACGTTTGTTGCGACTGAAGGATCTGAAGAATTTTGCATTTTAAATTACTCAAATTTAGTTAATGGATAAATAATTATTACTATTTTTCTGTCAAAGCGTCACCAAAAGCCTTATAAACAGGCTTGATGAGGTACTTCAAAACCGAGCGGCCACCCGTTTTGAGATCGACGGTGGCTGTCATGCCAGGTTTGAGCATGGCCAATGTGAGTTTTGGGTGCTTTTTGGCGTCATCCGCATGCAGACTAACTTGGGCGCGGTAGAAGGTGCTGGCTTGGCCATTGGGACCTTGCTCGGTGAGGGTGTCAGAGCTGATGTAGCGCAAGGTTCCGTGCAACACACCGTAGATGGAATAGTCAAATGCATCTAGCCGAATCGTGGCAGGCAGTCCTGCTTTTAATTGACCAATATCTGCTGGGTTGATATTGACTTCAAACAACGGCTCGGTCTCGGTCGGAGAGATTTGCATCAACTCGTCGCCTTGCCGCAGCACGCCACCGATGGTAGTGACGCGTTGGTATTTCACAACGCCTGCCACGGGTGCAGTGATGGTGGTGTGGTCTAAAACGCTTTGGCGTTCTTCTAGTCTGTAATAGTTGGTAGATAGGTCCTCAGCAATTTTTGCGGCTTCCGCACGTGCGTCTTGTAGGTATTTATTGCGCACCGCATTGATACGACCTTGCAGTTCTGTCACTTGCCGTTGCGCACGCATCACTTCAAGTTGGCTGGTGTCGCCTGTGGTGAACAGTTTTTTGTTGAGCTCTAACTCATGTTGCGCAGATGCAATAGTTTCATGCAGGTTGTCTAAGTCTTGCGACAAGCTGCGTTTGCGTTGGTTGTAAAAAGCCATCTGCAAAGTTTGGAATTGCGGAAAGTCGACGTAGTCTTTGCCGAAGTAGGGCGTTTTTTGGTCGGCCTCTGCTTGGGCGCGGATGAGCGCAATTTCTAAAGAGGCTTGTTTGGCGCGGCTTTCCGTGAAAGATGCATTGGCGCGTTCTTTTTCTAGTTCGGCCAAAGGCTGACCACTGACCACGGTATCGCCCTCTTGCACAAGTACACGCGATAGCACGCCGCCATCTGCCACCTGAATAATTTGTGTGTGATCTGCCGGAATCAGCTTGCCCTGCGCACGGACGGCTTGGTCTAATTCAAAGAAAGAAGCCCAGCCCAAAAATACGAGCAACAGCAAAAATATGGCGTTGGTGGTGGTGAGTAACCAACTCAGACTTGAAAAATTATAAGATTTGGTAGTAAAACGCATGGTGTAACTCCTGTATCAAGCTTGGCGTAAATGGGTGGCGTTATTTGCTGCCTCGGGACGTGCGTTGTGCAATTGCCTCAACACATCTTGTTTAGGGCCATCGAGTGCAATTTGGTGGTTGTAGACAACGATGAGGCGATCGACCAAGTCCAGCATTTCGGTTTTGTGTGTCACCAGCACCAAGGTGTCTGTGGGTTTGATCGCATCTTTAAGGGTTTGCGTCGTGTGCGCCTCGGTGTTGCGGTCCATCGACGCAGTGGGCTCATCTAACAACCAAATGCTGGGTTGGCGTAACACCGTACGTGTGAGGTTGACCAATTGACGTTGACCACCAGATAAGCCCGTGCCACCTTCATAGATGGTGCGTTGCAATCCATGCGGATGTGGTGTGATGACGGCTTGCATCAAACCCGTTTTGCGCGCGGCTTCCAATATGGCTTCGTCACCAGGATCAACTTGACCCAAGATGAGGTTGTCGCGCAAAGTGCCAGAGAAGAGTCTGCCGTCTTGTTGCACGTAGCCAATGTGTTCGGCCAATAGCGGTTTATCGATATGCGCGAGGTCAATGCTGTCTAGCAATACACGACCTTCTTGCGGTTTGAACATGCCAGACAACACGCGCAATAAAGTAGTCTTACCTGAACCTACAGGGCCCAAGATACCAATTTTTTCACCGGGTCGTATGATGAGTTGCGGCACCATCAACGCGCGGCTTCCTTGGTAGTGGCTGGTGATGTTTTCTAAACGGTATTCGCCGCGAATGTTTTCTATCGCAATGGGTTGCGATTGACCGTGGTGGTCGTCTTCAAGAGACCACAATTTGTCCAAGCTTTGCAATGCGGCTTTGGCATGCGACCACTGCACAATTTGCCCAGGGATGATTGAAACAGCAGACAACACCCTGCCTGACAAAATAGAACATGCAATCAAAGCACCTTGGCTGATATCGCTACGCGTGACCAAATAGGCGCCATAGGCGACCATCAATACATATGAGACTTGTTGGAATGATGCGGCGAGGTGCTGCGAGTGCTCGCTGATGTTGCGCATTTCTAATTCGCTCTCGCGTGCATCATTGGTGGTGCGCATCCAACGGGTGAGCATGCGCCATCCACCTTGGCCTGCTTTGATGGTTTCAGCGCCTTCGATGGTTTCCACCAAAAGCCCCGTTTTTAAATTGCCTGCGGCCATGGCCTGCTTCGCTATGTTTTCTAAACGTTTGCGATAAAACAACCCAATAGCTAAGGACACCAAAAAGAAAAACGTTGGGATGAGTGCCAGTGGCCCTGCAATTAAAGCAATGACGCCGGCAAAGAACAAAGCAAAAGGTGCATCTACCATCAAGTTGGTGGTCATCGAGGTCATGAAGCCGCGGATGGTTTCGTAGCCACGCATTTGTGAAGCCAAGGCCCCAACGCTTTGTGGCATTTGGTCTAAGCGCACGGAGAGAAAGCGCAAATACACGGTGCGTGCAAGGCGTTGGTCGACTTGGTCGATCAATTCTTCGTACAAATGGCTGCGCACATGTTTGATTAGCCATTCAAAAAAGATAGCAATCAGGACACCTAGAGTGAGCACCAGTAGCGTTTGCATGGCGGAAGACGGAATCACCCTGTCATAGACCTGCATGCTGAAAAAAGAAATGGCCAGAGCCAAGACGGTAGCGATAAGGCTTGCTATGATCGTTTCACGAATAATGCGTCGGTGCGACAGCAACTCGTCCAAGATAAGACGAAACACTGGGCTTTTGCTCGCCACATAAGGTTGGCTGAGTTTGAGTGAAATGGCATGGTGATCGGGCAGTGCATCGTCTGCGCGCTCAACCCAACGACTGGTATGTTTGTCCACCCATTCGCTGATCCATTGGTTTTGGGCATTCTTGCCACGCAGCAAGCCCCACTCAATACCAAAATAGGGTTCTATGCGGCATAAAAGAGCTGGAGCGCTGTCAAGTTGTGGTTCTAGTTTCCAGCGTGCAGCAGGAAGACGAAGCTGCTTGGTGATGTAGCGAATTTGCGCTTTGGCATCTTCTGGCGTGTTGTCTCGTGCGGTTTCTACCGCTTCGCGCAAGGCAAGACGGTCTAGGTTGTCTGATTGCAACTGCGCTAGTCGAACTAGGCAGGGTAAAAGTTGAACATTCTTCACGTCTTCCATGCTTGTCTCCAGTGGTTCATTAGGGTTTGTTGACGATGTCTAGGCCGCTCACAAAGAGCGCCAGTCGCCAAGACACTGCGATGTGATTAGCTTTGATGTCTGTGAGCTGTGCTTGTGCTTGTGAAAGTTCGCGTGCGGCGTTGAGCACTTCAGTCCAACTTTTACGACCCGCTAAAAACTGGCGGTCGTGTGACAGCATGACTTGCTCTTGCGATGTCAAAGCGGATTCAAGCGCTTGGGTTTGTTCTGTCAGTCTTACGGCTTGTGCGTAATCGGTGAGGACTTGTTCGGTGATGGACAAGGTTTGCGATTGCACCTCTTCTTTTGCAGCAAGGCTTTTGGCTTGGGCAGCTTTTACGTTGCTTAAAACAGATAAACCAGCACCGAGTTGTGTGCTCAGTCCAACAAAAATTCGATCTTGGAATGTGTTGCTGGTTTGCATTGAAAAAGCACCGTACTGACGTTCTGCGCGCAAATACACGTCGGGAAGTAAGGCGGAGCGGTTTTCTTCCACGATGGCTTCTTGGATCAGAGATTGCGCGCGGGCTTTTTGGATGGTGGGGTGGATTGCTATTGCAGCTTCCAAGGCCCGGTCTTGCGAAATAGGTAAGTTCAGTGGCGCTGACAAATTAGCCAGTAGTTCATCCAAATTGATGGATTGACCAATGAGTTGTTTTAGGCGAACCGCATAACTCTCTACCCTAGCGCGTGTCGCACTGAGGTCTGATTTCACTGAGTCCAGCCTGGTTTGTGCTAATTGCAAGTCGGCGTCTGATTGCGCGCCTAAATCCACACGGCGCTGTACTTGTTCGCGCAGTTTTTGGTGTGTGGCCAGACTTTGTTCTGTCGACTGCATGCGCCAAAGCGAAGCGAGCAAGTCGGCGTAGGTTTGTACCACCTTCAAACTGATTTGCAAACTGGTTTCGTTCAGGTCTGCCGTTTCATAAGCGAGCGTGGCTTGTGCTTTTTCTTTGCCAGCTGTTAGGCGGCCATTTGTCCAGAGGGGTTGCTGCAGTCGAACGGTGGTGACGTTTTTGTCGCCGCTGTAGAAAGGGTCGCCGGTAGCGGCATTTACACGCTCTGTACTGATGGCTGGGGTTGGGAAATACTGCCATTTGGCGGTTTCTATGCCGATTTCTGCGGCTTGCATATGCGCCCTTTGTGAGGCGATGCTGGGATGGCTGATTAATGCCGAATTCATCAGTTTTGGCAAAGATTGAGCAAAACTACCAAAAGTAGCAAAAGAAAGTTGTATTCCAGCCAGCGCTAGCGTCCATAATCTACGATTCGATCTAGAAGCCCTATTAATAGATAAAAGTTTCATTTCCACCTCTGATTTAGTTCAATAGTATCAATTTTGGTGATTTTCGCAATTTTTAAAGTAATACTTGAGTAGTACTGAAGGTTAATTATGTGTACTTATAGAAATTTGGCGATGAAAGTTGCACCAAATGGCCGCAGATTGGCGTTTAGCCAAGTGGGCGAGGCCAATAGCCCGCAGGTATTACTGTGTTTGCCGGGCCTTTTAGAAACCCGCTCCAGCTTTCACCCCTTGCTACGTGCAGCAAGCGCTACCCACGGTTTGCGGGTCATAAGCCTCGACCTTTGCGGACGTGGCGACTCAGATCCGCTGCCTTCGGACAATGGCTATTGCATGTCCTTGTATTTATCGGACATCGAAGCATTTATTCGTCAGGAAGTCTTTGGCCATGGCGAACCTAAACCGCGCTTGGATGTACTTGGAACCAGCATGGGCGGCATCTTGGGGATGTATCTCGCTGCCAAGAAAGAAAACGATCTAGAGGGTTTGTTGTTAAACGACATTGGTCTGAACCTGACCTGGATGTCTATCTATGGTTTATACGAAGGCATGAAGTCAGCAGGGCGAATGCCAGAGATAGAGACCTTAGCTTCGCGTTTGGGCGTGACTGAAGGGGCTGTTCGCGATGTGCAGTCGCCGCATCACTTTGATCTGCCCCACCACAAAGATTGGAAAGGCATGAAGTTTGGCCATGTCTTGAATAACTTCAAAGGCTCAGTGTCTTTGGTCTACGGCGGCGAATCTGGTGTGTGTCTACCGCCGCATGTACAAGAGTTGCAAGCTAAATTTCCTCATCTAAAAGTGATGCATGTTGAGGGCGCTGCGCATCCTGTGCCTTTTTCGGAATCTGTGTGTGCGTTTGTTTTACAAGAACTGAAACTAGACCCAATACCTGCGCAAATTAAATTAAAGGAGGTGATGCTGGCCAAGGACGGTTTTGTTCAAACGCAATTGCCTTTGGAGGAAACCTTAACTATTGATGCAGCACCGGTTGTTTACAAAGAGATGCAAATGTCAGGCATGCAGGTCGCAGGTATCAATGAGGCTTTTGATAACAAACTTACAACAGTCGGGCAAACTGTAGTTGAAAATGACAGTGACAGTGACAGTGACAGTGACAGTGACAGTGACAGTGACAGTGACAGTGGCAGTGGCAGTGGCAGTGGCAGTGGCAGTGGTAGTGGTAGTGGTAGTGGTAGTGGCAGCGACAGCGACTGGCGAAGCCGATTGGCTAAATGGCTTAGCAGGTTTAAACAGAGTGAATCCAAATAGACCCACATAGATTTTCTTCAAAACTCAAGCACCACTAGATTTTTTATTTATTCCAAGTCGCCAAAGCGAAGTGACTTCTGCGGCGCGCGCAATATGCAACGGATCTTCCGTGTCTGAAGTTTTGCCATGACGCGGCTTGATGTCTTTGCGCTCTAAAACCTCTAGCCCGCCTTGGTCTATCCAGTGCAATAAAGTTTCGCGGGAGCGAAGGCCTAGATGCTCGGCCAAGTCCGACAAAATCAACCAGCCCTCACCTTCAGGGGTGAGATGCGCCCGCAAGCCTGATAAAAACCCTCTCAACATTTTGCTGTCTTCGTCGTAGACCGCATGCTCGATAGGCGATGTGGGTCTAGCGGGTACCCATGGCGGGTTGCACACTATCAATGGGACAAGGCCGTTTGGAAATAAATCTATATCGACCAATTCAACTTTGGGCATTACACCAAGTCGTTCAAGGTTTTCTCTTGCGCATGCAAGAGCACGTGGGTCTTGGTCAGTTGCGATGACGCGCTGAACGCCACGCTTGACTAGTAATGCAGACAGCACACCTGTTCCTACACCGATATCGAAAGCCAATGTTTTATCGCGAATCGGCGTGTTGGCGACTAGGTCGATATATTCACCGCGCAGGGGAGAAAAAACGCCATAGTGAGGAAAGATGCGGTTGTTTGGCGGTTTACCTAAAGCGGGAATTTCCACGCCCTTTTTACGCCATTCATAGGCACCCACTAAACCTAGCAATTCACGCAATGACACCATGCTGGCATCACCTGATGGAGGTTCCCAAGCTTGCAAGCATGCATCCTTTACATCCGGTGCGCGTCGCAATGGAATTCGGTAATCAGCGTCTAAAGGAATGAGTAATAAACTTAGAACTCGCGCACGCTGGCCCAGCGCTTGTCGGTGCAAATGAAATGTTTGCGCCGTATCGATAGGCTTATCTGCAGACGTAACAATCGTTTGATGGGTATTGCGATGTTGTGTAGATTTTTTATTTGATTTTTTTTCAGTGCGCCGTGCAAGAGCTTGTAGAAGTTGCCGGGCGTTATGGAAATCTCCTTGCCATAACACTGCCGTGCCTTCACACATCAATCTATAAGCGATATCTGCAGGTAAGGTGTCATCGCCATAAACGACGCGTTTAGGTGCTGGTGCGCCGCTTTCGCAGCGCCACTGGGGCAAGTTGGAGGGCGACAGCATGGAGGCATCATAGCGATGCGTCCCATGTTGAGGCGATAGAAATACTGACTAGTTAATTGCTCATTGGGACGACTGGATACGAACCCCGTAAATATTAGGTATCCCTCCCTGGTACCAAGGGTTCCACGGAAAGAGTGAAGATGTATCGGATACGTTGTTAGATTTAGATACACCGTTGATGCCGAATGTAAATTCAGTTGCGTAGTGGAAAAAAGTAATTTTTGTGGAGAGTTGTGGTGCATTGCCGTTAATAGGCTCCACTTTGACAGAACCCACCTTGGCTGTAATTGTTTGCCACTTGTTCTGATTTCCATAACTAAAAAAAGTACATTTTGGGTTGCCTTGGTAGTTAACATAAGGATAAAAACAAACTCGCCCTTGTGTTGCTATGGTTGGATTGGGTGTTGGATTAGGCGTTGGATTGGGTGAAGGTGAAACTGGATTGGGCTCTGCCAAACCCATTAATTTGTATCCACTCGAGGTCAATCGTAGAGTCGGTCTGATCACACCATTGATCGAAGTTGCGGCCTTAGAACTCCCTTTAGTAGCAGATGTCAACGCACTTTCAGTGTCTGACAAAGTGGCTGACGGCTTCAAACTCTTTAAAGCCGCAACACCGCCAGACACCAATGCAGTAGCTGGCGAAGTTCCCGCCATGGTGTTCCAGCAATCAAAATTATTTCCATCTGAACACAAGCTAGGCAGTGCGTATTGGCTTTCATAGTCCCCCCCTATGGCAAAGAGTTTCACTTGGCTGCTGAAGTTGGAATAGGTTGCAGGAGTAAGTCCATCAAGTTTTGTAGCGGCTACGCTAAACGCATTACTAGCGCACGCTGGAAAAGATATCGCGCTTTTATTGCTACTGTTTCCAGCTGCCACGATAGGCAAAACATCAAGCGTACGTAACTTTTCAAATACTGTTTTGAACAGCCCGCCCACATAGTCGCCATCGCAGTTTTGAGGGTAAGTGCCAACACCTAAGCTTAAGTTGGCTGCGACGATAGGAGGAAGGCGGTTTTTTTGTCGTCGCTCTGCTTCGATTGCGACCCATTCAAGTGCTGCCAGTAAATCGCCTGTTGAAGCAGATATGGCGTTACCGGTTTTATTAAAAACTTGTATTGGAAGAATTTGTGCCTGCGGCGCTATGCCGCCTTTTACTGAAACATTGGCTGTATTGGCAGATGCATTTATCATGCCCATAGCAGCAGCGCTCGCCACAGCGGTGCCGTGTTCGCAACCCGCACTGATACCAAGTTGCTTGGAACTCCAAACTAGGACTCCAGAGTTGGTGGCATCTGCACAACTGCGCGCCACTCTTTTAGTGGGGTCTGTGTTGTCCAACCCTTCAATTGCTTTATTTCCGCTGGAACAAAAGCTAGCCCCGCCGTTACTTGCTGTCGAAAAACAAGCGCCTGGTAATACTTTTGCGTTTCCTAACGCAGGATGTCTTTCCTCAACACCGGTATCAAGGAGTGCAATAACCACGCCGCTTCCAGCCGCTGTACTCGTATTGATTTGCCTAGACGAGGTGCTGTTGAAAGAAAAGTCCACTGCGTTATTTAGGCTATTGAATGCAAGCGAAGACGGCACAGCAAGCGCTTGATGGTCTAGCGGTATATCTGGATACACCCCTTTGACAATCGGTAACGATTTCAGCAAGTTCAATTGACAAGCAGTGAGGTCAAGCCGCACCACAGCGTCCGTGTTGAATTTGTGGGCGTTCTCTAGCTGTTGCGCAAAACCTGTGATATCGCAGGGGGCCGATGTGCTGATGCCCAAAAGCACTTTGGGTTTGGTTGCCGCTTCTAGATCGGCAAGAAATTGGTTTTGTAATTGTTCGCGAGAGGTGTCTGATGATATTTGTGCGCCAGAAGTTGGAGTGTTGGCGTTACCCAACTGCACAAACACCGAACTTGTATCTGTCTCGTTATCAGGCTGAATTTCTGCGATTTGAGTTGCAACCAATGTGCTGGTACTCCTCGCCATGGATAGACTATCTCCACCGCCTCCACCACATGCAGAAACCAACATTGCCGCTAACAAACCAGCAAAACCGCCCAAAACCAACCTGAAGAAGCGTGCTGCATATATTAAAAGCAGAGACATAAAGCAACCTTTAGTACAAATAAAAGCTGTTTGTAAATTTTTTAATAAATAATTGGGTTGATAGTCACTCAATAAATTTTTGAGTTGCACTTACAAATTAATCTGACCAAATGTGATGAGCGAAAAACCTAGATGTCGCGCATGTGCAGAGCCGCCACAACCCATAAGGCTGTTGCTTCACTGCTAGGATGCGTGCCATGAATGCCAAAGACAACTTTCAAGGTACGCCGGTTTCTGTCAAGATCCGCGAGCGAATTGCCGCCGCGCGCAAGCGTTTTCACTCCAACGACAACATTGCCGACTTCATCCAACCTGGCGAGCTAGAGGCCTTGTTAGACGAAGTCGAAATCAAGATGAAGGGCGTGCTCGAGAGCCTGGTCATAGACACTGAACACGACCACAACACGGGCGACACTGCCCGCAGAGTTGCCAAGATGTACCTCAACGAGGTGTTCAAAGGTCGCTACCTCAAAGCCCCAGCGATTACAGAGTTTCCAAATGCGGAACATTTGAACGAGTTGATGATCGTCGGTCCCATCACCGTCCGCAGCGCCTGTAGCCACCACTTCTGTCCGGTCATAGGCAAGATTTGGATCGGCGTTTTGCCCAACGAGCGCACCAACGTGATTGGCCTATCTAAATACGCTCGGCTTGCCGAGTGGGTCATGGGACGTCCTCAGATTCAAGAAGAGGCAGTCGTGCAACTTGCTGACCTGATTCAGCAAAAGACCCAGCCCGATGGCCTCGCCATCGTCATGGAGGCCAGCCACTTCTGCATGTCTTGGCGCGGTGTCAAGGACATGGACAGCAAGATGATCAACTCGGTCATGCGCGGCGCTTTCTTAAAAGACCCGAACTTGCGCCGCGAGTTCTTGTCTCTGATTCCTAAAAAGGATTGATGCCATGCTGGTACGTTTGTTATATGTGAGCCGTTCAGTCAATCCTGAGTCGAATGAGGCCACTGAATCTATTTTGAGCAGTGCGCGCGAGCACAACCACCAAAACGGCATCACGGGTGTGCTTTGTTATGGCGGTGGTATCTATTTGCAGGCTATAGAGGGCGGTCGTAACCAAGTCAATGCGCTTTACAGCGTCATCGTCAAGGACCCGCGCCACAAAGACGTAGTACTGCTTGACTACGAAGAAATACAAGAACGTCGGTTTGGTGGTTGGACTATGGGCCAAGTGCGTTTAGACAAACTCAACCCCTCTATCGTGTTGAAGTACTCAGAGACAGCCGATCTTGACCCTTACTCGGTCTCAGGTGTCGTGTC
>Ga0114975_10002598_pt1 | contig 12317 bp, 10 predicted proteins | sample S_130626_EF_Meta_FD_87031 | JGI IMG/M metagenome (GOLD analysis project Ga0114975, IMG submission 87031) | Freshwater microbial communities from Lake Simoncouche, Canada to study carbon cycling - S_130626_EF_MetaG | ecosystem: Environmental > Aquatic > Freshwater > Lake | place: Lake...
AACCGCGAAGCTCGACGGCCGGACCACCCTCTACGTGCTGACCCCGGTGCCGTCCCTGAAAGATCGCAGCTGGTGGGTGGAGCATCGCGACGAGTACCGCGCCGCCACGATCAAGCGCGTCTGCGAGCGCACCGGCCTGAGGCCCGAAGAGATCGAAGAGGTCGCCGAATCGACGCCGATAGAAACTGAGAACGAGCAGCGCTGCCACGACGGCTCGATCTTTGCCCTCGCCGCGAGCTTCTTCCAGAGCGCCTACTTCCGCCCCGCGAATCGCTCCAGCGACCTCCGCAACGCCTACTTCGCCGGCGGCGGCACGCAGCCGGGCGGCGGCATCCCGCTGGTCATGCTCTCGGGCTACATCGCCAGTCGCCAGATCTTGCGCGATCTCGGCTACACCCTGCCCCCTAGCGAAGCGGGGCACATCGCGTAACTCGCTCCCCCAGCAACACAAGAGAGCCGACCCCCGAAGGGGCCGGCTCTCTCATCACCCGCCTGGCGGGAAGTTCAGCCTCGAACTAGATCCCGAGAGTCGCCTGCAAGTAAGGCAGCGCGAAGTACAGCAAGAACCCAATGATGGAAACCCACATGAGTGGCTTCACATCACTGGCCTTCCCGGTAGCGACCTTCAAGAAGCCGTACGTCACAAACCCGAGACCGATTCCGGTCGTGATCGAGTAGGTGAACGGCATCATGACGATCGTCACAAGGATTGGGAAGCCGTCAACGACGCTCTTCCACTCAATGTCCTTAATCACCTGGAACATCAGGAAGCCAACGAGGACGAGGGCCGGAGCCGTCGCCTGCGCTGGCACAATGCCCGTCACTGGCGCAATCACGATTGCAGCCAAGAAGAGCAGGCCCGTAACGACGCTCGTGAGGCCGGTACGACCGCCCTCTTCGATACCCGCTGCGGACTCGATGTAGGTGGTATTTGACGAAACGCCGAATGCACCGCCGACTGCTGCAGCGAGAGAGTCGACGAGCAGGACCCTGTCCGAGCCCGGAAGCTGACCCTTGCTATTCGTGAGCCCGGCGCGCTCGCCGAGACCGACCATCGTGCCGGCGGTATCAAAGAAGTCGCTCAACATCAAGGTAAAGACGGCGAGGGCAACCGCGAGGACGCCGATGCCGTTCTGCCAGACCGTGAAAATTGCGCCGAGCGGCTTACCGATCGTCGAGAAGTTCTCAGCACTGAAGTTAAAGATCAGTTGCGACAGGTCGCTTGGCAACTTTGCGGTCACATCAAGGAAGCCCGCGCTGTTGATTGGGCCCTCAATGTCCTGGCCGTAAAGATTGTTCAAGACCACCGCTGCAATCGTTGCCCCAACGATTGAGAAGAGCAGCGAGCCTTTCACCTTTCGTGCCGTCAGCACCAGTGCGATCACCAAACCAATGATGAACGTCAGGATTGCTGGGGTCGTGAGGCTGCCAAGCGTGAGTGGCGTTGGTCCGTTCACCACGATGCCACCCTCGTTCAGGCCGATGATCATGATGAAGAGGCCGATGCCGACCGCAATGGCGCGCTTCAGCTGAAGCGGAATGGCTTCGAGGATCGCCTGTCGGAAGCCGGTCAGCACCAGAACGGTGATGATCACGCCCTCCCAGAAGATCACGGCCATCGCCTGATCCCATGGCAGACCCTTGCCGATGATGAGGCCGTACGCCACGGTGCTGTTGAGGCCGAGGCCTGCAGCAAGGGCAAACGGGTAATTCGAGATAAGGCCCATCGCAATCGTCAGCACACCAGCTGCCAACGCCGTTGCCACGGCAACGGGCAGGAAGTTTGGTACGCCTGGAATGTCCGCAAGGGCTGCGTTGCTCTGCGAAACGGTGTTCGCGTTCACGAAGATGATGTACGCCATCACCAAGAACGTGGTGACGCCAGCACGGATCTCCGTACCAACCGTGGTCCCACGCTTCTTGAGCTGGAAGTACGAGGCAATCGTTGCCATGGTTCCCTCCCCCTAGGCCGAATGGACGGTCGGCCGACCGGAACCCCACCTCCGGACAGCCTCCGCGCTGCCTGGAGCGGTCACCTGCGTGACCAGCGGCGTGTCGTGCTCAACCTACGCCACCTCACCGTGCTGCAAACCCCCAAAACTGGGCAAAATGACACGATCTTGGGAGTTCTTTTCGTGCAGATGCACAAGATGAGGATGGGTAGGTGTACAGCCCTCCGGTTAGCTCCTCCAACCGCAATTCCAATTGTTGCCGACGAGGGATCAGAGGGCTTTGGGCGGAGAGCCTTGAGGTCAGGTGCAGGTGTTTCGAGGAGTTCCCAGACAATACAGCCCATTTACGGCCCAACTCGGAACTACACCCAAAAACAACACCGCCCCCACCAGATGGTGGAGGCGGTGTGAGTCCAAGGCGCCCTAATCGTCGTTTATACCCAGCCCCATGGGATCCAGCAGCAAATGTTTCTTCGTGATTCCGCGATTCCCACCGGCGCGCCCAACAGGTCTACTAGCGTGGAACCTCGCATTTCTTTGGGCGCACCTCGTAGTAGTCTTCATAGCGCATGCAAACGGAAACGCTCACTGATTTCACAGCAGTGATGTAGTCGTCTCCTAAATTCCAAGTAAGGCCACGGCGATCAGACGGCGTACTATCAGGGCCTAAGACGATAGCGTCCTCATCGTCTTTCTTTGGGTTGTCAATATCAAAAGTCAAAATGTATCCGGAATCGCTTTGTGGCACAGATACTTTCCAATTAAATACACATTTCGATACAAGGCCGCTGGTCGTTCTATCGTAGGTCCCGGCCAAAATCTTTGAAGAGCCAAGTACGTTTCCTGCGTTGTCCATTGCAAAGATGCTAAGCCACTTTGGCGTTACGAATGAGTAAATATCAAATCCTTCACAAGCGCCAAACGGTAGATCACTGTTGTCATAGTGCGATTCAAAGTGCTTCGTTCGGCCTAGATAGCCCGAAGAGATCAAGCCGGATGGCCAAGTTGTCTGCCAGGTGTACTGCTGGCTCAGAACGATCGTTCCGCTGATTTCTGTTGTAAGGTCAATCACATTCTCAAAGTTGAAATCAGCCGCAGTGTCATTAGCAACAATGCTGCCAAGAGACTCTTCGCCAACGTAAACCCCATACTCCGTTTCTGGCTTCAGTTGGGCCACAATTGAAGCTTTACAGGTATTGCCAGTGCGCTGCCATTCACCTTGTTCAAACGGAATCTGAATTTCTGAACCATCTCCAAGAGTTAATCGAATAGAGCTCGCCGCGGAGGAGAATTTCTCGCGCACATCGCAAGAGGCTTCATCCGCAAAAACCCCGCCTCCCGGAGCGCTGAGGGAATATGAAATCTGCACTTCTTGTGTGCGAGAAAGGTAGACCATACCGAACACGCTCAGGATAGCGATTAGGATAGCGATTGGCAGGAGCATGATCGGCCCAGGCTTTAGCGCTATGAACTTGAGCCCTACTGCGCGATTCTTAGTTTTCATTTCACTTCCTCCTTATTATCGGCCAAATACGGAGCACGCCTCACTCTACTTCAGTGAATCGTACGATTCACTGAAATCACCACCTTTACATTTAATGTTTGCGCCGTGGATGTCTACATCTGCAAAGTTCGCTGACTTGCACAGCGCGCCGGCTAGGTTCGCGTAGAACAGACTGGCCCCAGTGAAGTTCGCCCAGCGTAGATCTGCTTTTCGTAGATCGGCCCCAGTAAGACTTGCATTCGTCAAATCAGCGTACTGCAGGTTTGCCCCTTGCAAATCAACTTTGTACAAACTCGTCCTATGAAGATTTGCCCCACTTAGGTTGACTCCGCTTAGGTCCTGTCCCTCAAGCTTTAACTCACTTAAATCCCGGTCTGACATGTCGTTCTCACACGAAAAAGCGAGGCTGGCTGTTGAGGAGCCATTGCGGATTGCATCAATAGTTGCTGCACAGAGATCAATAGATGGAGTCGGGGTGCTGGCTGGTGTGGATTCCTTACTGACATTTTCTTCTTGCGCCCCGCTCGATCCTGAGCACGCGGACATCGAGAGGGCGACGAGGGCAGCCATTACAAACGTTGCTTTGCTAGACCGCTTCATCATATGAATGATACTCGCATTTTTGATCTTCGCGGTCGAAGGCGCAGAGAACAGTGGCATGGGGAGGGGCGGATTCGAACTCCCGATGGGGCTGCCCCCAACAGGCACGTTTTCGCTCGAGTTGAGCACGCTGGGGCTGGCAGCCCCGGCAGGAGTCGAACCTGCGACCAACTGCTTAGAAGGCAGCTGTTCTAACCAAGTGGGTTATCGGGCCAGCTTCCTGTCCGGGCTACTTCCTTGGCGTACCTAGCACTACGCTCGACCACGTCCCGGTACCCGCTTTGCTTCTTGCCGCAATGCGGAACTCATATACAACGCCCGATGTCAGACCAGTAACGGTGGCCTTACGGGCCGTGGAGGTGCCGTCGCGGAAGGTAAGCCAGGTCGTTGCGCCTCGGCGGCGGTACTGAACGATGTAATCGGTAACCGCGCTTGCGTTCGCCTTCACCGGCGTGACCCAGGCGAGCGACACACTACGTGTTTTGGGCGTAACGACCAGCGTGCGCGGAGCCGTAGGTGTTCGTTGAACCGTGAGTTTCGCGCCTGCAGAGCCGACGACTGACGGGCCGTCAACCGACCAGGTTGCCGACTTGACTGGGCATACCTTGAACGTCGCACGGCCAGAGCTGTTGGTCGTCGCGGTCGTTTTACGGCCCGAGCAAGCCGCCGAAGCCCCGCTTACTGATGCGCTTAGGGTGAGAGTGCTGCCCGCAATCGGACTACCATCAATATCCCGAGCGAATGCGGTCAGGAGCTGGGGTGTGCCCAGATTGACGATCGCTGACTGTGCCAGGAGATCTACAACGGGCATCTGATCGACAAGGATTGTTGCCTCCCCATTCACGATTTCAATAGCTTCCGAAATGACGAACATGTCGTCTTCGGTGTACTGAGCCGTGGCGTAGTACGGGTTCGGGCAGAATCCGTCAGAACACTCGATTCCACCCTCATCTGCGCCTTCAAATGTAATCAACGGGAATGTCGCATCACCAGTTTGGTTCGTGAATGCTGCATTAGTGCATTCAGGAATAGCGAACCAGGCTTGCGACCACGACCCAGACAGCTGCGGGCTCCCGTTTTGATCCCAAGGGGGGCTCCCTTCCTCTCTGAATACAACACAGCGCTCCGCGTCAGAGCCACCTGTTATTGAGACGGATGCACCTGGAACACCTGTGCCATCCGTCATTTGCACACGAACAACCATGTTTGAGACGCCAATGGCGGATTTGGATAGCAAGCCCACAACGCGCGTGGTTGCCACGCCTACTGGCACGTAATGGTTTTCAGAAGTCCAGATCAACTGACCATTCAATGAGACATAATCACCGCCGACAGAGAAGTACACGTAGCCCGCAGGCATTCGCCTATACGTGATTTGCCCGGCCGTATTGGTGGTCGCCGAGGTGGCGGAGCGATATCTGCCGTCCAACGTTTGCCAAGATACTGTCCTCCCTGCGATGGGGAGGCCGGCCGCGTCAACGAAGGTAACGGTTTTGTTTGCAAGCATTCCTGGAAGAATTGAGAACGATTGCGAGACTGGGCTAGCGGAGAAAAAGGGGTAATAGACGTCGCTGGAAGCTTCAATTGTGCAAGTTCCTGCATGCAAGAGCAGGGCCACGTCGCCTTCTACGTCACACGTTTCCAGAGTCATCGATTGGTAGACAATCGTTACTCCCGCGGAGGAAGAGCCCTGCAGCGTGAATGACCCCAAGAGAATTGACTTGTTTGGGATGGCTTCGAACAGAATCTCGTGACTCAATCCTTCATTAGCAAGAATCAAGAATGATTGCAACACGGGCTCAGCGGGACTATAGGTTTCATCACCTTCCTGGGAAGCGCGAATCGTGCAGGTTCCTACATCCAAGAACACGACCGTGTTGCCATCAACCTCGTCCACCTCACACACCAACGGTGTCTCTGAACCGTAGGAGACGGGCAGCCCTGCAGAGGAAACGGCCGCTAGCTCAAATTGGAACAATAGGATTGACTGGTCTGGGATCTCGTTGAAAGTGATTTCGTGAACTCCGAAAGCAGCTTCTTCATCCTCGTAAGGATAAATCAAGAATGATTGCAATACGGGTTCAGCCGGACTATAAGTCTCATCACCTTCCTGGGAGGCGCGGATCGTGCAGGTTCCTAAATCACGAAACACGACCGTGTTGCCATCCACCACGTCACACACGAAGGGTGTCTCTGAATCGTAGGAGACGGGCAACCCTGCCGAGGAAACGGCCTCTAGCTCGATTGAAAACACTACAAGTGGCAAGTCTGGGATGGCTTCGAATGTGATTTCCTGAGTAGTGGACGCACGGACGGCCTCAGGTGCTGCGGCATGGCCTGCCACCAGGAGCAGGGTAATCAGGGCGAGGCGGGCTTTTGCGAGCATGCTTCAAATCTAGTGCCTAGCGGGCCGGCAAACAAGGGGGGAAGCCCATTTCTGCTCGGTTTTAGCACGCTGGGGCTGGCGGCCCCGGCAGGAGTCGAACCTGCGACCAACTGCTTAGAAGGCAGCTGCTCTAATCCACTGAGCTACGGGGCCAGCTTCCCGTAGAATAGAGGCATGAAGGCCTTGTATGACGGGACCGAGCTGGCATCCATGGACCCCCTGGTCCTGATGAAGAACCTCGACCATACCCGCATGACCTCGCGCCGCCTCTCCTACATCCTGCAGCAGCAGGTGCACCTCTACACCCCCGAGGCGAACAAGCTCCGCGACGAGATTGACCTCTACGTTGAGGCGGAGCGCCAAATCGAGGGCGAGATGGCCCGGCGGAAGATCCGCGCCTAAGACTCAACCACTATTTTGACGGAGGACACTCCGTATAGGTATACACGACTCCACTACCGTAGTCATCTGTATAACTTCCGTTTACTAGGGGGTTCACGGTCGTACCGTTGATATGTGCTTCGTGTCCCGAGGTGGTACTCGTGTGGCTCCCGCTGATGAAATCATAGCCAGTTTCAGTAAGCCGATATGAACAGATTACAGTCTTTACTGAAGCCGCATTCCTCGCATCAAAAAATGGATCCAAGCCGAGAAAATCATATTTAGCCCTTGTGTGCCCCCAGGTAAAAGTCACAACTGGATAAGCGCTCACACTCTCCGAAACTCCAGCGTCTGTAAACTCACAATCCTCAGTTTTCGGCCTAGCGCTCTTTACGCCACACCAAGTCAACTCACCTGCAACATCTTCGTCATGAATTGCACCAACAGCTGCCCGAAGATCAGCCAGCGAGCCTTGAAAGAGATCTGGGGTTGGAGATGCCGCAGGCGTAGCACTGATTTCAGCAGAGGCCGATGGGCTTGACTGAGTAACTGAGCTGCCGCAGCCAATTGCTGTTGCCATGAGCGCAGAAAGCACCAACGCCAAACTCACTTTGCCCGTGTTCACAGTCATGTTCTACCCTCCAAAGTTTCCTATGCGAAATAAAGCTACTAAGGTGAACCTACTCTCGTGGGAAGGGGCCACCACACGGCGCCCATTGACCTGTTGCGAGCAAGTCATTCTCATAATAAGAACCATCAACCCGCGACCAAGAGGTATCAGTAAGCTTATAGTTGCAGATTATTTTTACGGTTTGGCCGTCAAAGAGCTCAGCAGTAAAAATTGCGCTGGCCGTTGGAGAATTCTCATCGAATTGATATTGGTAGTTCCTTTTTTCCCATAATGAAGTAGCTGCAAAATCTTCCATATAAGCGCGGAAATACTTCTTCAAGGCTGCCGAAGCTTGCTCTCCTACGGAGCCAGAGCACGCTGATGCAGATACGAGCACTAAGGAAAGGGCTAATGCTGAGCGCATCAGAGTGGCTCTCATCCGGATCTCCTCCAATCAATACCCTGCGGCTTATTCTTCGACTTTGAATCTACCTCATGTTTGCAGTTGCATGCGGGGTTGTGCGCATTAGGCAGACGTCTAGGCCTGGGGGTTGCAGGCAGCCTCCAGGGGACGGTGCCTGTCAATCGCTACCGAATCTTCGAGCTTGCATGCGACGTGGCTGCACGGAGGTGCCCCTGTTAGGAGGTGGGAGGTTTGGTAGCGCATACCGGATTCGAACCGGTGGTCTCTGCCTTGAGAGGGCAGTGTCCTAGGCCGCTAGACGAATGCGCCCCGAGTGCGGGCCGTGCCCGGATGCAGATGATACCGATCGGGGCGTGATGCGTCCAACTAGGAGGCCGGGAGTCGTTTTGGACCCTGCGTGTAGGGTTAGCCCATGAAGAGCCGATCCGCCCTCGTTGCCTCCCTGGTTCTGGTGCTGGCGGGCTGCGGCTCGGGGCTCGATGCGATCCACGGATCGCCCAAGGCGACCCCCACCGACTTCGCCGGGCTCACCAAGCGTTTCGCCAAGTTCAACCTCACCGTCGACACGGTCGTGAGCGGCGATGCGGGCTGCACCGATCAGGGGCTCGCCCCGATGGCGATCTCCTTCACGATTGCTGGTCTTGGCGAGGCAACTCCCCTCCCCGCCCGCCTCTACCGCTTCAAAAACGACGCCTCGTACACCAAGCTGCGCGCCACGGTCGACACCTGCGCTGCGGAGTGGGTCACCGATCCTACGGGCCTACTCATGATCGACGCAACACCCTACGTGTTGGTGATGGAGGGGGCGACTGATCAGGCGTTCATCGATGCGCTCCGCACATCGCTCTACCAGGCTGCGGGGAACTAGACCTCTTCTTTAAGGGTGCGCGGCGAGGTGCCGGCACTGCGCGGAATTGCCGCCTTGCTGGCGTTCTTCACGAAGCTCGCCTTGATAGACATCGCCGCGGCGATCTCCTGCTCTTCAACAGAGAGGATGCCGTGCCGGCCTAGGGCGGCGAGCTCGTCGCGAATGTAGGTCTGCAGCATCTCTGGACCGTCGGTGCCAATGACGTAGCGCACCTTGTTCTTGCGTAGCGCATCGAAGATCTGCCGGAACTCCTCCCAATCCTTCACCACCTGCGTCATCAGGTTTGAGGTTGGGCAGATTTCAAGAACGATCTTGCGCTCAGCGAGAGTCTTGAGCGTCTTTGGGTCTTGTGCCGACTTCACGCCGTGGCCGATGCGGTCGGGCTCGAGGTTCTTGATCACGTCGAGCACCTCGCTCACGGGGCCAGACTCACCAGTGTGCACGGTGATGCCGAGGCCGGAGAGCTTGGCGCGACGGAAGAGCTTCTTGTACTCGGCGACCTTGAAGTTGTTCGACTCTGGCCCAGCAACGTCGATGCCAACGATGCCGCGGCTCTTCCAGGCGATCGCCTTCTCAACGATGATCTCGTTCTGCGCGTAGGTGAAGCCGCGGTCGAGACAGAGGATGAGACCTGGCATCACCGGGTATTCAAGTGCGGCGCGGTCAGCGCCACGGATTGCCGCGGCGATGATGTGATCGAGGTCCTGCTCACCGTTGCGATTGCGCTTCATCGGATTGAAGCGCAGCTCCATGGTGGTGATGTGGTTCTTGCGATAGGCACCAGCAACCACCTCGTACACCGATCGCTCCACGGCGATTGGTGATGACTGAATCAACTCGGTCCAGTGGAAGAGGTCAAGGTAACCGTTGAAGCTACGCGTGCGCTTTGCACCTGCGGTGATCATCTTGCGGAAGGCCCAGTAGTCTTTAGACGGAAGGCGAATCCCCTGCGAGTGCGCGATCCCCCACATGATCGCTGGCGTTACGGAGCCACCCAAGTGGCAGTGCAGTTCGGCGAGCGGAATGCGCGGGCTGAGCGTGGTGCTGCGGCTCATGCGCTCGCTCGCTCGGCGCGGCGGCCGCGTAGCGCTGGGGAGCCGGCCGGCACCTGGTCTCGCGCGTGATACGAGCTGCGCACCAGCGGCCCCGACTCCACATGCTTGAAGCCGAGCGCCAACGCCTCGTCGCGCATCTCGTTGAACTCTGCGGGCGTGTAGTAGCGCACCAGCGGCAGGTGCTCTGCGGTTGGGCGCAGGTACTGGCCAATCGTCAGCACGTCGCAGTCAACGGCGCACAGCGCCTTAAACGCCCCGGTCAGTTCGGCGCGCTCCTCGCCAAGACCAACCATCAGCGAGCTCTTGGTGTGCACCGGATTACCGAGCTCCGCCGCCATCTCCTTGGCGCGGCGGATCACCTCGAGCGAACGATCCCAGCGAGCGCGCTTGCGCACTGGCTTCTGCAGGCGCTGAACGGTTTCGAGGTTGTGGTCAACGATGTCAGGGGCCGCCTCCATCACCACACGAAGCGGCTCCTCGCGGCCGTCGAAGTCAGGGATCAACACCTCCACACCCGTGTCCGGCGCGAGCGCACGCAGCTCTCGAATAGTGGCGGCGAAGATCGCGGCACCACCATCGGCAAGGTCGTCGCGGGCGACGCTCGTGACCACCACGTGGTCAAGGTTCAGCGAGGCGAGTGCTTCGGCCACACGGCGCGGCTCATCAAGGTCAAGACCATCAGGTCGACCGGTCTTTACGGCGCAGAAGCCACAGGCACGCGTGCAGGTGTCACCGAGGATCATGACGGTCGCAGTCCCCTGCTCCCAGCACTCGCCAATGTTCGGGCAGCGCGCCTCTTCACAGACGGTGTTCAGGGTTTTGGTGCGCATCAGCGACTGCAGTTCGCGATAGCGTGCGCCGCCAGGGGCCTTCGAGCGAATCCACTCGGGGTGCTTCGATGCAACAAGGATCTCTTCGGTGTGGCTCGGCGCAGCGCCAAGCATTGGGAGCTGTCGCCCGATGAGCGGCGATCCGGCCACTAGAAGTTCACCGAGCGGCCGAGCGAAATGAGCGCCGCCTCGCCAAGCACTTCGCTGAGCGTTGGATGTGGATGTGTCGTGCCGCCAACCTGTTCGGCGGTCGCACCGAGCTCAAGCGCCAGGCTTGCTTCGGCGATGAGGTCGGTGACCTTTGGGCCAACCATGTGCACGCCGAGCAGCTCGCCGCTCTCCGCGTGTCGGAGCACCTTGCAGAAGCCGTCGCTGTCGCCACCGATGTGCGCCTTGGCGATTGCGGCAAACGGCATCACGCCCGCAACGAATGGCACGCCGTCGCGCTCAAGCTCTTGGGTGGTAGCGCCAACCGAGGCGACCTCAGGGCGACAGTAGGTGGCACGTGGCTGCTTCGTGTAGTTCATGGCGTGAATCGGCTGGCCCGCAATCGCGTGGGCGGCGATCAGACCTTCGTGCGCGGCAACGTGTGCCAGCTGCAGTCCGCCGATCACGTCACCAACGGCGTAGAGGTGCTCCTGCTTGGTGCGCATCTGCGCGTCCACCGTGATAAAGCCGCGCTCCACTGTGGCTGCGGTGCTCTCGAGGCCGATGTTGGCGCTGTTCGGCACGCGACCGGCGGCAATAACGAGCAGGTCGGCGCTCAGCGGCGTTGCGGTGCCCGTGCCGTCGACCGGCTCAATGCTTAGCGTCACGCCGCGGGCGCTGCGCACGAGGCTCCCCTCGCTGATGCGATGTGCCACGTGGATGGCGATGCCGCGCTTGGTGAAGGCGCGTGCAAGCTCTTTTGATGCGTCGCGATCTTCGAGCGGCACGATTGCGGGGAGCATCTCAACGATAGTCGTCTCGGCACCGATGTCGCGGAAGTACGAGGCGAACTCGCAGCCAACGGCGCCGCCGCCAACAACTATGACGCGCTTTGGATGGAGCGCCCCCGTGACGATGTCGTCACTGTTCACGACGATCTTGCCGTCAGTCTCGAGGCCTGGAATGCTGCGCACGCTGGAGCCGGTTGCAATCACGATGTCGGTCGCGGTGATGGTGCGCTCTTCGCCAGTTGGCTGACCAGCTTCGTCGACGAGGGCCACCTTGATGCTGCCCGGTGCTGTGATGGTGCCGCGGGCGGCGATCAGCTCAACGTTGTTCTTCTTGAAGAGGCTCTTGAGGCCTGCGTGCATCTTGGCCACGATCTTGTCGCGGCGAGCACCAACGACCGTCGTGTCGATGCCGGTGGCGGGGGTGATCTGAATCCCGTAGTCGGCCGCCTTGCCGATCTTGGCGAGCAGGTCGCCGCTCTCGAGCATCGCCTTGGCGGGGATGCAGCCCCAGTGGAGACAGGTGCCACCCACCTTGGACTGCTCAACGAGCGCCACGCGCTTGCCGAGTTGGGCGGCGCGGAAGGCGGCGGCATAGCCGCCAGTGCCACCGCCGAGAACGAGGAGGTCGTAGTCGGGCATACGAGAATCCTACGCCCCGCCGCCGACCCTTGCCGCGCGCTGCTAATCTCCGCCGCAATGGACGTACCACTGCTCCTCGCCGCCACTCTCGGCGCCTACCTGGCGGGCTCGATTCCGTTCGGTCTCCTTG
>Ga0114975_10002600_pt1 | contig 12313 bp, 13 predicted proteins | sample S_130626_EF_Meta_FD_87031 | JGI IMG/M metagenome (GOLD analysis project Ga0114975, IMG submission 87031) | Freshwater microbial communities from Lake Simoncouche, Canada to study carbon cycling - S_130626_EF_MetaG | ecosystem: Environmental > Aquatic > Freshwater > Lake | place: Lake...
CCAATAAAATAAGAAATGCTGTTGCTGCTTTTGCAAAAGAAAAAGGCATTACATTTTATGATATCAGAAACCACGTTGGTTTTTTAAGAAATATGATGGTTCGTTATGCAACAACAGGAGAGTTAATGGTAAATCTAATTGTTGGCTATAACGATAAAGAAACAATTGAAACTATAATGAATTTTATGGTGCAACAGTTTCCAGAAATCACCACCTTGCTTTATACCATTAATACAAAGTTCAACGATAGTATTTTTGATTTAGAACCAATTGTTTTTAAAGGCAAAGGATATATTATTGAGAAATTAGAAAACTATCAATTCAAAATCAGTCCTAAATCTTTCTTTCAAACAAATACAAAACAGGCAGAAAAGTTATATACTATTACAAGAGAATTTGCAGCACTTGATGGCAATCAAATTGTGTATGATTTATATGGCGGTACAGGAAGTATTGGCATTTTTGTAAGCGATAAAGCCAAGAAAATAATTGGCGTTGAACTGATAAAAGAAGCTGTTGATGACGCCAAAGAAAACGCTACTATTAACCAATTATCAAATGCTGCATTTTTTGTGGGAGATGTGATTCATATTTGCACAGATGATTTTTTTGCACAACACGGCAAACCTGATGTCATTATTACAGACCCACCAAGAGCAGGAATGCACGAAAAGTTGGTGAAGAAATTATTAGATATGGCAGCACCTATTATTGTTTATGTAAGTTGTAATCCTGCAACACAAGCAAGAGACTTAGCTTTGCTGTATGAAAAATATATTGTAACAAAAGTGCAGCCAGTTGATATGTTTCCACACACACATCATATAGAAAATGTGATTCAATTAAAGTTGAGGAGTACAGAAAATAAGTAGAAGAAAATATGACACAGTTTAGACCATCTAGATTTCAAGTTTTACCCCCAGTAATCAAGAATCTTTTGATTATTAATATACTTGTGATTATTGCTCAAAACACCATTGGAACCAAGTATTTTATTTTTAATGATGTTTTTGCTTTACACTCTTGGCATAGTTCATTGTTTAAACCTTGGCAGTTAGTAACCCATATGTTTATGCATAGTGGATTCGACCATATATTTTCTAATATGTTAGCCTTATATATGTTTGGCTCTGTGTTAGAAAATCTTTGGGGTGCCAAAAGATTTGTTATTTTTTACTTTGCTTGTGGTTTTGGAGCAGCACTTTTTCATTTAACTGCATTGTTTTTTGAACAAGCAACAATGATGGCACAATTCAATAATGCCAACGATTTAATATCTCTCAAAAGTTTTATTCAAAACAATATGGATGGGCTTGTTTCAGATGGTCTTATCTCGTTTAATAAAGAAACAGCTTACGAAATAGTTCAATTACATATTAATCAAGCAACACTTGGTGCTAGTGGTGCTGTATTTGGTTGTTTAGCTGCATTTGGTTATTTATTTCCCAATACTGAAATATATTTATACTTTTTCATTCCACTAAAAGCAAAATGGTTTGTATTACTTTATGCTGCGTTTGAATTATCAATGGCATTTAGAAACTCTGCTGGAGATGAGGTTGCACATATTGCACACCTTGGAGGTGCTGTTGTAGGTTTTGCATTAGTTTATTTTTGGAACAAAACAAATAAAAAAAGGTTCTACTAATTTTATATTTATGGGACAGAGAGATTATTTTGAAAAGAAACCAACACTTGGTCACACTAGCAATGCATTGGTAACTCTATTTGCTGCAAATGCTTTTTTATTTGTAACATTAAATTTTCTAAAAATAGTGAATCTGCTTGATGGTTTAGGTGATGCGGCAGAACCTCTTTTTCAACAGAAAGTTTTGTATTGGTTTACACTATCTCCACAAATTAATCAACTTGCAAGTAAACCTTGGTCCTTGCTTACCTATATGTTTTCTAACTATAGCATTGTTGGTTTTATTAGTAATATGATATGGTTGTGGGCTTTTGGATATGTATTGCAAGATTTAGTAGGCAATAAAAAACTAATTCCTATTTATTTATATGGTGGTTTTTTTGGAGGGATTTTATTTGTATTAACAGCATCATTTGTTCCATCACTTCAATACAATATTAATGGTGCTTATTTATTTGAAGGTTCAAGTGCAGCAGTTGTTGCAGTAGCAGTAGCAACGACAGCACTTTCTCCACATTACAGAATTTATCAGCATATCGGTTCAGGATTTTCTCTTTGGATATTGGGTTTAATATTCGTAGCTATTGATATTTCTTTTATTGCTACAACCAATATGGCTGTTGCAATATCCCATTTAATTGCTGCATTTATCGGCTATTTTTATGTTGTTCAATTAAGAAAAGGAAAAGATATAGGCAGTTGGATGTATGGCTTAGTATATTGGATTGATGATCTTTATAATCCAGAAAAAAAACTTCAAAGAACAAAACAAGTTGATAGAATTTTTTATAAAACCAATGCTCCTATTTTTAACAAAACACCAAACGTAACTGAAAAAAGAGTAGATGAAATACTTGATAAAATCAGCAAACAAGGCTACGATAGATTAACGAAAGAAGAGAAAGAATTTTTAGAACGTGCAAGCAAAGAATCCAATTAATGAAACATATAGAAAGGATTAAAAAATTGCTGAAAAAGTTTGTATTTGTCTGCTTTTTTGTTAATCTATTTTTATATTTAATATCTTGCCTAACTGCATTTATCAGTCCTCATTATTTTTCTGTAATGACATTTGTAGCATTGGGTTTTCCGCTGTTATTATTAGGAATGTTATTTTGGTTTGTAGCATCTCTCTTGTTTAAAAGAAATAAAAGTTGGATTGTTTTTTTTTTAATTTTACTTGGATATAAAAATATTCATTCCACAATTGGATTAAGTTTTTCAAATAATAATTTAGCAGAGAAAAAAAATAATTCTTTTCGTGTGTTATCGTGGAATGTGAAAAATTTTGTAAACCACGAAAAAAATCAAGATACAGTAGGGTGTGTTTACAGAAAAATGATGACGTATATTAAATCCACCAATGCCGATTTTGTTTGTATTCAAGATTTTGAAGAGCTAGATTCTAGCATTTTTTTGCATCCAATTAATTACATCAAAGACTCTCTTTATTATCCATATACCTATTTTTCTGTAGATAATGATACAACTGATAAATATGGACATTCACGCTATGGAACTTGTATTTTTTCAAGGTTTCCAATTGTAAATTCTGGAAGTATTCAATATATTGGAAAGAAGCATTTTAATGAAAGCCTAGGTTTTGCTGATGTAGTAATTAGCAATAAAAAAGTGAGAATTTTTAACACACATTTACGATCAATGTATTTATCAATAAGAGATAGTAAGCCATTTGATTTTAAATATATTATCGATGATACGATGTTGGTTTTTCATAGCACAAAATTAGATAAGCTGAAATACTTTGACACCTCTCATATCAATCAAGCCAAAATTGTTAAAACAGCTTTTGACACTACAAAGATTCCATTTATTTTTTGTGCAGATTTAAATGCTATTTCGGCCTCTTATGTTTACAATCAAATTAGCAGAAATTTAAACGATGCTTTTGTGCAAAAAGGATTTGGTTGGGGAGGAACATATAGCAGTTTGATGCCTTTTATAAGAATAGATGTTGTGCTAATGAGCAAAGAGCTAGAAGCTACAAAATATTATTCTCCAAAACTAGAATTATCAGACCATTATCCTGTTGTTGCAGATATTGCTTTTAAAAAAGATTAGTTTCCAAAGAAAAACCCTTTGCCCCCAAGTTGGTTAAAACTATATTCTAACTTAATGACAACATCATAAATTGTTACTATATCAAGACCCAAACCATAGGTGTACATTAGTTTGTTGTTGAGCAAATTATTGTTTACGTAAGGATGATAACTATAACCAAAGTCGCTGTAAAACTTACCATATATTTTGAAAGGAATGTTATTATAGGTATTTCCTTTTGCGGGTGTTTTTAAATTAAAATTAAGCAGATTAAAGCCCAAACTAATCTTGCTCATTAATCCAACCATTCCATCAACTACATAATATTCTTGACCGCGTAATTGAAAATCGCCATAACCAAATATAGGTTGACTAATAAAATTGTCGTTGTATGGAAATTTAATTGTGGCTCCATTTCTAACTCTCAGAAACCATTTTTTAAACAAGGGGGTAGCAAAAACTGTTGAAGCTGTTATTTGTGCAAGGTTTGATGCCTTATCTAAACCTCTTTTATAAATACTTAAAGCACCATTAAACCCTTTTGTGGGATAAGCATTGTAGTTGGTATTAAGGTATTGAAATGTATAAGAAAAATCTATATAGTTCAAACTGTTTAATCCATTGCCATAATAATTTGGTGCTTTAATTACAACAGAATCATTAACACTTTCACTAGTATAAGCAATTCTAAAACTATGTCTGATTTTTTGGTTAGGTCTATTGGTGAAAGTGAAATCAAATCGATTAAAGTTTCTTGCAAAACCATCGCTCAATTTAAAAAACAATTGTTTGTTGTTTATACTTGTGGCATAGTTAATTTCCTTTTGTTTCGAGTTTGTGAATCCAATATTAAAACCATTGGTAAGTTTTTTATTGGCAAATGGCAATTCGTATCTCAGCGTAACTTGTCTATTATAACCGGTAATTAGCCAAATATTTAGCTTATCGTTTCGTCCAGACAAATTATTATGATAAAACTTCATTCCATAATTTACGCGTTCAAAACTATGTTTCTGATTTACCCACCACTCGTTAAAATTTCTATCAATAAGTTTAAAATATGGTAAAGGAAAAATATACCATCTTTCTTTTACCATAACAATAACTGCAATTCGGTTATCTTGTAATTTAGATGTTTCAATTTCTACTGTAACAAATAAGGTAGTATTAAAGATAAACGACTTGCTCTCTTGAATTTTTTGTTCTAATTGATTTGTTACAATAGTATCGCCTTCTTTAAAAAACATTTCTCTTAAAATAATATTTGTTTTGGTGTGTTTGTTGCCCGAAACAATAATATTAGAAATGATAACTGTTGAGTCTTTAACATCACTTGCCACATTTTGTGCAGCAATATTTGTAAATAAAAATCCAAGAAAAGCAAGCAATAATAACCTCATTCAGTAAAAGTATAATGTGGTAAAAATAGCAGATTGTAATTATGATTTACCAATATTGTTTAGCAATATCTTTAACATTTTTAAAACCCATAACACAATTAAATTTATCTTGCAATACTTTTCATAATTAATGAAGAAAGTAAAATACTACTATAACACCCATACTCTTAAATTCGAGAAACACGAAGTTCCTTTACGTGTCCGTTTGGCACAAACATTTGGGTTCCTTGCTGCATCAATAGTTACTGGTGTTATTATTGTATTGATTGTTTTTAGATATATAGAAAATCCTGATACAAAACTTCTACGAAAACAAAACGAAGACCTAAGAGATAATTACACAGTTCTAACAGAAAGAACTAAACAGTTAGAACTTAAAATGCAAGAATTAGAAACAAGAGATAACAATGTTTATCGCTCTGTTTTTGAAGCATTGCCCGTTCACGATAGTGCAAGGGTGCAGGATTTAGCAATTAAAAAAGAGGTAACGCTTATTCAAAGTCTTGGTGAAACTGATTTAGTAAATTCTATGACTAGCCAGTTAAATAATCTTTCGTTAAGATTAGCATACCAATCTAAAAGTTATGGCGAAATAGAAAATATGGTGAAGAATAAAGAGAAACTTTTACTTGCTATTCCTGCCATTCAGCCTGTTAGCAATAAAGATTTAACACGTATTGCCAGTGGTTTTGGTATTCGGGTACATCCTATTTTAAAAATTAGTCGCCCTCATAATGGTTTAGATTTTACTGCTCCATCTGGTGTGCCAATTTATGCAACAGCTGATGGCAGAGTTGATAAAGCCGAGTTTAATGGTGGTTTTGGCAATCACGTTGTGATAAAACATGGATATGGTTTTGAAACTGTTTATGGACATATGAGTAGAATTAAAGCTCGTGCTGGAGAAACTGTAAAACGTGGCGAAGTGATAGGTTATGTTGGAAGCACAGGTTTAAGTAGTGGTCCACATTGCCATTACGAAGTTCATAGAAATGGTGTGCCTGTTGATCCTATTTATTATTTTTATCAAGATATTACTCCTGCACAGTTTGATAGAATTTTAAAACTTGCAGCTGCTGCAAACCAAAGTTTAGACTAATTTTTGTTTGATGGATAATCACAAAACAGGTCGCTATTTTTTTCCTCTATAAATTCACTTTTATATAAATTTTTTGTTACGCCAATAAAAACTCTTTCATATACTTCCAATTTCGTGGTTTACCTTCTTCCATCCACTCAATAGCTTGGGTTAATCTCTTATACTTTGTAGCTTCAGTTTTAGCTTCATTAATCCAATCAATATATTCACGTTTATTACTTGGGCTAAAGCTCTTAAATGTTGCAAGGGCTTTCTTGTTTTTGTTAATAACAGTAAGTATTTCAGCAGGAATAATGAGTTCGTTTTTAGTAATTGGTTTTGCTTTTGCAACTTTAATTCCTTCATCATTCAGTTTCATTGCTTCTTTTATATAGCCTAGTATCTTTTTATCTGATGGCAAATCTTTTATAGAAGTAATTCTACCCAAATGACCCATTGAATCTTCACTTTTAGCATTATGCATTAGCATTGGGTCGTTCATTAAAGATGCTTTCCAAAAACCAAAAGTGCAATGGTTTTTAAAGGCTGCAAAGCCACACATTAAGCCTTTGTATTCAAAACTTGGCATTCCCCATTTAATATTCTCTTCAACAGTTGGGCAAGCCTGATGCACCAATTTTCTTAGATGAATTAAAATAGGTTGGGCAAAGGGCTGTGCTCTATTTATATAATGGTCTATGGCAGGGTTTTTTGGCATTGGTTCAATGTTAAATAATTGCTACTACTTTTTACTATTCTTTACAAACTCGGCAAATGTGTTCAGTTGGTGTGCTAATAAATTAACTGTTTGATGCAGCATTTCATTTTGTTGTTTTATTAATGCAATTGTTTCTGTTGCTTCACTGTACATATTTTCCACATTATGAATATAGCCATTTTGTACTTTATCATTAAATGTTTGATTAATCGTATTGCTAAATAATTCGGCTGGCTCCACATTATAAAAATTACATATAGCTGGTATTTTATCTACGCTTATTTGATGCCTCCCTGTTTCCCAACCACTATAAGTATGTTGTTGCACACTCAATGCTTTAGCTACATCTTCTTGGCTCAATCCTTTTTGTTTTCTTAGCTCTTTTAATTTTTGGTTTATCATAAATTTTTTTATGTAAATATCAATACAATCGATAAAACTATCAAAAATGTCGATTGGAGTTATTACAATAATATCTTGTTGTGACCGAGGTTTGTATCAATATTTATTAAAAAAAGATCCCCAATGAAACTAAACAAACCAATATCCCAAATTGGTATCAAACAAAAGGAGTTTATGCTTTTTGACAATTAATAAAAGCAAGCGATTTAAAAAAATAAAAACAATTAAAAATTTGGATCTCAAAATTTAAACAAAAAAGTAGTGGTCTTTAAAACACATTTAGTTTTATGAAAAAAATATTTAGTATAGTAGCCTTAATGGCAGTTATAACAACAAGTGTATTTGTTGCTTGCAAGAAAAATAATGCTTCTGAAATTATTGAACAACGAGGTAAATCTAAATTTTATGGAAAATTGGGGCAAATTGGTGTTGTTGGAAGAAATGTAAATCTTAATAATTTTACATTTGATGATTTGAATGACAACGAACTAATTGAATTAGCAAAAGAATCTGGTTATGAACATAATCAGAGTTTGTTAAATTTAGAAAGGACACTTAACCTTGAAAATTCCACAAATCAAGAAAAAAGAGTAAACCTCGTAAATAGCTACAATGAATATTTCGGAATCAATACAACCAATTTAGATTTTTTGAACATTACTGATAGATTTTATTATGAAGGAAAAACAGAAAACGAAATAATTGAAATTGGTAGAGCTGGTATCAGCAATGAAACTGTTTTAGGTTTTTATAACAACGCAATAGAATTAGTATTGCAACAGAAACAAAATACTGATATTGCAGCAGGAATAGCTATTTTAGAAAGTCAAATTAAAGCGTCAGGTATTTCTAAAAAAGACAAGTTTATGTTGTATGCAGCTATTGAGGTAGCTTATTCTAGTTATAAGCTTTGGAAAGAATTAAAAATTTCGAATACACAGTATAAAGGTTTAATAGAGAATCAAGAATTACATTTACAAAATACATATACTGCAAGCGAATTCAACTTTCCAATGTCGTTTATAATTGATATGCTGGCAACCGTTAGGATATTTAATGCAGATGGAAATGATTACGATGACCAAACTGCATTTATTCATGCATTAGTTAGTGGTGCACAAGCATCATATATTTGGTCAACAGGATGTCATTGTCACCCTTAGTATTTATTTAATTTTCAATTTAGTTTAAAAAGCGTTTATGAAATTTATTTTTTGTTTAGTATTACTCACTACTAATTTTATTGGATTTTCTCAAAAAAATTTTAATGGCATCATTAAATATAAAGTTACTACTGTAAACAATGATGGTGATTCAACAACAAACATTTTAGAAGTAAACTTTACAGACTCTATTATTAACTTAAAATTTGAAACTGGTCAGTATTCTAATTTTATTGTGAATCTAAAAACAGCAGAACATGTTTCTGTAGAGCGTGAAAACAATTCGATGAGTTCATTTGTAAATGATGAGAAGGATGATGCGGAAAATTTTATATCAGATAAGAAACTCTATGAGAATGATACACTGATTAAAAAAAATTATAAGTGTACAAAAGCTACCATACTTTACAAGAGGCGTTACAGCGAAAACAACGGCTATTCACAAATTAATGCAACATATTTTCTTTCACCACTTGTTTTTAATGCAAAAAACTCAAAGATATCCTTTGAACCATTTTGTAGAAATGGGTTTGACAGGATTCCGTTGATAATTCACGAGGATATAACTAGAACTATTGGCGGCAATTCCGTGAACAAGACGAAAGATTACGAAGCAATTAGCATAGAACAATTTTAAACTAGTGCATTTTATAAAAGTTGCAGCCTTAAAAACTGCAACTTTTTTTATTTATTCATCAGCCCCACCACTAGCCCCATATCTATATTTCCATTTTTCAAAAATATTAACAAAATATTGTGTATTATATTCTTTCTTAAAACAAAAGAAATTTTACATTGTGCCTTTAAAAATAATTGTATGAGAAAAATTTCCTTAACGCTTGTTGCGTGGTGTATTGCTTTTATTTCCTTCTCTCAATCAAAAATAGACACTTCCAAAAAAGCAATATTGCAAGTGCATTTAACCAATAGCAAACAACAGCCTTTAGATAAAGAGGAAATCATCATCTCTTCATCAACCAAAATAAAGAGTTATAGAATTATCACTAACCAACAAGGCAATGGTTCTGCAACCGTTGAACCTGGTTATCTTTATATCATTCAATTAAAAACAATTGGCGATACCACCACCTATGGTAAAATAGAAATTGACCCTTTAGGACCCAATGAATTTTACAAAGAGCCTTTTTCTCTTGATATGGTGTATGAACCTGCCAAGGCTTATACATTTCATCATTTAGAGTTTGATGTAGCCAAAGCAACAGTTAAAAAAGAATCTTATAAAGAGCTTGATCAACTGGTTGAATATATGCAACGCAAAACCGCTGCAACTATTGAAATTGCTGGGCATACAGATAATGTGGGCAATGATGATGATAATAAAAAACTATCGCAACAAAGAGCAGATGCTGTTAAAAATTATTTAATTCAAAAAGGTATTGCTGCTAGCAGAATGAAAACGCAAGGGTTTGGTTCATTGCAACCAATTGCAGATAATAGCACAGCAGCTGGCAAGCAAAAAAACAGAAGAACAACGCTGAAGATTATGTAGAAAATATTTTTTTATTTTGTAATAAAAAATCAAATCAGTTAACAAACAACAAAAAATTTTATGCGTAGTAACCACGAGATTGATTACAGAATTTATGGAGAAGAAATGCAATATGTAGAAGTTGAACTTGACCCCAATGAAACAGCAGTTGCAGAACCTGGTGCATTTATGATGATGGATGACGGCATTGCAATGGAAACAATGTTTGGAGATGGAAGTCAGCAACAAAACAATAGCATTTTTAATAAATTATTAAATGCTGGAAAAAGAATGCTTGTGGGTGAAAACCTTTTTATGACAGCGTTTACAAATGTTGGCGTTGGTAAAAAACACGTCAGCTTTGCCTCTCCTTATGCAGGAAAAATCATTACATTGGATTTGCAGCAATTAGGCGGTAAGGTTATTTGCCAAAAAGATGCTTTTTTATGTGCAGCAAAAGGAGTTTCAATTGGCATTGAGTTTCAAAAAAAGCTTGGAACAGGATTATTTGGTGGCGAAGGTTTTATTATGGAAAAACTGGAAGGCGATGGAATGGCTTTTCTACACGCTGGTGGATTTGTGCAGGAAAGAACATTACAACCTGGTGAATTAATAAAAATTGATACAGGATGCATTGTTGGGTTTACACATACTGTTGATTATGATATTCAATTTGTAGGTGGTATTAAAAACACCATTTTTGGTGGTGAAGGATTGTTTTTTGCAACCCTTCGTGGTCCTGGAAAGGTTTGGATTCAAAGTTTACCTGTTAGCCGTTTAGCTGCAAGAATTTTATCGTATGGCACATATCAACGCAAAGAAGAAGGAAGTGTTTTAGGTGGTTTGGGTAATATGTTGGATGGTGATGGTTGGTAATATTTTCGAATAACGAATTAAATTGATTAAAGAGTAGTATCATGTATACTGCTCTTTATTTTTGCTCAATTGTTAAATACTTATTAATTTTTTTATGGTAAACCCACATATCTCAAAGTTAAAAGAAAGGCTTGATGCTATCAGACCCCAATTGCTGCATCATCCGCTTTATAAAAACGTACATACGATTCAACAACTTCAAACTTTTACGCAATATCACATATTTGCTGTATGGGATTTTATGAGCTTATTAAAATCATTACAAAGCAAACTTACCTGCACATCAACTCCTTGGATGCCAATAGGCACAGCTAATACAAGGTATTTAATTAATGAAATTGTATTGGGAGAAGAAAGTGATGTAAATCAGTTTGGAAATAGAATCAGTCACTTTGAGTTGTATATTAATGCTATGGAACAGCTTGGAAGTGATACCACTGCAATTCATCAATTAATCACTTTCATTCAAAACGGAATTGGTATTAAAGAGGCTCTTAAAAAAACAAACTTATCCTCTTTCATTCAAGAATTTGTGGGTTTTACCTTTGATATCATTGAACATCAGCCAGATTATGTTCAAGCTGCTGTATTTACATTTGGCAGAGAAGATTTAATACCAGATATGTTTATTGGCTTGGTTAAAGAACTGAATGTTTCAAATGCAGATAAAATCAGCACTTTCAAATATTATTTAGAACGCCATGTAGAAGTTGATGGAGACCATCACAGCCATTTAGCAATGCAAATGGTAGCTGATTTGTGTGGAGACGATGTAATGAAATGGGAAAAAGCTACAACTGCATCAATTGAAGCAATAGAACAGAGAATAAAACTATGGGATGCAATAAACCATTTGATTATAGAGAAAACAATTTCTGTAATTTAATTTCCTTCATCAGTCTTATACTTACTTGTTTTTTCTTCTGCAGTCATATCTTCATTTGCTCTAATTTGTATTTGTAGAGCTATAATCCATTCGTTACAATTTTGTTGTTGCAAATGTTCGTTAACATCATTAATCACTTGCATTACTTCTTTGTATGTTCCTTCTAGTATGGTTGTAAAAGGTCCTACTTCGTGTTTTATTCCAGATTGCTGAATAATTTCAATGGCTTCATCTACCCATAAATAAGGATGCTTGTCTTGAACAATTGGTAATATTTGTATAGAAGCATTGATAATGTGTTGGTGCATCTTTTTTATTTTATATTAACCTCGTTTAAACTTTGTATTACAATTTCACAAATGGTTTTTAATTCTTCGGTTGTTGTGCAAAGAGGCGGAGCAATTCTGATACAATTAGTGGCAAATAGAAACCAATCTGTAATTAATCCATTACTTACACATTGATGGGCCACAGTTTGTGTTGTTTCAAAATCTTGCAATTCAATGGCTGCCCATAAGCCTGCAATATTTACATTTTTTATTTTGTGGTGGTGTAATTTATCTTTTAATACTTTTTCTTTTGATTTCACCTC
>Ga0114975_10002605_pt1 | contig 12307 bp, 8 predicted proteins | sample S_130626_EF_Meta_FD_87031 | JGI IMG/M metagenome (GOLD analysis project Ga0114975, IMG submission 87031) | Freshwater microbial communities from Lake Simoncouche, Canada to study carbon cycling - S_130626_EF_MetaG | ecosystem: Environmental > Aquatic > Freshwater > Lake | place: Lake...
CTATATTCAATATAAAAAGGCATGCTTAATTACCTTATTGGCTTCTACGATTCTAATATTTTTTGGAGGTATTTTTCGAGAACCCCATTTCATTTATACTTTTTTTCCATTAATACAGGCTGATGATCAGATTTATTATTACAGTATCTATTCCCTTTTACATAGATCTTCGCTTAGTCTTTTCTTAGCTTACTTTCTATTTGATTTTAGCAAAAATCGATATTTGAAATATTTTGGGGCGATTAATTTCATTTTCAGCTTTATCCTGCTGATTACTTTTATATTCATAGATGATGTTATTTATTCAGGATTTTCAGCTATTAATTTAAGCGTCAATTTACTTTTATTAATGTTCTGCTTAACTAGCGAATTGAGAAAGGAAAATAATGCAAAAAAACTATATCTATTTGTTTGGCCTGGTATTTTTATAGGAGTCTTTTTACTAGCACTATTTTTCAATTTAATTCCTGTGCCCCAAGATATAAATTTTTACGAGTTAGAGTGGTTTAGGATCTATTACACGGCAATATTTATTTTTATTCTTTATACCTTTTATAGTTCAGAATTAGACTCAAAGACCATGAAAATCAAGGAGTCAGAGTTATTTCTAATCTCTCAAGTAAAGCTTGAGTCAGAATTAAGACAAGAGCAAGAAGAGTTAAATAAAGTAGTCTCGCATGAACTCAAGACACCCTTAACCGCGCTTTATTTTTTAATTGACCGCCTCGAGACTTCATTGGCGCACAAGACCGATTTAATTGAGTCAACTTTGCTCAGAATGAAGATATCAGCACAGCAAATTAATACAGTAACCGATCGTTTTTCATGGCTTAGTATATTTAATACTTATGAGGATACCAAGGTTGCTAATGGTATTAATATTCTTAATGTGATTAAGGGAATTGTTGAGGTTACTGGCCAAGAAGAGCGTTTTCGTATTACTCATGATGATCGAGTCTTAATTGATACAGATATTTTTTATCTAACAACCATACTACAAAATTTAATTGATAATTCTTTAAAATATAGTTTGTCTAATTCAGAGATTAAAATCAATCTACATACTTATGATGACAACTACTTAGTATTCAGCATTTCAAATTTGACCCCTACAAACCTAACAGTTGATCCTGTAAAAATCTTTGATAAGTATTTTCGTGGTACCGGCTCTGGTGGTAAGCCTGGTTTAGGTATAGGTCTTTGGCTAGTAAAAAAAATTGGAATCAAAATTGGAATCTCAATAGATGCAATCGTTGATGGCAAGGAAATAATATTTCGTTTAATTATTCCCAATGATTTAAAAAATATTAAATGACTATGCTTGCAGTATTTTCTGATTAAGAAAATTGATTAATTCCTCAAAGTCATTTTTTACATAAAAATGATCACCAGCTACTGTTTGGGGAGTAAAGTTATTAAGAGTAAAATTTTTCCACTCGATAATTTGATTGAGATCTACCCATGGATCATTCAGTGCCCCAATCGCAATAATTGGGCAGAGAATTTTTTGGCCATTAATCGGCGCAAAATAATTTTCTCCAATTTTAAAATCACCTCGAATAATTGGGAGAATAATCTCCAGCAGCGCAGGATGTTCTAAAATTTCAGGATCTGTGCCCTGCAAATTCATCAGGCCCTGCAGTAACTCTGCATCATTAAGGCCGGATAGTGGAGGCATTTTAAGGCTGAGGTGGGGAGGTTGTCGGCCTGAAACAATCAGCATTAAAGGATTTGTGGCTGATTTCTCTAAGATCTTGGTTATTTCGAATGCAATGACAGCCCCAAGGCTATGACCAAAGAAAACAAATGGGCGCCTAGTGATCTTTAATAGTTCTTTTGCCCCTTGATGAGTAAGCTCATCAAGTTCATCGATCAAATCTTCACCTATTCTATCTTCACGGCCTGGGGCTTGAAATGCATATAAATTAATTTTAGGGTCGAGGTTTTTTTCCCACGGATAAAAAATAGACGCACCTGATCCCGCGTAGGGGAAGCATATGAGGTCAACTTTTGCTTCTTTATTAACCCTAATTGGCTTAAACCATTTGTTGTTCATAGACTTTTAGTTTAATTGAGATATTTCAATGGTGTAGGTGCATATTTCACATTCTGGAAAAGGAGCTGCAACTGCCCCAACATAATTATCAGATGGATTAAGGGTGTGCAGACTCCATTCTTGTGGAAACATAGATGGGATAGTATCGATCTTCATCATTCCATTGTTTTGATTCAGCGCTATCTTATTGATATCAAGCTGAAAACCAAGTCCTAGCGCCTTGGAGATTGCTTCTTTATGTGTCCAAAGTTTCATGAGCTCAAAATAATTTTTCTCTCTTTTAATCGCCTGGAAATATGTCAGTTCACTGGAATGAAGGATGGGTATAAAGCTGTCAAAGTCCTCTACGATTTCAATTTTTTCTATATCCACTCCGATAGGGTGGTGAGTGGATATGGCTAGAAGCACTATATCTCCACTGTGTGACAAGTTAAATTGAAAGGCATGATGATTCAGAAAAGGCTTTCCGTATTCATTGGTTTCTAATTGATTCATATTGCAACCAAATTGTTTAAGTATCAGTTCTAATAAGATGCGCGAAATAATGGAACGATTTTGGTCTTGAATTTTCTTCAGGAGCAATACATTGCCTCTGTTTACTTCGCTTAATTTAGGCAATAAACTTTCACGAATGCTAGGGTCATTAGCGTCAAATTGGGCTTTAAAGCATAGAATTTGATGGTTTAGTGGGCTGAGATGGTAAAGCTGAGAGAGCTCAATCTTTGACCATGATAAATGCCTATTTGGAGCGATATTCTTAGGAAATTTAATCATCTTTTATGACATTCTTATATCTAAACCTAAGCTTTAGTGGGTTTTATAGCAATAATCGCTCGTTCTCTTAGAAAATCATAGAAAGCAGTGGTTTAGCGGTAATAATATGACCCTATGGCTAATTCCCATCCTGCTCCGTCCCTGCATTCTACGAATGCACATGATTATCTACCAGCTCGAGCTGATTGGTTGATTGATCAAAATTGGAGCTCTTATTCTGCAGAAGACCATCATACATGGTCAGTCCTGTTTGATCGAATGACCAAAAAATTAGATCAAAAATGCAGTAGCTTATTTATTGAGGGTGTTAAGCGTCTCCAACTAAACCCTCGCCAAATTCCCAATTTTAAAGAGCTTTCTGAGAAGCTAAAACCCTGCACTGGATTTGAGGTGGTTGGTGTATCCGGGCTGATTCCTGACGATGTTTTTTTTGAACATCTGGCCAATCGCCGTTTTCCTGCTGGATGCGCAATTCGAAAGCCTAATGAATTGGATTTTCTAGAAGAACCAGACGTTTTTCATGATGTTTATGGTCATGTCCCACTTTTAATGATTCCAGAGATGGCTGATTTCATGGAGGCGTGCGGTAAAGCTGCTGTTTCAGCTCATCGCAAGGGAACGCTTGATTTTATTGCTGGCCTCTATTGGTATATTGTTGAGGTGGGTTTGGTTCGCGAAAATAATAAAACGGTTTGTTTTGGAGCTGCGATAAATTCCTCTGTTAAAGAGGTTGAATTTGCATTAAACGATCAGTCACCCAATAGAATTATTTTCGATCTAGAGCGGGTCATGCGCTCTGATTTCTGGATCCATGACTTGCAAAATACTTACTTCGTTCTAGAGGATATTCATCAGCTCAAAGAGATTGCAAATACCGATTTTGATGCTTTGATTTCAAAACTGCTCGACAAGCCAAAAATTAATTTAGGTTCAGTTTGTGAGACAGACCGCATTCTTTCTTTGGGCACGGGCACCTATCACGCTCAATTTAATCGCATGGAAGAACTAACTTAAGAAGAATTTCTCTCTTAAGTTAAGGCTGAAGTTCTGTTTAGCGGTAAATTTAAGGAAGATGTCGTAAATCTATAGAACCGGGAATGGTTTCCCTTGAAATATCTCCCCTGGTTTAATGACTGTTTGAGCATCGAACGCCTTTTCCTCTCCTGGGCCATGCGGACGTGGAGCAAAGATAGCCTCATCAACAATAAATCGTACTGAAAGACCTCTTCGTTGGCGATCTTTTGTAATGTTAGGGCCGGAATAGTGCCATACATAACCATCATGTAAGATCATATCGTTCTGGTCCATTTCCATACAGGAAAGATCATATCCTTGGGAAGCTGGGTCAACTGGAATAAGCTCTCTAGTCTCGTTCTCAAAGGGAGTATTTTTATATAAATCTACTGTAGCGCGCAATTCCCCTTTATGGGTTTTGAGTGCATATACCAATGCACCCGAGTCACGGATAACAGGCTCAAAGGGTATCCAGGTGGCGACTTGTATATTGGGCTGAAGAGGGTAATAAGATGCATCCTGATGCCATGATAAGAACTTTCCTACCTCGGGGGGCTTGTTAAAAACAATAGTTTCCAATAACTGAAGGCGTAATTTGCTACCATTGTCGTTTGAGAAATGCTCGCGTATTGTCGGAACAATATTTTGTACTATGAGTTCCCAAGCTTCAGGATAATCATCAAAATCACAGAAGCGTTGCTCTTCTCCACTAACGTGACGCCAAAGTGCAATTCGTGGTTTCTCATTCGGGGAAATATGGGTAGTTATTCTGAGATCTAGTTCTGCCCACTTTTCACTTACTTTATTAATCAAATTTTGATCAATGCAATTTTTAAGTAGGACAACACCATTTTCTAAATATTCACGCCCTTGTTCTGAAATTGACTTCATTTTTTCCCTAATTAAATATTATTAAGATACGTCATTATCTCCCATTTTAGTAAAAAATATTAGTTTACGATTGTTAAAATAAGAGAATTTATGCAGAGGAAATCATAGAAATTTATTATGTCAAAATTTAATATTAGATGAAATTTTTGTATCCAAATTTTCTACTGTTTCTAAGATTTTAGAATGTATTCTGATGAGATCTTCTTTGGCGAGTATCTTCTAGATCCGACGCTGCTCAATACACTAATTAAGCACTATATTTTGGAGTAAAAATTTTATGTTGAACCCAATTCGTCCTGAGGAAACTGTAGGTGCCATAAGCCCTTCATTATTACTGCCGCTTACAGGAATTCAAAGTTTCGTTTGGTTTCATCAGCAAATGGAGCCCGATGCTACTCCTTACAACATCGGAAATTTACTCCATATTAATGGGCCTTTGGATGTCGAAAAATTTACCGAAGCTCATAATTTAATGCTTGAGCAAACCGATTGTTTGCGGATTCGTTTTTCTAAAGTTGATAGTGCGCCGTTTCAATCCATAGCCCCCTTTGAATTCCTTCTAGTCAAGATTTGGGACCTACGAAATTCTGATGACCCCAAACAAGCAAGAGAACAGTTATTGCGCAATCTTGAAAAAGAGCCATTTAATCTTCTTGAGGATTCACTATATCGATTTGGCCTCATTAGAATTTCAGACAATCAATGGACCTTCTTTACCTTTTTTCATCATTTAATTATTGATGCGGTAGGGGGTTCTAAAATATTTAAAGATTTAGAAGAGCTCTTTCTTCAAGTTTGCACTCATCAAATTCAAGATGAGCAGCAGAGGAATCAATTGTCCTGGATGTACGCTGCGAAAGATTACCAACACTATAAGAATGGTGATCAATGGCTATCAGATAAGCAATTTTGGGGCGAAAAGTTACAGGGCCTTGGAAGGCCTGCATCTCTTTCTGATCAAGATATCAAGAGGGCTGAACTTTCTATACCGGGATCTGTTTACTTAGATCTAGACCGAAAACTGTATGAAGTCATCTGTGAATGGGGTTTGAAGTCAGGCCGAAGTGCTTACGCTGGGTTTGCCACAGCTGCTATTATTTACTTAGCAAAAATAACAAATCTAAAAGATATCTGTATTGGGACTCCAAATGCAGGACGAAATAAAATCACGCGCAACCTGATCGGAATGCTTGCTAACGCTTCACCACTGCGTATTCAAATAAATGATGATGATTTGATCTCTGATATTTTGCTTAAGACGTCCCGAGAGTTACGTTCTGGTTTGCGTCATACCCAATATCCTTATGGTGAAATAACCCAAGATCGGCGTAAAGCGAATCTTGAGCCGCCATTTTCTTTGATTGTGAATTATTTGGCCTTAAACCAAGTAGTTCATTTTGGAGACGCTATTGGCGTGGTCGAAACTTGGGGCGCAGGGCCGGTATCTGATATGGAAATTCATATTTTTGACCGCATGGATCAAGGGCCGATAAACGTTCGTCTGGATTTTAATCAAGAGCGATACAGTCAAGGAGAGGCTCAAAAGCACCTGGAGCGCTTTGCACATCTTTTGGTTCAACTTCCTGCTTCATCTGATAGGCAGCTCGCAGATATGAACGCGCTATTGGAGGAGGAAATAAAGGAATTATTATTAAATTCAAGCGGGCCAGAGTTTCAATGGACGCGCCAGGACCTTATCCTGCCTGATCTATTTGCTAAGGTCGTTGCAATAAATCCTACTAAGCCTGCGCTCATATACATGCGAGACGACCAAGTTCTAAGCCTTAGTTATGAAGAGTTAGATAGGCGTTCGAATCAATTAGCTCGTTATTTAATTTCAAATCAACTTGGCTCAGAAGATATTGTTGGCCTATTTCTACACCGATCACCTGAATTGATTATTGGGATGCTTGCTATCCTGAAGGCTGGGGCGGCATATTTGCCAATAGATCCAGACTATCCTTCCGATCGCATTGAGCACATACTAAATGATAGTAAGACATCTTTGGTGCTTGGCTTAACTTCTACTTATCATCAATGCCAAAAGGAGCTATTAATCCAGTTACCAAAATTAATAGCAATGGATGATGAAGTTCTAAAGACCAAAATTGAAAATGAATTTGACGATAAACCTATCCAAGATATTGATCGAATAAGGCCGTTGCTGCCTGAGAATCTTGCTTATATTATCTACACCTCTGGATCTACTGGTAGGCCAAAAGGCGTCAGCGTTCCTCATGCTGGGGTGATTAATATGGCTCGCGCTAAGGTGAATACTCTCAAAATAGAAGCTGACTCTCGTTTGCTGCAATTTGCATCACATGCCTTTGACGGTAGTGTTCAGGAAATATGGCCTACTTTTTTTGCAGGCGCTAGCTTAGTCCTTCCTCCTGGCGGTATGCGTATGGATACAGTTGCATTTTTGCAAGAATATTTGAACAAATTTTCTATATCTCATGTAACACTTCCTCCGTCACTGCTCGAGGTTCTTCCAGATGATGCTTTAAATGGTTTGCAAACCCTGCTGGTGGCTGGTGAGGAGTGCTCAACAAGTTTAGTGAGACGATTTGCTGCGCATAAAAGAATGATTAATGCATATGGCCCGACTGAAGTTACAGTCTGTGGTGCTATGAGCAGTCCATTAAATGCATTGATAGATGGCTCGCCTACAAATAATACTGTACCAATTGGCAAGCCAATTAATAATGTTTTTAATTATGTATTGGATCAGCATTTGGAGCTACTTCCTAATGGTGCAATTGGTGAGTTATATATATCGGGCGCTGGCGTCACAAGAGGGTATCTCAATAAACCAGACCTTACATCCGAACGTTTTTTAGCTTGTCCTTTTGGCCCTCCTGGCAGTCGAATGTATCGCACGGGAGACCTTGTGAAACGTCGATTAGATGGCGAGTTAGTTTATGTTGGGCGTGTAGATGATCAGGTAAAAATTCGGGGGTACCGAGTAGAGCTAGGAGAGATTGAAGCGCAAATATTACAAAATTTCCCACATCTTCTTCAAGCACTAGTCTTGCTTCGTAAGGTTAAGGATGAGTCTAGCCTAGTAGCATATTTAGTTCGTGACAAGACATCTTCTCAGACAAATAATGAACCAACTGCTGAGCACTTACGTCAAACACTAAGTCGTTTTTTACCAGACTATATGCTGCCAACTTTTGTTGAGTATTTAGATTGCTTGCCATTAACTGCGCATGGTAAGGTTGATAAAAAAGCGCTGCCAGAACCATCAGTCAATAATGTAAAAAATGATTTTGAAGCTCCTGCAAATGAGAATGAGAAAATATTGTGTCGCCTATTTAGTGAAATAGTTGGAGTTGAAGATGTCGGTGTAAACGATGATTTTTTTCTTATCGGTGGCCACTCCCTATTGGCAATTAAATTAATTGCCCGTTTTAAGGATGAAACTGGCGGGAATATTCCATTAGATCAATTATTTGAAAAGGCAACGCCAAAAAGTATTGCAGAGATGATTCAGGCAGCGCCGACCTCAAGTTCTGAGCCTGCGTTAATAAAAGGTATGGGCCGCATTCAATAGCTACTTTATATCCAGCGTAGTCATCGAAATCAAGAATTCAGACATCAATAACTACGGCCAATTTATGTCAAAATATCTATAATCACAAGGCGTACAGCAGGCATGAGAAGAGCCACGTGGTCTTGGGTATTTTCTGTTACAGTCGAATGGACGTGTTTCCTAAGCCGAATCCCTTTTTTATTGATAAGCATTTGATGACTATTTTTAAGCATGATCTAACTCCTACTCAGGATGAAATACAACAGCCTGATTTTTTAGCACTTACAGCCCTTGTAGGAATATTGCACGTTTTATTTGGAGTACTGTGTTTTTATTGTGCTCATCAGGAGTGGCTTGAGAAAGAAAGCTATTTGCTGGGGATATTTATTGTTATCACTACTCTGTCTAGATTCTCACTACTCTCTGAAATTTTTTCTTTTAAATTAAATTGGATATTGCTTTCTTATATTCCAGTTGTATTAGAAATGATTTTTGCTATATTTATATTTATAAACCCAAGCATCAATTTATCTGATATAGGAAATCTAGCGGGTATTTTTCTTATTTTATGTGCTCTCATTCGCTTCATAGAATCTGCTTTTATGACAGCCGAGGGCTTAAAATCTTTTACGTTTGCTAACGGAATAGCGTTAGCGATTCTGGGGGGTATGATTTTTTTCAAATGGCCATCTTCTGAGTTCTGGACAGGGTGGGCTATTATTGGGATAGACTTTTTGTCTATTGGCTTGATTACTCTTTGGTTTACTTATTACGCAATTTTTTCATTAACACGACCTGTGATTATTGCAAAGGTTGAATGATCATGAAGTATTTTTTTTCACCTAGGAAAGCATAGGTTTATCTTGGATTCATTCTTAGAATGTCTCCATGTTTATAGATTCTCATTGCCACATTAATTATTCTGAGTTTAGTCATCGCTTTCCTGCTGTCCTAGACAACATGGCTATGGCTAAGGTTACTCATGCATTGTGCATTGGTGTTGATATTCCTAACTTCTATCAAATCAAACAATTAATAGAGAGTTATGATCATTTGTATGGATCAGTTGGTGTGCACCCTGATTTTGAAGATACCCCAGAGCCTACTATTGAATATCTTGTTCAAGAGGCACAACATCCAAAAATTATTGCTATTGGAGAAACGGGATTAGATTATTTTCAAGTAGAAAAAAAAGTTTCTACTAACTTAGATTGGCAAAGGGATCGTTTTCGTATTCACATTCGTGCTGCGATTGCTGCCAATAAACCTCTCATTATTCATGTTAGGGAGGCTGCTGAGGATACTTTAGCAATTCTTAAAGAAGAGGGTGCTGAGAAGGTCGGCGGAGTAATTCATTGCTTTACTGAAACCTATGAGTTTGCTACTGAAGTATTAAAGTTAGGTTTTTATGTATCTTTTTCTGGGATCGTTACATTTAAAAGTGCTAAGGCTTTACAGGACACTTGCCGACTTCTTCCTCTTGATCGAATTTTGATTGAGACAGACTCCCCTTTTTTGGCTCCTAATCCACATAGGGGCAAGATCAATGAGCCTGCTTGGGTTTCCCATGTAGGAGCTTTTGTTGCTGATCTTAAAAATATTTCTGTAGAAGTCCTTGGGGCTCAGACCTCAAGTAACTTCTTCAATTGTTTTAGGTTGGCAAAGCCCTAAGAATCAGTACAATGCATTAGGATTAGTCGTACATATCCTGCGAAATTTCAAACGATTAGGTGAGTCTATATATGGAGCTAAAATCAAAGCTGTTCACAATCTTTGTGGGGCTATTTTTTGCTACTGAATTACTTAATTTTTTATCGGTCGAGGGCCCTTATGATCTCGTCTTACACCTCACTTTTTTAGAGCTCATACAACCATTTTTTATTTTTACACTATCTTTAGTTACTCTGGCTTTGATTTTCATAGCCCCTTCAAATTTTACGAAGTTTCTGTTTATTTTTGTTCAAGTTATTATGATTTTGACTGAGTTATTCGTCATGGTTGTAATTACAGTAAATTCGACATCATCAATTATTGACATCTTTGATAAAATAGGATTTTTAATTTTTGGATTGATTCTTTCTACTAGACTCTATTTGATTTACTCTATTAAAAATTTGCCTGTAAATGCGCAGGCTTAATTCCTTAAAGGTCTGCTCGTGATGAGCTTTTTCACTAAGTAAGCTTAAATTAAACGTGGAATAGTCCATAAAAATTGGACTAGATTTTTCATGCTAGGCTGCTGAAAGATGGTTTAGCCCCAATAATTTCCCTCACAAGATGGGGTAAAATCTCCTTATTAGGCTCGTAGCTCAGCTGGTTAGAGCACCACCTTGACATGGTGGGGGTCGTTGGTTCGAGTCCAATCGAGCCTACCAACGAATTAAACCCAAGGCGCGGTTGCCTAATAGCTTCCGCGCTTTCTTTTTATAGAAGTCCTGTAGTGCTGATTTAAATACTGCCTTAAATGAATAAGATGGAGTCATCATGCTTTTAATTACTCTACCCGATGGATCAAAACGAGAGTTTGAGGGTTCTGTTCGCGTAGTAGATGTAGCTCAATCTATTGGTAGCGGACTCGCAAAAGCTGCTCTAGGAGGTATTGTTGATGGCAAGATGGTCGATACCAGTTTTGTGATTGATAAAGATAGTCAATTAACCATCATTACAGATAAAAGTCCAGAAGCTCTGGAGATAGTGCGTCACTCGACTGCCCATCTACTTGCTTATGCAGTAAAAGAATTATTTCCTCAGGCACAAGTAACAATTGGTCCTGTGGTAGAAAATGGTTTTTATTATGATTTCTCCTATCATCGCCCATTTACACCAGATGATTTGCAAGCCCTAGAGAATAAAATGACTGAGCTCGCTAAAAAAGATGAGCCAGTAGTTCGCAGCGTATTACCGCGTGATGATGCTGTGAAATTTTTTCAGAATCAAGGCGAGCATTACAAAGCAGAAATCATTGCTAGCATTCCTCAGAATGAATATGTTTCTTTGTATGCAGAAGGTAAGTTCACTGATTTATGTCGTGGCCCTCACGTCCCATCAACTGGCAAGTTAAAAGTCTTTAAGCTGATGAAGCTTGCTGGCGCTTACTGGCGTGGCGATAGTAAAAATGAAATGTTACAGCGTATTTATGGCACTGCATGGTTGCGTAAGGAAGATCAAGATGCTTATTTGCATATGCTCGAAGAATCTGAGAAACGTGATCATCGACGTCTAGGTAAGCAACTTGATCTATTCCATTTTCAAGAAGAGGCCCCTGGCTTAATTTTTTGGCATCCCAAAGGCTGGTCAATTTGGCAAGAAGTAGAGCAATATATGCGACGTGTATATCAGCAAGAGGGCTATCAAGAGGTAAAAGCCCCTCAAATTTTGGATCGTGCGTTATGGGAAAAATCTGGTCACTGGGAAAATTATAAAGAAAACATGTTTACGACAGAGTCGGAAAATCGTGCGTATGCATTAAAACCAATGAACTGTCCTGGCCATGTACAAATTTATAACTCTGGCCTACACAGTTATCGTGAGTTACCTCTGCGCTTCGGTGAGTTTGGCCAATGTCACCGTAATGAACCATCAGGCGCACTACATGGCTTGATGCGTGTGCGTGGTTTCACTCAAGATGACGGCCATATTTTTTGTACCGAAGATCAGATTCAGTCTGAAGTAGCTAATTTCGACAAATCAGTACGTGCTGTCTATCGAGATTTTGGTTTTACAGAAGTTGCCGTCAAATTGGCTCTTCGTCCAGCAAAGCGGGTGGGAGATGATGCAATTTGGGATAAAGCAGAAGAGGCGCTTCGTGGTGCTTTAAAAGCATCTGGCCAGAAATGGGAAGAGTTGCCTGGGGAGGGTGCGTTTTATGGCCCTAAGATCGAATATCACCTAAAGGATTCTATTGGGCGTACTTGGCAATGTGGCACGATTCAGGTCGATTTCTCGATGCCTGATCGTCTTGGTGCTGAATATGTGGCTGAAGACAATAACCGCAGGACGCCAGTGATGCTCCACAGGGCAATTGTGGGCTCCCTAGA
>Ga0114975_10002607_pt1 | contig 12305 bp, 9 predicted proteins | sample S_130626_EF_Meta_FD_87031 | JGI IMG/M metagenome (GOLD analysis project Ga0114975, IMG submission 87031) | Freshwater microbial communities from Lake Simoncouche, Canada to study carbon cycling - S_130626_EF_MetaG | ecosystem: Environmental > Aquatic > Freshwater > Lake | place: Lake...
AGCTAATTTCATTTTTTGCCTTACGCTTTTTGCCAATATTTCTAATTCAGTCATAAAAATTATTAAAAAAATTACTTATAAGTTCTATTTTGCTGCGATTTTATATGTCAGAACCAAAAATATTAAAAAATGGAATTATAATGCCATTTTTTAATATTAAAACTAAAATAAATAGTATTATTTATATAAAAGGAATTATAATTCCTTTTTAAAACCTTAAACCCTAATCCACAAACCTTTTATCTTCGCAACCTTTAAGCAAACAATATGAGCCAACATTTAAGTGAACAAGAACTGATACGGAGAGAAAAACTGCAAAAACTGACTGAGCAAGGTATAGATGCATATCCAGCACCTTTATATGCTGTTAGTCATTATTCAACAGATATCAAAGATGTATTTACAGAGGAAACCAAAGAACAGTTTTCTAGCGTTTGTGTGGCTGGACGAGTAATGAACATTAATGACAAAGGCAAGGTTTGTTTTATAAAAATTCAAGATACTAAAGGCATTTTTCAGTTATATGTTAAGAAAGATGAGATTTGTCCAACTGAAGACAAAACTCTTTGGGATTTAGTAGTTAAACCATTAGACCTTGGTGATATTATTGGTGCTACTGGTTATGTGTTTACTACAAAAACTGGCGAAACCAGTTTACATACACAAACCTTAACCTTACTTACCAAATGTTTAAAACCTTTTCCTGTTGTTAAACGTGATGACGAAGGCAATGTGTTTGATGAAGTAACAGACCCAGAATTCAAGTATCGCCAACGCTATGCAGATTTAGTGGTGAATCCTGACCTTAAAAAAGTATTCATTGGCAGAACAACTATTATCAACACCATTCGTCAGTTTTTAAATGAACAAGGTGCTATAGAAGTTGATACTCCTGTATTGCAGAATATTCCTGGTGGTGCAGCAGCTCGTCCATTTATCACACACCACAATGCTCTAGATGTTCCTTTCTACCTAAGAATTGCCAATGAGCTTTATCTTAAAAGATTAATCGTTGGTGGATTTGATTGGTTGTATGAATTTAGCAGAAACTTCAGAAACGAAGGAATGGATAGAACGCATAACCCAGAGTTTACAGTCCTTGAGTGGTACACTGCATATAAAGATTATTACTGGATGATGGAAGTAACTGAGACTTTATTAGAAAAAATCGCCATTGCAGTTCACGGTAAAACTGACATACAAGTTGGAGAAAAAACAATCAGCTTTAAAGCACCATTCAAACGCATTACCATTTTTGATGCTATAAAAGAAAATACAGGTATTGATATTAGTGAAAAAGATGAGGCTGGATTAAGAGAAGTTTGTGCAACTCTTAAAATTCAAGTGCCCAACAACATTGGTAAAGGAAAATTAATTGATGAAATTTTTGGTGCAACAAGTGAACATACTTATTCTCAACCAACATTTATTATGGACTATCCTGTTGAAATGAGTCCATTAACTAAAAAACATAGAAGCAAGCCTGGCTTAGTAGAACGTTTTGAGTTGATGATTAATGGTAAAGAAGTTGCTAATGCTTATAGCGAATTAAACGACCCAATTGATCAACGTGAACGTTTTGAAGAACAAATAAAATTAATGGAAAGTGGTGATGATGAAGCCATGTTTATTGACCACGATTTTCTTAGAGCTTTAGAATATGGTATGCCTCCTACAAGTGGTATTGGTATTGGTATTGACAGATTGTGTATGATGATTCTAAACCAACCATCTATACAAGATGTATTATTTTTCCCACAAATGAGACCTGAGAAACAAGACTAATACTTCAACTTATTTTGATATAATTAAAGAGGCGATTCATTATGAATCGCCTCTTTAATTATATCTATCTTCCTCTGTATGATGAATGATTTTGTCCTGCTGGTTTTTTAGGAAACTCAGTGTTTCTGCTATCGCTTTTTTGAAACGAACTCTTAACACCAAAACTCCTTTGTGGACGTTGTGGTTTGGGCAAAGCTTTTAAAACTGTATGATTCATTAAAGGGTATGGATGATTCTCAATCAATGGAATTTGTTTGCCAATTAATTTTTGAATATCACGCAAATATTCTTTTTCTTCCGCATCACAAAATGCAATGGCAATACCACTTGCACCAGCACGACCCGTTCTGCCAATTCTATGAACATACTGCTCGGGAACATTTGGTAATTCGTAATTAATAACGTGCGTTAACTCATCAATATCAATACCTCTAGCGGCAATATCAGTTGCTACCAATACCCTTGTGTGTTTAGATTTGAAATTATTCAAAGCATTTTGTCTGGCATTTTGAGACTTGTTGCCGTGAATCGCTTCTGACCGAATACCTAGTTTTGATAATCCTTCAGCTACTTTATTTGCACCATGCTTAGTTCTTGTAAAAACTAAAGCTCTTTCTATTTTTTGATCTTTTAAAATATCAACCAATAAGTGCCTTTTGTTTTCCTTATCAATATGGTAAACAACTTGATTGATAATTTCAACTGTTGTTGATGCAGGTGTTACTTCTACTTTTGAAGGGTTGTTTAAAATTGTATTAGACAATTCAATAATTGCTGGTGGCATTGTTGCTGAGAAAAACAATGACTGTCTTTTTGCAGGAAGTTTTGCAATTACTTTTTTAACATCGTTTACAAATCCCATATCCAGCATTCTGTCTGCTTCATCTAGCACAAAAAACTTAATGTGGTTTAAATCAACAAAACGCTGGTTCATTAAATCTAACAATCTTCCTGGTGTTGCAATTAAAACATCTAACCCCAATTTTAATGCTTCTACTTGGCTAAACTGATTCACACCACCAAAAATCACTTTGTATCTTAAGGGTGTATTTCTACCATAGTTTTCAAAACTTTCGCCAATTTGTATGGCAAGTTCTCTTGTTGGTGTAAGAATCAGACATCTGATTTCTCGTTTTCCGGAAGCAATATTTCTATCCTCACATAATAACTGTATAATAGGAATGGCAAATGCTGCAGTCTTTCCTGTGCCAGTTTGTGCCACTCCCAATAAATCTTTTTTAGCTAATACCAATGGAATAGCTTGTTCCTGAATAGGGGTTGGCGTTGTATAGCCCTCGTGTTTTAGAGCCTTGAGTATAGGCTGAATTAAATTCAATTTCTCGAATGACATTATAAATGTTTTTAGACCAAATAAATATTGAAAAGGTTCTTAATCATTGGTCTGATGAGAAGGAATTCTTTGTGTAGTGTGGAATTAGAACTTTAGCGGATTCGCTTTAATTGCTGTAGAAAACAGATTGTCTTTGCTGCTTTATTAATACCTAACTTGGTGCAAACCTAAGGTAAATGGGCTTAAGGAAGTGATTAATTTTAAATAAAGCTTATTCAACTATTCATTTTAGTTTCACTTTATATTCGTTGCTTTAACGAACTTGATGTATGACAAAAAAAGAATATGGAATTTTAAGCCTGCCTGTAATTGTGGCTGCACTTGGCTATTTTGTAGATATTTACGATTTGTTGTTGTTTACAATTGTAAAAAAAACAAGTGTACTTGGTGTGGGTGCAACTGCTGAAACCATTTTAGCTGATAGTACAAAAATCATTAACTGGCAAATGACGGGCTTGCTTTTGGGTGGTATTTTTTGGGGCATATTAGCCGATAAAAAAGGACGATTAAGTGTGTTGTTTGGTTCTATCATTTTATACTCTATTGCAAACTTTACAACAGGGTTTGTTGCTACAGTTAATGAATATGCTTGGTGCAGATTTGTTGCAGGATTAGGTTTAGCTGGAGAGCTTGGTGCTGGCATTACCTTGGTTAGTGAATTATTATCAAAAGAAAAAAGAGGTATTGGAACATCGATGGTTGCTGGCATTGGGCTAAGTGGAGCAGTTGCTGCCTACTTTACTTTTAAACTTACAAACCACGACTGGAGATTGTGTTATAAAATTGGTGGTGTGTTAGGTATAATGCTGTTAATGCTCAGAATTTCTGTTGCAGAAAGTGGTATGTTTAAACAAGTGAAAGATAGCAATGTGATTCGTGGAAATTTCTTTATGCTTTTCAATACTAAAGCAAGATTTAAGAAATATTTATTGGCAATTCTAATTGGTTTGCCAACTTGGTATGTGGTGGGAATTTTAGTAAACCAGAGCGATAAGTTTGCAGAAAAATTATATGGCTCAAAACTTATAGATAGTGGTAAATCTATAATGTTTGCTTATGCTGCCATAGCCATTGGAGATATGCTTGTGGGCTTGGTTAGCCAATGGTTTAAAAGCCGCAAAAAAGCTTTACTACTTTACTATTGCATTTGTATTATTTGTTTATTTCTATTTTACAGCCCATTAAATAATAGCGACACATCTATGTACACTATTTGTGCTTTGTTAGGTTTTAGCACAGGTTTTTGGGCAATATTTATTACAATGGGTGCAGAACATTTTGGAACTAATTTAAGAGGCACAGCAGCTACTACTATTCCTAATATGGTTCGTGGGGCATTGCCTTTAATTAATATGCTTTTCTTGGATGTATTTCAAAAAACATATCACATAAGTTTAATAAATAGTGGGATTATAACAGGCATTGTTGTAATGACAATAACGTTGATTGCTTTTTATTTTACCGAAGAAACTTACAGTAAAGATTTAGATTACATAGAAATGTAGTTTACAAAAACAAGTAACGCAACATTATATCATCACCTATAAGCTTTGTTTCTTCAAGTTGCAGATTTGTAGCACCTATCAATAGTTGTTCTTTATCTGTTTCAACAACATTCATTGCTTGTTTGTCCATTATTAATTTTGGTGCAAGAAAAAGAATTAATTCATCTGCCCAATTATTATTTATTAAGAAAGTAGATAGCTTAGAACCTGCTTCTATCAATAGTTTGCAGATATTGAGTTGCAATAGTTTTTCTCCCAAACAATCAAGCATTAAACTGTTATTTTCATCAAATTCAGTATTAATTATTTCAACATTTTTGGGCAAATGATTTGTTGTCTTATTTGAAAGAAGATAAATTCTACTGTTTGTTCTTTCGTAAAAAACAGGCAAGTCTCTATGCTCTTGTTTTAACAAATCCAAATCTCTATCAATCACAACTAAATTCAGCTCTTTAATAGTTTCATGAATTCTAATATTCAAACTTGCTTTATCTTGAATAATATTTTTTGATGTTGATAAAATAGCATCAGCATTATCTCTTAGTTCTTGATGAACAAATTTGCGACTTGCTTCATTGCTTATCCATTGGCTGTTGCCAAGCCTATCAGCAATTTTGCCATTAAGGGTTGTAGCCATTTTTAATTGAATAAATGGGCGCATTTTAATTTGATTGGTAAAAAACACTTCATTCATTTTCCTTATTGCAGGAACAATCATTTCAATCACTTCAACACCGTTTTGTTTCAATATATCAATACCTGAAACTTTTGGGTTGGGGTCCCGTGAACCAATTACTATTCTAGGAATTTTATGTTGCAAGATTAAATTTGTGCAAGGAGGCGTTTTCCCAAAGTGAGAACAAGGCTCAAGTGTAACATACAAAGTAATTTTAGATAGATTGCTAGTCTTTTGTAATGCGGCATTTATAGCAAAAACTTCGGCGTGAGCACCCCCATATTGCTGATGAAATCCTTCGCCAATTACTACTCCATTTTCATCAACTACAACAGCACCCACAAAAGGATTGGGGCGAATTTGCTTGGCATTTGCTTGATTTGCGAGTTGAAAAGCTTGGTTTAAATAGTCGAGATGAGACATTAATGTACTTACTTTGCAAATTCAAAATTAAACCATTTGAATGTTATGTTCACAGGTATTGTTGGTTCGGCTAAAATAGTTTTGGTAATTGCCCAAGAAAATGGGTGGATATTAATTGTCAATGCCCCTCATATTTTCGATAAAGTTGCTATTGGTGATAGTGTAGCTATTGATGGTGCTTGCTTATCGGTTATAAAAAAAGAGAACGAAAACTTGTCTTTTTTTGTTTCACTTGAAAGCATTGATAAAACTGTTATTAAATTTTATAAGCCCGAAACGCTTGTAAATATTGAACTTCCAATGCAACCAAATGGTTATTTAGGAGGGCACTATGTTTTGGGCCACGTTGATACAACGGCTACCGTTGCCAATATTGTTAAGGGCGAAGAAGCTTGGTTTTTATCAATAAAATATCCCATTGAATTTTCAAAATATACAGTTTATAAAGGCTCTATTACCATAAGTGGCGTTAGTTTAACCATTAATAAATGTGATGATGATTTTGTTGAACTTTGCATTATCCCCATCACCTTATCAAAAACAAATTTAGGCTTGTTAAACCCTGGAAGCCTTGTAAACATAGAGTTTGACATCTTGGCAAAATACACCGAGAAATTATTAATTAAAAGAGACGCTTAACAATGTTTGACAAAATAGAAGATGCTTTAGATGATTTTAAGAACGGCAAACCTATCATTGTGGTAGATGCCGAAAGTAGAGAAAATGAAGGTGATATTATTATTGCTGGCGAAAAAGCAACCCAAGAAAACGTAAACTTTTGTGCATCACATGGAAAAGGATTAATCTGTATTGCCATTGATAAAGCTACTGCAAAACGGTTGGACTTGCAACCAATGAATAGTAATCATCAAGATAATTTTCATACTGCATTTCACGACTCAATAGATGCTGGTCATCAATTTGGCATTACAACTGGTATTTCTGCAAAAGAACGGGCTATTACTGCAAAACTTATCACTGATAAAGCTTCTAAGCCAAGTGATTTTATAAAACCTGGGCATTTATTTCCTGTAGTCGCAAAAGAAAATGGTGTGCTAGTTCGTGCAGGACATACTGAAGCCAGTGTTGATTTATGCAATATTACTGGGCTATATCCCGCTGCTATTATTTGCGAAATAATGCAAGAAGACGGTGATATGATGCGAAGAGAAACTCTTCAGGTTTTTGCAAAAAAGAATGATTTGAGAATTATTTCTATTCAACAAATAATTGAATACAGAAAGCAAACCGAAAACTTTATTGAGCAAGTTTCAACTGCAAAACTGCCAACTCAATTTGGTGATTTTAATATCCGTGTTTTTAAAAATACTTTAACACAAGTGGAACATATTGTGATTGAAAAAAACACACATCCTAACAACAAAGCTATATTAAGAATTCATAGTGAATGCCTTACTGGTGATGCTTTTGGAAGTTTGAAATGTGATTGTCAAAATCAATTACATAGTGCTTTACAAATGATTGAAACAAATGGCAACGGCTACGTAATTTATATGAAAAACCACGAAGGACGTGGCATTGGTATTGGCAATAAAATAGCTGCATATCATTTGCAAGAACAAGGTTTTAACACTTTTGAAGCCAACGAGCATTTGGGTTTACCAGCCGATGCAAGAGATTATCAGGATGCTGTTTGGATAATAAAAAAATTAGATGTTGATACTTTTGATCTAATTACAAATAACCCTAAAAAGGTTAATGCATTTCATAATGCTGGATTTAATTTTAGCCAAATTCAGGTAGCATTGCCAAGTAATGCTCACAACAAAAAATACTTAAAAGAAAAGGTTGATTTAGCTCATCACAACATAATACTATACTAATGATTGCAATAGTAAAAGCACAATTTAATAAATTGATTACCGATTTGCTAGAAGAAGGCTGCACACAGTTTTTAAACGAAAAAAATATTCCCTATAAAATATTTGAATGCCCAGGTGCTGTAGAAGTTGTTGTATATACCAATAAATTACTTACAACCAATCAATACAAAGCCATTATTACAATTGGTGCCATTATAAAGGGAGATACTGATCATTACGAATATGTATGTCAATATGTAACCAACGGCATTAGCAATTTATCTTGTAAAAGCCTCACACCTATTGTGTTTGGCGTTCTCACAGTTCAAAATGAAGAGTTAGCTTACGAAAGAGCTGCATTAGATAGAATGAATAAAGGAAAAGAATTTGCTGAAACTGCATTGTTTATGATAAATGCTTTTGAAAAAATTGATAATAACGAAGCTTAATTTATGTCATCAAAAAAAAATAATCTCAAATTTTTAATTATTCGTTTTTCATCAATTGGAGATATTGTTCTAACAACTCCTGTTATTCGTTGTTTAAAACAACAAGTTGAAGGATGTACTATTCATTTTGTTACAAAATCACAATACGCACCAATACTTAAAAGCAATCCATATATTGATAAAGTACTAGAATACACTAAAGATTGGGATATGCTGGTGCGTGAACTTAAATCTTGCAATTATGATTATGTTATAGACCTTCATAACAATGCAAGATCGCTAAGGCTAAAAAAAATGTTGGGAGTCCCTTCATTCTCTTTTAACAAACTTAACATTAATAAATGGTTACTTACTGCGCTTAAAATAAACACGATGCCTAAGGTGCATATTGTGGATAGGTATTTAGCAACACTTAACAAGTTTAGTGTTGTTAATGATGGTAAAGGTTTAGATTATTTTATTTCAGAAATAGATGAAGTTAAACAAACTGATTTACCTCTATCGCATGTTTTTGGTTATATTGGTTTGGTAATTGGTGCAGCACATAACACAAAAAAACTACCTGTTGAAAAACTAAAAGAGCTATGCAGTAAAATTCATTATCCAATTATCCTGTTGGGAGGAAAAGAAGATAGCGCTATTGGAGAAAAAATTGCTGATGTTGATAGAGGACACGTTTACAATTCTTGCGGTAAATTTAATTTAAATGAAAGTGCAGACATTGTTCGGAAAGCTAAACTTATTATTACCCACGATACAGGATTAATGCATATTGCTGCTGCATTTAAAAAACCTATTATTTCTATTTGGGGCAACACAGTTCCTGCATTTGGAATGACCCCATATTATGGAAATGTACAAATGCCAAATGCAATCTTTGAAGTAACTAGTTTAGGATGCAGACCTTGCACAAAAATTGGTCATAATTCTTGCCCTAAAAAGCACTTCAAATGTATGAATCTTCAAAACATAGATGCCATAGTTGCAAGTGTTGAAGCTATGAGAAGATAGCTTTAATGTATTGATTACAGGCAATAAGATAGTAAATGTTGGCGGCAAAATGGTATTCAATAATAAAAAATTACTTATATAATCAATTCTCCACTATTTTTGACAATACAGTATGATAGCTTTTGTAAGAGGAACCTTTGTTGCTAAATCACCTTCGCGTGTAATTGTAGATGTAAATGGCGTAGGATATGATTTGCAAATAAGTTTAAATACTTACGAAGCCATCAGTCAAAAAGAAAATGGTCTTTTACATACATATCTTCAAATTTCAGAAAATGCACAAACGTTTTATGGCTTTGCAGAGGTAAAAGAAAAAGAAATGTTTCAACATTTGATAAGTATTTCTGGAGTTGGTGCAGCAACTGCAAGAATGATGTTGTCTGGTATGAAACCTGCTGAAATTGCAAAATTTATAATCACAGGCAGCGTTAATGATCTTATTCGCATCAAAGGAATAGGAAAAAAGACAGCAGAAATGTTAGTAGTTGGGCTAAGAGATAAATTATCAGGTTTTGTAAGTGATAATCAATCGTTAATCCAAACCTCGAATCCGTTGGAGTTAGATGCAGTGAATGCCTTGATAGCATTAGGCATTGGCAAACCAATGGCAGAGAAAGCAGTAAACAAAGTAATGCATTCAAATGCAGATATAGCATTACAGGATATTATAAAACAAGCATTAAAAAATTTATAAGTTATTGGCTATTTCTACCTAACTAAGGTTTGTTCTCTTGAAAAATATTATTATCAAAGCTATAGGCTGTGTTGCGTTTGGCACTTTCTCCTTGTGTCAATCAGATCCTTTATTTGCCCAACAAAAAGATACCGATTCTTTAAAGTATCCATTACAAGATAGACGTGGAGATAAGTTTACTTATCGAAACAATAATGCCTTTAACATAGGCGATACCTCTCTTTTAAAACAAACTATAGAATATGACGCTAAGACAAAACGTTACTATATTGTTGAAAAAATAGGCAATCGTATTTATCGAAAGCAAACTTATTTAACGTTTAAGGAATTTTATGATTTGCAAAAAAGACAACAAGAAGCAGATTATTTTAAACTTCGTTCAGATGCTTTATGGTCTTTAAACAAAAAAGTACCTCGTCCAAATCCTATTGTTTATCCTAAGTTTTTTGATAGAACTTTTGGATTAGGAAATGTTGCTCCTGGTGCTGCTGGTGCAATTGACAATGCAAAAAAAACAGTTGATAATGCCAAGAAAACAGTTGATGATGCTAAAACCAAGGCAAGTGGAGCTGCTGCTGCTGCAAAAAATCCATTAGGTTCTTTAATTGATATTAAACCAACTGGTAATATTGATATATTAATGGGATATCAGGGTCAGTATACCAACAATCCAACCATTCCAGAAAGAGCCAGAAGAACAGGTGGGTTTGATTTTGATATGAATGCCAATGTGGGTGTTAATGCAAATATTGGCGACAAACTAAAACTTCCAATTAACTATAATACACTTGCAAATTTTGATTACCTCAATCAAATAAAATTAGATTATAAAGGTGGGCAAGATGAAATTTTAAAAAGTATAGAAGCTGGTAATATTGGGTTTGAAGCTAAAGGAACTTTAATACCAAGTGCAACAAACTTATTTGGTCTTAAAACACAATTGCAGTTTGGCAAATTGTTTTTTACTGCTGCTTTAGCCAATCAACGTAGCCAACGCCAAAGCCAGACTTTACAAGGTGGTGCTGCTGTACAAACCTTTCAGAAAAAGCTAAGCGATTATGATGAAAACAGACACTTTTTAGTAGCTCAACACTTTAGAAAAAACTACAACGAGGCAATGAGTAAATTGCCAACTGTTGTTAGCCAAATTCAGGTCCAAAGAATAGAGGTTTGGGTTACCAATCGTAACGGTGCAACTACAGATGCTCGAGATATTATCGCATTTTCAGATTTAGCAGAGGGTCAAAAAGCTTATTTGGGAAATCCCTCAAATACATCTGCTGGTATTGCAATGTATAATGGACAATCAGCTCCAAATAATACTAATAATGGGTTATATAATATATTGGCAAGTAACCCAGACAATCGAGTGCCTTCTAAGGTAAATACTAATATGAGGGCACTGAATTTAGACCCTGTAAATGATTATGAAAAAACTTTTGCCAGAAAACTAACTGCTAATGAATATATTTTTAATGCTCAGTTAGGAACACTTTCTTTAAACTCTCAATTATTACCAGACGAAGTTTTAGCTGTTGCTTATGAATACTCATTAAATGGCCGTGTTTATAAAGTGGGAGAGTTTAGCCAAGAAGTCGCATTAGATACCGCTGCAAGACAAGCTGGTGTTCAAAAAATGTTATTCTTGAAATTGTTAAAAGCAACATCAGCAAGGGTTAAATTACCTATTTGGAGATTGATGATGAAAAACGTTTATTCGTTAGATTTAGTTGGTATTAGCAAAGAGGATTTTAGATTAAACATTTTATACGATCAACCAAGTGGTGGCTTAAATAGATATTTGCCAGAAAGTTCTACTGCTGTTGAAGGAAGACCACTTATTAAAATCATTGGGTTGGATAATCTAAACAATAGAAATGATCCACAGCCTGACGGTCAGTTTGACTTTGTAGAAAATTTCACCATCCTTCCGCAATATGGTAGAATCATACTGCCAAAACTTGAACCATTTGGTGCAGATTTAGATACTTTGGCTTTTGCAAATATGCCAGCTGCAATTAGAAGTAAATATGTTTTTAGACAACTATATGACACTATTAAAGCCATTGCACAAACCTATGCAAACCTTGATAGATTTGTTATGCAAGGCCAAGCAAAAGGAACAAGTGGTAGCGAAATTTATTTAGGTGCATTTAATATTCCTCAAGGTTCTGTTCGCATTAATGCAGGTGGACAATTGCTAACAGAAGGCTCAGATTATACTATTGATTACAATTTAGGTTCTGTAAAAATTCTTAATCAAGCCATATTAAACTCTGGTGTTCCAGTAAGTGTTTCCTATGAAAACAACGCCACATTTGGTATTCAGCAAAAAGGGTTTTTAGGTTTAAGGCTAGATTATAAAGCCAATAAAAAATTATCGTTTGGTGCAACAATGGAAAGATTGAATGAGCGTCCATTTTTCACAAAACAAAATATTGGGGAAGATCCTGTTAGAAACACTATTTATGGTGTTGATTTCAGCTACAAATCAAACTTGCCTAAATTAACTAAGTTATTAGATAAGCTTCCTTTCTATAGCACCAAAACTATGAGTTCTATAACTGCCTATGGCGAAGGTGCATACT
>Ga0114975_10002608_pt1 | contig 12304 bp, 15 predicted proteins | sample S_130626_EF_Meta_FD_87031 | JGI IMG/M metagenome (GOLD analysis project Ga0114975, IMG submission 87031) | Freshwater microbial communities from Lake Simoncouche, Canada to study carbon cycling - S_130626_EF_MetaG | ecosystem: Environmental > Aquatic > Freshwater > Lake | place: Lake...
AAGAAGAGAAAATATTACCAATCGCGATAGCTGCACCAGCCATACCAATTGAACATAATCCGGCACCAATAAATTTTAGAGCTATTAAATCCATAATTTTTACATTTTTTAAGTTAGAAAAATTGAAGAAACCTTTAAAGGCTTCCCCAGGTAAGATACATCTGCTTATTTTTTCCTGTAATGACGGACTGCTTTTGCAAGTGGTTAAATTGCTATTCGATCATGATAAGCCAAGATCAAAATTTTTTTATAAAACTTATTTAATGAGTTTTTGTAACTTCTCCCAAATAGGCGCAGATCAAGATTGTGAAAATGTAAGCTTGTAGAGCTGCAACAAACAATTCGAAACCTATCATGATAGTGCTGAACAAGAATGGAAAAATTCCAAAAATAATTCCCAAGCTTATAACAAATCCGGCAACTACTTTTAGCAATACATGGCCTGCAACCATGTTAGCAAAAAGACGCACTGAAAGTGTAATTGGTCTGATGAGGAAAGAGAAAAATTCAATAAGAAAAATTACAGGAGCCATCCACATTGGAACTCCGCTTGGTAAGAACATGTGAAAAAAACCACCAAAGCCATTTCTAACAATTGCAAAAATTGTTACGGTTATAAAACAAATCATTGCCAAAGAAAGTGTAACCGCAACCTGGCTTGTAGATGTAAAGCTGTAAGGAGTCATTCCCAAAAAATTGCACATAAAAATGAAAATGAACAAACTAAAAACTAATGGGAAAAATTTATTACCTTCATTACCAATGCTACTTTTTATCATTTCGATAACGAAGTTATAGATTGATTCAGCAATTACCTGAGTTCTATTTGGAATTAGAGATTTTTTCTTGGTTGCAAAAAGCAAAAAAACTATTGAAATAAAAGTAGCAAGCACCATGTAAAGAGATGAATTGGTGAAGCTGATATCGATCGATCCGAAATTGATATCGATAAGTTTTTCTACTTGGAATTGAGATAGTGGATTGTGTTTTTCGTGAACTTCTGCTGACATTTTAAAATTTGTTGGATTTTTAGACTATGCATGAAATGCTGATCTAGCGGTTTTGTTATTCTTTCTAAGCTGGACTGATCACTTTGTTGATACAGGCCTTGATTGTAAAGCCTCGCAAAGCAGGGCGGTAAAATATTTTTAAGTCACAAAAAGTCAAGTTATGAATTGCGGTAAATTTATTTTAGTGAGATTCATATCTCTCTTTTTTCTACTCTGTGCTTCTCTAGTCCTTGCTTTTCCTGCCGCCTCTTTTTCTCAAGAGCTGCAAGTAAAGTTTCAAGATTGGAGTGTATTTAAGAGTCAAAGAGAAGATCGAATTGTTTGTTACATGGCATCATCGCCAATAAAAAGTGACGGTAATTATGATAAGCGCGGTGAGCCTTATTTTTTAGTAACCGACATTATTAATGATGCAGATGAGGTGAGTGTTTCTTCAGGCTTTATTTATAAGAAGAAATCAGATGTTGAAATGTCTTTCGGATCAAAGAAATTCTATCTACTTCCTTACATAACAATTGCTTGGGCTTTAGATAAAAATAGTGATATTGACATTATTAAAGAAATGCAAAAATCAGAAGAATTTATTATCAGCGGTGTGGCCCGAAATGGCCAAATTGCTCGAGACACTTATTCTTTAATCGGCTTCATTCAGGCTTACTCCAAGATGAAAGAAATCTGCTCAGATTTATAATTTAAAATATCTTGCCTAAAATATGTTGGAGTTTTTACCGCATTTTATCGAAGCTACGAAAAAAGCCTTACCTATATTATTAGTAATTTTTGTTGTTGTTTTTTTTCTTATCATAATTGCGCGTGTTGTCCTTGCTATCTTGCTTTATCAAGCTCAAAAAAATCTTCGCAGAATTAAATCTTTGAAGAAGATGGTTTATAAGAAAAAGAAAAATTTTGATAAGGAAGAAGAGGAATTAAGTCGTAAAAAAATAGAATTTCCGCGCGCTCATTCTGAAATAAAAGCAGAAATGAAATTGAAGGGAAATCAAGGAAAAGGCGGCAGTTATGAGATTATTGATTCGGAAGATAGAGAGATGGAAAAAAGAGAGATGAATGAAATCAATATTGTAGATATTGTTAAGCCAATTGGATTTTGGACATCGATGATTTTGGGACAAAAACTAACTTATTTAATTAGCTCAGCGCAAATAATTAATAAGCGCGGTGATCAAGGTTTTTGGGCTAGTATGATTGAAGCTAAAGAAAGAGCTGCTGGCAAACAACATAGCCGCGGTCGTTAATTTATTGGGCAGATACTTTTCCAACAATTTCCTTCAATCTTTTCTCTAAAGACTCGTAAGAAAATCTTTCTTTCAAGCGGATAAAAGAATTTTCAATCATAGAATTTACCAAATCAGGATTTTCAACCATCTCAATTATTGCTTGGGCAATTCTCTCTTCAGTGTTATTCAGAGGTTCTAATTCGACGATTAAAGAATCAATGCGATTTGACAAAATTTCTTTTGGGCCATCAGCGTTAGTAGAAATTATTGGTTTGCGATATTTCATAGCTTCCAGCAAAACCAGTCCAAAAGTTTCGCGCTGTGAAGGCAGACAGAAAATATCAATTGAGCTGTAAAATTCTTTTTTATCTTTTATCCAGCCACAAAAATCTATTTTATCTTCTACATTCAATTCTTTTGCCAAGTCGCGCAAAAATTTATCTTGTTGTCCAGATCCCGCAATTTTTAGGAGAAATTTTTTACTAGGAAATTTTGTTTCGAGAATTTTTATAGCCTTAATTGCAAAACGAAAAGCCTTGTCTTTATCAAAGCGTCCTAAGCTTCCAATCACTATAGTATCTTTTTCTGATAAATTAATTTTTGGAGCAATTTCAATTGTATCTCTTAAATCGATTGCATTGGGAATTACAAAGCTTGTGCTTTCGCTTTGCCCTAAATCAATAGTTCTAAAAAAAATCACTTTATTCACTGAAAGCACAATATCGGCGCCAATTGACCTTTTAACATTCATGCTGTGATTAATGGCGATCTCGATGATTTTTTTATTTTTTATTTTCTTGATGGCTTTGCGCGCCAAAACAACGGACCTTCCCATGTGAGAGAAAACAACATCGGCATCAAATTCTTGGAGAATTTTTTTAATATCTGAAATTGTGAATGGATCGTAATAGCCAAAATTATTTTTAACTTTTTTAACTTTGATTCCCAGCTTTTCTACTTCGGAAATATAAGGTGCATCATTCTTTATGATTCCCAAAACATCATGACCCAAATTTCTAAGAGCTGCGCAATAGTCAATAAAAGCCTGTTCTGCTCCGCCATTTTGCGAAGTTAAGATGATGTTAACGATTCTCATTTTGTAATTTTTCCTTGGCTTTTAGATAAGAGGCGAGCGGATATGAGGCAGCAAGAATGGCGATTAAAAATCCTAAATAACCTTCTTTATAACCTTTTTTTATGATGAAAGATTTGAAGAAGCGGAATTTAAATTTGATAATTTTTTTAAATAAAATTTCTTTTGTTTTTTTATCAATCTTGCCAGAAGAAATTAAGTCATTAGCTCGCCAAGTTGTATAGCGATTAAAACGCGCTAATAAATCTGCAATATTATCATCAACTAAATGAGTTAGAGGATTTTGAAAATATTTTATTTCAACGTCCAAATCACAAGTTGGATGAACTAATTTATCTTCATGATATTTTTTTAAATCGCGATAAGATAAAGTTTGGCGATGCAAAACGCAGAGAGTTCTAAGCCAGCCATATTTTACATGGCGTTTACCAATGTAATTAGCAATTGGCACAACAAAGGCGCAAGGAGATGAGGTATTTATTTTTTGTAAAATTTCATCAGCCAATTCTTTAGAAATTCTTTCATCAGCATCTATTTCTAAAATCCATTCACTAGAGGCAGCTCGCACAGCAACATTGCGGCGCGCGCCTTCAATTTCCCAAGATCCTTCAATAATTTTATCGGTATATTTTTTAACAATTTCTTTGGTGCCATCACTACATTTATCGAGAACTACAACGATCTCATCGACAAAACCCAGACTTTTTAGACAGTCTTCAATTTTTTTTTCTTCGTTATGAGCAACAATTACTGCGGAAATTTTTATCATTTGTGAGTTTGTTAATTGACTTGAAGCGAGATCAAATTTAAGTTTAATTTCATGCAAATGTCAAAAAGAAAATTTATCAAAAATACTTTATTATCCTCAGCTTTTTTATTAAGTGCCTGTACAGTTAAAGCTTCGGCTAAATTGTTTGCATTCAAGAAAAATGAAGAGAATTTGTCGTCGCCAAAATTAAATAACAAATTAAACAACAAAACCGGAGCAACTATGCCATTTGAGTTACCAAAACTTCCTTATGAGAAAAATGCTTTAGCACCTCACATCTCTGAAAATACTATGAATTTTCACTATGGAAAACATCATCAAGCTTATGTTACCAATCTTAACAATTTGGTTGCAGGAACTGATTTAGCAGAAAAATCTTTAGAAGAGGTTATCAAAATTTCTCACGCTGACAAAACTAAAGCAGGAATTTTTAACAATTCAGCGCAAGTTTGGAATCACACTTTTTATTGGAATTCAATGAAACCAAATGGTGGAGGAAAACCATCTGGAGAAGTTCTGCAAAAAATTGAAGCTGATTTTGGCTCTTACGAAAATTTCGTTACAGAATTTAAAAATGCTGGCGCAACTCAATTCGGATCAGGTTGGGCTTGGTTAGTTTTAGAAGATGGTAAATTAAAAATTACTAAGACTGGCAATGCTGAAACTCCACTAACAACAAATGCAACTCCATTAATGACAATGGATGTTTGGGAACATGCTTATTATTTAGATTATCAAAATGCTCGTCCTACTTACATGGACACTTTCTTAAACCACCTAGTAAACTGGGATTTCGTTTCTGAAAATTTAAAATAGTCAAGTTTAGAAAAATGGTTGCGGATGCACGAATTTACTTCGTGCGTAGCAACTCAATTATTCTAAATTCAAATGAAATTTGAATTTAATTAAAATCAATGCGTACCGCAAAATTCGAAAGAAATACCAAAGAAACTAAAATAAAAGTTGCAATTAACCTTGATGGAACTGGTCAATATAAAGTTGAAACCGGCATCGGATTTTTAGATCACATGATCGAACAACTTTCTCATCACAGCCTTGTTGATATTGAATTGGAAGTTAAGGGCGACCTTCACATTGATTTCCATCATACAACTGAAGATAGCGCCATTGCGCTTGGTGAAGCTTTTAAAATAGCGCTTGCTGATAAAAGAGGAATTACTCGCTTCGGACATTCTTACATTCCGATGGATGAAACTTTAACCCGCGTGGTGGTTGATTTATCTGGTCGTTCTTACCCAGTTTGGAATTGCGAATTTAAAAGAGACAAAGTTGGAAATATGGACTGCGAACTTTTCCGTGAATGGTTTTTTGCTTTCGCTTCAGCTGTTGGTTGCAATTTGCATGTTGAAAATCTTTACGGCTTGAATAATCACCATATTGTGGAATCTTGCTTTAAAGGTTTGGCGCGTGCCATGCGTCAAGCGGTGACAATTGATGAAAGAAAAAAAGATGCGATTGCATCAACTAAAGGTGTTTTATAGTTATATTCTCTGTCATTCCCGCTTAGGCGGGAATCTAGTTTTTAATAAGTGGTAATATAGTTTTCTACAAATCCAAATATGACATTACTCCACAAAATCTCCCAAAATAAAAATGCTAACAAACCAGTAATCTACGGCGTTTCAGGCCTTACTCTTAGTGATGAAGAAAAATATTTTTTTTCTAAAAATGGTGCTTTGGGTTTCATAGTTTTTGCTCGCAATATTCAAGATAAAGAACAGCTAAAAAAACTGACAGATTCTATGAAAGAATTGATGGGTGGTGAAGTATTGATTTTAGTTGATCAAGAAGGTGGTCGAGTTGCTCGTCTTAAAGAACCACATTGGAAAAAATATCCAGCTGGTCAATATTTTGCAGATCTTTATCAAAGCAATCCAAAGCAAGCTAAAGAAGAATTATTCAAAAATTTCCAAGAAATTGGAAAGGATTTGGCAGAAGTTGGTATCAATGTTGATTGTGCGCCAGTGCTTGATATTCTAACTCCAAAAACCCATCAAGTGATTGGAGATCGCGCTTATGGAAAAGAGGCTGATCAGGTGGTTGATTTAGCGAGAAAAGTTTGCGAAGGGCTGTTATCCCAAAAAATTTATCCTGTTATTAAACATATACCAGGTCATGGTCGTGGTACTTCGGATAGTCATTTAGAACTTCCAAGCGTTGATGTTTCTTTAGATGAATTGAGAAAAACCGACTTCTTGCCTTTCATAGAATTGAGCGACCAAAAATTCGCCATGACGGCGCATATTTTATATAACGCGATTGATAAAGATTGCTGCGCTACAATTTCACCAGATGCCATTAAAATAATTCGCGAAGAAATTGGCTTTAAGAATATTTTGATGAGCGACGATGTTTCGATGAAAGCGCTTCAAGGCAGCTTTTATGACAAGTCGAAAAATATCTTAAAAGCAGGATGTGACATAGTTTTGCATTGCAATGGCAAGATGGAAGAAATGCAGGAAATTAATTCTGCTTTACCAGTTTTAAAAGACGAATTTTTAGAAAGATTTGTTGCGTAAATTCTTAAATAATTTGACCAGAAATAATTAAAATATGACCAACTACTTATATAAAAATGATCTTCCAGATGTTCTAAATCTTGGCTTAGAAATTGCCATCGACACAGAAACCATGGGTCTTAATGTCAATCGCGATCGCCTTTGTCTGATTCAAATTTCTGATGGAAATGGTGATGCGCATTTGGTGCAATTTGAGCAGAATACATACACAGCTCCGAACTTAAAAAAACTTTTATCAAATGAAAAAGTTTTAAAAATTTTCCATTTCGCGCGCTTTGACTGGGCGGTGATCAGTCGTTATTTGGATGTAGATTTAAAAAATGTTTATTGCACAAAAATTGCTTCAAAATTAGTTCGTACTTACACAGATGCTCACGGTTTGAAGTCTTTATGCGACGAGCTTTTAAGTGTTGAAATTTCTAAAAAACAGCAATCATCTTATTGGGGAAATAGCGAAATTACTAAGCAGCAAATTGATTATGCAGCTTCTGATGTTTTGCATTTGCATAAAATCAAAATCAAACTTGATGATATGTTAAAAAAAGAAGGCAGATTTGAAGATTTCCAAAAATGCATAGAATTTCTGCCAACGCGCGCCAAGCTTGATTTACAAGGTTTTTCATCGGTTGATATTTTCTCGCATTAGTTAAATTATTTTAAGCATGTCTTCTATAAAATATCACGCAGCTGTCTTAACTCTTTTTGGTTGTGGCAAAAGCAAATATGCACCTGGAACGGTAGGCAGCTTTGTCACAATTTTAATTTGGCTAGGATTTAGTTATTTATTTTTTCTGCAAGGTGTGCCGCTTTGGGTTGAAACTCTAATTTGGGCTTTGGCATCTATGGCCATGTTTTATTACGGAATTTTTGCAGTTCCCATTTATTCAAAATTTTTAAATAACGAAGATCATCCTTCTATTGTTTTAGACGAAGTATTAGGGCAGGTGGTGGCTTTGGCTTTAATTTATCCTTTTGTAAAATCTTATTATTTTTTGGATGTTGAATCTGGTGGTAATTTTATGGTTGTGGCTTCTCACATCACTTTCTGTTTTTTGGGTTTCAGACTTTTGGATATTTTAAAACCATCAATCATCGGCAAGATCGACAAAAATGTGAAAGGTGGTTTGGGAGTAATGTTGGACGACTTAGTCTGTGGTTTATTTGTTGGTGGTTTGGGTGTGATATTTTTTTTAATTCTGAAATGTTTTAACTAAATAATCAGGCTTGCCTGCAAATATTGACATTCTCAAAATGAAAAATAAACTCGCGAAATTTCCTCTACCTCGCACACATTTCAAAAATAATTAAGACCAATCAAAATCAGTAAAATGGAGCAGTTTTCGCAATATCTAAACAATGTTATTTTGCCTTTAATGTTGTCTGCAATTTTACCAATCATCGGTAAAATTTTATTGGTGGTTTTGCCTTTAGTTGGCGCCATTGCTTATCTTACCTTGATGGAAAGAAAAGTTATTGCGGCTATGCAACTTAGAAAAGGTCCAAATGTAGTTGGTCCTTTTGGTTTACTTCAGCCTCTTGCTGACGGTATTAAATTGATGTTCAAAGAAGTTATCATTCCTTCTAACGCTAATAAAATTCTCTTTTTAATAGCTCCAATCATCACTTTCGTATTGGCTTTAATCGGCTGGGCTGTAATTCCTTTCAGCGAAACTTTTGTGGTTTCTAACATCAATGTTGGCGTTACTTATCTACTCGCCACTTCTTCACTTGGTGTTTACGGTATCATCATTGCAGGTTGGGCCAGCAACTCTAAATATGCTTTCCTTGGTGCAATTCGCTCTTCAGCGCAAATGATTTCTTACGAAGTTTCAATTGGTTTGGTTATTGTTTCAGTTGTTCTTTGTGTGGGTTCGCTAAATCTTAGCGAAATTGTTTTAGCGCAAAAAAATCACTGGTTCGCTTTACCACTTTTCCCGATGTTTGTAGTTTTCTTCATCTCAGCTTTAGCAGAAACTAATCGCTTACCCTTCGATCTTCCTGAAGCAGAATCTGAGTTAGTTGCGGGATATAATGTGGAATATAGCTCAATGCCATTTTCTATGTTTTTCCTTGGCGAATATGCTAATATGATTTTGATTTCATCTTTCGCAGCAATTCTCTTTTTGGGTGGTTGGTTGCCTCCATTTGATAATGATTTATTCAATGCAATTCCTGGACCAATCTGGCTTGTTACAAAAATCTTCATTTTGCTTTTCTGCTTCATTTGGGTGCGTGCAACTTTACCTAGATATCGTTATGACCAATTAATGCGTTTGGGTTGGAAAGTATTTTTACCAATATCATTAATTTGGGTTGTTGGTACTGCGGCTTATGTTGTTTATCTTCAATAAATCCAAGGCTTTTGTCTTTCAGAATATAAAAATCAAAGGATCTAAAAAAATTCAAAATGTATATTTTTAAAACCGCATTTTCACTTTTTCTTAAAGAAATTTTTGTTGGTCACGCTTTGACTTTAAAATATTTCTTCAAGAAAAAAGTTACCATAAATTACCCTTATGAAAAAGGTCCATTAAGCCCAAGATTTCGTGGCGAACACGCTTTGCGTCGTTACGCTAATGGTGAAGAAAGATGTATTGCTTGTAAACTTTGTGAAGCAATTTGCCCAGCGCAAGCCATCACAATTGAAGCTGAAGAAAGATCTGATGGCAGTAGAAGAACTACTAAATATGATATTGATATGTTAAAATGTATCTATTGTGGATTTTGCCAAGAAGCTTGCCCAGTGGATGCAATTGTTGAAGGGCCAAATTTTGAATTTGCTACTGAAACTCGTGAAGAACTTTATTACGATAAAGACAAACTTCTCAGCAATGGCGACCGTTTTGAATATGCTTTGCGCAAGAACATCGAACTTGATATTGAAAATAGATAATCCTCAAAAAAAATGACATTCATAGAAATTCTCTTTTACTTTTTCTCTTTTATTTTAGTGGCTTCATCCCTTGTGGTTATTAGCGCTAGAAACACAGTTCACGCTGTAATGTTTTTAGTTTTGGCCTTCTTAAATGCTGCAGCGCTTTTTGTTTTGCTGGGTGCAGAATTTTTGGCAATGTTATTGATTGTTGTCTATGTAGGAGCAATTGCAGTTCTATTCTTATTCGTGGTGATGATGCTTGATGTTGATAGCAGTAAAATTAAAGCACAATTTAACAGACATTTACCTATCTTCATTTTAGTTGCTGTAGTGATGTTTGCTGAAATATTTTTGGTTATCAAAGTTTCTACTATTAAATATTACGACACTAAAATTCTGTTCCCGACACCTCACGATATGCATAATATCAATGCTATTGGTAATGTTCTTTATACTGATTTCCTCCTGCCTTTCCAACTTTCAGGCGCGATACTTTTTGTAGCGATGATTGGCGCGATTGTTTTAACTTTAAGAGACGAAACTCGTTTTATCAGAAAACAAAAAATCAGCGATCAAGTATTTAGAAATAAAGCAAATTCGCTTGAATTGGTTAAAGTTAAATCTGGAGAAGGTATCAATGAGTAATCTTGGCAATTTGAATGTTTATAATTTTATAGTTCTTTCAGCGATTTTATTTTGTGTTGGCGTTAGTGGAATTTTCTTGAATCGCAAAAATATCATCTCACTTTTAATGTCGATTGAGATCATGCTATTGGCTGTAAATATTAATTTCGTAGCTTTTTCATCTAACTTAAATGATTTGGTTGGACAAGTTTTTGCGATTTTTGTTTTAACAGTTGCTGGTGCAGAAGCTGCTATTGGATTGGCTATTTTAGTGATCTATTTCCAAAATCGTCGCACCATTGAAATTGGTGATGTTTCTTCAATGAAAGGCTAATTCACTGAAATTTTTCTAAGTAGTTCTAATCAAAATTATGGTGCTTGCTATGGGTTTTTTGCGAGTCATCCTTATAGTTTTTTTCTCATTATTCGGGGCTTTTGCTAATGCGCAAATTCGTCCGCCAATAGAAATGCCAGCTTCAATGATGCCTTCAATGATGCCAGATCCAGCGGCTATGGCTCAATCTCCGGCATCAATGCCATCTTCTATGATGCCGCCATCAATGATGCCTTCCATGATGCCAGATCCAGCTGCTATGGCTCAATCCCCTGCATCAATGCCACCATCAATGATGCCTTCCATGATGCCAGATCCAGCAGTTATGGCTCAATCCCCTGCATCAATGCCACCATCAATGATGCCTTCCATGATGCCAGATCCAGCAGTTATGGCGCAACCAGCTATGATGCAACCTCCTATTCAAGAAGCTGCAATCCAAGAAGTGCAAATTGCTCGCGACGGCACTTGCAGCAATCAATATGAATTTTTTAACCAAATTCTCACCGAAGTAAGAAATAAGAATCCTGATTACATCAAAAATATTCTCGATTGTTTAAAGCTAGATCGCCGTTTGATTTTTCAAGTGTCTCTTATTGATCCTTCGCAATTCCAATATGCTTCTGACATTTTAAAAGAAGATGAAAATTTTGTTTATCGTTTAATCAAAATCAGCCCAGAAGTTTTAAAATATACTTCTCCTAAATTATTGTCAGATCAAAGCTTCATGGAGCGCGCTATTTATCTAAGTCGCGACTCTTTGCAATATGCAGATCCGAGACTTTTAAATAATAAAATTTTTATGAAAAAGATGATTATTGCTGATTCAAAAAATTATATTTTTGCATCAAATCGTCTGAAAGAAATGCCAGAATATGTGGAAATAGCGCTTAGAGACAATGGTTTGCTTCTGGAATTTGCGCCAGAAAAAATCAAAAGTGATAAAAAATTCGTCACAATTGCTTTGAAGTCAAATTATGCAGCAATGAAATTTGCAAGCCAAGAACTTAAGAAAGACAAGGCCTTACAAAAATATACTGCGGAGAAATCTTCTATAAAATCAGAAAAAGATTTACATAAATCTTTACAAAAAAATTACATTGATGGTTCAAATAAAAAGAATGTGGGAAATGTGATTAGTGGTCGTATGAAGTTTTTTTCTAAGAATGAAATTATAGATAGGAATTACATCACCAAATGGCAGAAAATATATAATTACAACGGACCAATGCCGAGTGAAAAGATGCGTTTAATTTCGGCAGATAGTCGTAATTATCCAACTGCTTGGAAAGAAGATTTTAGAAAATATCCGGGATTGGTGAAAAAAATTGAGAGCTTTTTCTTAAATCGCCAAATTGATCAAAACACTATTGATAGTCTTTCGACCACTTATCTTTGGAAAGTTAAATCAAATCCTCAGACTTTAGTTTTTAACTTATATTTATTACGCGATAGCAAAGACGCTGAATTAGGGTCTGATTTTGCTGATATTACTTCTCTTACCGCGATTGTGCAAAAACAGAAAAATACTTGGCAGATGAGCGTGGTAGAAGTAATTTTTGACAGCGATGTGAAAGTTGATCTAGCTTACGAAAAGGGACATAAGAGTTATGATTTGTGGGATTTATATGTGGTAAATAAGGATGATCGCAATCCAAAAATTCTTTTCAGAGTGAAAGATAAATTTTTAGATAAATTTGAAATATTTGAAGAGCAAAATAACGGCAAATATCAGATGGTTTACAGCGTTGATCCGGCTAGTTTTGTTGATGAACCAGAAGAAGAAGTTAAGAAGCAGGTTGGTTGGTAACTTAATTCTTGATA